>Ga0326727_10019611_pt1 | contig 13554 bp, 6 predicted proteins | sample MB2enrmetagenome_FD_207643 | JGI IMG/M metagenome (GOLD analysis project Ga0326727, IMG submission 207643) | Lab enriched peat soil microbial communities from McLean, Ithaca, NY, United States - MB29MY | ecosystem: Environmental > Terrestrial > Soil > Wetlands > Peat | place: USA: New York... | reverse complement strand
ACCAGAACCAAAGCCAAAAGAAGCAGAATTGCGCCCAGCACCAGCAAACTGCCTTCCGGGCCGACGGCGCCTCCGCTCCACAAGGGATTGCCCGCCGGATGGCTGGTGAGGTAGCTGCCTTGCGGAGTGAGTCCGCTATTGGCGGTGCCGTAGAAATAGGTCTCGCCCCAGTCCCAGCCGGCGTGGCAGCCAATGGCCCACCAGGCCGAACCTGTAACGCGAATGCTTACGCAGAAGACGAAACCGATGCAGGCCGCGGCAAAGATGCCGATCCCGCTCTCGCCATTGTTTAACGTGTGATAATAACCGAAAAACGTGGACGTGACCCACGCCGCGCACCAGAATCCGCTGCGTGGGGCAGCCTTTTGGTGGACGAAGAAGCAAGGGAACAGACCCAGTGCTGCAGCCGTGTAGACTCCCCAAGCCCCTTGACCTCCGCGTAGAGCGAGATAAAGGCAAATCGTAATCTCGACCGCTAACGCCCACCAGAAGTTGATTCCACGCGCGAGGGTCACGAGCGGGTAGCAGCGAATCAGGCCCTCCTCGAACAGACCCACAATCAGAAATCCGCCGCCCCATATTGTGGCGAAACCGAGAGCTTGCGATCCGGCAAGCGGCGCCGAACTGAAGCGCAACCAGCCGCCCCAGGCCAGCGTTCCTACGAGCAGCGAGAGCACTGCAAACCCCGCACCCACTCCGGAAACGAAGTGGACCAGGCGGCGAGGGCCAGTCAGGTTGTAGCCGAGAAAGCGCCGACGTTCGATGAAGGCCATCAAGGCCGTCGCACCTGACAGGGCAAGCAAGGCACTCAATTCCGCTGCCAGCATCTCTTTGGGGGTGCCGGCACTTGTCTCGCTTACAAGCCCGGTCGCGAAAAAGGCAATTCCTGTGGCTATTTGAAAGAGGTAATAAATGGCGGCGAAGAGAAGGATCGACCACCCGGCGCGAATTCCATGCGGCCCAAGGAGAATCCATTCGAAGTCACGGTGCACCCGAGGCTCCAGCGCCGCGGCAGGCTCTTCGCCGGGGCTGTATATCGCTTCGTCCGATTGCGCTGGGCGGGAATCCACACTACAGCATAACGATTTTGGGGCTTGCTGCGGCGCCCCGGATCTGGGATTCGATCCGGGACGCAATTCGTTATGCCGGAGTGGACCCCTATTGCTTGCGTTCGCCGGGCTGGTTGGCGACCTGCAGGTAGTTCTTTACGCTGAAGACGCCGGGAACTCCATTGGCGCGGAGGAAGGCAGCATCCTTGTCAGCCTCAGAATCCACCACGCCATAGAGCGCCACATTGCCGTTCTGCACGGAGATGCGAATGGGCATGGCGGGATCGATGGCGTACTTGTTGAGCGTAGGGTAGCTGTAAACGGCGCGCGCAACTGCCATCCGTATTTGCCAATCCATCGGCGAAACAGGATCGACGCTGATCTGGTCGATAACGTCTTTAACGCCGGGGGTAGTGGACACCAGACCGAGCGCGGAGTCGCGGTTGGGGTAATCGTGGGCATGGCCGCCCAGCGTCACCACGCCGTTCTGCACCTGCACCGAAATGGCGTCGAAGACATTGCCGTAGCCGACGCGGTCGTAGGCCAGCTTTTCCCCGAGGCTTTGCTGCAACTTGCTGTCGGGCACCGAGGGTCCGCCGACCTCAATGTCGTTGCGCACCGCCGTAACGCCCTTCACCTTGTGCACGGCCTTGTCGGCATCGGCCTTGAATTCATACAGGCTCACGGTGCCCGTCAGCGTGGCGATGCCGTTCGCATCCACGCTGACCTGGACATCCTTGTATTGCGACTTGTCGAGCTTGGCCCGGACGGCTGCGGCCACATCTTGCGCGGCTGCCGTCGAGGCGCCCTGCGAAAGGGCAAGAAGGGCTGCAAACAGCACGGCAACCAATACCAGAGTCCTGCGAGAAACGATTGTTCTGGTCATGAGGGGAATCCTCCACGTAGACGATCTTTGCGCTTGCCGGGGCAGCCGCTTCATTTAGGGGTTGAAGGCCGGCTTGGCCCCTGCATGCGCTTTTTTAGACACAGGAAATGACGATTTGGTTGCGGGGAGACTCGATTTCCGGCGGATTGGCGCACAGGAACCGGCGCGCAGCGGCTGAAAAGATGCGGATTCGTTGAAATCCCGGCGAAATTGCGGACGGTTTTTCCCGATCCGGCTCAAAACGGATGGGTTGCAGCCGATGCTTTGCGCTCATGCCGGACGCCGCTTCAGCGAAAGCGGCGGGTAGCCTTGATGACCATGGAGAAGACGCCGGACTCGTCGCGGGCCACGACTACCGAAACGTGGCGATTGATGGCCACTTCAGCCTGGAGCAACTGCTGGCTGGTGGTATTCACGTCGGTGGCGTAGGTGAGGATGACGATGCGGCCGATCTGCTCCTGCACCGTGATGCGTGAGGTGGAGTTGCCGAACGCGCCCAGATAATTGGGATCGACTTTGACCGAGCCCGCGCCGAAGAGCTTTTGCACGCGGCTGCTGACGGTGGCGTTGAGGGCTCCGCCGAGCAAGGCGTCGGTGGGATTGCCGAGGGCCTGCTCCTGCTGTTGCGTGTAGAGGCGTTGCTGGCTGGCGGTGTGGCCGAGGGCCAGCAGCGAGACCACGTCGGCTTCGGGCAACGGAGGGTCGCTGCGGTAGCTGACAGAGAGTTTTTGCGGCGATCCGTGCAGGCCGAGGGAGATGTCGTAGTCTTCAACGTGCGCCGTGGCGCTGAGGTCGATGATGGGTTCGATGCGCACCGGGTTGGTGAAGTTGATGTCGCCGCGCTCGAGGTCGTAGCGGGTTCCGGCGATCAAGGCGCTGCCCTCGGTGACCGAAACGCGGCCCAGAAGCGAGGGCGAAGCCAGCGTGCCGCGGAGGCGCAAATCCACGTTGCCGGCCAGCTTGGCGAAGGCATTCTGGAAGCTCAACTGCGGAGACGAGACAATGTGCACGTCGAGGCGCACGTGATTCGACGGAGCGTCGGGCGGCGCGACGGTCTGCACCGAGGCGTTGGTCTGCGTGGCGAGGGCCGCCAGATCGAGATCGGGACTGACGGAAAATCGCGTGATGAGCACGTCGCCGCTCAGAAGCAGGTTGTTTTGCGATCCCTGCAGGTGGAACGTGGCGTCGGCGAGAGAGCTGACACCCTCGGGGTAGCGAATGTGCACCTGTTTGCCCGTCACCGACAGGTCGGCATAGATTCCGTGCTGGTACGCAAGATAGCCACCCACAGTCAACAGGCCGCCGCCGCTCGTCGCGGTCAGGCTTTTCACCTCCAGCCGGTTCTGGTTGAACTCGAGCGTGCCGTGCAATTGGCTAAGGCCATTGGGCAGATCTTCCAGTGAGAGCGCGCCGTCCTGGAAATCGATGCGGCCCTGCAGGTTGGGGTGCCGCAAGGGCCCATGCGCCTCCATCTGGAAGGTCGTCAATCCACTGGCGGTCAAATCGGAGTCGAGGGTCTCTGCCAGCTTCAGGTTGATGGAGCCGCTGGCGGCGAGATCGAGTTGCTGGGCGCCCTGCAGCGCGAGAACGCCCTGCACGCGCAGATCGGTATTCTCGCCGGTTACGTGCAAAGGATCGAGATGAATGTGGCCGCCGGCCAGCGTGGCATGCAATCCGCCGTCGCCCTGGAGCTGAACGCCGGAGATGGTGAACGCCAATTCGCGGAGTTGCGCCTCGCCCCGAAGCTCGTCGGGGTGCGCGAGGGGACCGTCAACCGAAACCGTGCCCGCCAGCGCCGACTCGCCATTGAATGCCCCCATGTGCTCCATGCGCAGCACCGTGCCGAGGTCGAAGCGGGAGAATTCGAGCTGGGCGTGCGTCGCATAGTCGCCATGGAGAGATGTTTGCCCGTGCAGCGTGAGTCCGGCTTGCTCCAGTTGCGTGGTGGCGTTGTATTCGATGGTCGGACCCGCGGAATGCGCGGCGGCCTGGAGGGTTCCGAAGCGCTGCCCGCCAAAGGTGAGCGCGGTGACTGTCGCATGGCCCTCCAGACGCATATCGTTGCGCGGGTCGTTCAGCGTGCCCGAGCCGGTAAGGGAAAACGCGAGCTTGCCGGTGGCGTCGAGACTGCGGCTGCGGAGGAAGCCGAGGCGGGCGATGTCGATGTTCTGGGCGCGCGCGTCGATCTGGAAATGACCGGCCTGGAAACGCGCGGCCTTGAAGTCGTAACTTCCTGATGCGGAGAGGTTGCCGCCGGCTGCGTTGATCGTAGCCGACGCCAGCTTAAGCACCTGGCCGGCGAGCGCGCCCCGGACACGAAGACCTGCGACCGGCTCGCCATAGAGGACGCCTCGCTCCATTTGCACGGAACCGGAGGCCGCGAGCGCATGGAGCGGCCCGTCGGCCTGGATGCGCGCGTTGAACGCGCCGGTGAGCGGAAGATTGGGGCCGCCCGCCGCGGTAACCAGCGGCTGCACGTCGGCAACCTCGGTGTTGGCCGCGTCGAAATGCGCATGCAGCACGGCGTTCGAATCAAGTACCGGCGCGCGGTCCGGCGTGGCGTCCAGCGTGCCGCTGAGCGCGATGCGCATGTTGCCGCGCAGGAGCTGCGCATGCTGGATGGCGATTTGCGACGGCGAATAGCTGCCTGCGGCCGAGACGGAATCGAAGTGCAAAACTTGCGCCGGGCCGGGACTGCCGGTTGCGACAGGCAATTCGAAGGCAAGTTGCGTGGCCTGCACGGTGCCCGCGATGCGCGGCCGGGCAAGCGAGCCGGCCCAGGTCCCAAGAAAATCGGCCTGCCCCGTCAGCGACACCGGCAGCGCCGCAGTTCCGGTTTTCCCATTGCGCTTCAAGCCGAGACTGCGCAGCGCCGTATCAAACTCAGCCAGGTTGTGCGAGTGGAAATCGAAGTTGAGCGCTGAAGGACTCGTGGTTGGGTAAGCGCCCAGCACGCCATGCGCTTCAAGATCGCTTTGGGGCAGGTGAATCTCAAATTTGCGCAGCTCGACCGAACCGTTGTGCTGCGCATAGGTGGCGGCGATCGCGCCCGTTGCGGGCACTTCGCCGGCAGGCGTCTGCCGGGAAGGGCTGAGACCGAGCAGCGCATCGACCGAGACGGTGTTGCCGTCGCCATGCGTCCAGACGGCAACCACAGGCCCATTCACGCGCGCGTCGAGGCCCAGACGCCGGTACGGCGGCGGGCTGACCATATCGAGCACCGTGTCGAGCGCAACATCCTTGAAATTGGCGGTCACTTTGCCGTTGACGGGGATGATCCAGTCTGGAGCACGAACAAGAATATTCCGGTCGGCGGGCGAGTCTTGTGTTCTTTGCAGGGTTGCCTGCGGGTGCGCGGCGGAGTCCAGGGGGAGCCAGGGCTCAAGCGCGACCATTCCCTCCAGCTGGCCGCCCTGGCGCAGACGGGCGACGATGTTGGTGATGAGCAACTGCTTTTGATCGGCGTGGACGCGGGTATCGAGAGTGATGCCCGTGGCGGTGACGCCCTCGCCGACGTAGGAACCGTCTTCAATGTGCACGCCGCCATCGATTTGAAAGGCATCCTTGTCGCCGGCCGCGGAGAGATCGAGACGAGCCAGGCCCTCGGGCGCATCGGGATATCCGGTGATGGGGTCGATGAGCCGCATATCCAGATCGCCTTCGAGGTGCGCGTGCCAGTGGGGATGCGCGAAGTCCTCGAGGTCCCCCGTGATTTCAAGAGCGTGCCCCGGGCCACCGCGCCTCTCGGCCGTGATGCGCAATGAGCGCAGAAACACCTGCGCGTGCTCCAGGTCGAGCGTGGCCTGCAGGGCTCCGTGCACCGGCAGCGGGTTACGCGGCACGGTGCGGGCGAGATTGAGATCGGTGACTCCGGCCTCGATGCGATAGGACGCGGGCGCGCCGCGCGCCGCGGAAACATATCGCATGATGAGCGAAGCATCGTGGGCCGAAAAGTCGAGCGGCGCGTACCGGTCCTGATAATCGAAGCTGGCGTTGCGGCAATCGTAGTCGAGGCTGCCCTGTTCGACCGCAATACGGCCGGCATGCAACTCGAACAGGGTGTCGATGGCCGGGTTCGACGAGGTTCGCGACCGGCGCGGATGCGGCTGATTCGTCGATCCGTTGGGATAAACGATGAAGTGCATGCTGGGCCGGTCAATCTCCAGGCTGCGCAGGCGAATGCTGGGGCTGAAAAGATTGCGCAGGCTCAGTTGCACGCGCAGCCGCTCGATTCTTGCCAGGGGCGCATCGCCGGGATCTTCAAGGCCATGAATGACGAGCCCGTCGGCTTCGGCTTCAAGATGAAGCAGGCGCCAGTGGAAGGATGCAATCTCCGCCCTGCCGCCGGTGAGCTCTTCGATCGACGCGATGAGACGCCTGCGCACCGCGTTTTCAAATGCGGAAGAGCTGGCTGCGAAATAAAGGCCGACGGCCAGAAACACCAGCAAGACGGCCATGCCTGCCACGGCGAGCGGAAGATGGAGCAGGAATAAGCGGCGCAGACGGCTGCGCACGCCGCGCCGCGGCGGTTGCGGCTCAGCTAGCTCTTCGCCGGCAATGGGCTTGTCTTCGCGCTCGCTCATGGCTTCCCCCTTTCCGTGCTGCCTGGACTGGCGGGCGTTGCCGCAGCCGGCGCAGGTTGCGGTGCAGACGCGGGGGCAGGTTGTGGAGCAAGTTCGGGGTCGAGCACTTCCACATCGCCCTGCTGGCGCAAGTTGGTAAGCCAGTTGTCAAACAGCATGTTGACCTCTTGCTGCAGCAGGATTTCCTGAATGCGTGGCGCTACCTGATCCAGCGTGGGAACGCTTCCGCCGGGCGCGTACTGCGGCAGCAACGTGTTGTGGTAGTAGGTTTCAACTTGCTGCGGGGAGATTTGAATGCCCTGCCGGAAGCGCTGCTCGATGAAGCGCAGAATTTCCACCCGGTAGCGAAGATAGGCCTCGACGCGCTCCTCCGTGAGCCCATGCGCCGCCAGAAATGCCTTCCATCCCGCATCGGAGGCGCAGTTCTGGCGGATGCAATTGGGAACTACCGAGCGGATCTGATGCAGGCGTGCATTGACCTCTTCTTGCGAGGGCTCGATGGCTTGCATGTCCTGCTGGCGAATCTGCTGCTCAATGAGCGCGCGGCTGATCAACTGATCGAGCGCCTGCTGCCGCGTGAGCTCGATCTGGGGGACAGTGTTGGGATCGAGAACCGAGAGGCGGATCTCGTCGTCGAGGTCGCTGGCCAGGATGACGTGCTTATTGACGACGGCGACCGCGCGATCGAGGATCAGCGGCGAAGCAGAGGAGGCAGTCTGGTCCTGAGCCGGGCTGCCCTGCGCGCCCTGGGCGCAACGCGGCGCCGCCGCGGCCAGCAAGGCGGTGAGCAGCCACACGTGCGCGCCGCGCGAAAACGCAACCCGAATTGAAGCGTGCTGGTTCATCAGAAGGCCTGCCCCAGGCTGAAAAAGAAGTTGATGTGTGGCCCCTGGCCGAGATACGGACCCGTCGCGTAACCGGGAATCGTGCTCCCCTTAACCGTGGGGATCGAATAGTTGATATTCACCGGGTAGATCGGTGGATTCAGGTTATAGCTGAAATCGAAACGAATGGGGCCGATCGGCGTATGGTAGCGCAAACCCGCGCCCAGCGCGTGCGAGAAATCGTTGAAGCTGCACGGGCCCTGTTGGCCGGTTGATGTCAGCGGGCCGGTACCGGCGGGATCGTAGCCGCCAGGGTAGGTGGCGCTGGGGTTTGTCACGACCGCGTTTCTGCAGGCCGCGCTGTCGGGCTGACGCACACGAAGCATGCTGCGCCATGCGTCGCCGGCATTGGTAAACACGTTGCCCATGTCGTGAAAGAGGACGAAGCTCACGGTATTGGCGAACCAGGGCAGAGTGGGAGGCGGCAGGCGCAATTCGGTGCTGTTGATCAAGGCTCCGGCGCCGCCGATCTGGTAGCCGGTTTCAGGGTCGCGCGGCCCGGCGGCATTCTGCGAGAACCCGCGCAGCGAAACCGGACCGCCGGCATAGAGCCGTTCGGGCAGTGGAATCAAAAGGCTGGAACCGCTGCCGAAGGCGCGAATCTGCCCGTAGCGCGTGTTGCGCGCCACCACGAAGCGGTTCTTGTCGAAGCTGTAGTAGCTGGAATTCGAGGTGTCGATGCGGTTGAACTCGGCCTGGGCGCCGAAGAGGTGGTCGGAAAGGAACTCCTGAAAGCTCGTGTAGGTGCCGCGGTGCGCATCCATGGCCAGGTCGCGCGTATCGCGAATCCAGGTAAATGCGGGCCCCCCCACGCGCGTCGCCGTCGACAACTCGGAGATTTCGCCGGGATACACCTGCAAGCTGCTGGCAGCCACTTTCACTCTGCGGAAGTCGATTTCGTAGATGAAGGTATTGGCCCGGGAAATCCAGGAGCCGGGATGGTTGAAGTTTTCAGTCCAGCGGAAAGCGCCTTCGAGGCGCGACGCAACATAGGTGGATACGTCTTCGCTGTTGGCATAGCCGCCGGAAAAGGTGAGGCCGAAGTTCGGGTTGCCCTCGATATGGGGGACCTGATAGAGCAGGCCGAGGCTCTGCTCGAGCAGGCCGTAGGTGCCGCGCACCGAGGCCGATTGCTGGCGGCCGAAGAGCCCGTTGCGCGTGAGATCGCCCAGCACGCGCGGGCTGACGCCGGTCTTTCCGTTGGGACTGCAAGCCACTCCGGCCGCGAATGCGCCCGAACAGTTGTTCTGCGGCTGTCCGGTTTGCGCCTCAAAGCCGAAGCCGTAGGTCAACGTCCATCGCCGCGCTTCGATGGCCTGGATCAGCACGGTCTTTTGGGGCGCATCGCCGGCGGGATTCACCACCGCGGTGTCCACCTCGTTGAAGAGCGCGAAGGCGTACAGATTGCTTTGCGTAGTGGTGAGCGCATTCTGGTTGAGCGCATCGCCGGCATGCACAGTGATGGCGCGCGCCACCGTCTGCGGGCGCGTACTTTCGAGGCCCGTCAACAGCACGTTGCGGACAAAGGTCTGCGGTCCTTCGTCGATATGGAAGACTACATCGACCTTGCCGGAATCGGCGGGCTCGGCCTGCTGCGTCAAATTCACTGCCGCCTGATCGAAGCCGCGGCTCAAATAGGCCGTGACGATTGCATCGTGGTCGCCGGCCAGGTTGCGAGGCGAAAGCATCTGGCCCGGCGCGGTGTTGAGCAACGCGGTCAATGTTGCCGTGGGGATGTGGCCGTTGCCTTCGAGCTGCACGGCGCCGACGCGAAGCTGCCGGCCCTCCGCGATACGGTAGACGACCTTGAGCGGCGCGGTGTGGGGGCCGGCCGGTTGCGGCAGCGCGCCGGCTCCGGTCTGCGTATTGTCCGCGGTCTCAGGAGTGCTGGTTTCGGGCGTGACCTTCACCTGAGAAAAACCGTTGTTGCGATACACGCTCTCCAGCGCGCTGACGTCGGCGGAGACCAGCGCCTGGCTGTACATGCCGTGACGGTCAAGCACATCGGCGGCATGAACGCTGAGCAGATCCTTGAGGGTGGCCGCGGAAAAATAATGGTTCCCCGCGATGGAGACCTGTTCCACGCGCCGCCGCGGTCCCAGCTGCACGGTGTAGAGAATGGTCATTTCCTCGGCGCTTGCGGATTGCCGCTCGTGGTCGACGCGCGCATCGAAGTAGCCTAGGCGCTGATAGTAGTCGCGCAAGCGGCGATTGCCCTCGTTGAGCAGGTCTTCGTCGACGCTGCCCTCCTGAAAGATGGGGACGAGCCGCTTGATGCGCTCGGGGTCGATGCTTGCGCCGTGCACCTCGACGCGTACCACGGGTCCGCGGTTGGCGGAAAACCGATAGTTGACCGCCTTCGTGGCGTGGTCATAGTCAGCGGATTCGAGCTTGACCTCGGCCTCGAGGCGATCTTGTTTCTGATAGGCGCGGAGCACGCCATCGAGCGCGCGATTCACGGTGTCGTGACCGACGTGCGCGATCTTCCAGAGACGCGCGTGGAGGCGGAATTCGTCTACGGTCATGCCCGAATCGCCCGTGACCGTGACCTTACCCACGCGCGCACGCGGCCCCGAGACCACGCGAAATGCGACGTCGGCGAGCTGTTGCCGGGGACGCGGGGTGATGGTTTGCGTAATGACCGATTCGTAAAAGCCGTTCTGCTCGAGCGTGGCGCGCATCTGCTGGGCGGCGCGGACCATCTTCTCCTGGGTCAGCCGGGTTCCCGCATCGAGCTGGCTGGCCCGCTGCAGTTGCATATTCATGGTGGCGCCAGTGGCTCCGTCTACGCCTACCGTTCCGATAAACGTGCGCGGGGTTCCGGCAAACACCAGAGCTACGCCGTCGGCCAGGCGCGTGCCCCGGGCCTCGATGGTGTCGTAGAGGCCGGTGGCATACAGCTGGCGCAAACTACGCTTCAGGTTTTCCTCGGTCAGCGGCTCTCCTTCAGCCTGGGGCAGATGGCCGGCAAGCGGCTGGAGCTGATCTGCGGCAACGCCCTCGAACGCGATGCTGCGAACGGGCAGGCCCTCCCATGCGAGGACAAGGTTGGTCGATGGCGCGGAAGACGCCGGCGCGGTTGCGGGTGGCTGGCACCAGGCGTAGCGCAGATTACCTGCAACCAGAAGGACGGGTGCCAGCAGAACTCCGGCGCGCACCAGACGGGTTGCCAGACCTTGCCGCAGCATTGAGATAATTGAGAGCCTGCATCGAGGCGCCGGGCAAGCACCGCTTCTTCCCACCGGCTTTGTCCGCAAGACCATATCTTTAACAGGCGCGGGGTAACCGAATGTTAAATCAAGGCCAGCGCGGTTCACCTCGCGATGTCGCAGGGTATCGGCTGGAGTCGATTCTTGTCCATGATCAGTCAAACCCAGATTCTTCCCCTTATACTAACGAGGAAAGAAGCTATGGCAAAACCTGAGGAGTAAAGCCAGGTGTCGCTTCCTTCAAGGCCGCCGGGCCGGCATCGTGAGAAGAATGGCTTTTTGGCGGGACCGCGGCTCCGCTCCATGGCGGAAACCACCTCCTGTACCCTCGCGGGAAGCATGAACTGCCTCCAGGGAGCTCCAGCAGCTGGAGCGATGGTTCCCAAGGCCGTGCCGGGATGAGGAAAACGGTTTTCGGATCGGCAATCTCCGGCATGGCGATCGTGCATCGAACCCTGTAGCAGGCAATTCCAAGGAAGCGCATGGCCGACGCCCCCACTCCGACGCAAGCGCCCCAGCGCACCCGTGCAGGCGGTGGCGAGGAAGCAGCACAGGGAACGGCAACCGGCAGGTCCACGGCCGCCCAGCCGGCCAGCGCGGCCGATGCCGAGGTGCTGGCGCGGGCACAGGCCGGCGATCATCAAGCCTTTGCCCAGCTCTATGCCCTGCACAAACGGCGCATCTACTCTCTTTGCCTGCGCATGGTGGGCAACGTGGCCGAAGCGGAGGATTTGACGCAGGAAGCGTTTCTGCAACTGCATCGCAAGATTGCCACCTTCCGTGGCGACTCGGCCTTTTCCACCTGGTTGCACCGGCTGGCCGTCAATGTGGTCCTGATGCAACTGCGCAAGAAGGGTCTGTCGCTGATTTCTCTGGACGAAGCCATGGAGCCGAATCCGGAGGAGGGTCCCGGCCGCAGCTTTGGCGCTCCCGATCTGACGCTCGCCGGAGCCATCGACCGCCTGGCCCTGGAGCGAGCGATTGCCGATCTCCCGGCCGGCTACCGGCTCATCTTTGTCCTTCACGACGTGGAGGGTTTTGAGCATAATGAGATTGCATCGATGCTGGACTGTTCGATTGGCAATAGCAAATCGCAATTGCACAAGGCGCGTCTAAAGTTGCGTGAGGCATTGCGCATGCAGAACCGCCAGGAGGCGCGGCCATGAACGGCGACCCCAGCAAAATGAGCTGCGCTGAATTCCAGGCTCAAATGGCCGAGCTGATCGGTTCTGGAGAAGACCTCAGTGCGCATCCGCACGTCGGGGGCTGCGAGCGTTGCCGCGCTCTTCTGGCCGATCTGACGACCATCGTCGAGGCAGCGCGGCAGTTGTTTCCCAGCGTGGAACCGCCGGACGAGGTGTGGGAGCACATCGAATCAGCCATTAAGCGGGAAGACAAGACGGCGCCGAACGCGGGCTAGAGCCGCATGTGGTCCGGCTCCTTCTGGGTCTGCCGCGCGGGTTTAGCAGCCGACCATCCCGTTAGCCATTACCGCTCGAGTGCCGTGGCCTTCGCAGGCCCGCTCGTACGCCTCAACTTCCAGGGTTTTCGGCCGATAGACCGGTGGGATGGCTGCGTCAGACATGGGCCGGGTGCGCTCTACTGGTTCGTTGAAGGGATTCCGGAAGTGTTCTTGGCTCGTAAGCCACTAGAATGAAAGCCAGTTAACGGACCAGGGAACCCCGGAAGCGACTGGAACGTAGCACAAGTTCAGGCGCAGCAAAGGAGAAGCGCCGGGAATGCCAAACTTGCAACTTTTCCCTTTCTGAACTATCTAATGATAGAAAAGTTGATACGGGGACACTCAATGCCAAACCATCCAGCTTCAGACGCACACGAACCCAAACCGAAGAATGCACCCGGAACGCGCATCATTCCGGTTTTGCCGGTTCGCGATACGGTTCTGTTTCCTCACGCGGTCCTGCCCTTGACGGTAGGCCGGGAAAGCTCCATTCAGTTGATCGAATCGCTGGGCGAGGAGCGGGCGATTGTGGTCGCGGCGCAATTGGACGCGCGCCTGGACATGCCCAAACCCGCCGACCTGCATAACGTCGGCACCCTGGCCACCGTGCACAAGGTTGTGCGCATGCCCAACCAGAGCCGTTTTGTGTTCACTGAAGGCGTGAGCCGCGTCCGGCTGGTGCGCTTTATCCAGTCCGAACCGTTTATGGTGGCCGAGGTGGAGACGCTGGAGGACGTGGCGCCGGCGACCTCTGCCGAGTTCGAGGCGCTGGTGCGCAACGTGATCGGCCAGTTCCAGCAGATCGTGTCCGAATCGCCCACGCTCTCCGACGAACTGCGGAGCATCGCGGCGAACATCGATGAGCCCGTCCGCCTGGTGGATTTTGTGGCTTCTTCCCTGCCCTTCCTGACCACGGATGACAAGCAGTTGCTGCTGGAAGCGGCGAGCGTGGTGGACCGGCTGGAACTGCTGAACAAGCTGCTGGTCAAGGAGATCGAGGTGCAGCAGTTGCGCGCCAAGATCCAGACCGAGGTGCAGGACCAGGTGCAGCAGTCACAGCGCGACTACTACCTGCGCGAGCAGCTCAAAGCCATCCAGAAGGAGCTGGGCGAGCAGGACGAGGGCCAGCGCGACGTGGAAGATCTGCGCCAGAAGATTGAAGCCGCGGGCATGCCTGAGGATGTGAAGAAGGAAGCCCTGAAGGAGTTGGCGCGCCTGCAGCGCATGTCGCCCATGGCTGCCGATTACGGGCTCACCCGCAACTACATCGAGTGGTTGGCCGTGCTGCCCTGGAACAAGAGTTCGGGCTCGAAGATCGATATCGTCAAGGCCCGGGAGATTCTGGATGAGGATCACTACGAGCTGAAGAAGGTGAAAGACCGCATCCTCGACTACCTGAGCGTGCTGGAACTGAAGCCGGATATGAAGGGGCCCATCCTTTGCTTTGTGGGCCCGCCGGGAGTGGGCAAAACCAGCCTGGG
>Ga0326727_10019607_pt1 | contig 13555 bp, 15 predicted proteins | sample MB2enrmetagenome_FD_207643 | JGI IMG/M metagenome (GOLD analysis project Ga0326727, IMG submission 207643) | Lab enriched peat soil microbial communities from McLean, Ithaca, NY, United States - MB29MY | ecosystem: Environmental > Terrestrial > Soil > Wetlands > Peat | place: USA: New York... | reverse complement strand
TTTGGGCGGTGAAGTCGTGCTGAATGAGCTCGGGGACGACGCGGCGGCCGGCGATAAGGTTGACCATGGCCACATGGGGCACGTCGACCACGCGCTTGGCGATGGCGTAGGTGAGGGACGAGACCCGGTAGACGACCACAAAGGGATTGCCGATGAGAGCAGCTTCGACGGTCGCGGTTCCGCTCGCTGTCACCGAGGCGCGGGCGTGGAAAAGGGCCGAGCGGGCTTGGCCGGGGATCAAGCAGACGGTGAGCGCGCCGGCATGGGCGCCGATAAGCGATGCGACCTGGGCGCGCTGCTCCGCATGGAGCGTAGGCGCGAGGGGAATGAGGAATTCGAAATGCCGCGAGGGTTGGGATTGGGCGAGCATGCGGGCGGCGTCGAGCATGGTCGGGAGATGGTCGCGAATCTCGCGCATGCGGCTGCCGGGCAGCAGTCCGATCCACATCTTCGTGGGGTCGAGCGAGTTGGCGAGGGCAAAGTCTTCGCGCGAGATGGAGGGCGGCGGGAGTTCGGCGAGCGGGTGGCCGACGAATTCGGCGTTGACACCGCGGTCGCGATAGAACTGCTCCTCGAAGGGGAAGATGACCAGCATGCGGCGGACGTACTTCTGAACCTGCCTGATGCGGTGCTTTTTCCAGGCCCAGAGCTGGGGGCTGACGACGTAGATGACGGGGATGCCGAGGCGATGGAACTCGCGAAAGAGGTGGAAGTGAAAGTCGGGAAAGTCAATGAGGACGGCCACCTGGGGACGGCGTTGGCGTATGGCGCGCCTGAGTTTGCGGAATTCGCCGTAGATGCGGGGCAGGTGCTCGAGGACCTCAGTGAAGCCCATGACGGCCATGTCTTCAGCGCGGACGATGCAATCGACGCCGGCGGCGCGCATGCGCTCGCCGCCCATTCCAAAGAGTTCGGCTTGCGGCAGGTTTTGGCGCAGCAGGGACGCCAACTGCGCGCCATAGAGTTCGCCGCTGGCTTCGCCGGCCGAGATGAAGATGGTGGGCATGAATGCGCGTTGGGTCCGATGTGCTGGAGATCATGATAAGCGAGGCGGCAGGCAGGGGATCGGAAGGTAGTGATGCAGTTCGGATTCCCGCAGGTTAGCGGAGCCGGGCTGGCGTGCCGCGTTGTGTATACGCGGAAGAAGACACAGCGGGTGCTGGGAAGATAGGATTGGTGCGATGGAATACAAGGGTTACACTGCCGGGCCGATCGATTTTGACGCCGATGGCGGGACCTTTTCGGGGACCGTGGCAGGGTTGAAGGACGTTATCCACTTCGAAGGCACGACCGCGAGGGAACTCAAGCGAGCTTTCCGCGAGAGCATCGACACCTATCTCGAGTTCTGCGCTGAGAAGGGGCAGCAGCCCGACCGGCCTTTCAATGGCAAGATTCTCCTGCGCACCGAGCCGGAACTTCACCGCAAGGCTGCTCTGCGGGCCGCAGGCGAGGGCGTGAGCCTAAGCCGTTGGATTTCGCAGCAGATTGAGAGTGCGCCGTAACTTGCCCGCCCCTTTCCGCGCGGGTTCGGAAAGGATGAAGCGCGAGGCTGGAAGGAGGCGAACTATGGCTCTTGGCCGCGGACGGATTCCACGATTGATTTGCATTTCGCTTATCCTGATCGGCACTTGCGTGTGCTGTGCGGGGGGCATGTGCTACTTCTACGACCTGCATGGGGCAGCAACACTCTATCCATATAAGAGCCAATTCGAGCAAGATATCGTAATTATTCGAACGGCTCTGATTGCGACGGTTGCCTCTTCTTGGGCGATTTGGTTTGGCGTAAGGCGAGGGCACAGTCGTGGAATAGTCATGCTGCGGACTGGACTAGCAACACTGCTGACTTTGGCTCTTTATGGCGTCGCAGGATGCGGAGGGGTCTTGGGAGGCGGCTGGACAATTGGGGGTTGGCATAGTTCAACCGATTTCATTTTTCCGTCCACCTTCTTTTCGGAGTTCAACTTCCTGACTTTCATTTTTGAAATCGCTCCGACGGTGGCAGTGACTGAAGCTCTTCTGGCGGGTCTGTGCTTGAGATGGGCTCGGCCTCAACCGTCCTTGCCGCAATGAATCTGCATCAAGGAAGAGGCGCGTCTTCCTGCTGCCGAATTAAGCGCTTCGCCTCGCGCGCACGGCTTCGGCCAATTCCTTCAGCAACTCGCGGGTTTCGGGCCAGTCGATGCAGGCGTCGGTGATGCTCTGGCCGTAGACCAGCGGCTGGCCGGGGACGAGCTTCTGCGCGCCGGCCACCAGGTTGCTCTCGATCATCACGCCCATAATGCGTTTGTCGCCGGCGGCGATCTGGCTGGCCACGTCGTGGCAGACGAGGGCCTGTCGGCGATAGTCCTTGTTGGAGTTGGCGTGGCTGAAGTCGATCATGATACGCGGCTGGAGACCTGCCTTCTCCATGCGGGCGGCGGTGTCGGCCACGCAGTCGGCGGTGTAGTTCACCATTTTGCGGCCACCGCGCAGGATGACGTGACAGTCAGGGTTGCCGGTGGTGACGAAGATGGCGGACTGACCATGATGAGTGTGGCCGAGGAAGGTATGGGAGTAAGCGGCCGATAGGACGGCGTCGACGGCCACCTGCACGTCGCCTGAAGTGGCGTTCTTAAAACCTACGGGACACGACACGCCGGAGACGAGCTGCCTGTGCACCTGGCTCTCGGTGGTGCGCGCGCCGATGGCGCCCCAGGCAACCAGGCCGGCAATGTACTGGGGCGAAATCATGTCGAGGAACTCGGTGCCGGTGGGCACGCCCATCTCAGCCAGGTCGAGGAGCAGGTTGCGGGCCAGGCGCAGGCCGTCGTTGATCTTGTAGGACTGATCGAGATGGGGGTCGTTGATCAGACCCTTCCAGCCGATAGTGGTGCGGGGCTTCTCAAAATAAACGCGCATCACGATGCGCAGGTCCTGCGAGAACCCGGCGATGGCTTCTTTGAGCAGGCTGGCGTACTCGCGCGCGGCCTTGACGTCATGAATGGAGCAGGGGCCGGCCAGAACCAGCAGGCGCGAGTCGCGGCCGTTGAGGATGTCGACGATCTCGCGGCGGGTGTCGAAGATGGTCTGCGAGGCGGCCTCTGTGACCGGGTGCTCTTCTTCGAGAAAGACCGGCGGCAGGACGACCTTGGTCCATTGAATGCGAATGTCTTCAGTGGGATGGAACATGGTTTTGGGTTCGGCGGAAAAGAGCTCCTGAATTGAATCTAACAGCCGCAGAGGCAGGGAAGAGCCAGTAGCCAATAGCCAGTAGGGAGGGGGCTTGACAGGCCGGGCGGTTTGGCGCAGTATGTTGGCAAACTAGTTTGTAGCGTAGACTAGTTTGCAAGGAGAAAGACGATGACAGATTCGAGTACGCAACCGATGGACGGTTGCCCGGGGATGGAAGATCCCGACCGGCTGGCGGGAAGGCTGATCCAGCGCGCCTGGAACCGCGATGGACTGCCGGAGATTGCAATTGGGCTGTTCTTTCTGGTTCTTTCGGGGGCTTTTGCCGCTCAGCATCTATTGGAGAGGGAATGGCCGGTCTTCCTGAGGATTCCGCTCGCCCCGCTCCTGATTATTCCGCTCATTTTTATGCCTTCGTGGGCAGTAAAGAAGATTCGCGCGCGGTACCTGATTGAAAGAGCCGGCTACGTCGAGATGAAGCCCTTGAGCAGGAAGAAGCGCATGCGGGTTGCCCTGATGGCAGGAATCTTCGGAGCGGTTGCTGTAGCCGCTGTCGCCGCCGCGGCATGGGCCCACATTTCATCCACGAGCCAATGGGTTCTTATGGGCACTGGAGTGCTTGGCGGCGTGCTCTTTCCGATCTGCGGCCGGGCGCTGCGTTTTGTGTTCCTGGGCGCAGTGTTCGCGGCGACCGGGATTCTGCTCGGGATTAGAGACGTTGGATACGGTACGGGGTGGGTGGTCCTTTATGGAGTCGCCGGAGCGATTACGGTGATCTCTGGAAGTGTGGTTCTGCTTCGCTTTTTGAGGGGGACGCGGGAGGCTGAAGAGCAGGGACTAGGGACCAGGGACTAGGGAATAGCGGATAGACAGCGGACGGAAGTGGTTGAAGGAGAACGACGATGACGGATACGAAAACGCAACCGATGGATGGGAGTCAGGTGATGGAGGATCCCGACCGGCTGGCGCAAAAGCTGATCCGGCGCGCGGAGAACCGCGATGGGGTATATGAGATCGCGGTGGGAATAGCCCTTCTGCTTGTGGCCGCAATTCTGACGGTGCAACTGAATATTGAACATGGCTCGCTCCTTCGAGGGGTCGCCTGGCGAGGGATCTTCTCGATGGCGCTGGTTGTGCTGGGGTTTCCCGCGATCAGTCTTGCTTTGCTTGCAGCAGTTAAGTGGGTGCGCGCCCGGTTCCTGATCGCGAGAATTGGCTATGTTGAGATGAACCCGCTGGATGCGAAGGGGCGAAAGCGGCTTGTCTTTGTGTCGATATTCGCGGTGATCTTCGCTGCGGCTATAAGCTTCGCGATCGCCCTGGCCGTGATTTCATCCACACGCCAATGGGTTGTGGTTGGTTTCGGGGTCTGTGGCGGCATCCTTTTCCCGGTTTGCAGCAGGTCGTGGCGGTTTGCGTTTAACGGCGCGGTGATTGCGCTGACCGGGATTCTGCTGGGGATTCGCAACGTCGGAATCCTCGCGGGGTGCACGGCGATATTTGGGGCCGCCGGAGCGATTACGTCGATCACCGGAACCGTAGTATTGCTTCGTTTTTTGAGGCAGACGCGGGAGGCCGGTGATTGATATGAACGCCAAGATTCAACGACTGGCCGAGATTGACCGCGTGATTCACGAGCCGGCGCGGCTGATGATTGTGGCGCTGCTGGCCGCGGTGAAGGAGGCGGATTTCCAGTACCTTCACACGACCACAGGACTCACCAAGGGAAACCTCTCTGTTCACCTTTCGAAGCTGGAAGAGGCGGGCTACGTGGCAATTGAGAAGACGTTTCGCGGCAAGTATCCGCTGACGATGTGCCGATTGACCGAGCAGGGGCGCGCGGTGCTTGACAACTATCGCAAGACTATGAGGAGTGCGCTGGGAGCAGCCAATAGCCAGTAGCCGGTAGCTTCGGATGAGAGCTTGCAAACAATTGGCTATTGGCCACTGGCTACTGGCTTTTCAGCTTCAGTGGACTTCGGCGGCGGCGATGGCTCCGCCTGCCGCGAGAGCTCCGACGGTAATGGGAATCCAGAGCGGGATATGGCGCACGTGGCCCTCGGAGCCTTCGCCGATGAAGTCCTTTTTGCGGGTCACGCGTTGGATTTCAGCGTAGGCGTGGGTCTCGCGGGTGTTGCTCTCGGCGTTGGTGACGGTAAAGGAAGTCTCCTCGAGCGAATCGAGCGCGACCGTTCGTTCAGATTTGTCGGTGAAGGTGAGGCGGATGTAGTTTCCGGGGCGGAATCGGGTGAGCTCGCGGTGGATTTTGCGGGCATGCTTGTCAGGGTCGGAACTTGTGCCGGCATTCCTGTGGCCGGGCCAGGCGAAGCAGGCCGGCATGAATGCGATGAGCGTCAAGGCCGCTGCCAGGTGAAGAATTGACTTGCCTCCGTAAAGAGAAATCATAGGGCCCTCCTTTGAATTCAAAAGAACGCAATATCGGGTTGAAGAATCTCCGTGGACTCTTTTTCTTGTTTTCGGCAGCCGTTCGAGAAAACCAGCCGCGTTAACAATAGCATCACATTGCATAACAATTCACGGTGGGGAACATCACAAGCCATCAATCGGTAACCTGGATGCTCCGTGGGGCGCTTTCCGGCGCGACCGCAGTGTAATCAATGCCGGGGTCGCTGGCGCGGAGTATCATGGTCTTCCCTGCCCGAACAAGTCCGCGAATGGAGGGAACGATGCGGCTAACGTCTCTTTTGTCTCTTGGGCTTCTTTCTTGCGCAGCAGCGGTGGTTCCGGCGCAGGCCCCGGCTCCGGCTGCCGCGCCGCAAAGCAGTCCGTCGCTTGCAACACGCCCGGCGCATGACACAGGCGCACCGGCGGCCGAGAGGAGCATGCTGCTGAATGTCGTAGTTACCGACAAGGACGGCAAGAATGTATCCGGCCTCGGAGTTGGCGACTTTCAGTTGCTTGACAACAATCGGCCGATGCAAATTCTGTCGTTTCGGGCCTTTGGCGGCGGGGCGCCGCCGGACGCGCCTCCGGTGACCGTGGTGATCGTCTTCGACACGGTGAACATGCCTTTCGAAAGCGTGTCGTACACGCGCGAGCAGGTAGGGGCATACCTGCGGCAAAACGGAGGGCATCTCGCCTACCCGGTTTCGCTTGCTTTTCTCACTAACACCGGCATTCAGTTCCAGGGTGAACCAACGACCGACGGAAATGAGCTGGCCAGGCATCTTGACGAGACGTCGGGAACCCTGCGATCCCTGACCGGCGCGGCAGGGGCCTGGGGTGCGATTGAGCGGTTCCAATACGGCGTGAGGATGCTCATGTCTCTCGCCCAGCGCATGAAGGATGTGCCGGGGCGGAAACTGCTGATCTGGGCCGGCCCGGGATGGCCGATGCTGAGCGAGCCGGGGATCGATTTCGGGTCCAAGACACAGACGTCATTCTTCAACGACATTGTGGGGTTGAACACGGTGCTGCGCGAGGGGCAAATCGAGCTATCGAGCGTGGCGCAGGGAATGCCGGTCGCGGGTACGTTTTTGTATGGGTCGTATCTGAAGGGCGTGAAAAAGCTGAACCAGGCAAATCCGCCGAACCTGGCGCTGAAGGTGCTCGCAATTCAGAGCGGAGGCCGCGTGATTCCCCCCACCAACGATGTGGCGACGTCCATTGCGACGGTGGCGCAGGACGCCGGAACCTACTACGAAATCACGTTCGAGCCGCCGCGCCCGGATGGTCCCAACGAGTACCACGAGCTGAAGTTGAAGGTGAACCAGCCGGGTTTGACGGCGCACACGAATGCAGGGTATTACGGCCAGCCCTAGTGTCTGTTAACACTATTAGGGCGAGCTGCGTTGCGCGCGAAAACCGGGCCAGACGAGACGGAGGCCACAGGCCCTGGCAGGTTGCCGCGCCTTGACATTGGCAACCGGGCATTTCTAGAATTAAAGAGGAGAGAACCATCCTTTTTCCCTTTAAATGCATTGATTTAAATGGTTTGAGATGGATGGAGGGTCCGCGGACGAGGGTGGAGGAAGCCGAGAGCGGAACCAGAGTAACTGTGTCCTGTTAGTTTTTGTTCAAGGTCGCCGCTCCCTGATGGTTGCGTCGACTCAAATTCTGTGGTTTCGGGGTACATCGACTCTGGTTCCGCTGTAGGCGGCCCCAAGCGGAACGCGATGGGAAAGAAAAATGCCTGAAGTACGGCTGAGCCCGCGCGAGCGGCTGGTACTGACTGCCATTATCGACGCGTACATCACCACCGGGGAGCCGGTGGCGTCGCAGGCGCTGGCCCGCGTGTTTGCCGACCGCGAGGGACTGAGCTCGGCAACGCTTCGCAACGTGATGGCTACTCTGGGCGAATTGGGATTGCTGGAGCAGCCGCATACCTCGGCGGGGCGCGTTCCGACGGCAGCGGGATTCCGGTTTTATGTGGAGCAGCTTACGCAGACGGGCCGGCTGACGGTTTTGACGCGCGGCAGCGGCAGCGGGCCGGGCGGCGAGGCTGGTCTGATGAGCGAGGCGACGCGCGGCCAGATCGAAGAGAGTTTTTCAGGCGTTGCCAGCTCGCACGAGTACCTGGAACGGACCTCGCATGTGCTGGCGCTGCTTTCGAGCGGGCTGGGCGTGGCGCTGGCCTGCTCAACCGCAGGGCAGGTGCTGGAGCATATTCATTTTTCGCGGCTGGCAACGGGCCGCGTGCTGGCTGTGCTGGTAACCGAAGCCGGCGCCGTGCAGGATCGAGTGCTGGCGCTTGACCGCGAGCTGACGCACCTTGAGTTGGAGACCGCGGCGCGATACCTAAACGAGAACTTCCGCGGCTGGCTGATCGAGCGCATCCGCGCCGAGGTTGCTCGGCGCGCCGATGTGGAGCGAGAGGCGTACCGGCAACTGCTGACGTCGGTTGAGGAGTTGTGCCGCAAGGGCGCGCTGGCGGTGGAGGAAACGGCGCAGAGCATTTTTGTTGACGGAATCGCGAATCTGATTACCGTGGAGAGGGACCGCGAGCGGCTGCAGCAGATGCTGGCGGCGCTTGAGGCCAAAGAGCGGCTGATCGAACTGCTGAACGCCTATGTGGACGGGCGGCAGCAGGAGGTGCGGGTGGTGGTGGGGCTCGACAAGGCCTCGCCGGCTATGCAGGACCTGGTACTGATTGGCGCGCCGGCGCGGCTGGGCGGCACCAGCCTGGGAACGGTTGCCGTGATTGCCCCCACGCGTATCCAATATCAGGAGATGATTCAGGCAGTGAGTTATATCGCCCGGCTTTCCGAGCGGATTCTTGAATCTCCGGCCGATTAGAACGAGGAAGGTGCACGGACCGCCGGGCCGCGCGGGCGAGTCGGAAGTGTCGGCCGGCGCCGGAAGTCTGATCCGGGGGCGTGCGCCGTGAATCTAAAACAGTGGGCGATAGCGGGCTGGATGCGAAAGAGACCGCAGCCGATGATGGGAAGTGAGGCAGGTTTGGCAGGGAAGGAAAAACCCGGACATATGCTGGAACAGGGGACAGAGTTGAACGTATTGGAACCTCTGGAGATTGCAGAGGGTGAGCCGGAAGAAGGCGCCGCTGCCGGAGAGACGGCGGCGGAAGCAGCCGAGGGGGCGGGTGCGGCCGGGAGCGTGGAGCCCGAGAGTACCGAACCCTCGGAACTCGAGAAGGTGAAGGCCGAGCGGGACCAGTTGCTGGACCGCGTGGCCCGGTTGCAGGCTGAGTTTGAGAATGCGCGCAAGCGCGGCGAGCGGGAGCGCAACGAGTTCCGCGAGTATGCGGCGGCGAATGTAGTGGAGCAGTTCCTGCCGGTGCTGGACAACTTTCAACTGGCGCTGAAGTCAAAGGGCTCGGCGGAGCAACTGCGTTCGGGCGTGGAGCTGATCGTGAAGCAGATGGAGGAGATTCTGCGCCAGATGCAGGTGATACCCGTGCCGGCGGTGGGCGAGGAGTTCGATCCCCGCGTGCACGAAGCGCTGGGCGCTGTGGAGCGCGACGATATCCCCGATCAGCATGTGGCCGAGGAGGTTCGCCGGGGCTACAAGATGCGCGACCGTCTGCTGAGGCCCGCGCTGGTACGCATTGCGCACAATGCGAAGCAGGTAAATGAATAAGGCAGGTTCTAGGTGTCAGGTTCCAGGTGTCAGCAGGCTGGAGGCGTTTGGCCTTAGAAAGGTAAGAAGAATGCTGCGATCTTTCCGTGAGTTGACGGTGTGGCAGAAATCAATGCAATTGGCAATTGATATCTACAGGCTTGCGCAGGGCTTTCCGCGCGAGGAGACATACGGGCTGGCCAGCCAGCTGAGGCGTGCCGCAGTTTCAATTCCAAGCAACATAGCCGAGGGGCATGGACGATCGGGTGTCGGAGAATACCGGCAGTTTCTTTGGATTGCTCGAGGATCAAACTTCGAGCTTCAGACGCAATTGGAGATTGCCAAGGCTCTCAAGATGGGCGACCCCAAACTGCTCCAGGAGTCCGAAGCGCTTTCACAGGAAGTCGGGAAAATGATCTACGCGCTCCTCGATAAACTGCGGCCAAAGGCTCAGGCGCGTCCTGCCTGAAACCTGAAACCTGACACCTGACACCTGAAAGCTGCATGATGAGTTCTAATACAAGAGTGGGCAAGGCCGATTATTACGAGGTCCTGGGAGTTTCGCGCGACGCGAGCGATCAGGAATTGAAGAGCGCCTATCGCAAGCAGGCGCTGAAGTACCACCCTGACCGGAATCCGGGCGATCACACGGCCGAAGAGAAGTTCAAACAGGTGAGCGAGGCTTACCAGGTGCTGTGCGACGCCGACAAGCGCGCGGCCTACGACCGTTACGGCCACGCGGGACTGGGCGGAGCGGGATTTGGCGCAAGCCCGTTTGCGGGCGGCGTGGATATTGGCGACATCTTCGGCGACCTGTTCGGCGAGATGTTCAACATGAGCGGCGCGCAGCGCCATTCTCGCCAGCAGCGGGGCGACGATCTGCGTTTCGAACTGACGATCGAGTTTGAAGACCAGATCTTCGGCGTCGAGAAAGAGATCAGGATACGGCGGCTGGAGACGTGCGGCGCCTGCAAAGGGAGCGGGAGCGCCTCGGGCCGCGGCCCCAGCGTGTGCAGCCACTGCCACGGCCGCGGGCAGTTCCGCTATCAGCAGGGATTCTTTTCAGTGGCGCGCACCTGCAACGTGTGCGGCGGCAGCGGGCATGTGATCGGCGATCCGTGCGCGACCTGCCGGGGCGAAGGCCGTGCGGCCGCCGAAGTGAAGCTGCACGTGAAGGTGCCGAAGGGCGTTGAAGAGGGAACCCAGATCCGCTACAGCGGCGAGGGCGATGCCGGCCGCGGGGCCGGGCCCAAGGGCGACCTGTACGTGGTGCTTTCGATCAAAAAGCACGAGTTTTTTGAGCGCGTGGGCTACGACCTGCACTGCGTGATCCCAATCAGCTTTCCGCAGGCCGCGCTGGGGGCGGAGTTTGAGATTCCGGGCATGGACGGCCCGGTGCAGGTGAAGATTCCCGAGGGCATGCAGAGCGGCAGGGATCTTCGCATCCGGGGCCGGGGTGTTCCGCATCTGAACGAACGCGGCCAGGGCGACCTGGTAGTGAAGGTTGTGGTGCAGACTCCGCGCAAACTGACCAAAGCGCAGCGCGAGTTGATGGCAAAACTCAGCGAGACGCTCAATGTGGATAACCGGCCCTCAGCGCCGAGCCTGCTGGAGCGGGTGAAGGATCTGTTCAATTAAGGCAGGGAACAAGGGAACAGGGGGCAGGAAGTCATCCCGTGCCGACTATTCGGGGGCGGGAATTCCAGGCCCGTGAATCAACTCTTCCAGGGATTGACGACGGGAACACCAGCCGCGAGAAACGGCGCCGCATCGCGCGTGGCGACGGCGAATCCGTGCACGGCGGCAATGGCGGCGATCTGACAGTCGGGGACCGAGATGGAATAGCCCTTTGCGGCCGCGCGGCTGCCCAGGAGAGCAAAGGCAGTGGCTGCTTCCCGGTCGAAGGGAAGAAAACGATCCCCAAAAAGTCTCATTTGTAGCGCACGCATGGCGAGTTCCATGCCCCTTTTCCGCTTGCCCGCGGGGAGAAGCGCGATTCCTATCAGCACTTCCGACAAGACCGTTGCGGCGAGATACAGTGTTTCCGGGTCCTGCTTGTCGAGCCATTTAGTTACGGTCTGGTCAGCGAACGGCTTCAACGGTTCCGAGATGACATTCGTGTCGAGGACGATCATTCAAATTTTGCCGGTTCGATTGGTCTACGATCGCGCTCGTAGTTGAGTTCGATGCCGCCATAGCGACGGCCAAAGGCGGCCAGCTCCGAGCCGATTTTAAGTTTCGGTTTCGGCGAAACAGATTCCTGGAGGATAAGCCGAATCTCGGCCTCAGTGCTCCGCCCATTGCGCGCGGCGCGCAGCTTGAGGGCGCGATGGGTCTTTTCCGGGATATTGCGAACCGTAACAGCAGGCATAGGACGGCGCTCCCTTCACTTCGATATCAATGATAGCACTTTGATGTCACTCCGGCAATTGCGCTCTCAGATGGCCAGCAGCACCACGGCGATGACGGCTGCGCCAATGATCAGGCTCTGCCTGTCAGTGAGCGCAAAGACGATGGGGTCTTCGTTGAGCAGTCCCCGCGAGGCCAGCAGCCATACCCGGCAGAGCCAGAGGATCATAAAGGGCATGATGATCCAGAGGCGCTGCGCGTGGTGGTAGAGCGTGACTACTTCGCTGCTGCTGATGTAGTTGGTGAATACCACCACCGCGGCAAAGGCGCTGGATGTGCCAAAGGTTTGCAACTGGTTGAGATCGGCGACCAGGTAGCCGCGGCCATTGTGCGGAGCGGCGCCCCGGGTGCTGAGATTCTCAAGCTCGGCAACGCGCTTGACGATGGCCAGAGAGAAAAACAGGAAGACTGAAAAGCCGGCCAGCCAGGGCGAGATATGCGTGCCGGTGGCAGCGGCGCCGGCGAGCAGGCGCAGCGTGTAGAGACCCGATAGCACCAGCACATCGGCCAGTGCGTAGCGCTTGAGGATGGTGGAGTAGGCGAGCGTGGTGGCGAGATAAAGGACCAGCCAGCCGGAGAATGCGACGGGGAGAAACCGCGCGCCGGCGAAGGCCAGCGCAAGAAACGCCGCGGCTAGACCCGAGCCGGCAAATGCGCCCAGATCGCCCGACGCGAAGGGCCGGTGGCGCTTTTGCGCGTGACGGCGGTCCGCGTCGATATCGAGCAGGTCGTTGACGATGTAGGCTGCCGACGCAGCGAGGCAGAAGCATGCAAAGGCGATGAACGCAGCGATCAGCCGGGGGGTGGCAACGATGTGGGCCAGCAGCAGGGGCAGAAAGATGAGCAGGTTCTTGGTCCACTGGTGAGGACGAACGGCCTTGAGCGCGGAACTGAAAAGCGGGCTATGCTCTTCAAACGATCGTGCCGGAGCGATGTGCCGCGCACGCAGACGCGAACGCAGGCGGCGGCTGGGGTTGGCGACCATGGCCTCGGCGGCGCCGGCGAGCAGGGGCAGGTCGGGGGTGTCGTTTCCGATGTAATCGAATTCGGTTGCGCCCAGGCGGCTGCGCAGGCCGGCGAGCTTGCTGCTGCCCGTGAGGTTGGTCGTGCCGTCGCTGCCAAGCACGCCGGCAAATATGCCCAGGTGCTCTGCCACGCGCTCGGCAATGCGCACGTCTGCGCCGGTGGCGAGATAAATGGGCCGGCCCATGCGGCGCTGCTCATTCAGATACTCCAGAAGTTTGCGATTGTAGGGCAGGTGCTGCACGTCGAGCGAGACGTTATCGGTAACGAAGGCCTTCAATGCGGCCTTGCCGCGCAGGACGCGGACAAAAAGCGCGGGCGCCAGATGCGGACGCGTGCGTGCGAGAAGGAGGAGCGAATCGATCAGCGTGTCGGACTTGACCAGGGTTCCGTCCAGATCGACGCAGAGCGGCCTCGCAGTTGTGACGGCGAGCTCCGGCTGGGCGATGACCTGGGACAAATCCGCACCTCGTCAGAAAGAAGTTGTAGAGCCCCGGGCGATAACGGCAAACAAAGCGGGATCGCTTGCGGGTATGTAACAAGGATAGGCTACGCCGAGGGCAAAGTTAAGCGACTGGCGTGAGCGCAGCGGGAGCCCGCAGGCGAAATCCTGAGTCGCCGCAGCGACGAAGGACCTCCTGGTCTGGTTGATTTGGGAGGGATTGGTGGAGCTGAGCGGGATCGAACTTGAGCCGTTTTGCGGGCGTGAGCGCAGCGGGAGCCCGCAGGCGAAATCCTGAGTCGCCGCAGCGACGAAGGACCTCCTGGTCTGGTTGATTTGGGAGGGGATTGGTGGAGCTGAGCGGGATCGAACTTGAGCCGATTTGCGGGCGTGAGCGCAGCGGGAGCCCGCAGGCGAAATCCTGAGTCGCCGCAGCGACGAAGGACCTCCTGGTCTGGTTGATTTGGGAGGGGATTG
>Ga0326727_10019604_pt1 | contig 13559 bp, 11 predicted proteins | sample MB2enrmetagenome_FD_207643 | JGI IMG/M metagenome (GOLD analysis project Ga0326727, IMG submission 207643) | Lab enriched peat soil microbial communities from McLean, Ithaca, NY, United States - MB29MY | ecosystem: Environmental > Terrestrial > Soil > Wetlands > Peat | place: USA: New York... | reverse complement strand
GAAACGGCTGTTGGTCTCCCACTCTCCTCTCTCTTCTACGAATGGGGACTCGTCGAAGTAGTAACGCATGCTGGTATCGTAGTCTGTCCACATCATGCCGACGGTTTTGCTCGGCTCAAGGAGGCTGGCTCCGATCTCTGTGAACAACGGGCTGGGTAATCCCGCATATAGGAGAAAACCCTCGGCAACTGGCAAGAAGGATGCTTGGAAGGGAAGTGTCTCAAGGCCTTTCGCAACAGCTCGCGTAGTATCGAGGCTGCAAACGGCCTCGAATAGGGCACCTGGAGCATGTCGGAATAATTTTCGACCGAGGAATACATCGTAATCTGAAATGATCTGCCTTTGAGAGAGGAATTTGAAGCGACGGCTAATTTGATACTCAGGAACGTGGAGTTCTTTGGCGAGCGCTTTCTGTGGCCTGCGAGCATCTTCGGTAAGTAGCCGAAGCAGCACTAGGTCTTGGTGGTGAATTTCGTTTAAGTTGGAGGGTAGGAGTTGTTGAAGCTCTGTCGTGTGGGTCTTCAAGCCTCGGGCCCACCTTGAGGTCTTGAACTTCCAGTTCTCAGATGTTGGATCATATGAAGAGAAGTCAGGATTTCTGTAGACGGGTCCAGCAATCATACGCGGAATTCTGAATTCGTTCACTATGCTTAGTCGTTTCAATTGGTTGAAGAATTCAATTAGTTGAAACTCCGTCCCAGTTGGAATTCCAAATATCATGAATAGTCCATTAGTTGAACCGATACACCGAACTCTGTACCGTGTGTAGGGATGTAAGTCACAAGCTTTCTCGACCGATGCGATCTCGTTGAGAGGAACCGAGGCAAGAACAGGCGTAAGCTGAAGGCCCAAGGTTGAGAGGTTTATGCGTGCAACTACGCGAAGAAGAATAGACGTGTCTTTGAGTAAGGCCAAACGCCGTTTTAGCGACTTGACAGAAATACCTGACAGTTCTGCGAGCCGTTGGAATGGAGCGAGGGGTTCAGCGCAAAGAGAATTCAGGGTCAACAGGTCTAAGCGATCAAATTGTCCAATTGTGTTAGTTTTAAATCGACCCTTCCGACGTGGCAAGTTACACGTCGGCCTGTATCTCGAAACGAGAGTTTCTCAACTCTTCGGACACAGCGCGCTGTAAGACGCTGAGCGCTCTTTCACCGAGAACTTTCCTCAAAACACTTTTCCAGATTGCTAATTCGATCGGCGCCGTTTCCAAATCGCTGTGAGGGGATTCTGACATGAAAAAGCACTAATGCAACAAGAGCTGCTCTAGGTAAAAAAAGGTATGTTTCGTTGCCAAGAAATGCATATAAACAGCCGATAGGCCGCCGTTTATGCGTTTTTATTGCATCATAGGTGCAATGTTTAAAGTCGGTTTCTGTTTTCTCAGTTCAATATATATTATATTAGTGACAACTCCTTTAGGACGCTTGTTAGTGAGATGTTACGGAATGAGTAGGATGAATTATCGCTTAGAGTGCCTTGCCGTTGCAGCTCTGCTACTTGCCTTGGCCGTGGCCCCTCAAGCGTATTTGAAACTCAATGGGCCTACGAACGTTCCCGCTCCAACTGTGACTGTGCCGTTCGGTTTACACTCAATCTTCAGCAACTCGGTTATGGATAATGGGTGGAACGGATGGAATGGATGGAATCCACATAATTGTGGTTGTTCTTCCGAAGGTGTGGGGCCGAACCCAAGATGCGGCGGTGGCAACGGCCCCGTGGGTGGGTAACCCTAATCGTTCTGGACTTACCCGCGAACTTGTAAAGAGACTCTTGTAGAGAGAATCGGGGCTTGCGATAGACTAATCGATAACGCGTCGGCCACAACGGTCTCCATTTGTAACCGTGACTACCGAGATAGTCTCCGTTATGGCCGCTTTGTATGAGGGAGTTTACGAATTAGTTTCGACAAAGACGATTGTCCTTCAAATATGCTGAATCATTCATAGGTTTTCGCGTAGTGGGCGGTCTCGGTGACCAAAGACCTTCGGGATGAAGTCTTCGATCTCATCTATGGGAAGAACAGAACTGAGGAGGCTATTCTGAGATTGAATGGGTTAATCAAATCCTTTCCTGAGAACAGCTTGGCCATTGCACTCAAAGCCTACGCGCTCAACAAACTTGCGAATCTCCACAAATTGTGGAAATACACGCAGTTGGCTCTGGAGTTTGCAGAACGAGCATTATTGCTAAACCCCAACGACGACATCGCACTCACGAGCAAGGGCTGGGCGCTGATAGATCTAGGCAGGGCGAACGAGGCACTAGCCGTACTAAATCGAGCTACGAGAGTTAACCCGAGCAATGAATACGCATGGTATAACCTAGCCTGGGCGCAATACCTTTCCGGGAATCCACTCGCGTCAACAGAATCGATCCGAAGGGCCCTCAGCATCAGCCCTAACGATCCAATCCTAAGACGGGGCAAGGAGATGATGGAGAAAGGGCAACTTCCCGAACATTTGAAGAAACGTAATACTGAGCGTTAGGTTTCTTCGAAGTCAGCTATCCTTTGGTTACTCCGATTGGAGTAAGGCGTGCGACTTTGGTTGCTATGCCAAGTTGGTGGCTGACTTCCGCTACGCTGTCGACGTCCTTGTAGGCTTCGGGGGCCTCCTCACTCACGGTCCCAATGTTTTCGGCTCTGATCATGATTCCTTTCTTGGCCAGCAATTCCTCGACAGCTCTCGCGGGATTCCTCCTCTTCGCCGCCGCGCGGCTCATGAACCTTCCCGCACCATGCGCCGTCGTCCCGAAACTAAGCTCCATCGACTTCGGAGTCCCTATCAGCACCCATGATGCTGTGCCCATACTACCTGGGATGAGGACTGGTTGTCCTATGTCACGGTACTCCGGCGGAATCGCCTGGTGTCCGGGTGGGAAGGCCCTAGTTGCTCCCTTCCTGTGAACGTACACCTTTTTCATTCCACCCTCGACCGAGTGTTCCTCGATTTTCGCGATATTGTGGGCTACATCATAGATCAAGCCCATATCGAGCTGGTCAGCCGATTTTCCAAACGTCTTCTCAAAGGATTCTCTGGTCCAATGGGTTATCATCTGTCTGTTCGACCAAGCAAAATTGGCCGCACAAGACATGGCTCCGATGTAGTCTTCAACCTCATTACTCTTAGCGGGGGCGCAAGCCAATTGCCGGTCAGGCAACTTGATTCCATATTTCTGAATCGCTCGTTCCATGACTCGGAGATAGTCGCTACAGACTTGGTAGCCGAAGCCTCTGCTGCCGGTATGGACGAGAACAAGGACTTGGCCCTCTTTCCTTATTCCAAGCTTCTCGGCTACCTGTTGGTCGAAGATTTGGTCAACTTTCTCTATCTCAAGGAAATGGTTGCCGCTGCCTAAGCTTCCAAGTTGTGGTGCGCCACGTTGTTTCGCTACTCCTGAAACCTTGTCTGGGTTAGCGGTCTCCATACACCCGTTCTCTTCACAGTGTTTCTGATCCTCAGCCCAACCGTACCCGTGGTCAACGGCCCACTCAACCCCCTCGCTCGTAACCTTCTCAAGATCACCGGACGAAAGCCTCCCAACCTTTCCCCGACTTCCCAACCCCGAAGGAACATTCACAAACATAGTATCCAGCAATTTGCCCAAGACGGGTCGAACATCCGCTTCCGTCAGATTGGTTCGGATCAGTCTGACGCCACAATTTATATCGTAGCCGATTCCTCCGGGGCTCACTACGCCCTCGTCGTAGTCGCTTGCGGCTACTCCTCCTATTGGGAATCCGTACCCTTCATGGCCGTCGGGCATAGTGATGGCCCACTTGTATAATCCTGGGAGGGTTGCGACGTTGGCGCATTGTTGGAGTGTGGCGTCTGTTCGCATCTTCCCGATGAGTGCATCGTCGGCGTATATTCTGCCGGGTACCGTCATTCCTGGTTGAGCGTCCTTTGGAATCTCCCAGACGTACTTGTCGATCTGTTTCAGTGCTACTTGTTGTGAGGCTCGGCCGTATGCTGGAGGTTGCGACATTTTTGGTCACTTCTTGGAACGCTTGAAACACGTCCGTGTTCTATTTAAGCTTCGACAGGTCTTCTCGAAAAAATAATTCCTATCGCGAGCTTCACTTGGGTCTCAAGGTTCTTTCAAACATGCGAATTGCGTCTTCTTGCTCCAAGTTCTGGATTGAGCCCGGACGGGTTTCCCTCACCTTCTTGATGGCGTCATCAGCGTTTAGTCCCTTGTAGACCAAGTAAGCTGCTAACACTGTCCCCGTTCTTCCTTTACCCTCGGCGCAATGCACAATCACAGGCTTGGATTGGGCGTTCTGTCTTCGAATGAATTGAATGATTTCGTGAAGTTGAATTGGTGAAGGTGCTCCGGAGATGTGACAGTGGAGGTAATCGAAGCCCAAGCGGTTGAGGGGTTCTGGGTAGAGTGGAGTTCCGGTCAGAGAAATTATGGCTTTGACTCCTTCACTTCTCAGCCCTTTCAGTTCAGCCTCAGATTCCGGTCTGGCACAGCCCGCAAGCTTAGATTGCTCAAGCCAACTGAAATTTTTCGGAAGGACGATTTTCTCACTCAAACTTGACTACTTCCAGCGAATCAGTTTCCGGCGAAAGGTAAATGCCTGTGCGTGCTGGATGAACCAAGAATCCCTTAGATTGCCACCCACCGCAATTCGCAACCCTTTGCTTCGCATCGATTCCTGGGATGTGAGTGTGACCGAAAATTACCCAGTCCTGGGCAGGGACACCAGCGACGCGCTTCCACGCCCTCTCCAAACTCAGCTTCGAAATGAACCTATCCCAACCGTGCCCTATTGCTCCTTTCAGACTTAGATCGTGACCATGATAGGCAACCACCCGCATACCATTGAAGCTTAAGATTGCACAACGCCCAACCGGTACGAGAGGGGACCCATCAAAGATAGCACGCTCCTTTGGGGAGGGATCATGAGGAGGCGAACCATCCACGAAGAACACTTTTACAGGTAAATTATCCAAACCGAGTATATTGCCAATCGAGGGAGAGGCAGCCTGATCAAGAATTTTCCGCGCGTCTCGTGGAGAGTCGAACAGGTCACCATCGACAATCAAATTCGAGACGCGGCGTTGTCTTAGCAATTCATGAAACGCCGCTGAATACGAGAACGGTCGACCCGCCCTCAAGTGAAGGTCTGAGATGAAGAGAGAATTACCCTTAAGGTTGAGGCGCGTCGCGGTCTTCAATGGATTTAGGTTCGGCAAGATAGGATAAAGAAGAAATCGAAAGGTCACAAGAGCAGCGATAAGGGCAGCGGTTAGGATTAGAACCGCTAACAAACTCAATGCCTGCATTACAGAACCCCCTGATTTCTTTGACTCGACTCTCCCCCACTCAATTCCTACTGCGAGTTAAATCCACGCCTTCAGGCGTCGCTCAGGGTGACGATTACGCCGAGCAAAATCTGGTGCTCGGGAATCTTTGCTCAAAGCAAACCAACAGAACATGCTTGTTGAACTAGGCGCGAAGATTGACAAATCCGTCGCTCACGTACTCGTACAAGTCCCCAAAAGGACCGGAAAAGCTCTACAACCATTGTTGAGAGAAGGTGAACATGCCAATCCAGCACCCAAAGTACTCTACAGCACGAAAACAGTTGATCTCTTTCCTGCAAACTGAAGGATACAAGGTGCATCCAGAGGAAGTATACTGCCCCGACGCGGAACATTGCTGGGTTGATGTGGCTGCTGTAAAAGGCTAAGATCATTGGGCTTTTGAATACAAGTCACGAACCGATTCAATACGGCGTGGGTTAGACCAGTGCCGCTCCTACGCAAAAGCATTCAACTTCGTTGTGCTCGTAGCTGATCGGTATCGCGCAACCTTGAGCCCCCATTTCGGCAGCTTCAAGCAAAGCGGCTTCGGTGTCTGGTCCCACGTAGGGTTTAGGTTCCACCCACTCCTCAAACCCCAACGAAGATTGACAACAAAAGATGGTAGAGCTATCGTGGAACGGCAGTTTAGGTCTGTAATAGCCGAGGCTGAAGGGCTTAAGGATCGAAAGATATCAGAGTGGTTCTCGTCCCAACCGCTGTTTGACCCTAATGTACAAGTTCGGTGTTGAACCGAGAGCTAGTCTGCGTGATTATCATTCCAGTCTGTGATTATCTTGAGAGCTTCTGCAAGGCTCGTTACCCTCGCGTCGGGCTTGGTGCGGTGGTCGCCCTGGATTTGTTTGCGGAGTAAGTGAATCGAACGCATTCCGATTTTCTTCGAACCCTCTACGTCAGCTTCCATAGAATCTCCCACGAAAACGGCATCTAGTGGTTCTACGCCCAAAGCGTTCAAGGCTTGCGTGAAGATTTCCGGCCGTGGCTTTCTTATCTTTACTGCGGCAGAACTTATGATTGTCTTGAAGAAATGTTCCAAGTTACGCCGCTTCAGAATCGCATGCACTTCCCAATCGCTTTTTGCGTTTGAGATTACGCCCATCTTGTAACCCCTCTCCTCGAGTGCCGATAGAGTTTCAATTGTGTCAGGGTAAACCTGCCAGGCTTCAATTTCAGGGCTGAAGAAAGCTATCGTGGCTTTCATTGGCAGGTCGGTATCATAAACCTGCAAGCCAGACCGGTTGAGTACCTTTGAGATAATCTCCTCCATGGGAACCTCGATTTTGTGAAGGTTTGCTTGGGTAGAGGCGTCATTGAATTGCATGACGAATGTTTCCGAGAATTTCGCAAAATTCGGTTTCAGACCATTGGTGGTAAGGGAGGTGTAGAGTTCTTGGAGGTTTGCGTTGAAGATATCTTGCCAAGGTCGGTCTAGGTGTACTAAGGTGTCACCGAGGTCAAGCAGAACCGCCTTGAGCAACGATATCACGAGCCCACAGCAATGAGTAGAGGCTCATAGCTTTTCGTTTGGTCGATTGCACTCAACCATTCATTTGTTTTAAGTAGGCTTCGCATGTCAGCTTTGCAGTGTGAACGAATGCCACACAGTTCAACGGGTTTAACGTTCTACGGTGGTGTCGGCGAGATTGGTGGAAATAAGATTCTTGTCGAGGACAAGAGTTACCGTGTTATGCTTGATTTCGGGATGAGTTATGCAGACCGCCGTCGATTCTTCGTTGATCCAATCCTGTCCCCCGGAGATGAACGGGATCTACTTGAGTTCGGAATACTCCCCGACATAAAAGGGATCTACGCATTTGAAGAATCTGCGCCGTCCATCAACGCCGTATTTCTCTCACACGCCCACGGCGACCACTGGGGATACATCTCCTTCCTGAAGCGCGAGATCCCGATTTACTGCGGCGAGACATGCGCACGAATACTCGAATCAGTGGCGGCGACGAGGGTTAGGCATTTCGAGTCTGACATTAGAGGAATTAGTTTTAAAACATTCAGAACCGGCAAGACGGTTAAGGTTGGCACCATTGAAGTAACCCCCTGCCATGTTGACCACTCCATACCCGGAGCATACGGTTTCATCGTGAGAACTTCGCAAGGAACTGTGGCTTACACCGCCGATTTCAGGGTTCATGGAACAAAACCACAGCTGACCGGCGACTTCCTTGACCTGGCCGCCAGGTCCGAGCCTGAAATCCTTTTGGCTGAAGGAACAAATATTCTAGGCGGCGAAGTAACCAGCGAAGCTGAGGTCAAATCGAAGCTCAACCACCTAGTTTCCAGCACGAAGAACCTAGCCCTAGCAAATTTCTCGAATGTTGATGTTGATAGGATTCGCACCTTCTTTGAGGTAGTTAAGGAAAATAGTAGGGTACTTGCGATCTCGTTGAAACAGGCGTACCTTCTCAATCAATTGTCATCCGACCCAAACCTGAACCTACCCAATCCACTCGCCGGAGATGGCAACATAGCCGTGTTCAGGAGAGCGAAAAAGAGGTATTACGACTGGGAGGAAAAGGTCATGAAGAAAGCCAGAACCATCGACAGCGAAGAATTGAGAAGGGATCAGGGAAAGTTCGTCGTCGCTTTTTCGATGCCTGACTTCAAGGAACTAGTCGACATTAGACCGGATGCTGGAAGCATATTTGTTCTCTCAACGTCCGAGCCCTTCAACGAGGAACAAGAGTTCGAGTTTGAGAGATTACGGAATTGGCTCGACCACTTTGGTCTGCCAATGTATCACATACATTGCTCTGGCCACATAATGCCTAGCGAGCTGAAGAAAAGCATCGAAAAAATCAAGCCACGTAGATTATTCCCCATCCATACAGAGTACCCAGGCCTTTACGCCAAATACCTCGCAGACACAGCGGAGATCGAAATCCCCGCGAGAGGAAAGATAATCGAAATATCGGGCTAGTAGGCGCGCTCGAACTCAACCCTAAGGGTCATACCCTTGAGTTGGTGAGCTATAGTTTTCACTTTGTCCAGGTCCACCGGCATCTTACGGGGCTGTCGGCCAGTGAGAATTACCTTCGTCTCCGTGCTGCCATCTGGAATCCAGATGGTATTTATGGTCAGAATTGAAAGAGGGCTAAAGAGATCTTCCAGAAATTCTCGGTCGTCACCGCCATAACTAATCAACTTAACGCGTTTGCCGAAGGTGTCGCCAAGATCTTTGACGACTTTCGCCCCGCCTCCAAGAAGCCTGGGAACGTCCTTCCTATCCACCAGAACAGCCATCATGCCGTCGGCTTCAACAGAACGATGGTAAGTCACATCCTGAAGAACCGGGTGTTCCTTCTCCAATTCTACCATGCGCTGGATAACCTTGAGATCTAAGTCGGTGATCTGTCCTTTCTCGAGCTTCTCCTCGCACCTACGGCATAGGATGCCGGACTTCACGCAAAATGCATCCAGAATCGTCTTTACCATTCGCTCTCAACTATTATCTGAATCCTGCAGTTCGTCAGCCAGCGCCGCGCTCGCGAAACCGGCGTCATCTTACAGAACGAGACCGCGCAACCTATTTGAACAATTTGGTTGCGAAAGACATGACTGACTAACAAAACGGGTTTCTTGTCAAACCTGAGAAGCTTGAAGCTATTTTATTACCTAACCTTTAGTCTAGGCCACATGACCCATCGGGACGATAATTAGATTGAAGCTTTTCGAGTATGAGGCAAAAGAAATCGCGCGACAATACGGTCTGCCAGTTCCAAGCGGATTGGTCGCATCCACCCCAGCTGAGGCAAAAGAAGCTTACATGAAATTAGGGCGGCCATCGATGATTAAGGCACAAGTGCTCGTGGCCGGCCGCGGCAAAGCTGGAGCAATCAAGCCTGCCTCTAGCCCTGAAGAAGCGCAACGAGTTGCGCAAACCATCTTTTCCATGACTGTGAAGGGGGAAAAGGTTGCAAAAGTACTCGTAGAGGAGCAGCTTGCGAGCAGGTATGAACGTTATGTAAGTATAGTCGTTGATCGGGGATCCAAATGCTATACCATCCTCTGCTCTACGGAGGGAGGCGTCGATATAGAGCAGGTTGCCACGTTACACCCAGAAAAAATCATCCGATACAGAATTGACGCTCTACTTGGTTTGCAGGAATTCGAATGCAGAACGGTTGCAAAGCAACTCGGTTATTCTGGACAACAGATGAGCAAAGTCGCCAGCATCGTCAGTAAACTCTACCAGATCATGCTTCAATGCGACGGAGAGCTTATCGAATCGAATCCGCTGATCGAGACAGAGGCCGGAGATGTCGTTGCCGCGGACCTTAGAATACTCGTAGACGACAACTCACTATTCAGACAGAAGAAATTCCTCGAGCGTTCGAAGACGTTTGAACCCGACATGTCCGAGCTCGAAATCAAGGCTCGAGAAAAAGGCCTTGCGTTTGTCGAACTCGACGGGGACGTAGGCATAATCGGAAACGGCGCAGGCCTGGTGATGGCCACCTTGGACATGATCATCGATTACAAGGGCAAGCCTGCCAACTTCTGCGACGTGGGAGGAGGTGCTAGTGAGGAGAGAATCGCCTCCGCACTGGAGATCGTCCTCGCGAACCCAAGAGTGAAAGTTCTTCTCATCAACATCATGGGAGGAATCACACGTTGCGACGACGTAGCCCGGGCCATTCTGGATATTCAGAAGAAGATGGGCATAACAATACCCATGGTCATAAGGCTGGTTGGCACAAATGAAAAGGAAGGACAGAAGATTCTTGCCGCAGCTAACATTCCGTCTTTAAACAGTATGGAAGAAGCAGCCTCGAAAGCGGTATCTCTAATTTCCGGAGGTATCTAGCATGGCAATTCTTGTAGGGCGCAAGACTAGGGCGATCGTGTGGGGAATAACCGGTTCTCAAGGACAATTCCACACACAACTAATGCTCGAATACGGTACAAAGATCGTCGCTGGAGTCACTCCTGGCCGGGGCGGGCACGAGGTTCACCGGGTGCCCGTGTTTGATACAGCACGGGAGGCACTTGAGAATGTGGACGCAGACGCATCAATTATCTTCGTGCCGGCGCCTTATGCAAAAGATGCAACGCTTGAGGCTATTGCCGCAAACCTAAACCCAGTCGTAGTCATCACTGAAGGCATCCCCGTCAAGGACGAAATACTGATCATGGAAATCGCGAAACAGAAGGGGACAACGATCATCGGCCCAAACACTCCTGGAATCATAACCCCAGCTCAATGCAAGCTGGGCATCATGCCGGGCCACATATTCAAGCCTGGAAAGGTAGGCTTAGTATCCAGAAGCGGGACTCTAACTTACGAAATTGCAGCAAGCCTCACGAACGCTGGCTTAGGGCAGACAACATGCCTTGGTGTTGGGGGGGACCCCGTAGTGGGCATGAGTTTTGTTGATGTATTCAAGATGTTCAGAAAAGACCCTGCAACGAAAGCTATCGCAATGATCGGTGAGATTGGAGGTAATGCCGAAGAGATGGCGGCTGAATACGTCAAGAAAACAAAGTATCCGAAACCCATCGTAGCCTACATCGCCGGGCGTGGAGCTCCGGCGGGCAAAAGGATGGGTCATGCAGGCGCAATAATCACCGGAAAGGCCGGGACCGCAGAGACCAAGATAGAGGCACTGAGGGCAGCGGGGGTTAGGATCGCACTCAAACCTGGCGAGATTGCGAAACTCATCAAACATCCAAAGCTTACCCTAAATTAAGGGCATTACCTGCTAGAGAACTGGCATTCGAAAAGGTAGTTTTCTTGCTGAAACGGACGCACTACACAAACGAAATCGAGAACGCTAAAGGTACAGTCGTTCTAGCGGGCTGGGTTCATGACATCAAGGAACTTGCGCGGATTAGGTTCATCTGGCTAAGAGATAGAGGCGGCGTCGCACAGGTCACCATCTCAAAATCGAATGCTCCACCTGAAGTTATCCAGGCTACTGAGAAGCTCAGTAAAGAGGATGTTATTGCAGTTGAGGGTATCCTAGTCCAGAAACGGATTGCAAAGGTAGGCTCGGAGATTACACCAACGAAGATTGAGGTAATAGCCAAAGTGCAAGCGGCGGCGCCGCTTGACATGTCAGGAAAGATTGAATCGAACCTTGATGCACGGCTGGACTGGCGAGTGATTGACCTTAGGAGGCCGGAGAACCTCGCGATTTTCCAAATTCAATCTAAACTAGTAGAAGGGATGGTAGAATACTTGAAGGAGAACGCCTACCTTCAAGTATTCACGCCATGCTTGCTTGGCGGGACATCGGAGGGCGGGGCTGAAGTTTTCAAAACGGACTACTTCGGAAAAGAAGCGTTCTTGCGCCAGGACCCGCAGTTGCATAGGCAGCTGTGCATCGCAGCTGGCTTCGACAAAATCTACGACCTCGGCCCAAACTGGAGAGCGGAACTATCACACACGACACAACACCTCTGCGAGCATAGGGGAATGGCGGTTGAATTCGGCTTCATGAATGACGAGGCGGATATGATGAGAGCCGAAGAGGAAGTAGCGGTCGCGGCGTTGAAGAAGATTGAAAAAGACTGCTCCCGCGAACTAGCACTATTGAACGTTGAAGTGAAACTCCCTAAGATACCGTTTCCAGAAATGCGCTACCCACAGATCTACGAAGTCCTCGAAGAGTATGGGAAGAGAATCCCTTACGGTAATGACATTGGAAAAGAAGGCGAAAGTATACTTGCAAAACACGTTCAGGAGAAACATAATACAAATGCATTCTTTATCAACAGATACCCGTCCAAAATCAAACCATTCTACGTAATGCGCGTTGACGAAGATCCGCAATGGGCTAGGAGCGTTGACCTCGTATACGGAGGCATAGAGCAATCGTCTGGCGGTCAACGAGAACATCGTTACGACAAACTAATGGAACAACTGACAGAGCAGAAGATCAACGCCGAAGGGATGAAGTGGTTCACCGAACCCTTCAAGTTCGGCGTCCCACCACACGGCGGCTTCTGTCTGGGAATCGAGAGATTCACGATGGCGTTCCTCGGAAAGGAAAACATCAGGGAAACAACCCTCTTCCCAAGAACACCAGAACGGCTGCTACCTTGATTACTGAGGCCGCAATCGCCATCCTGCGAGAAGCAGGATTCTCCTAACCCACAATTCAGAGGATTGTATTCTCGTCAGGCCCATTCTCACGTCACCCGAATTGTAACTGTAAACGGATTCCGCGAATGTTGGGACTCGTCACCGACAGACAAGAATCAAGGAACTGAAGAATCAACAACGGTTATTATCCGCCCGCTCCTCGCTGAATACGAAAGAGAGTCTGAGGAGTCGAGTCATGGTTTCAAAGGACCAAGTAATGACGTCGCTAAAGGATGTCATTGATCCAGAACTTCACATTTCCATAGTCAACCTACAAATGGTCAAGAATGTTGAGATCCAAGGGGACAAGGTCAAGGTGCTCATCGCACTGACCGTCGGGGGTTGCCCGCTTTCAAAGACAATATCAACCGACGTTGAAAAGGCGGTGTCAAAACTCCCAGGAGTGAAAGCTGTTAACGTCGAGACAACGGTCATGACCAAGGAAGAACTCGGAGAGTTACGGAGCAAGATACAAGGTCAGATGGCAGCGGCCCAAGCACAGAAGCCAGGTTCCACGATGCCTCCCGGAATCAACCGCCTTGAGCGTAAAGGTATCCGAAACGTACTCGCCATTATGTCCGGCAAGGGTGGTGTGGGAAAATCATTCGTTACGGCATTTCTTGCTGTCCAGTTAACTAGACTGGGTTACAAGGTTGGCATTCTTGACGCCGACATCACAGGGCCCAGCATAGCTAAGATGTTCGGGCTAAAGGGCCCACTCTTCGTCACCGCAGACAAGCACGTGTTGCCCGCAGTTACACGGACTGGCATCAAAGTTGTTTCGATGAACTTGATCCTCGAAGAACCACAGATGCCAGTGATCGTACGCGGCCCAATCATCAACAGCGTCATCCGCCAAATGTTCCAGGACATTGAATGGGGCGACTTGCACTTCCTCCTAACGGACTTGCCTCCAGGTACGTCCGATGCCCCACTGACAGTTTTTCAGTCGCTTCCGTTACAGGGAGTGATTGTTGTTACGACACCTCAGGACTTGGCGCTGATGGTTGTGGCGAAGGCGATTAACATGACCAAGACTTTGAGCGAGCAGCTGAACGCTGTGAAGATTCTAGGGCTAATTGAGAATATGAGTTACGTAATATGCCCACACTGTGGCGAAC
>Ga0326727_10019603_pt1 | contig 13559 bp, 9 predicted proteins | sample MB2enrmetagenome_FD_207643 | JGI IMG/M metagenome (GOLD analysis project Ga0326727, IMG submission 207643) | Lab enriched peat soil microbial communities from McLean, Ithaca, NY, United States - MB29MY | ecosystem: Environmental > Terrestrial > Soil > Wetlands > Peat | place: USA: New York... | reverse complement strand
TGCGCGGCAAGTACGACGCGCTGATTCAGTCTGGTTTGACGATTGAAAGGCGCTGGGGCAGCGCGGCCGACGTGGCCAGCGCGGTGAGCGTGCTGGCGCGCGGTGAACTGCCTTACTCGACCGGCGCATTGATCGTGGTCGACGGCGGATTGACGCAGCAGCGGTTGTGACGGAGGGCTTTCTGAAAGAAAAGCTCGCGAAATCTCCGCGCGCGCCGCGATGGCAGTTCGCCGTGGCGTCGGGAATTCTGGGATGGGTTCTCGATGCCTATTTCTTTTTCATCCTCATTTTTCTTCTCGATACGCTGGCGGCGCGCTTTGGCGTGAGCAAGGCCGCGATCGTCTGGTCGATCACCGTCACGCTGGTCACGCGTCCGCTGGGCGCGCTGGTGCTGGGTGCACTGGCCGACCGCTACGGACGCCGCGGCCCGCTGATTGCGTGCGTGCTGTTTTTTTCTATCGTTTCGGCGATGACGCCGTTCGCGCCGGGGTACCGGTCATTTTTGATTCTGCGCGCGCTCTACGGCGTGGGCATGGGGGGGTACTGGGGTATTGGCGCGTCGCTCGTCATCGAGAGCTCGCCGGGCCGCTGGCGGGGCTTGTTCAGCGGCATCCTGCAGGCGGGCTATTCGGCGGGCTATCTGTTGGCCGCGGCGGCCATGCCCGTGGTTGTGCCGCGCCTGGGTTGGCAGTGGGTTTTTCTCGGCGGACTGCTGCTGGCGGCGCCCATTGTGCTGCTTGCCGCACTGGCGCCGGAGCCGGAAGCGTGGCGCAGCAACCGGCCCGCGGGTTTTGGCGCGGTGGGGCGCGCATTGTGGGACCACAAAGGTGTCTTTGTATACCTGGTCGCGCTCATGACGGCCATTACCTGCTTCTCGCACGGGTCGCAAGACCTCTATCCCGACTTCTTGCGCAGCGTGCACGGGTTTTCAGCGCTGGCCACATCCGATCTCGCCATCCTCTACAACGTGGGCGCGATTCTGGGCGCGCTCGCGATCGGCCATCTCTCGCAGAAGATGGGACGGCGATGGAGCATTCTGTCTGCGCTCGGCATCGCGCTGGTTGCCGTGCCAGCGTGGGCCTTCGGAGGCTCGCTGGCGGTGCTGGCCGCGGGAGCGTTCGTGATGCAGTTCGGCGTGCAGGGCGTCTTCGGCGTCATTCCCGCGCACCTCAACGAGCTTGCGCCGCCCGCGGTGCGCAGCCTGTTTCCCGGCGTGGTTTACCAGCTTGGCATGTTGATCGGCGCGCCCTCGGTCGGCATCGAGTTTGCGCTGCGCCGGACATTTGGTTATGCCGGCGCGCTTACTGCGTTTGAGATCGCGTCCATCGCGGCGCTGGTGGTGCTGTGCGCGCTTGGGCCGGAGCGGAAGGATAGAGAACTCGGCGCAGCGCGTTAGAGTGCCAGCTTTCAGCTTGAGACTCGTGAGTCGTGAATCGTGGTTCGTGAATCGTGGTTCGTGATTCGCAGCAGAATCTCCGCCCGAAAAACCGATGCGCTTGCGCTTCACAGTTTCACAGCCCGTATTCGCCGGTCTACCCCCCCACTGGGGTTTTCTGCTTAAGTGGCTTCTTTTGAGCGAGATAAGGGTTGATCATTTTCTCCAGCCCTTTGAAAGCAAGCGGATTATCTCGTAAGATCATCCATCCAAATGGTTTAGAGGCAGTATTTCGGGCGGAACTCACTTACTTTGGCAACTTCCGGCTCATGGCGTCGGCCGCCAAGGCGTTCCTGGCACTTCGCGAGTCCTCCCGGAGGGACACTCTAAGGCCATTGTGCGCCGGAAGGGGGAAATTATCTGCAAACCGGCGCAAAAAAATTCGGGCCCTTCCGGAAGGAGGGGCCCGAGGTCTGTGCTGGTTCGAAGTTTTTAGTTCACCGTTACGGTGAAGGTCTGGGTGACGTTAGGGGTGACGGACGGGCTGGCCGACGCCGTCACGGTGTAGGTGTAGGTTCCGGCGGTTGTGCCCGGATCGGGGGTGACGCAGTTTGAGGTGCAACCGCCTCCGCTGCTGCCTCCGCCGCAACTTGCCAGGGTTCCAATTGCGACCATGACGGCGAGGACGGTGAGCATAGAGCGCCAGCTACGCCGCCGCGCCGGGATGCCGAAGAAGACAAGCAGGGCGAGGGCCGCGCCCGAGCCCGCACCCAGCCAGCCTTTATTGCCGCCGCCGGGCAACTCTGGACGCGCCAGCGCTGCGGTCACCGGGGCGTAGGTGCCGATGGTGAATGTCACGCTGCAACTGGCGCCGCAGGTGGCGAGATTGACCTGGTCTGACCCGCTGGGGTTACAGGTGGTGCCGTCGCCGCCGCTCGCCGTGGTTTTAGTCTGCGCGCAGGTCAGGGTTACGGTTCCGGTGTAGCCGGCCGTCGCAGCTACAGTAACGACCGCTGTGGCGGACGATCCGGGAGCGATTCCGGTTGAATTCGTGGCGGCGACCGGAGTGACCGCGACCGCTGGTTGGTTCAGGGTGAAGGTGGATTCAGTGACGGTGACCGAGCCGGTGCCGGATTTCGAGATGTAGTTGCTGTCGCCGCTATACGTGGCAGTGAGCGTGTCGGCACCGGAGCTGAGTGAGTTTGCCGGAATGGTAAAGACGCAATTGGTATTGCTGGTGCAGGGGCTGGTTCCTATGGTTTCAGCCGAGGAGGTGTAGCCGCCGCCGGAAAGGGTGATGGTTCCCGTGGGCACCGGGCCGGTTCCGGCGATCGACACCGTTACATTGAGGCTCGAGGCCGAGTTCAGAGTGTTGGAAGCGGGCGTTACCGTGACGGTGGGCGTAAGAGACGCCACCGTGGTGATGACGGTGACAGTGCCTGTTCCGCTCTTTGCAGCAAAGTTGACATCGCCGGTGTAGCTCGCGGTCAACGTGTCGGTCTCGCCGGCGGCGGTGCCCGGCAAATTGTTGGCCGGAATGGTGAAGGCGTAGGACCCGCTGTTGTTGAGCGTGTTGGTTGCGGTGTAAGTCGATCCAGAGGCCGTGAGCGTGACCGTGCCAGTGGGCACGATAGTGTGGCCGCCACCATCTTTCGGCGCGCCCGTGCCGCCGGCCACGGTTACGGTGACGTTGAGGGTGTTGGTGGAGTTGATGCTGGTGGGGTTGGGCGTGACGGTGACCGTGGGAGTGGCCGAGCCGGGCGTGACCTTGGTCCACGCATTGACCACGTTGGCGATGTTCATCGAGCCGAGGCCGGTGGCGAGGTCGAATCCGGTGCTGGCGCTGTAGCCGGTCAGGATGCCGATCATGTCCGTGTACCCGAGCGTGGATTGGGTTGCGGTGCAGTTGGGAGATCCTGCAGCGCAGGGCATGGCGTTGGTGTATTGGTCGATGTCGTTGAAGTAACAAGTGCTGCTGGTGGTGACGCTTTCCGCACTGCAATTTGAGTAGGTCTGCTTGGCGGCCAGTGCGTACAGTCCGGCGTTGGGGCTGCCCTGGGCGGCGCCAGCCTTCTGGTTGATGAGGGCCACGACGCCAGCCATGGCCGGCGTGGCCACCGAGGTTCCGCCGACCTCCTGGGCAACCGGCTCTTGGTTGCTCTGATAGTTGCACGCCTGCGAGGTGCCGTAGGCGGACGAGTCCTGCGAGACGCAGATGAGGTAGGCGCTCGAGGAAAGATACCCGTCCGCGGCGAAGAAGCTTACGTCGGGCAGATCGCGAACGCCATCATTGGGGATGCCGGTGACGCCGGTCTGCCAACTGGGTTTGGGCCAGCCGTCAGTCGTGGTGACCATGAGGGCTGCCTGCGTGGCGCCAGTGTCGGGATTCGTGGTGGTGCCAGTGGTGGTTACGCCGGTGGTGCACGTGCCGGTTGTGGTCGGCGTGGAGGAGTTCACGACGCAGCTGCTGGCGCCGCCGCTGCCTCCGACAACGTCCAGTAGATACGTGCCGTAATCGTAGTAGTAGCTTAGATCTCCTCCGTCGTAGGTCGCGAGATAGATGAAGTTGCAGGCTTGTTCCGGGGTCGAGACGTCGGATGTTGGGTAGCCGTAGATTTCGTTTGTAATGTCCTGGACCCACGTGAGGGCGAGTGGATTGGCGCAGGCGTCGTTCCAGGGAACCTCGGGGACGTAGCCGGCGGCGGTGGACTGATTGGTGGAGTTATTCGTCGTGTTCCAGTGGGGCGATGCGGTGCACTCCGTGGTAGGAGAGTTGAAGAAGTTCTGAGGAGCGCACCAGTTGAAGTCGGTGCCTCCGACGGCGGTATTCCAGGGAGTGGAGGCCAGGCCGCTGACCGTGAGCCCGTTTTCCGCAAAGTTGTAACCGTCGTCGCAGCTTGCCGAGCCGGAGTCGCCCGCGGCCACGACGACCGCGAGGCCTTCAGCAGCGGCCGTCTGCCACAGGTCGTAGTACTGTACATTGCCCGCGGTGCCCATGCCCAATTCGCACTCGCCGTAACTGACGTTCATCACGTGGACGCCGTAGACGGGAGAGCTGGAATTGCCGACGTTGTCGACGATGTAGCTTTCCGAATCGTAGAGGTTGTCGTCGGTGGTGGAATTTGGGTAAGTGGAGACGAGGACAATCTGCGCATTCTTGGCGATGGATCCCGACCACTCGACGTCGAGCGAATTTTCCAGCAGATCGTCGATGCTGCATAGCGCTGTGGAAGAAGTGCTGGTGCACACCTGGAGCGCCTGCTCGCCGTTGGGGCTGCCGTTTACCAGGATGGGGGTGTTCCAGGAGTTGCCCGTGGGCAGATTGAAGAAGGTGCGGAAGGTGTTGACGTCGTTGTAGCCGTTGGCGCCTGTCACCTGGGTACTGCTTTCACCGATATCGATGGCGCTGGTTCCGGCGATGGCGATGGTCTGGCCGGTGCCGTCGATGCCCGCGTTCCAGAGCGGGGTGATGTTGTAGATGGTGGCGAAATCCCATGGGCCGACGTCCTCAACCAGGTAGGGTTCGGCTCCGGTTACGCTTACGCCGAACTGCGGGGCCGCGGATTGGGAGTTGGCCACTTGGCTCGGGAGGGGGAGCGTGGAGTTTGCGCTGGCTGTCGAGAAGGGCCCGGTGGACCCGGCGCCCGTACTGCTGAGCGCGCCGACCGGGGCCTGCCGCGCCCACTTTCCTGATTGCGCGTCGCGTTGGACTGTCTGTCCCATGCGGTGCATCGGCCGCGGGAAGAAGTTATGCAGCGATTTGACGCCGACGACGACGGGGGCGAGTGAGGCGGGGATCTGCGGGTCGCTCATATTGCCGATGTGCGCCTGGCCCTTGACCGTGAGGTTGTGAATCTCGGTATGGAAGGTGCTCTCGACCTGCGCCGCCGTGCCATTGAAGCGGATGGACATGCGGTCGCGGGTGACCTGCGAGACGGTGAAGCCGTGGCCGGTGAGCCAGTTGGTGATGGTGAGGATATCGGTCTGCGAGGGACCGAACTGCTCGCCGATCTGATCGGGCGTGAGCCACTGGTGATAGTTGGGCGAGTTCTGATCGTATTCGCCGGCCACATACGCATCAAAGGCGGCCTGCTGCGCGGGATCGCGGCTGAGCACCAGGATGAGGTCCGTCATGGGCAGGCTGTCGGCGACCTTGCCCTGGTCGTGCCTGGCGTTGGCGAAGGGATGGGTGTTGCCCTTGAGCGTGACGAGCTGGGACTCATCGATGCGATTGACAATGCGGACGGTGGGCGCGACTCCTTGCGCCTGGGCGACGGCGGGGAAGAGGAGGGCACTGGACAATATGCACAGGGGGATGCACAGAGAGACGCACAGGGGGATGCGGAGGGGAAGCGAACGCAGCTTAATCATAGAGGTTGGTCCTGGACCCTTTCTTGAGGAAAACCCTCGACTGAGGGAAGAGTTGCCGTTGGTGTGAGAAAAACCGGCACAGGGCCGACGGGTTTCGCGTTCATTGCACGAGTTGGATGACAAGACCATCATAAGACGGCGGGTAGAGTGTGATCCCAGCCTTTCGCGCTATCCCGCCCTTTCGCCCCCAAAACGTGCGCAAGGATGGGGGAGGAGCCGTATCAGTCTCCCACCCTTCTCCGCAAAAGACGCGGAAAAGGATGGGGCAACGGAAAAATCGGCAGGGCCGCGCCGACAAGCGATGCCAGGTTGCAAAGAAACAGCCCGGATGGCGACGATCGAACTGGAAACGATGCATCTCTGATGAAAACGAACATTTGAAGCCGGACGAAGACGTATGTGAGCCCGCTTCTTGTGGAGAATACAGGAGCACTCGCAGAGTTAGACGGGCGAGGACCGGAAAGTGATGACAGAGGCAGGGACGAGGGTCGAGGGTCGAGGGGTGGAAGCAACGAGTCGGCTAGTCGGCGAGTCAGGGAGTCGGCGAGTGCGCAGTCGCGTTTCCTCGCCTCTTTGCTCCCTGCGCTCTGCTTTCGTCCAATAGGCACGGGATTGCAATAGACAAGTGTTTGGCAAAGGTTTATGATGCGATTTCCTAGCTGATACCCTTAATTTTTCGTGTGAATGAGTGGTTCGATGCGCGCTTCGTTGTTCATTACCTGCTATAACGACACGCTGTATCCCGAGACAGGGCGCGCGGTGGTGCGATTGCTGGAGCGGCTGGGGGTGGAGGTAGAGTTCCGCGCCGGGCAGACCTGCTGCGGGCAGATGCACGCGAATACGGGCTTCCGCGGCGAGGCGTTCAGCCAGGCCAAGCGGCTGGTGCGGTTGTATGCGGACGCCGAAGCGGTGGTGGTGCCGTCGTCGTCGTGCGTGGCCATGATGCGCGACCAATATCCGGGGCTGTTTGAGGAGCTGGGCAACGAGGCGCTGCGCAAGGATTTCAGGGCGCTGCTGCCGCGGGTGTGGGAGCTGAGCGAATTCCTGATTGACAAGCTGGGCGTGGAGGATGTGGGCGCGTACTTTCCGCACCGCGTGACTTACCACGCGAGCTGCCACGGGTTGCGGGCTCTGCGGCTGGGCGACCGGCCGTTCCGGCTGTTGAACAAAGTGCGCGGGCTGGAGCTGGTGCCGCTGAAGAATCTGGACCGGTGTTGCGGATTTGGCGGCACGTTCAGCGTGAAGAACGGGGACGTGTCGTCGGCCATGCTGACGGTGAAGCTGGAAGACGTGCTGGCGACGGGGGCGGAGTTTTGCACGGCGCTGGACAACAGCTGCCTGATGCACCTGGGCGGGGCGATGCACCGCGAGTATGCGCCGATGAAGACGATTCACATGGCGCAGATACTGGCCAGCACGCAGGAGAAGCCGGCGGAGGTGGTGGGATGAGCGGTGTGACCGACTATCCCGTGCTCGATCCGGCGCTGGCGCCGCCGTTTCCCGCGGCGGCGCTGCCGGTGCTGCGCAATGTGCAACTGCGCAAGAACGTGGCCCACGCCATTGACGTGATCCAGGCCAAGCGCGGCAAGCTGGTGGCGGAGAAGACGGATTGGCAGGAGCTGCGCACGGCTGCGGCGGCCATCAAAGACGAGACGCTCGAAAATCTGGGCGGTTATCTGGAGCAATTTGAAGAGCGCTGCACGGCGGCGGGCGGGCATGTGCACTGGGCGGCGGATGCGGCCGAGGCGCGGAGGATCATTCTCGAAATCCTGCGCGAGGCGGGCACGAACGAGGTCATCAAGATCAAGACCATGACTGCGGCGGAGATCCAACTGAATCCGTTTCTGGAGGCCGCGGGGGTGCGGGCGTATGAGACGGATTTAGCGGAGATTATTCTGCAACTGGGCCGCGGGGAGCCCTCGCACATCGTGGTTCCGGCGCTGCACGTGAATCGCGCGCAGGTGCGGGAGATTTTTGCGCGGACGATGGGGCTGCCGGATCTTTCGGACGATCCCAAGGGGCTGACCGAGGCGGCGCGGAATTATCTGCGGCAGAAGTTTCTCGAGGTGCCGACGGCGATCAGCGGGGCGAATTTCCTGGTGGCGGAGACGGGCGGCGTGGCGATTGTGGAGTCGGAAGGCAACGGGCGGATGTGCCTGACGCTGCCGCGGACCATGATCACGCTGGCAGGGATCGAGAAGGTGGTGCCGCGGTTCCAGGATTTGGAAGTGATGCTGCAACTGCTGGCGCGGTCGGCGACGGGCGAGCGCATGAACCCGTACACGTCGCTGTGGACGGGGGTGGTGCCGGGCGACGGGCCGCAGAACTTCCACGTGGTGCTGCTCGACAACGGGCGCTCGTCGATTTTGGGGCGCAAGACAGAGCGGCAGACGCTGCGCTGCATCCGCTGCGCGGCGTGCATGAATACTTGTCCGGTGTACCGGCAGACGGGCGGGCACGCGTATGGGTCGGTGTATCCGGGGCCGATCGGAGCGATTTTGACGCCGCAGCTGGAGCAATTGCGGCACGCGCAGTCGCTGCCCTTTGCGTCGTCGCTGTGCGGGGCGTGCTACGAGGTGTGCCCGGTGAAGATCAATATTCCCGAGATCCTGATCGATTTGCGCGCCAGAGTCACGGATCAGGAACGGCACACGGTGGGGAAGTTTTTCGATCCCCTGTATGTGGGGCTGCGCGTGGCGAATGTAATTTTCTCGCAGGCGTGGCTGTTTCACTTCGCACAATGGGCGGGACGGATCGGCGCGAAGCTTGTGACGCGACGGGATGGATGGATTCACGCGCTGCCGAGCGTGGGCGCGAAGTGGACGCAGACGCGGGATCTGCGCGGGCTGCCCAAGCAGACGTTTCATGAGTGGTGGAGAGAACGCAAGACGGCAGGTCGGCAAGTCGGCGGGTCAGCGAGTCAGCGGGTTGGTGATGCGGTAGGCGGGAGGGAGACGAAATGAGCCCGGTCACAGACAGCCGCAAATCCGTTCTGGAGCGGATTCGTGCCGCGACGGCAGGGAAGGCTGCGGAAGGGCACGCGGACATTCCGCGCAACTATGTGCGGCGGGGCGACATGACGGTCAGCGCCCGTCACGAGCGGTTCGTGGAGCGTTTGCGGGAATACGATGCTGAAGTAGTGGAATGCGAGCCGGAAGGGCTGGCCGCGGCGATCACAGCGGTTCTGGCAGCGAGCGGCAGACATCGATTTGTGGCACCGCCCGGAATCCCGGCCGAATGGTATGTCGACGCCGCGTGGAAGATCGAAGGACTCGAATGCACATTCGATCATGGGCTGGAAACGCGCGAGATCGAGCAGGCCGAAGGGGTGATCACGGGGTGCTTTTGCGGCGTGGCTGATTCAGGCACCATCGTGTTGCATCACGGGCCAGCCGAGGGTCGGCGCGTTATTTCTCTGCTTCCGGACTGGCATCTGTGCGTGGTGCACAGCAGCCAGGTGGTGGAGACGCTGCCGGAGTACTTCGACAGGTGTCAGGTTTCAGGGGTCAGGGATCAGGGGCCGGAGAGATTGCCGAAGCTGGTGACGTGGATTTCAGGGCCGAGCGCGACGGCGGACATTGAAATGACGCGCATCAAGGGCGTGCATGGGCCAAGGTTTTTGCACGTGATACTGGTCAAGGACTAGGGACTAGGGACGTAGGGACTAAGGGGCGACGGGGAAAAGCAACCGCGGGTCCTTCGACTCGTCCCGGTGCGCCGGGACTCGCTCAGGATGACAGTTCATTACTATGTCAGGCATTCTCGGGTTGTTTTTATGTCGTTGCGGATCAGGGACTAAGAGATTGAGAAAAACGGGACCCGCGCTACGGGATTGGGGAAAACGATGAAACTTTCAGAATCGGCAATGCAGGATCTGGCCTTCAAGGCGCTGGATTCTTTCCGGATCGAGATTCCCTCGTGGGGATTCGCCAACACCGGCACGCGCTTCGGCAAGTTTGTGCAGGCTGCCGCTGCTACCACCCTTGAAGAGAAGTTTGCCGACGCCGGCGAAGTGCACCGGCTGACCGGCGTGACGCCCACGGTGGCGCTGCACGTGCTGTGGGACCTGCCCAACGGCGTGAAAGACGTTCCCGAAGTGAAGCAACTGGAGAAGCGCTTCGGCGTGAAGTCGGGATCGATCAATCCCAATCTGTTTCAGGACCAGGAGTACAAGTACGGCTCGCTGTGCAACCCTTCGGCGGAGATTCGTCAGCATGCCCTGGACCACATGCTGGACTCGATCGCTACGGCCAAGCAGCTGGAGTCGCGCGACATCTCGCTATGGATGGCGGACGGCTCAAATTATCCGGGCACGCAGAGCATGCGCAAGCGCATTGGCTGGCTGGAAGAGGCACTCAAGATTTCGCACAGCCACCTGGCGCCGTATCAGCGGCTGCTGGTGGAGTATAAGCCCTTCGAGCCGGCTTTTTACCACACCGATATTGCCGATTGGGGCATGTCGAGCCACTTTGCGCGCACGGCGGGCCCGCAGGCGCGAGTACTGGTGGATACCGGCCATCACTACAGCGCGCAGAATATTGAACAGATTGTGGCGTGGCTGCTGCACACCGGCATGCTGGGCGGGTTCCACTTCAACGACCGCCGCTACGCCGACGACGATCTGACGCTGGGTTCCATCGATCCCTACCAGATCTTCCGCATCTTCCACGAGATTCACGCGGCCACCGACGACGGGCTGAACCCCGAGATCGCCTACATGATCGACCAGAGCCACAACCTGAAGGGCAAGATGGAAGCCATGGTGCAGACGGTGGTGACGGCGCAAGAGCTGTATCTGAAGGCGGCGCTGGTGGATCGCGAGCAGTTGGCCGGGCTGCAGCAAAGCTGCGATCTGGTGGATGCCGAGGAACTGTATCGCGGGGCCTTCTGGAGCGATGTGCGCCCGCTGGTGAGCGCATGGCGCGAGGCGCGGGGGCTGCCCGCAGATCCGCTGGCGGCGCTGCGGGTGAGCGGCTACGTGGAGCGAGCGGCCATGGAGCGCGGCAGCCGCAGCATGGCGGTGAGCAGCTACGCGTAAACGCAGCTTCTAGCTGTTAGCTTCTAGCTTTTAGCTGGCTGAGTTGAAGTTGGTGGTCCTCCCCGGTCCCCAAATGCGAGGGACCGGGGGTACCCTCGGCTGTATAGAATCCTTCGTGAGACCGGAACCACCCGCCGGCGAGTCAGCTAGTGCACAGGCGAGTTTAGGCTCGAAGCGTCCCAGGTTCCGGAAGCGGAACCCCGGGGCACGCGGCAAATCCGGTACTGGTCAAGTTTGAATTCATAAGCCCTTGCAACCCTCTTGCGAATGGCTGATGATCTGTACATGGACGTAAACACGCTGGCCTACAAAATCGTGCAGCAATCGATAGGTGAATTGCCCATCAAAAAGAAGCAGCCCGCTACGGCCCAAAGGGGATTAAAGCGGGCTGCTGCGCTGCTTCCAGAGCAGCGGAAGGCTATTGCTCGGAAAGCTGCGAATGTTCGATGGGGAAAGTCTGAGGGTTCAAAGAAAGCCTAACGCGCGGGGCTGCAGGTTTTAGCCTCCATCCTTCTCCCACCTTATCGAGAATCTTTCTCTCACTCAACTGTTGAAGCGTGGCGGATACCGCTCCCGCAGGGCGCTTCGCTTTGGTGGTCCATCCGTCAGCCTGTAGGGCATCGAATACTTCTTTGGTGGTCATAGGAACCGATGCACCCTTCAACAATTCAGGGATCGCCTGTGTTGCGCCCATGCCAGCAAAGCGACCAATGTCTGGAAGCGTAGGTTTCGCCGTCGCCGCATCCACAGATACGGCCCGCGCAACCGGGTTCCGATTGCGAAGGATTATCAAACCTGGGATCGCTGCGCGTACTTGTTCGAGCTCCGCAAGCAGGCGTTTTTCTTCTTGGCGCAGTTCGGCGATTGCTTCGTCATAATTCAGTGCCATTTTTTCCTCCACATATGCTAAAGTTGAGGGGCGGGGACGTGTGACAGCACGCCCCTCGCCTTGGACTGGGCTACCTCATCGCCCAACGGTTAATATTTTCATCACTAGCCGCATCGTCTGAGGACCTCACAATCACCCGACAATTTGAGCCAGAAGCCCAGTGCACGGGTCGGGTGCCTCTATCTTATCAAGGTCCATAGTCATTTTGCAATGGTACGTTACTTTTTGCTTGACAAACTTTTCAAAATGCTTGATACTGTGTTTATGAATAGATTGACTAAAGATAAGCGGATTCGCGTAGTTTCGGCGCTCGTCGAGGGCTGCGGCATCAACGCCACTTGCCGTATGACCGGGGTCTCGAAACCCACGGTGCTTAAGCTGCTGGCCGATCTAGGCGCAGCCTGCTACTCGTTTCACAATTGCTACGTTCGCGGTCTGAATTGCAAGCACATCCAGTGTGATGAGATTTGGTCATTTGTTGGCGCGAAACAGAAAAATGCGTCCGAGGATAAAGTTGCATCTGGTTGGGGCGACGCATGGACATGGACGGCGCTAGATGCCGATACCAAGTTGATGGTTTCCTACGTTGTCGGCCAGCGCGGAGCATGGTGGGCGAAGAAGTTTATGGAGGATGTAGCGTCGCGAGTTAACAGCCGGGTCCAGATCACGACAGACGGCCATAGGGTATATGTAGAGGCCATCGAAGGCGCGTTTGGTATGGATGTTGATTATGCGATGCTGATAAAGCTGTACGGCAATCCTGCACGGCCCGATACGCGCTATAGCCCTGGAGAGTGCATTGGAACGGAGACGGTTATGGTGACCGGCAACCCAGATCCGAAGCACATCAGCACATCTTTTGTGGAGCGCCAAGATCTTACGATGCGCATGTCCATTCGACGCTTTACTCGCCTCACAAACGGTTTCAGCAAGAAGCTAGAAAACCATGAGGCAGCGATTGCGTTGCACTATATGCACTACAACTTCTGTCGGATTCACAAGACTTTGCGCGTTACTCCCGCCATGGAAGCGAGGATCGAGAATCATGTTTGGACGATTGAAGAATTGGTTAATCTCCTAGAGCCTAGAACGATATAATTCTCGGTACCATTCCTAGCGTGGAGGTGCCGATGTCGAACAGAGCACCAAAACGAACCCGAGGAGTAAAGACAGAACCGAAAAACCAAAATAAAAGACAGCGAAAAGGATTGTTTCGCGCAGTACTCGCCGTAATACTGGCAATAGCCACGCTCTTAGGTTATGCCATCCTAATTCCGCGCGTGACCGTATCCGCTTCTGATCCGATTGACCCAAGAAACCCATTTTCATCGAAATTCACCATAACCAACGAATCTTACTACCCATTGACGGATGTATCCGTGGGCTTCGGATTGGGAGAATTGCATGCGGCTAGCGGTGGGACGCTGCACGGCGGCGAGCCTCTGTCTGAGAACGCCCCATTCTTCACCGACACTCGCTGGCAGCATCATCGTCTGGCAATCAGCGAACAATTTTCGATTTCTCCATATTTCAGTTTCCGATCGAACGGCTCTTCCGATTCTTCTCAGGTGCCTGGTAATAGCGGAGACATCGCCGTAATCGTCAAGTACAAGATGTGGTTTCTGCCATGGATACAAGTTAAAGCCTTCCGTTTTCAGATGCTTCAAGCTACAAATGGCACATACCTCTGGTACTCTATTCCGCTGCAATGAAAACATTCCAGACCAAATTAGGACGCCACCCAAACTTGACCACTACCGCAAATCCGGGCCGATTGACTTCACTCCCATAAATATGGGATCCTAAGATTCCAATGAAGACCACGCTTGAAATTCCGGACCCCATTTTCCGCCGGGCCAAATCGGTTGCGGCCCAGCGGGGCATTG
>Ga0326727_10019602_pt1 | contig 13559 bp, 14 predicted proteins | sample MB2enrmetagenome_FD_207643 | JGI IMG/M metagenome (GOLD analysis project Ga0326727, IMG submission 207643) | Lab enriched peat soil microbial communities from McLean, Ithaca, NY, United States - MB29MY | ecosystem: Environmental > Terrestrial > Soil > Wetlands > Peat | place: USA: New York... | reverse complement strand
CTCACCCGTCACGTAGCCGGGGCGTAGCCCCGGACCCCACCAGGGGGCTTTGCCCCCTGGACCCCCACAAGGGGCTAGCCCCTTGACCCCTTACTTAAGTCATGGGGTCACGGGGGCCACCGCCCCCTTGCGGGTCCAGGGCAGCGCCCTGGCCTTGCTTACTTAATCTTGCCGGCCAACGCCCGCACCAGATCCCGCCGCGCCACGATCCCGGTCACCTTGCCATCCTCCACCACGATCACGCGGCGCACATGATCCCGGCTGATCAGGCTGGCCACTTCGTTCAGCGGGGTGAGTTCGCCGACCGTGATCGGGTGGGTGCGCATGACCGAGGAAACCGGCCGGTTCACGTGGTCGATGGCGGCCAGGAACTCGGCGGAAAGTTCCTCGCCTTCGGCGATGATGTCGAGCCAGCGGCGAACCCGCTTTTCGCTCGCCTCGTCGCTGGAAACCAGGTCGGCTTCCGAGACGAAACCGACGAGGTGCCCCTGGGCATCGATCACCGGCAGCCCGGAGACGCCGCGGTCGAGCATCAGCTGCGCGGCCCGCCGCACGGTGTCGTCGGGGCGCACGGACACGACGTCGCGGGTCATCACGTCGGCGGCGCAGTAGGTGGATGTGTCGAACATGGCCGGAATCCCCAAGATCGTATGAACAGCCTGACGCCTGAAACCGCAAGCTGCCTTGAACTGGATCAATCGGTCAATGCGCCGCGGCCCAGTTGCCGCCGGTCCCGGTCTCGACGACCAGCGGCACCGAGAGCGCCGCGGCGCCTTCCATGACATGGCGGGCCAGGGCGGCGGTAGCCTCGGCCTCGGCCGCGGGCGCCTCGAACAGCAGTTCGTCATGCACCTGAAGCAGCATCCGGGCGGACAGGCCGGCAGTTTGCAGCGCCGCGGGCAGGCGGACCATGGCACGCTTGATCACGTCGGCGGCACCGCCCTGCAGCGGGGCGTTGATGGCCTGGCGCTCGGCATAGGCGCGGCGGGCCGGGTTCTTGTCGTCGATGCCCGGCACCCAGCAGCGCCGGCCGAACGGGGTGGTGACGAAGCCGGCGATGCGGGCATCGTCCTTGGTTTTCTCCATATAGGCGCGGATGCCCGGATAGCGGGCGAAATAGGCGTCGATATAAGCCCGTGCCTCGCCGGGCGTGATGCCGAGCTGGCGGGCCAGCCCGAATGCGCTGATGCCGTAGATGATGCCGAAATTGATCGCCTTGGCCCGGCGCCGGGTCATCGGGTCCATGCCCTGCATCGGCACGCCGAACACCTCGCTGGCGGTGCGGGCATGGATGTCCTCGCCGGCGGCGAAACTTTCCTTCAGCTGCGGAATGTCGGCGACGTGGGCGAGCAGGCGCAGCTCGATCTGCGAATAATCGGCGCTGACCAGCACATGGCCGGGTTCGGCGATGAAGGCGCGGCGGATGCGGCTGCCTTCCTCGGTGCGGATCGGGATGTTCTGCAGGTTGGGGTCGGTGGAGGAAAGCCGGCCGGTGCTGGCGATGGCCATGGCGAAGCTGGTATGGACCCGGCCGGTTTCGGGGTTGATCTGCGTCACCAGCGCGTCGGCATAGGTGGATTTCAGCTTCTGCAGCTGCCGCCATTCCAGCACCCGGGCGGGCAGGTCGTGGCCCTGCTCGGCCAGACCCTGCAGCACGCTGGAATCGGTGCCCCAGGCGCCGGTTTTCATCCGCTTGCCGCCGGGCAGGGACATGCGGTCGAACAACACCTCGCCGAGCTGTTTCGGGCTGCCGACATTGAACGGGAAACCGGCCAGGCGATGAATGTCATGCTCCATGACAGTCATGCGCGCCGCGAAATCCTGCGACATGGCGCGCAGATCGCCGGCATCGACGGCTATCCCGGCGCGCTCCATGTCGAGCAGCACCGGCACCAGCCGGCGCTCGATCTGCTCATACAGCGCCAGCGAGCCGGTGGTGCGCAGCGTGGGACGCAGATGCCGCCACAGCCGCAACGTCACGTCGGCATCCTCGGCGGCGTACGGGGTGGCGCGGTCGAGCGGCACCTGGCCGAACGGTATCCGGGCACGGCCGGTGCCGGTGACCTGGTCGTAGCTGATGCAGGAATGGTGCAGATGCAGCAGCGCCAGCTCGTCCATGCCATGACCGTGGCGGCCGGCATCCTGGGCGTAGGAGATCAGCATGGCATCGTCGAGCGGGGCCGCCAGCGGGGCCCCGGCGCGTGCCAGGATGAGCATGTCGAACTTGGCGTTGAGGAACAGCTTCAGCACGGCCGGGTCCGACAGCAGCGGCGCCAGCGCGGCGATGGCGGCTTCGGCCGGCACCTGTTCGGGGGCGCTTCCGCCGGCTTCGGTGTGGCGCAGCGGCACATAACAGGCGCGGCCCGGGGCGGTGGCCAGGGAAAACCCGACCAGCCGGGCGCGCATGCCGTCCAGCCCGTCGGTTTCGGTATCCAGCGCGACGATGCCGGCCTCGGTCGCCTCGGCAATCCACGCCGCCAGCGCCTCCGGTGTCGTGACGGTGACGTAGGGACCGTAGCCGTCGCGCGGGCCCGGCACGGCGGCGGGGGGGGCCGGCCCGGCGAAGGCCAATGCGCCCTGGCGGCCCGTGGCCGGTGCCGCGGCGGCCGGCTGTTCCAGCCCGAGCCGCAGCAGGGTGCTGCGAAACCCCTGCTCGGTCAGCCAGGCGGCCAGGCGGGTCCGGTCCGGCTCGCGCAGCGCGAGCTCGGCCACCGGCACCGGCAGCGGGGCGTCGTCGCGCAGCCCGACGAGCCGGCGGGACAGCCGCGCCGCCTCGGCATGGGCGATCAGCATGTCCTTCTTTTTCGACGGCTTCATCGCCGGCGCGGCGGCCAGCACCGCTTCCAGGTCGCCGAATTCGCCGATCAGCTGGGCGGCGGTTTTCGGGCCGATGCCGGGCACGCCCGGAACATTGTCCACCGCGTCGCCCATCAGCGCCTGCAGCTCGACCAGCTTGTCCGGCGGCACCCCCCATTTCTCCAGCACCTCGGCCGGGCCGATCGGCCGGTTTTTGATCGGGTCGAGCATGTCGGTGCCCGGCCGGATCAGCTGCATCAGATCCTTGTCCGACGAGACGATCGTGGTGCGTCCGCCCATCGCCTCGGCGGCGCGGGCGTAGGAGGCGATCAGATCGTCCGCTTCCCAGTCGGCCAGGTCGATGGCGGGGACGCCGAAGGCGGCGGTGGCGTCGCGCACCAGGGCGAATTGCGGCCGCAATTCCTCCGGTGGCTCGGGGCGCTGGGCTTTGTAGAGATCATACAGGCGGTTGCGGAAGGTCAGCCGGCCGGCATCGAAAATCACCGCCAGATGGGTGCCGGCATGGTCCTTCAGCAGGCGCGCCAGCATGTTGGTGAAGCCGAACACGGCATTCACCGGCACGCCGTCGGGCCGCGTCATCGGCGGCAGGGCGTGGAAGGCGCGGAAGATGAAGCCCGACCCGTCGATCAGCACCAGGTGCGGGCCGGCCGGGCCCTCGCCGGGGGCGGGCCCGGCGGCGGTCAGTGTGCGTCCCCGCCGCCGGCGCCCGGATCGAGCACATACTGCCGGGAGCAGTACGGACAGGTCACCCGGCTGCCGGCGATGCGCAGGAACACAAGCGGATGGCCGAGCGCGCCGTCGCCGCCGTCGCAGGCTACGATGCGGTCGGCGACGTGAGTGATCTCGGCGGGGGCGGGCGTCGCGGAGCCGTCCGGCATGGGGGCCTCGGGAAGCGGGGGGGTTGGCGCGCGGGGCGGAGGACATGATAGCCATGGGGGCCGTGCTTTCAACCTCGCACCCGCCGCCCCGTTCCGCCGTCGCCGCCGCGCCGCGTTTCGCGGGCGCGATGCCGCGCCGTGGCGTGCTGGGTTTCGGCGCCGCGCTGGCGGTGAGCGGCTGCGTGTCGGTGAGGGCCCCGCCGGGGCCGGCGGTGGAGGCGGCGTCGATGGGCCAGGATGCGTTTACCATGCCGGACGGGGCGCGGCTGCCGTACCGTGCCTGGCTGCCCGACGGCGAGCCGGAGGCGGTGGTGCTGGCGCTGCACGGCTTCAACGACAGCCGCGACGCCTGGGAATACCCGGCGGAGACTCTCGCGGCGGCCGGTGTGGCGGTGTATGCGCCCGACCAGCGCTGTTTCGGGGCGGCGCCCGGGCGCGGGCTGTGGCCGGGCGGCGATGCGCTGGTGGCGGATGCGGCGGAAATGGCACGGCTGGTGCGGGCGCTGCATCCGGGCGTGAAGCTGGCGCTGATGGGCGAGAGCATGGGCGCCGCGGTGCTGATGGTGCTGGCCACCGGCAAGCTGGCGCCGCCGGATGTGTCCTACGTGTTGATCGCGCCGGCCGTCTGGGGCCGGGCGCGGATGAATTTTCTGCTGTCCGGGGCGCTGTGGCTGGCGGTGGCGCTGGTGCCGGGGTTGGGGCTGACGCGCGGGCCGGTGCAGGTGACCATCACCGATAACCGCGAGGCGCTGATCCGGCTGTCCACCGATCCGCTGACCATCCGGCGGACGCGGGTGGATGCGCTGGGCGGGCTGGTCGATCTGATGGACGCGGCGCTGGCGGCGGCGCCGCTGCTGCGGGTGCCGAGCCTGTTCCAGTATGGCGGCAGGGACGAGCTGGTGCCCAGGGCGGCGACGGTTGCCACCTGGCGGGCACTGCCGCGTGGCGGGGCGGGCGGGCCGCGCATCGCTTTTTACCCGGACGGGTATCACATGCTGCTGCGTGATCTGGACCGGGCGGTGCCGATCGGCGACATCGTGGCGTGGCTGCGCGCGCCCTCGGCCGTGCTGCCCTCGGGGGCGGAGAAGGTGGCCGAGGCATGGCTGGAAGCGCAGGATTGAGGTGCTGGCGCCGGCCGGCGTTCTGCGCTATGCGATAACGCTCGCTGGACCCGTAGCTCAGCTGGATAGAGCGTCGCCCTCCGAAGGCGAAGGTCGCACGTTCGAATCGTGTCGGGTCCGCCAATCTTTTCAAAGGGTTATTTGGTCCCGGCCGGGGCGGAAAATTGGTCAAGGTAGCAGATAGGTAGCGCCAAGCGCCGGATGGGGGCGAAAGAGGGCGGTCAGCCGGCCCGCTCCCGTCTGGCCAGCGCCTCGGCGATCTGCCGGACGTGCGCCAGTGTCGCCTTGTCCAGCCTCCGCCACGCGGACACCTTGCGCAGCAGGGCCGCCTCGTCGGCAGGCAACAGGTCCGGCCGGGCGAGCAACCGCGCCACCGTCACCCGCCAGTCATCTTCCACAGCTGGTGTTGGGATAGCGCCGCCGCTCGCCGGGGCGATCAGGTCATCCCAACTCCACCCACGGGTGCGGAGGGTGTTCACCACGGCTTCGGCTGCCTCGGCACGGGCCGCGGGGTCATCGGCGCCAAGCCGGTGCAGCAGTCGGACAAAGCGGCTGCGTTGTTCGGGCATCATCGCGGGATTCCTTTCATCTTGCGGACCGTTCGCGCACACCCAGACGCGCGCGGCCGGGACGAAGCGCCGCCGGCTTTTCCGGCAACGAGTGATTTCAATAGGTTGCCACCGACGCGCCGGAATGCGCCTGTTCTGCAACTATTCCGGGGCCGCACGGCGCTTGCTGACCGTCTGGTGCGAGACGCCAAGCGCCTCGGCGACAGCCGCCACCGACTCGCCGGCCCGCAAGCGCCGGTCGAGTTCCGCCAGCCCGGCGGCGGTCAGCCGCTTCCGTTTGGCCTCGCCGGTCGTCCAGGGTTCGGCCGGGGCCGGTCCGGCGGGTGGGGGCGGTTCCTCGGCCTCGCCCGCACGCGCCTGCAATGCCGGTTGCAATGCGAGCAATGCAGCGTGTTGCGCAACTTGCCCCTCTACGGCCTGTAGGCGCCGCACCAGCCCGGCCAGGTCCGGCAACGGCTCGGCCGGTGCAGCGGTATCGGCCACCGTCGCCAGCAGCAGCCGCAACGCCTCGGCGAGGTCGGGCCGGCGGGTCAGGGCCTTCGCGACGGCGTGCACCAGGGCGTGGTGTTCGGCCGGTGCCCGGAAGCTACTCGTTGGAAGGGCCGCCATGTGCATTGCCTCGCATTGCTGTTGCAGTGCGGAGGATACCACCACCCGGCAATGCGTCGCAATGCGCGCAATACCAATAGGGCAGGCTCTAGCGATAGGGCGCGGAGGGGGCGGATAAGCCTACCAAGTAAATGGTTTCCGCGTTCTGATAGGCCACCTATCACAACGTCTCAGACCACATTGCAATGCGTGCAGTGCTCGGCAATGCGGCCGGCGCCGCTTACCGGCCGGTGCCCCGCGCATGAACGGCCATCGCAGCCCAGCGCCGGGCCTCGGCCTCGGCCGCCTGCACCAGCAGCCCGCGCGCCAGCCCGTCCAGCGGCGCTAGCCGGTTCCTGGCCATGCCCCGGAAGTAGGCCATCGCCAGCGCCGGATCGCCCTCGATGTGCTGCCACGGCTTCGGGGCTGCCATCGCCAGCGCCAGCCGTTTCACCAACTCGGCGGGCGGGGGTGTCGGTCTTAGCGACACCCTGCCCGGTTCCTCGGCCGCTATGGCGGCCCGGTCAGCCTGCACGTCAGGGGCGTCATAGAAGCCGGGCGGGGCCTCGGCGGCTATCGGGGCCGCACCCGCCGCTTCATCCCGCCCAGCATTGTCATTTTCAGGGGAAACACGGGAAACAGGGGAAACAGGTGCCGGAAAGTGGCGGATTTCCTCGGGTTGCACCCCGTCGCCCGTGTTTCCCCTTGCGGATTCCAAGGGGAAACAGGGGAAACACGCCCCCGCGGCGAGGGCGCGAAGGTCAGCCAGCGCCATTTCCGCCCCCCGTCGCATCCTCCCCCAGGATCGCGCCCGACACCCGATAGACGCGCGGCGTCCCCTCGTTCGGTATCCTGACGATTGCCGCCCGGTGCCGCTCAGTGCCGCCCACCAGCAGCCCGCGCCCGGCCAGCAGTTCCGCCGTCCGCTTGGCGTCCAGCCCTTTGCACACCTCCGCTTTCCACGTTTCCGGCAGAATCAGGTATTCCCACCGGCCTCCCTGGCCCTCGGCACCAGGCACGCGCCGCCGCCAACCGGCTCGGTTGATGGTGCGCGCCACGTCAGGCGCAGCGGCATCGGCGCCGGCCAGCAGCGTGAACCGGCTTTCACCATGCCCTTCGAGGAAAGCCCGCACCTGCGCCAGCGCCGCGGCATCCTCGCCGGCCCCGGCGCCGCCCCGTTCGGCCAGCCATGCCGCAAAGCACGCCCCGGCCGCGCGCATCGCCTCACCGTCCGGCCAGCGTAACACGCCATAGTCGCGGGCAAGCTCGCCGGCCGCACCGATCAGGGCGAACCGCCCCGCCACACTGCGCACCTGCCCCGCCGCCCCGGCCGGAACGTGGTCCGACAAGAACCTGTCCCGCAGCGCCGCCAGCGTGTCGCGCAACTCGGCGGCGTTGGTTGCCCGGTCCTGCGCCAGCCGGGCGAGGAACAGCCGCGCGGCAATGCCGTGATGCGCCCGCGCTGCGCCTCTCAATTCGTCAGAGAACACCGCGCCGCTGGGCCTGCCATGAAGGCTTTGAAACACCCCCATGCCTTTGCCCGCGTCGGCCGGCAGGTTCACAAGCCGCACATCAAGCCCGGCCATCGCCCGCTTGCCGGCCTCGCCCATCTTCTGCGCCAGCGTGATTTCGCCCGTGCTCAGGAACAGCACCCGCCACGACTGGCGCCGCCGCGCCGTGCCGGTGCGCGATGCCCGTTGCTTGCCCGCTTCGTTCGCCAGCATGTACACCACGTCGCCAACTTCCCGCGCGTCGGCCTGGCCCATTTCGTCGAGGACCAGCAGCGCATCGGAAGTTTCGGCCGCCGTGCCTTCCAGGCCGTTTGCTGTCCCGCGCCACGCGCGCAACTGTGCGTCGGCAGTTGGCTTGCCCCACACGCTTGCGGCCACAACCGCCGCCGTGCTCTTGCCGGTGCGCGAATCGCCAACAAGGTGCAGCCCGCCGGACGGCTCGCCCAGCACGTCCAGCAGCGGCCCCGCGAAAGCCGCGGCGAGGAACAGCACCAGCCGGTCATTCCCCACCGCCAGCGCGGCAACTTCCCTTTGCCAGCCTGCAAGGTTTCCCGCCGCACGGTATGCGGCGTCGGCGCTTGCATGCTCGGCCTGCAAGATCATGTCGGCCGCGCCGCGCCCGAACGCCTCGCCACCTGGCAACACGAAAACCGGGCCGGCATCGCCGACATGCCAGCCGGTCCGCGAGACGCACCGCAGAAGCCGCGCGACCTTCACCCCGCCGACAACACGTTTCAGCAGGTCGTGCGCCCGCGAGTCCGAACCGCACGACAGCCCGGCATGTTCCAGTTCCTCGGCGATCTCGTTGCCCGGCCGATGGATCAGCCGGCGCGGGATCGCCCATTGGTGCCGCCGGCCTTCGGTGTCGCGCCAGCGCAGGAACGCCCCCCATGCCTCGCCCGCATCGTTGCGCGTCAAGCCCACCACGCGAAACGGTGCGGCGATCCACAACGGCGCGGGGTCGGGGTTCTTTTCCGTCGCCTCGGGAAGGAAGATCAGCCCCTTCGGTGTCATGCGGAACCCGTGCGGGAACTCGGCAGCCGCACCGTCCGGCGCATCGTCCAGCAACTCGGCCAGCCGGCCCGGCGCCACCCCATCGGGCAGCGCGTCAGCCAAGTCCCACCTCGTCGGCCAGTCGGCCGGCACGTCCACCACCCGCACCGCTTCGGCGCCGGCCAGCGTCACCAGCTCGGCCACCTTCACGGCATAGCCGGCGCCGGGTTCGTCATTGTCCGGCCAGATCGTCACCCGCCGGCCTTGCAGCGGCGTCCAGTCCGACTTGCCCGGCGCCTTGCTGCCACCCTGCGAAGTGATGCAGACGGCATCAGGGAACAGCAGTGCCGCCGCGTCGGCCGCTTTCTCGCCTTCCGTCACCAGCACGGGCGCGGCAGGGCGCGCGGACAGCCGGTCCAGGCCATAGAGCGGGCGCAGTGCCGGCGGGGCCTTGCAGTGCCATCCGGTGCGGTCCTGGGGGTTGCCCTTGCGATCGGTCCACACCCGCCGGCCGTAGCACCACGGCAACACGTGCTTGTCTGGCGTGCCGTCCGCTGCCGTGAAGTCATAGCGGGCAGCCGCCACCACCGGCCCCCCGTCGGCCGTCCGGTATATCCACACGCGCGAAGGCTCGCCGTGCTGCCAGTGCTTGAAGCGGTGCGGCGGCGGGTGCTGTTCCGGGGAGGGCCGCAGTTCCACCGCGCCGTCATCCTCGCCAGCCTCGCCACCGCTCCCGGCCGGAATTGCAGCGGCGCGGGCGCGGTCGGCATCGGTCGGCGGGGCGAACGGGTCGGCGCCGCCCGCCGGCATCATGTTTCCCCTGTTTCCCGTTGGCAATGCAGCAGGGGAAACACCGTCCACCCCTTCCAAGTGGCGGATTTCTGCGGGTTCCGCAGGCGTGTTTCCCCTGTTTCCCGCGTTTCCCCTAGAATCGGTAATGTCTGGCGGAAAAGGCGCGGGCAGCGGCGCCACCGGCCCCGCCGGAACCGGCGCAAGCGTTCCTTCCATCGTCAGGAAACCCCCAGCATGTCGGCCAGGCGCCGGGCGGCGTCTATCTGCGACAGGTTGAACAGGAACGCGGCAAGGGAAACCGGATCGCCCCCCTTGTCGCCCGTGGCGAAGTCGCTCCACCGGCCGGTGCGGAGGTTCACCCGGAAACTGCCGGGGTGCCGGTCCCCACGGCGCGGGTTGCGAGCCTCGTATTCCCGGCCGTTCACCCGCCCATCGGGAAGCCACCGGGCAAGCAACACGGGCAGTTCCCGGAGGGCCGCAGCGTTGACCGCACCGAAGTCGAGACGGCCTTTCTTCGAGGGGTCGCGCGACGCCTTCATTTCAGGATTCGACGGGAAACAGGGGCCGGTCATCGGGCCGCCGCCCGTCGCATACCGGCAGCACGGCACATCATCAGGTCGTGCAACTCATGCTCGCCGGCCCGCAGATTCGCCGCGGCCTCGGCTTCTATCGCCGCTGCCAACAGGTCGAGTTCATGCGGGTGCAGCCGGACGGTGCGCAGAACAGCATCATGAAGCTCGGCAGCCGGCAGCGTCACTTTGATGTGCCGGGTCATCGCGCCGCATCCGTCAGAGCAGCGGCGCGCCGCTCCAGGTGGTTGGCTTCAGCAATGTCGCCATCGGCCCGCGCCTCGGCAGCTTCGGCAGAGACGATCCGGGCGAGGGCGTGAAGCTCGCCGGGCGTCAGGGCAACCAGCTTGAGCGGAGGCAGCGGCGTGGGGTTGTGCGGCCAGCGCGGGCCGGCGGAGGTTGCGAGTTTGGGGGGCATTTCAGGGGCTTTCAGCTTGCCCCCTCGCGCGGTTGTCGGCTAACTTCGCAGCGCCCGCCGTGAAGTTCAGCCGCTCCCGTAGCCCGCGCTCGGGGGCGGTTTTCGTTTGGGGATCAGGCGGCGGCAGGCTGGCGCAGGGCGTCGGCCTCGGAGGAGGAACGGCGCGGCGCCGACAGCCGGCCCTCAGCCCAGGCCAAGGCATCGCCCCACCGGTAGAGGACGGTCCTCCCGAACGTCCGATAGGCCGGCCCGCCGCCGCGCACGGCCTTGGTCCCCAGCGTCTTTTCGGAAATGGGATATCCGGCCGCGGTCAACGCCTCGGCAGTCGCCCTGCGCCGCAGCAGCGCGGCAGGGCTATCGGGAATTGCAGTTGCCATCTTCCACCTTTTGGGTTGCGGGCAGCGCCGCAGGGTTGCGATGGGCTGTTCATATACCGGCACAATTGGCGGGCTGCTTGGGAGACAATTCGCCCAACCGCTCCCGGCCTGGGAGAAAACTACCTGGGTTTTCTCCCAGGAAGGAAACCAGGCAAGCCGCCAAGGGCTTCCATCGCTTTCTGAACAGATTGGCTAGGGCCTCCGATCCGCTCTATAAGCCCTGGGTCAGAAATACCGAGCATGTATTTTGGCAAGCTAATTTCTGGCAGTAATGCCGCCAGTAATGCCGCGTGTTTGGAAACCATTCCGGCAATTTCGTAAACATTTACCGGACTTGACCGCGGCGCTTTCTGGCGTCGTCTTTCAAACTCATGGTGCATAGCTTGACGGTGCTGGTTCCAGTTTTTCCGCAGCCAATCGGAAAGCGCATCAGCACTTTGACTCCGCGCCACCTCGGCTTGCCCAGCGGGGCTACTGACGATTTCTCTAACCATCGCGCGCAGGGGCCGCTTGGGGCGGGTCTTCTCCATCTGCGCCAGCGCCAGCAACAGGTGCTTGCGCTGCTCAAACAAGTTGGGGCGTCCAGGTGTCCGGGCCGCCTCGGCGGCGACGATCCGGCGGAACCGTTCTTCGCCCACCTCGGCACGCCAGCGAGCAACCGCGGCTTCATCCTCGGCCGACAGCCCGGAAGCCGGCGTGGTAGTCTTGTCGGTAGCCTGCGCCATGGGGTTGCGTCCCGTGGTTGTGGGTCAGGGCCGGTGCGGTGCGTCAACACCCCCGGCCCGCCCTTGATGCCCGGTGCCGCCGGGCGCGGTCCGTTCACCCGGCCCGCAAGTTCACCACCTTGCCCGCCGCCTTCGCCTCGCCCATGCGCAGCGCCGTTTCGGTCGCCACCGCGTCAGCAGCGGCCAGCAGCACGGCATCGGCGGCGTGCATGTAGCGGCTCGTGACGCTCGCGCCCTTGTGCCCGATCAGCGCGGCAATCGTAGGCTCGCTGTACCCGAGATCGCCGGCCAGGCTGGCGAAGCTGTGCCGCAGCGTGTGCGGTGTGATGTCATCGGGCAGCCCGCCAAGCCCCATGATCCGGTTCCAAAGCTTGCGGAAGCCGGTCATCGTCCCTTCGCCGCGCGTCGGCGGAAAAACCAGATCGCCGATGCGGTCCAGCTTCCCCAGCACGTCGCAGGCGGCATGCGAAAGCGGGCGCATTGACCGGCCCGTTTTGCTGTCCGGCAGGATCGTGGTGCGCCGGGCAAGGTCCACATGCTCCCACCGCAGCGTCAGGGCCTCGCCGCTGCGCCAGCCGGTCACGGCCAGGAACCGCACCGCCGCCACCGCCGCCGGCCAGATATCTTCCTCGCCGGCCCGGCGCAGCGCGGTCCCCAGGGCCGCATATTCCATGTCCGACAGCCGCCGCTCGCGCCTGCCGTCCGCCGGCCGCATGACTCCATGCACCGGGTTGTCCGGCCGCATGCGGCGCCGCACGGCGTAGGTGAAGATCGCCCCCAGTAGCCCGACGGCCCGGCTCGCAGTGCCCATGCCGCCGCGGAGGTTGGACAGCCCCCGCTTGCGGCCCGTCCTGGCCTTGCGTGCCGTCACGCCTTCGGCCGTGGCGTGCATGAACCGCTCGATGTCCTGTGCGGTCACGGCAGCCACCGGCAGCCGGCCGAGTAGCGGCTTGATATGCCCCTCGATCCGGCTTTTGTCCGACAGGATGGTGCTGGCCTTCTTCGGCCGCTTGACGCGCGTCAGCAGCCGCCCGGCCTCCGCGTCGGCCAGGTAGGCGTCGCAAAGCCCGGCGACCGTCATGGCGTCCCGGGCTGCCCGCTTATCGGCGGCGGGGTCGTTCCCCTTCGCGGCCTCCCCCAGCACGCGCCGCGCTTCCTCGCGTGCCGTCTCGGGTGTCCAGGGCGCGCCGTGCCGGCCGATAGTGTAGCGCCGGGCGCGCCCCTGGGGGGTCCGGTAGAGAACCACGTAGGCGATGGCATCGCCCGTTTGCCGGCGGGCACCGAACCCCGCCACCGCTGAATCCCAGATTTCCGAGTTCGGCGGCAGCGCCCGCACGTCCCGCAGCCCGATCCGCTTCCGCTCGCCCATCGCGCACCTCAAAAACCCAAGGTTGCGATTAGGTAGAACCTTCGCGCATGTCCGCGCAATCTTGAACAGGCATCCGCAGCCTATATCCGCAATTATATCCTGATTAATCAGGCATTCGCAGCCGTCAGCAAAGTCACGCAGCCAACAGGCATTGCCCTCCGAAGGCGAAGGTCGCACGTTCGAATCGTGTCGGGTCCGCCAATTTATTCAACAAGTTACGGCGACCAGCCTCAGATGCTTAGCGAGGCGTAGCGCGCAGATCGCGGCGGCGAGGTCGCGTCGTTGGCCAGTCGCGGCGTTCGGATGCCAGCCGGCTCGGCGAAGTAGGGTATTCTGCCGCGCGACAATCAAGGTGAGAACGCCCGACAATCAGGATGAGAAGAACGTTCCGCCGGTGGTGGCGCAGGGAGGGCGGAGCCCGACCGGAGGCGCCAGCGGCGGAAAAATCGGCCTGACGTCCCTCAGGGGACGGCGCGTCTGGTGATCGCGACCGGTCTGGCTGTGGATGGATCTCTCCCGAAGGGACCCGCCCATTGCCTGGCCGCCATGTCACCGATCACCAGATGAGGCTCTACATGACGTTCCGACAGACAGACGGCCGGGCGGCTTCCGCCGCCAAGGCGTCGATCGGCACGGCCAGCGCCTATCGCCTCGAGCAGGATCACCGGCCGCCATCGGCGCGGAAGGCGGTGCGCGGGCGCCGACGTCCCGATCCGCTCGCCGACTTCTTCGACGCCGAGGTGGTGCCGATGCTGACGGCCGCGCCGGATCTGCGTGCTGTCGCGATCTTCGATGAGATGCAGCGGCGCCATCCGGATCTGCCCGCCGGCGC
>Ga0326727_10019601_pt1 | contig 13560 bp, 6 predicted proteins | sample MB2enrmetagenome_FD_207643 | JGI IMG/M metagenome (GOLD analysis project Ga0326727, IMG submission 207643) | Lab enriched peat soil microbial communities from McLean, Ithaca, NY, United States - MB29MY | ecosystem: Environmental > Terrestrial > Soil > Wetlands > Peat | place: USA: New York... | reverse complement strand
GCCAGATTCTCGCGATGCAGATGATGCGCGGTTTCACGACGGGCTTCGGTCCAGTCAATTCAGATGATGTACCGCGGATCGCGCACCCATTCCTTGCGGTTACAGCCCCTTCGGCGTTTTTCGGGACCGATCCTGGCGCAGTCATCAACCTGAGCGCATTACCGCACAGGTCGTTGGCCCCGCTGATTCACGGCACTGTTAACAGAAGCGTCGTACAACGTTCGCCGCGCATATATCGCGAGGGATCCATAGAATCGTGTTAGCGCGCTTCAAAGGCAGCACGATAGGCGAGGGTTCCCGTGTGGGTAGACGTTGCCGAAAAAGTGAAGGCTGAGCCGCCGTCCAAGTCTGAGATCCGCCAGGGCACGGATTATTTGCGGCGTCACGCGAAGGTGCGCTTTTACGCCGACGAAAACTTTCCCTATCTTGCAACCAGGATGCTTCGTCACTTCGGCGCGCAGGTCGAAACTGTCCAGGAAGCCGGCCTGAGGCGTCATCCGGACGAGAACCACGCCGCCTACGCGCTCCGCTATGGATACATTCTCCTCACCTGTGATCGCGATTATCTCGACAACCGGAAATTCCCGCTGATTCATTGTCCGGCTATCGCGATTTTCGACTTCGGAAAGGGCAGCCCTAGAGAGATCCTTGCGGCCCTTCAATGCCTGCGCGCGGCATTTCGCATTCCGCAGTTCTATGACAAGTGGATGAAGATCGAAGCCGCGAGGGATTCATGGATTGAAACCGCCCGTTTCCTCAATGGCACCACGGCGCGCACCCGCTATCGCTGGTTCCGAGGGAATCTGCAGGAGTGGACCGAGCAATCGGCTGATGTCTAGTAATTACCACAGCCACTTTTTCCCTGATGCTACGGCGTTTAGGGGAGTAATCTGATCCGTTGTGCTGGAATTGGTATGGTTAAGTGTGTGCGATGAGCTGCGCGAATGCCGGGACGACAACTCTGTCAACGGCGTCCACGCACAATTCAAGAACGTTGTCGATGGAGACATCGGCGAGATCCTTCGGCAAGGCCGCTTCGTCGAACGATATGAACGTGCCAACAACGCCACGCTCCACGTACACGGTGTCTTGAAATTCCCAAGGCCGATGCAACATCGGCTTAATCTCTGCGCCGTCCTGCAGGCGCAGAATTCTCTCGCTGTCGATGGTCGCGGACCGGATGTACTCCGTCTGGTAGGCCTATGGGACAACGATGTGGAAATGTCGGTGCTTGTCAATGTTGGCAAGCTGCTCAAGCCATCCTAGCTGCGTCGGACCATACCCTCCGTTGTACGGCTGCAATTGCTCGATAGTTGCAAATGCTTCGCGTGATCCCCGGCAACGCGTCACTGAAGTAGTTGAAAGCCAAAGGGAGAGGTCGCTGGACGGGAGGATCCCCCGCTACGGGGATTTTGAGACACAGCGGGAAGTGACAATCTCGCCTCCATTCATTGCGAAGGATGGCTCGTGTTGGATTACGGCTGACGAGTTCGAAAGCCAAGTGATCCAATGCGGAGCGGAGTTGATAAACAACCTCCCTAGCCAGGATCGCGATGCGAACGGGAGGCTCCTTGGGAAAACGAATCTTCTGTGTGCCGTCCATCTCATAGACAACAAGATTCTCTACATTCTTCGTGTATCTGGTGGCGCATATCTCCAGCGCCTTCAAATGTTGCCGTGCTCGCGCAATTTTGTGCTTGGCTGAACCTATCCCATCCATACCCGTGCATACTAGCACCGCAGAGAAGCCGGTCGAGAGCTGAGTAACGAGATCAATCTTTCTAATGGTCGCCGTCGCCCCCGGATTACTCCTGAAATGTCGGCTTATGACAAGGTTTTCCCGAGAGCTTGTTGTTTTTCCGGATGGATCACTGACAATGCGGAAGTTGCGTCGCAGTTGACGGGAGAGGCAGTGAACATGCCTGAAACCCTCATGAACACTGCCTTTCCGTGTCACTCTGTTTCACTCTGGATCTGGCCGTCTCGATTCACCCTTGGAAATGGAATGAAAGAGGTCGCCGGTTCGATCCCGACCAGGTCCACCAATCAATCGAATCACTTAGCACGTGTCCTGAGTCATTCATTCGCTGACAAAACCGGGCGACGGAATCGAGGATTTGGTCAGCGGTTTCGCCGGAGCCAGCCGCGTTCCCATCGCCGCGATCTCAGAAGCGGAAGACGACGCCGTTTTCGAGGCGGAGGTTGTACTGCCGGTTGTTGGTGGAGTTGGGCAGATCCGTGGTGACGAAGTCGGCCTCGATAAGACGCAATGCGATGGAGTGCGTGAGGCGGACGTTGGCGCCGCCTCCCACCTGGAGCACACCGCTGTTGGCGCTGCTGGAAGTGCTGGAGGGGCCCGGAAACAGGCTGTTCGAAGCGAACACGCCGCCGCCCAGGAATTGGCCGTAGAGATCGACGGCATGCGCGTTTCTTGCGGCGATGTGAAACGTGTAGCGCGCGCCTCCCATCACCGAGAATTGCGTCAGGCTCACGCCGGGTTCGATGTTGGACTTGGCTTCGCCGTTAACGTCCACGACCAGGCTCAGGCCGCTCGCCTTGCCGCCCAGGTTCCAGGCCGCGTCCACCGAGCCGCCCGGCAGAACGAAGCGATCGGTGGTCGAGGCGATCTTGGTCACCTTATAGGTGACGTTCACGGCGACATCGAACTTGCCCGCCGCAGCCGCCGGCGCGCCGCCTGTGGAGGATTGTCCGGCGGCCGACAGCGTGCCCAGAACCAACGCCAACATTGTACAAACAGGCAGAATGTTTTTCATCTCGTTCGTCTCCTTGATCTCGTTACTCGACCGTGAGTGAAACGCTGGCGGAGTGGCTCAGTAAGCCGGAGGTGCCGGTCACAGTAATGGAGGATGTGGCCGGCGCCTGGCCGAAGTAGCCGGAGGCGATGCCGCCGCAGCCATTCAAGGCTGCCGCAGCCAGGATTCCGGCGGCGAAGAGCAGAAGAAGCGAGAGGATACGACTCAACCTGCGGCCGGCGCGGCGGAATCGGACGGCCAGCGGCAGCAGAAGTAGCGCCGCGGCTGCCAGCGGCCATGGACCCGGAACCCGCCCAGGCGGCTGGTTACGCGCCAGCGTGGTGCTGGGCGTGGTGACGGTGAGAGTGACCGTGGTCGAGCCCGCGCCCGAAGCGATCGATGGGGGCGAGAAGCTCGAGGTGGCGCCGGTGGGCAGGCCCGTAGCCGTGAGCGCGATCGCCCCCGGGAACGTGGTGGCCGGCGAAACCGGGCTCACCGTGAAGGTGAAGGTGGCCGTCGCGCCGGGCTCCGTCGTACTCGACGTTGGCGCATCGGCCGTGACCGAGAAATCCTCAACCACTACGGCCTGCGTGGTAGAGGTGGAGGAAGCCTGGTTGTTTGCGTCGCCGGGATAACTGGCGGTGATCGTCTGCGAGCCAATAGCCAGGCTGGTTGTGGTCAGCTTGGCGATGGCGGAAGCGCCCGAGCCCGAGGGGCTCAGCATTCCCGTGCCGATCGAGGTGTCTCCGGCAAAGAAGGTCACCGAGCCGGTGGGCACGATGGCGCCCGAGGCCGGGGTCACGGTGGCCGTAAAGGTAACGGAGTTGGCGGAGAACACCGGGTTGGTGTTCACGGCGAGCGTTATGGATGTTGGCTGCGTGTTGACGACCGTGAAACTCTGGCAGGCGGAAGAGCCGGTGTAGTCCGTCGTGTAGCTGGACGACGGCGCCCACACTGCGCAGATCGTAACTGGTCCCAGGGGGAGGGTGGCGCCGACGTTGATCTGCGTTCCGCCGGCGGTGGAGAGATCGTAGGTCATCGTGCCGTCGGCGGTGACGTTGGCGCCCCCGGCCACTGCCGTGGCATCGAACTGACCCGCTGTGGGCCCTGTGGAGGCGATGATGCCCGTCGAGGACGGAGACCAATTGATGGTTACAGATCCTGCGTTGACCGTGATGGACGAGCACAGCGACGTGGAGCTGTATTGCGAGGTGAAGCTGGATAAAGGCGTCCACTGCACGCAGAGCTGATCGCTGCCCACGGGAAGGATGGTGCTGCTGGTGGCCACCGCGCCGCTCAGTGAATTCACGTAGTAAGTGAAGGTGCCGTCAGAGCCGATGTTGGTTGAGCCAGAGGACGCTGAGGCGTTGAACTGCCCGGAGCCGAGCGTTGCGCCGTATGTGATGGGCGAGGACGGAGTCCAGCTGATGGAGGTTGGCGCATTTACCGTGATGCCCGTGCAAGTGGACGACAAGCTGTAGTCCGACGAGGAATTCGTCGACGGCGTCCATTGCACGCAGAGTTGCTGGTTGGCGCCAATGGGCAGCACCGTGCTGGAATTGGCGACCGTTCCGCCAACCGAGCCCACATAGTAAGTGAATGTGCCGTCGGAGCTGACGGGGGTTGAGCCGGCGGACGCGGAGGCGTTGAACTGCCCGGAGCCGAGCGTCGCGGGAGAGAGGATGGGCGTGGCCGGCGTCCAGCTGATGGATGTGGATGCGGCGTTGACCTGGACGGGCACGCACAAAGATGCCGGGCCGTACTGTGATGTGAAGCTGGACGAAGGCGTCCACAGCACGCAGAGTGTGTCGCTGCCACCCGGCAGGACAGTGCTGGCCGTGGCCGTCGTTCCACTTACCGAGGTGATGGTGTAGGAGAACGTGCCGTCGGCGCTGACGTTGGTGCTGCTGGCAGTCGCCGTCGCAGCGAAGTCGCCTGATCCCAGCGTCGTGCCGTAGGTGATCGGCGTCGTCGGGGTCCAGGTGATGGTCGGCGCGGGCGTACCACCCGTCGCTGTGCCGCTGACTGGGATCGACTGGGTAACGTCCGAGACGTTGAGACTGTTGTCGGTGAGAACAACGTTGCCGCTGAGAGGGCCTGTAGTTGTTGGGTTGAATTTCACGGAAACGTCGCAGCTGCTGCCGATATAAAGAGAATTGTCTTCTTCGCACAGGTTGGTATCGCTACTGTTGATGGGGAAGTTGACCGGATAGACAGGATTGTTGTCGGCTGCATTGAAGTAGAGGCCAGCATTGCCGATGTTCGTGACCGTCACGGTCTTCGGGCTGTCACTGCTGGTCGCGCCGACGCTGGTTGAGGCGAAACTGAGGGATGGTGGCGTGGAGACATTGAGTTCGAGCTCGGCGCTGTCCCCACCATCCGAGACAAAGATGTTTCCGTTGCCGGCCACCGCAATTCCGGTGGGGTTGGCTGCGGAGCCAAAGGTGATGGGCAATTTGATCTGTGTGCCGAAAGACGATCCATTCCAGGGCTCTTCGACGACATAGTTGAGCTGTATGTCGGCGATATAGACATCCCCGGCAGCGTCCACCGCCACGGATTCCGGATAGCCCAAGCCATTGTTGGCTTCGTTGGCTATGACGATCTCGGATCCGAAGCTGGTTCCGTTCCACGGCAACTCCACCACGTCGTGATCGTCGGAGTTGGCGATGTAGAGGTTATCGTTTGCATCCACCGCCAGGCCGTGAGGAGCGAAGAGGCCGGTGGCCGCAGCAAGTGTCGTAGGCATGCCGTAACCGTTACCTGTCCACGCCATCTCGACCACCTTGCCCGAGAGCTCACCGTCGGAGAAAAAGAGATTTCCTTTGCCGTCAACCGCGATGCCATCAGGAAATCCCAGTCCGCTCGAATCGAGCACGATCTGATTGCCAAAGCCGGAGGGGCCACTCCAGGGCAGCTCAAGGATGCGGTAGCTCATGGTATCGGCTACAAAGACGTTGCCCACCCCGTCCACCGCAACGGCCTCGGGCTGGTCCAGGTTGGTAAAAGGCAATTTGAAGGGCGTTCCGTAGCTCGTGCCGTTCCAGGGGAGCCTGACTACAGCGCTGTTCAAGGTGTCGGCCACATAGACGTTTCCGCTGGCATCCACAGCGATATTCGACGGCGCAGAATAGTTGCTGGCGTAGGTCGGACTTGGCAGTGTGCTCTGCACGCCGGGTCTAAAAATAATCTGTGGCCCTGTTGCCGTTCCCGGCAGATAGGATTCGCCGAGGGGGTTGTTCAGGGCGTCGGTGAGAAGCACGCCGCCCGGACGCGCTCCCGGAACCTGCGGATTAAAGATCACATTGACCGTGCAGGTTTGTCCCACGGTGTAAGCTGTTTCCGTAGCGCAGGTTCCCCCAGTGGATTCCGAGAAGTCGAGGCCCGCATAGCCCTGTGTAAATACCTGAATTGAGTTCAGTATTCCGGCCGTGGTGATGATGACCGTCACCGGCTGCGACGGCAGAGCCGTGCCCACGTTGGAGGAAAACGCTACGCCGGTTCCGTTGAGTGTGGTGGTTTGCGGCGAGCCGGAAGCGTTGTCTGCAACCGAGAGCGTCGCTGTAAAGCCGCCCGTCCCGGCGGGGGTGAAGGTGATGTAGATCAAGCAAGTGGAGCTGGCCGCCAGCGTTGTGCTGCAAGCATTTGTGCCCGTGCCGATTGCGAAATCAGAGGGATTGGTTCCGGTGATGGTGGGGGTGATGCCGGTCAGCGCAGCGCCGCCGGTGTTGGAGAGCGTAACCGCCATGGCCTCGCTGGTTGTGCCTACAACTTGACCGGTAAACGTAACGGGGCTCGGCGCCAGCCCGGCGATAGGCACAACGGAGACCCCGCCGTTGCCGCTCACTGGGATCAGCTGGGTTGCGACATTATTGAGATTCTCGTCATTCAGCGTAACATCTTCGCTGAGGGGTCCGCTGGCCGTCGGCTTGAAGTTCACCGACACATCGCACTCCGCTCCCGGGTTCAGCGGAAATTCTGCGTTGCAAAGGTTGGTGTCGCCGCTATTTTCCGGAAAGTCCGTCGGATAGCTGCTGCTTGCGTAGAAGGAGAGCTGTTGATTGCCGACGTTCGTCACCGTGACCGTCTTCGGGCTATCGCTGCTTGTCGACCCGACGTTGGTGGTGGCAAAGGTCAGCGACGGGGGTGTCGCCTGGGGGATTTCAACGATCTCTGCCTGGTCGGAAAAATTGGCCTGGACGGCGTAGATGTTGCTCGCGCTATCCAAAGCGAAGGCGAAATAGAAGCCGGTTCCCACCAGGACAGGCGAACCGGATACAGGCACGAAGTAGATCGCGCCATTCGTCGCACTGGTCTGGCCCGAAACATACAGGTTGCCATTCCCGTCAGTGCCTACGCCGCCTCCGTAGGTCAGTTGCGCGATCGCGGTTGTCAGCGGCGTTCCGTAGCCAGTGTTGTTGGCGGGCAGCTCAATCACTTCCGTCTGGTTATTGCTGGTTTTCTGGCCAATGGCGTAGACGTCAAAGGAAGGATCAACTGCAACACCTTCTGGCTTGAAGGCGCCGCTGCCCGGGAACGGGAGCGTCACCGGCGTTTCGTATCCGCTGCCGGTGAGCGGCAACTGGTAGACCGCGTTCAGCGCCGGGGCAGTGATGTAGAGGTTGCCGAGGCCGTCCACAGCGACCTGCGCCACATTTCCCAAGCCAGTATTGATCGCTACGGGAGTTCCCCACGTTGAGAGGCCGGTTCTCGGCACCTCAATGAGAGGGGTGGACGAATTAGACGCAATGAACAGATTGCCGGATGGGTCGATCGCGACATCACTCGGCGTGCCACTGCTGATCAAGCTGGCGAGGTTGGCCACGGTGACGCTGGGCCCGCTCACCGGCGCTTCGATCAGCCGATCCGAACCATCCATATAGAACAGATCGTCAGCCGCATCCACGGCCACGCCTGCCAGTCCCGTGATGTAGCCGATCGCGGTCTGCGGGGCAACCGGTCCGAATATGATCTGCGGCGCGTTGCCCGTCCCGTGCAGGAACGTGGTCCCCAGTATGTCGCCGCTCGCGTCCGTCAGGTAGATCGAGCCGTTGCGCGCGCCCGAGTACTGCGGTGAGAAGACCACGTCGACTGTGCACACCTGGCCGGCCGAATAGGTCGTTCCGATTGCGCATGTGCCGCCGGTCTCGAAGGTGAAGTCCGGTGTCTGCGCGCCCGCCGTCACCACATTCATCGCGCTCAGCGTCTCGCCCGTCGTGATGAACACCGAAACCGGCTCCGCGGAAGTGCTCGACCCCACCGGCTGGTAGAAGTAGTCCCCGATCCCGGTCAGAGACGCCATCTGTGGCGAACCCGACGCATTATCCGCGATATTCAGTGTCCCGTTGGACGTCGAGCCGCTGAGTTCGGGCTTGAAGATCACATAAACATTGCAACTCTGCCCATTGGTCAGCGACGTGGTGTTGGTGCACTGGTTCGCTCCAGTGCTCAGGAAAAAGACGGTATCGCCGGTTTGGGTAATGCTCATGCTGGAAATATTCAGCGAGCCTCCGCCTGTATTCGTCACCGTCTCCACAAGCGCCGGGCTGGACGTGAAGATCTGCACTCCGCCGAAATTGAGCGCGCTCAGCGAGAGCGCAGCCGTCGGCGGGCCTAAGACCGCCACGCCGGTTCCGCTGACGGCAATTGGCTGAGTTGCGCCGGTCGCGTTCAGATTATTGTCCGTCAATGTTACGGTGCCGCTCAGCGGGCCCGCGGCGGTGGGAGCAAAATCCACGCCGACGTCGCAGGTGTCTCCCTCGACAAGATGTGTAGAAGTGGAGCAGTCCGTGGAGGGTACATCGATCAGGAAGTTCGTGGTGGGGGTGATGCCGGTAAAGGTCAGCGACACATTACCGATATTCTGCGCCGTGTCCGTTTCCGGATCGTCGTCGGTGTCCTGCGATTCCACGTTTGTTGGTGTGGGAAAAGGCAGCGCCGGCGCGTCCACGGTATCAATCTTAATCAGACCACTGTTGGTGACATAAATATTGCCTGCCCCATCCAGGGCCAGGGCGGTGGCGTTTAAGTGATCGCTCAAATAGTTGACGTTCGCCGCGCCCGAGCCAGGGACGCTGCCATTGACCGCCTGATACTGATACACCCCTGCTGCATCCGGGACCTCCTGGGTGGTATAGACGTCGCCGGCAGCGTCCACGGCCAGACCCGCCACAGATGGCAGACCGGTGGCCAGGGTGTTCACGCAACTCGAGGAAAGGCAGCCCGGTGGCATCTCTTTCAACGAGCCACCGTTGCTGATCATAAGGTCTTGATCGGTGACGAAGACGTTGCCGTTGCCATCGACAGCAACTGCTTGGGTGACATAGAATCCACCGCCCAAGGTCGTGACGCAGCTCGTGCTAAGGCAGCCCGGCGGCATCTCCTTCACCGCGTTGTTGTAAGAATCGGCGACATAGATGTTGCCTGCGCCGTCCACTGCAACGTCCTCGGGATTCTGCCAACCACCGCCCAGCACGATGGCGCAACTAGACGATGTGCAGCCCAGCGGAAGCTCCACCACCGAAGCGGGGTTCCCGTTGGAGACATAAAGGTTGCCGCTGCCATCGATTGCGACTCCTTTAGGGTCCTGCAGATTGCTGCCGCTCATCGCGACGTAGCAGCTTGAGGCAGAGCAGCCGGCTGGAATCTCAACCACACCAAAGTTTGTGTCTCCAAGGAAGATGTCACCGCCCGCGTCGACCGCGACACCATAGGAATAATTCTCTCCGTTCGGAATCGGATAGGTTGACTCGGCACCACCCTGGAAGACGATCTGGGGCCCGGTTCCTGTTCCCTCCAGGAAACCTGTAGCCTCCACGACTGCGCTGGTGTTGGAGAGGACGGCCGCGCCCATGCGAAGTCCCGCAAACTTTGGCGTGAAAAGCACATTGGCGATGCAGGTGTTGCCAGCAGAGTACGTGTGACTGGTCCCGTTGGTGGTGCAAGTGCCCGCACCGGCGGTATTCGGACTGAAGTCCTTGCCAGCGAAACCCTGCGTTAAAACAGCCGGCGCGTTGATGTTCGTCGAAGCGAGGAAGCCGAAGAGCAGAGCTACGTTCCCACTGGTTGCGCCGACTGGCACCTGGCCGAAGTTGCCCGCCGGCGTGATCTCATTTATCGGCCCGTTTGGGTCGCCTTGCGTATAGTACACATTGCCGTGCGCATCAAGGGTGATGTTATACATTCCCAGGTCATCCTCGCCCCCCGAGCCGGGCGATGGGAGATGGAATATCGTAGGACTGGCGGGAATGCTGCCATCGACCGCAAGGATTTCATAGAGGCCCTGGTAGGCGTCGGCGGCCCAGACGTCGCCCTTGGAGTCGACGACCACGCCATTCAGAAAGCCGAATCCGCTGGCGAGCACATTGATCGTCGGAGTTACGGGAGGCGTAGAGGCAGCCGGCGGCGCCACGCCCACCATCTCCTTGACTTCGTGGTTTTGGGAATCTGCGACGTAGACGTTGCCGCTTGCGTCGACCGCCACGCCCGTCGGATCGTAGAATCCACTCCCGACGACTCGAATCGTCGGGTTTACCGGTACCACTCCACTGACAGCGACGAATTCCTGGATGAATGCACCCGATGCTTGAGTGGCAACCCACAAGTTACCGGTTGAGTCGAACGCCAAGCTGAATGGAGCATTGAGACCGCTGGCGATGGTTTTCACGGTCGGACTGGCAGAAATGACGCCGCCGACGGCGACAAGCTCCTTCACCGAGTTGCCGCTCTCGTCGGCGACCCACAAGTCACCCGCCGAATCGAAGGCCAGACCCTTCGAGTAGGCGTCCACGCCGCTGCTCGCAACCGTCACCACCGTGGGCGAAGCCGGAATCACTCCGTTAACGGCCTGGATCTCGAGCACTCCGCTCGTCCCCTGGACCGTGGTCCAGACGTCGCCCTGTGCGTCGACCGCGACGCCATAGGGGACATCGATGTTGCTCCCGGTGGCGTAGAGGCTCCGTTGTGCGCCCATGAATTGAACCGACTGACCGTGGGCCGAGAGCGTCGTGCCCAGGGCGAGGAGGACCAGCAGCGCCACAGGCATGCGGCTCGCGACGCGGCGAAACTGGAGTTGAGCAAACGCGACCAGCAGAAACGCTCGCGCTAAACGCTTTGTGACAAGGGCTGTGATGAGACACACTTCTCGTCTTGGAGACATTCAGTCGACTCCTCAAAAACCGGTGATTTCTGGAAACACACGCAGAGCCGCACCGGATGCAGAGCAACTCTGCATCCGGTTAGCCCGATGCTTCTGCAACTCAAGAACTAATGAAGCCCGAAAAAAATCTGGTTACAAAACATGCCCCACGCTTGCCCCGCGCGTCCGAATCCCAGATATTCAAGCGGCTCGGGCACAGAAGTGCGAGGAGGGAAGAGAGCCTTCCCTGCAATCTACGCAAGGGAATGGCGGGAGGTCAATGGACGGAAGCTGGCTTCTACCTGAATTCTGCCTGAATCGGTAATGGTCAGATCCCAGATAATTTAGGACTTATTCGCTCCAAATTTCCCCGGGAATGTGCTATTGTGAAAACACTCCTTGGCGTGGAATCTGAAGGGCCCCCAACTCAACTTGAAGTCGTCATCTTCCGGCTTTGCACAATATGTCAACATTACGCATCAACCACTCGCTTCGCAGGAAACTCAGCTTCGGAGCCTTTGTTCTGGATCTGCATTCCGGAGACCTGACGAAGAACGCCCGCCCCGTGCGCCTGCAGGAGAAGTCACGCTGCCTGCTGCTGGCTCTGGCGGAGCGGAATGGGGAGTTGCTTGGCAGGGGGGAGTTGCACGAGCAGCTCTGGCCCGGCGACACGTTCGTGAGCTTCGAAGACGGCCTGAACGCGGCCATGAGCAAGCTGCGCGAGGTTCTGGACGACGACCCGCAATCGCCGCGTTACATCGAGACGGTGCGAGGGCGCGGTTACCGCTTCATCGCCCGCGTGGAGGCGATTCCTTTTGAATCGGCTCCGCCGGTGAGTTCGGCTCCCACGGCAAACGGTCATCTTTTGATGCCCTCGCCGGAGACAGTCACGGCCGCCCCTGGGGTTCCCATCGCGCGCACTTCGTTTCTGGACAAGGCACGTCCCTATGGGCCGGCCGCAGCCATCTTCCTTGCATGTCTGGTCCTGGCCGGCGCGGCGATGGCTACCGTGGCGTGGCGCGCCGCGCACGCCCCTCCCATCTCCATTGCGGTATTGCCTTTCGCCAACCGTACCGGCGACCCAAGCCAGGATTACGTCTGCAGCGGTTTGGCCGATGAACTCATCGCCCGGCTGGACCGCTTACCGGTCCGGCAGTTGCGCGTCATTGCGCCGGACTCGTCCCGCATCGACGCCGCCAGGCCGGCCAGCCAAATCGTGCGCGAACTCGGCGTGCAATATCTGATCGAAGGCAGCCTGCAGCAGCAAGGCGCCAATGTGCGCGTCTCGGCGCAACTGGTGCGCGTCTCGGACCAATCGAGTATCTGGGCCAACGTCTACGACGGCGATCTGAGCGACGAGTTTGATTTTGAATCCAGCATTACTGACGCGGTAGCGCGCGCACTGTCGCTGCATCTTCCACCGATGGCTAAGTCCGCTTACCGGCCTGAAAGATTCGCGGCTCGCGACGCCTATCTGAAGGGCCAGTACTTTTTTTCGCAGCGCACCCAAGCGGGCTTCGAAGGCGCCATCGAGAATTTCAGCAACGCGGTAGCCATCGATCCCAAATACGCCGCGGCCTATGCGCAACTGGCCTCCGCTTACAATCTGATGGGCCAGTACGGTTGGATGGACCCTGGGAACGCGCGCAGCCTGGGATGGGCCGCCGCCTGGCAAGCCCTTTCGCTGGATGCCGCGCAGTCCGAGGCCCACGCCGCCCTGGGTTTCTCTTACTGGTTCTATCAGTGGAATCCGGCCGCCGCCGAGCAGGAATTCCGCAAGGCCATCGCGTTTGATCACGCCAATGTTGACGCGCATCACTGGTATGCACTGATGCTGATGACGGCGGGCCGCTTTGCCGAGGCTGAACTACAGATGCAGGCCGCCCTCGACATCGATCCGCTGTCGCCGATCCTGCGTACCAATCTCGGCTGGCTGAGCTACTACCAGGGCAACTTCCCGCGGGCCGTTCAGCAAATCCAGGCCGTCTTGACCGCCAATCCCAACTTCCTCGCCGCCCACTATAAGTTGTGGTACGTCTACTCGGCCATGGGCGACGAGGGACGCGCGGCGCAGGAGTTCCCTTGGGTCATTCGCTCCATCGCCGATCCTGCCCAGCAAAGCGCCATCCAGGATGCTTTCAACAGGAACGGATATAGCGCTGCTCTGCGTTTGCTCGCCGCCGCCAGCAGCCCCGGCGATCACGGCAGCACGGTGGACAGCGCGCGCTGCCTGGTCTCTGCAGGGGACCGCACGGGCGCGCTGGACTTGCTGGAGCGAGCTTACAGGAACCATGAAGGATGGGTTATCTTTGTTCCCGCCGATCCCGCCTTCACGCCGCTGCGCACAAATGGCAGGTTTCAGCTACTTATCGAGGACATCGGGAAAGGCATCAGTTAGTATTTCCGGGAAAAGCCGGAGGCTTTCGAGTTGCTCGTCCCCCTGAAGAGACCCATAAGCACCCGTTTGCAAGCCTTTCATCGTGTGAAAACTCGCGTTTCTGCGCGAGACCTCCGTAGTGAAAGGCAAAGTCAGGTGGAAATCAGTACCGATAAGCGTGCAACTGGCCTTTGGCCAGACAGGATGCGAAGGAACGCGAGTGGCGCGATCATTGTAGGTGCCGGTCGAGTGACAGCTACAGCCCGCGCCGACATTGGTGCTTCCAGAGCCCG
>Ga0326727_10019598_pt1 | contig 13563 bp, 16 predicted proteins | sample MB2enrmetagenome_FD_207643 | JGI IMG/M metagenome (GOLD analysis project Ga0326727, IMG submission 207643) | Lab enriched peat soil microbial communities from McLean, Ithaca, NY, United States - MB29MY | ecosystem: Environmental > Terrestrial > Soil > Wetlands > Peat | place: USA: New York... | reverse complement strand
GCAGCTTCGCCGCCATTGTCTTGCCACCCAGGTCGTGCAGTCCCTTGGGAAGAAACTCCAGGTCCACCTGATGCGGCGAATGCGCGCAGGCATCGCACATTTCGCGGAAGAGGACCTCGCAACTGATCAGCTTGAGGCGCATCGGGCGTTCACCAGTGCGCGGATGAAGTCCGGCGTAGAGCCGCAGCACGCCCCTACAAACGAGGCGCCGGCATCGCGCAGCGCCGCAAAGTGAGAGGCGAAGAACTCCGCGGTGGTGCCATACCGCACGGCTGTGCCCTCCATCTTCGGCAATCCGGCATTCGGCTTGATCCAGACCGGGACGTCGCACGCCGCGTGCAAGCGCCGGCAGATGGCGGCGGCGTACTCCACTCCGACGCCGCAGTTTGCGCCGACCGCGTCCGCCCCGGCTTCCACCATGGCCGCGGCCACCGCCTCGGGCGTCGCGCCCATCATGGTGCGATCCTTGTTCTTGCCCGAGTCGAAGGCGAAGGAGACGATCACCGACAGTCCCGTGCTTTTGGCTGCGGCCACCGCCAGTCGCGCCTCTGCGATGTCGCTCATGGTTTCCACCAGCAGAGCGTCCGGGCCCGCCGATGCCAGCGCCGAAGACTGCGCGTCGAACGCCGCGCGCACCTGCTGTGCAGTGATGTCGCCCGCCATCAGCATCTTGCCCGTCGGCCCGATGGAGGCGAATACCAGCGCCCGCCCCGCCGCCGCGCGCTTCGAAATTTCAACACCGGCGCGATTGATCAGTTCCAGATCGCCTTTCATGGCGATTGCGTTGGCGCGGAAGGTATTGGTGAGGATCACCTGGCTGCCCGCCTCTACGTAGGCGCGCGCCACATCTTCCACGGGGTCGGGATGGGCCAGGTTCCAGGTGTCGGGCGCGGCGCCGGGTTTGAGACCGCGCGCCTGCAACTCCGTGCCCCACGCTCCGTCGGTAATCAGCGGGCCGCCGGCGAGCCACTTGCGCAGAGGGTTCACGCCGCCACCAGTTTGCGCGCCAGAGCCACGGCACTCCCGGCGCTGTCGGTAAAACCGTCGGCGCCGATGGCGTCGGCGTACTGCTGCGTGACCGGTGCGCCGCCCACCATGATTTTTACCTTCTGGCGGAGTCCCGCGGCCTGAAAAGCGTCGATGGTAGTTTTCATCCACCCCATGGTCACGGTGAGCAGGGCGGAGAGCGCCACCAGGTCGGCATTGCGCGCGGCCGCCGCCTCGATGAAGAGCTCGGGGGCCACGTCGGCGCCCAGATCGATCACCTCAAACCCGCCGCCTTCCAGCATGGCCGCCACCAGGTTCTTCCCGATGTCGTGCAGGTCGCCTTTGACCGTTCCGATCACCACGCGCCCCACCGGCTGGGCGCCGCTCGACGCCAGGAGCGGCCGGAGTATCTCCATCGATGCCTTCATGGCGCGCGCCGAGAGCAGCATCTCCGGCACGAAGTAATCCTCGCGCTCGAAGCGCCGGCCTACTTCGTCCATGGCCGGCATCAGGTGTCCGGTGACGATGGTGAGCGGCGCCACCCCGCCGGCAAGGGCGGCCTGGGTAGCCGCGGCGGCGGTCTTCCAGTCTCCCACGATCAGCGCTTCTTCCAATAGTTTCAGATCATGCATGCGAGACTCCATTGAACTCATGTACGGCATCCAGCATGGCCACGATGTTCGCCACTGGCGTGCCGGCCTGCAGGTTGTGAATCGAGCTGAACACGAACCCGCCGCCGGGCGCGAAGATCTCGCAGCGGCGCAGCACTTCCTCGCGCACGTCGCGCGGCGAGCCGAAAGGCAGGGTCTTTTGCGTGTCCACTCCACCGCCCCAAAACACTAGGCGGGAGCCGTACTTCCGTTTCAATTCGACCGGGTCCATCCCTGCTGCCGAACACTGCACCGGGTTGATAATGTCGAACCCGGCTTCGATAAAGCTTTCCAGGAAACGCTCCACGCTGCCGCAGGAATGTTTGAAGCATTTCCAGTTGGTATTGGCGTGGACCCAATGGTTGACGCGCTGATAGTACGGGAACCACAGCTCACGGAAGGTGGCGACCGAGCAGAACGCCGAAGTCTGCGTGCCGAAATCGGTGCCGCAGACATACATGCAGTCCGGCGCGTTGCCGATGCGGGTGTGAATGCGCGCCAGGTTCGCGAGGGCGATTTCGCACTGGCGCTCGAAGACGCGGTGGATGTAGCCGCGGCGCGTCCGCGTGGACATGTACCACTCGGCGACGTCGCGGATGCCTTTCGGATTTTTCAGGGCCGGCGCGGGCACCAGCCCGACGTCGCCGAAGGACGTGCCGCCGAACGACGCCACGATACCGCAGCCGCTCGGCCCGGCAACGCGCACGGAGCGCTCGATATAATCCAGGTCTTCCTCGGAAAGCGGTCCGAATTCTTCCAGGTTGTCGGCCGGGTCGAGCTTCTCTTCGTCGATCTCCGGCTGCCGGACGATGATGTCGAAGAAGGCGCTGCCCACCGGCATGCGCCCGCTAGGCGCGGCGGTGAGATCGCCTTGCGGATAGATCAGGATGTCGCCGTTAGCCGATACCGTAGTGTGGAAATCGCCGGGCACCAGCACCTCGAGACCGCGGAAATCCCACTCTTTCCAGTCCGCGGCGGGAGCGCCGAACTTGGTCTTGCGCGGGAACACGCCCACGACGTCGAGCCCCATGGCCGCGCGCAGGTCGTCGTCGATCCAGCCCAGCATCTGGAAGGGCTCGTACACCTTCACCGGTCCCGCGGGCAACCCATAGTAATTGCGCAAACCGGCCACGCAACTGACGTGCATGCCGGTCACGTTGGTGCTCCCGAAATCCAGCGGAATGCGATCCGGCTCGCGATGTTCCAGGGCGGCGCGCAACCTGTCCCGCGAGGAAATGCCGGTTTGGCTCAAGTGGTCTGGCTCAACAGGCGATTTATAGCACGCCTCAGCACCACGCGCGCGCGGCGATCAGCCAGCCCAGACCGCGCTCCATTTGCGCGCCGTGGGATCGACCGGCGTGAACCCCGCCGGCAGGACGATAGACGCGGGAGCAGGCCCCGCTTCCCGCTCGAAGTCGAGCCGCCATCCACGCTCCCGCCCGAGCGGCTCCAGCCGCAGCGAGATGCGCCCGAAGCGAGTGGGCGATCCGGCAATCGCGAAGGGCTCGCCCGCCGCCAGTTCCGGCTTGCCGATGCCCGCCAACAGCCGCAACGATTGGCCATCCTCGATCGCCAGCATATGACGCAGATAGAGCACGCACTCCGCGCTGGCCCAGTTGTGCGGCATGTCGCCGACGTAGTTGGCTGCCAGCGAGCCTCGCAGCGGTTGTTCCTCGCGCCAGCAATAGAGCGGCGTGGCATGGTTTAGAAAACCAGCGAAAGTGGTGCGCGCCCAGTCCTCCAACCCCGCCCAGAGATACACGTGGGCAACGAATGCGGCGGCGTAGTTCCACGTGCCTTCGTGCGGCAGCCATCCGCTTTCGGCCGGCATGTCTTCGCTCGTGCATGCCTGCATGAGCGCGATGTGACCTTTCACCAGCGGGTCGTCTTTGGCGAACACCAAGCCGGGATAAATGGCGTGCGACATGGCCCACTGCGCCACCTGCGGCTGCGGGCGATCCCAGGGGTCGGCCGCGTTCCACTGCGGGTCGTTTTTCATCAGCATGGGCAGGTAATCGAAGCCCGTGGAGTGGCGGCGCAGCTCCTGCCGGGCCGCGGCCGTGAAGGCGGCCTGCAGTTCGCGGTGGAAGCGGCCAACCGGTTCGAGATCCGGGAGATTCAGCCTGGCGGCGGCCCGTTCCACGGCTTTCAACCCTGCCAGCACCCAAATGGTATTCGTGAACTCGTCGCGCAGCCCGCCCAGTCCGCCATCGCCCATGCCTTTGGGGAGCAAACCGTAGCGGCCGGCGGCGCTGCCCTCCGCGGCGGCCTTGGCGCACAGTCCGCGCAGGAACTCGACGCCGCGCAGTACATTCGGCTGCATGCTGCGGAAGTAGCTCCAGTCCTGGCTCAGCTCGGCTTGCCGCACCAGGGTGAACATGGCGATGCCGGTGTCTTTCCAATGCTCGCGGCCTGCGCCGGCGAAGATGCCGCCGTCCTTTTCCTGGAGGGCCCAAGTGGTTTCCAGCCCCTGCTGCGCCTCGCGGTCGTAGCCCAGGTAGCGGGCGGCCTCCAGGATGAAGTTGCCATCCACCACCCAGAGACCCCGGTACACAGTGGGCCCCACCTGGAACGTGAGGTGGCCATTCTTCCTCTCGCGGGCTTGCAGGATGTTGCGCGCGCAGGCAGTCAGAAACTCGCCATACCGGCCCGGTAGGCGCCATGAGACCGGCTCTGCGAAGGGCTGCCAGGCGCGCCAAAAGTCCCGGGCTTCGGCCAGCAATGCGTCCGGCTCGGCGAGCCCGGCGGCAACCCTTTCGAGCGGCTGCCCTTCCTGAGGAAAGCGGAGGAACTGCCGCAGCGGCTCATCGGCGCTGGCCGCTCCCAGCTTTCCCTGCAACACCCATTCGACTCCCCCGTCGGACGGCCCGAAACAGGGCGGGTCGCTCAAGAAAAGCAGCGGTCCGCCGTCGTTATCCAGGTAAACCGCGTTGCCCTTGGTCCGCACGGCACGCCGCGACCGGACCGTGACCACATGCGCCGCGTGCACCGTGCGGCGCGTGCGGGGACGAATCTCGGCGATCACGTTATCGACGCGCCCCTCCGATGGACGGTTGGTGTCGAAAGCGGTCAGGTGCAGGAACGCTTCGGCGCGGTCAATGCGGGTGTGGACGATGGGGACAGCGGGCGACTCCAGTTCCTGCCGCGCGACGACATCCGGCTCCACGCCGCTCAATGAGAAGAAGACCACGGTTTCGAAGCGGCCGCGGGCGAAGCCATAGCGCAATTCGCCGCGCTCGCCGGCCAGGCTTTTGGCCGGGTCGTCGGGAAAGCAGAAGGCAGTCTGACCAGAGAGGGGTGCGTAGCGGAAATCGATCGCCGTGCCGGATTGCGGGGCAGCAGCGGGAGCCGCGAGCGCGGCGCCGAACCCCGCGCTCGAGCGCGCGAGGAACTGGCGGCGGTTCCAGTGAAACATCGGTGGACTCCATTCTATCGCCGGGTTCGCCGCTTAAGAGAGAATGATTACATGGCCCGAGCTATCGCAAGGGATCCTGAGATCATGTACGGTGCGCTTTCCAGGAAATGGCGTCCCTAGTTACCCAGAGTTGGAACCATCTCGTGGAATGGCTCAGAAGGTTGGAAAACCTCAGCGGCCTCCGGGACGCAGCACCCCTTGTAGCGTGCCGACAGGCGTTAGCGGAAGAAGTGGTCGCGCAACTCTTGTTCGGGGATAAATCGGCATGCCTGACGGTAAATCGCCATCAGAGTGCCCCGATCTATTGCCCTGTGCAGCGGAACCGTGAGAGACTGGTGCGCCTCGGAGGAGAGCAAACGCCGCACCTTGACGTGGCTGCCGCGCTGTGCATACGAGACGAAGCCAAACGAATCGAGAATTCGCAAGACATCCTGGCCCGACAGAACCCGGAGCTTGGGCATCAGGCTACGGCGTCGAGTTCGAAACTGGCCAAGATTGTTGGATTAGGCGCGATCCCCAGTTCAGAAAGGTCTTCACCGTCCAGGTGGAGGGACACGGCTTCCCGTATATTGCTCGCGAGCTCGTCGAGCGTCGGCGCCTGAGTCACAACCGGAAGGTCCAAGCATTCGGCCACGTACTGCTGCTCGCCTCGAAAGATACGGACCTGGATAATGCGCTTCAAGATACACCTCTCTCACACTCTACAGGTTGAGTGCCGCAGTGGCAAGTTTGGCGTCCCCAGGGGGATTCGAACCCCCGTTACCGCCGTGAAAGGGCGATGTCCTAGGCCGGGCTAGACGATGGGGACTGGCTTGCCGGTGGAAGGTGTACCTTTCTACTGTAGCTTTCGCGCGCCAGCCCCGTCAACTTTGCAAGGCTCTGGTCCCCGCTCAACTTGAGCGGCGCTTCCCGCGTAACTGGTTTGCTTGCAATTCCGGCGCGAGCATTTCCGCTCATCTTGAGCGGAAGGCACCTCACGACAGCCCCGCTTCGTCCTCCGGCGAGACTTTATGCTTGGGCTTTTTGCGCCGTGATTTCGGCTGGATGGTCTTCTCCGCGGGAATGCGGCCTACCCGCTCGCGCGCGATGGCCTTCACTTCTTTCCCGATATCAAAGCTCTTTTTCTTGCGCGCCAAGCAACCCTCCCACCGCCGCCGTGAGCGACTGCGGCGTAAACGGCTTCAACAGAAACGCCACCCGCCCTGGAGCTTGCGCCGAAAGCGCGCTGATGTCCACGGGATACCCGCTGGCGGCCAGAATGCATATCGATGGGTTGGCGCTCAGCAGCCGCGTCGCCAGTTCCTCCATGCTCATCCCGGCCATGCTGCCGTCCAGCACCGCCAGATCGAAGCCGGAAGGGTCGGCTTCCACCAGCGCCCAAGCCTTGTCGCTAGACTCCGCCGTCGCCACGGTGTATCCATGGCGGCCCAGGAAGAGGCTCATCATGCGCAGCAGCGGTGCTTCGTCGTCTACGATCAGGATGCGCCTGGCGGTTCGGTCCATGTCTCAAGAATTGTAAGATCGAGGCTATGAGGTTCTATACGGAATATCTCACGTTCAAGACCCCAAAGCACCGGGAATATCTTAACATTACCCCGGAAGTGGAGTCGGCGCTGCGCAAGGCCGGTATTCAGGAGGGCATGATTCTGGTATCCGCCATGCATATCACGGCCGGCGTATGGGTCAACGACGCGGAGGACGGACTGCTCGCCGACATCGACGAGTGGCTGGAAAAACTGGCGCCGTTCCGCAAGGATTACCGGCATCACCGCACCGGCGAGACTAATGGCGATTCGCATTTGAAGAGTCTGCTGGTGCATCACGAGGTGATCGTGCCGGTGACCAAGGGCAAGCTGGATTTCGGACCGTGGCAGCAAGTTTACTACGCGGAATTCGACGGACAGCGCGCGAAACGCGTCATCATTAAGGTCATGGGCGAATGAAAGGGAACGGCCCGCCGGGGCATTCCCGCATGGAGACATCATGAAAAACGTTCTGCTTTCTTTGTTTCTCAGCGCCGCGCCGGCGCTTTTATGCAATCCCGCGGCGGCGCTCGCGGCCGATCTGCCGGTCAAACAGGTGGTCCTCTACAAACACGGCGTGGGATTCTTCGAACGCGCCGGCACGCTCGGGCCGGGCGAATCGACGCGGCTCGATTTCAACGCGTCCGACATGAACGACGTGCTCAAATCGCTGACCCTCACCGATAGCGGCGGGGCCAAAATCTCCGGCCTGCGGTACGATTCCATCGACCCGCTCAGCCACAAGCTGGCCGAGTTCCCGTTCCAGATCGAGGGCGGCCAATCGCTGGCGGCGATGTTCGACCAGCTCAAGGGCGCGCGCGTGGAATTGAAGCTGGGGAACGACACGGTGTCGGGAATCATCCTCACTGGGCGCGTGGTGGCCGGCACCGACAAGCAGAGCGAGCGCGAATATCTCACGCTCATGCTCGATTCGGGCGAGATGCGCACAGTGGATCTCGACGCGGCGAGCGGCATTCGCTTCCCGACGTGAAATTGCAGGCGCAGTTCAAGGATTACCTGGGGGCGCTCTCGGCCGCGCGGTCGAAGGACAAGCGCAGCGTGTACATCGATTCGAGCGACGCCAAAGAGCGCCAGGTGGTGGCCAGCTATATGATTCCGGCGGCGGTGTGGAAGTCGAGCTACCGGCTGATTTTCGGCGAGAAGGGACAGCCCACGCTGGAAGGTTGGGCCATCGTGGACAACACCACGGGCGAGGATTGGACCAAGGTACAGCTCTCGCTGGTATCGGGGCGGCCGATTTCGTTCGTCAGCCAGTTGTACGCGCCGAAATACGTGAATCGTCCGGGAGCGGAACTGGCGGACGACGCGGCGGCGCGTCCGGTGGTGCATGAGGGGACGTTCAATAACGTCGACGGCCAGCCCATAGTTGACCAAAAGGTTGCGGGCGCCGGTGGCGGCTATGGTGGATCCGCCGCCAAATCCAGGATGGCGCCAGCAGCGCCAGCCGCGTCGCCGGTCCCGAGGTCATTGAACGGTCGGGACGCGGCAGACCTGATCAGCCTCGCTCCCGGAGTGGCCGCCGACGAGAATGCCTTGTTCCGTTCGGTCGGGGCCAGCACCATCGTAGCCAGCGCTTCCGCCGGCGAATTGGGCGAGCTCTTCGAATACCGCATCGCCCAGCCCGTCACCATCCGCAAAGACGAATCGGCCATGCTGCCGTTCCTCCAGCAGGCCATCGACTCGCGCAAACTGCTGATCTATTCCGACCACAGCTCGCAGCATCCCACCAACGCCGCCGAGCTGACCAATTCCACCGGCAAGACGCTCGACGGCGGTCCGATCACGGTCTACGATGGCGGCGCTTACGGTGGCGAAGCCCTCATGGAAACCCTGAAAGCCGGCGACAAGCGCCTCATCAGCTACGCCGTCGACCTGGGCACGCGCATCACCGAGGCGTTCAATACCAAGAGCGCCGTGGTTCGCGAGATCCATGCCAATCGCGGCATGATGACGGTGAAATCCTCTGTGGAAGAGACGCGCACGTACACCATCCGCAATGTCGATCGGAAGGACAAAACGCTCATCCTGGAGCACCCTCTGCGACAGGGGTACACGCTGCTCAATCAAAAGCCATCGGAGAAGACGGCGGGCGCGTACCGCTTCGAAATCGCGCTGGCGGCCGACAAGTCGCAGGAATTCGCGGTTAACGAGGAGCGCGTCTTCGACAACGTATACCAGGTCACCAGCGTGACGCCCGATTTTCTCGGCGCCTATATCCAGAGCCGCACTCTCAGCGATGCCGGCCGGCGCCAATTGCAGCGCATCGCGGAGGAAAAGTCGCAGATCGCCGAGAACGACCGCGCTCTCGACGACAATCGCAACCAGATTCGCGACCTTACGAGCGACGAAGACCGCATCCGCCAGAACATCAACAGCCTGAATAACGTCAGCAGCCAGCAGCAACTGGTGCAGAGCTACGCCAAGCAGCTCGACGCGCATGAGCAGCAACTGGCCGCCCTGCGCGACAGCCAGGCCGAACTGAATAAGAAGCGCGCCGCGCTACAATCGGAGCTGAATAAATCGATCGACGCACTCACTTTTTGATGAAGCTGGCACTCATCGGGTATGGCAGCGTGGGGCGCGCGCTGGCGCGCCTCCTCCGGCAAAAGCGCCGGCAATTCCCATTCAAGATTACCGGGATCCACACCCTGCGGCACGGTACCGCCGTGGATGCCGGCGGTCTGCCGGAAGACCCGCCGATGGGACCGCGGGCTGAGTCCGTCGAGGCCTTCCTCGATGCCGCGGGGGCGCAGATCGCCGTCGAACTGACCACGCTCAATCCATCCACCGGCGAGCCGGCGATCTCCCACATCCGCGCCGCATTCGCCCGCGGAATGCACGTGGTGACGGCCAACAAGGGACCGATCGCGCACTGTTTCGCCGAACTGCGCGACGAAGCGGCGCGCGCGAAAGTGGGATTCCGCTTCGAATCGGCGGTCATGGACGGGGCGCCGGTTTTCAATCTCTGGCGGCACACCATGCCCGGCGTGAATGTTTTGGGCTTCGCGGGCGCGCTGAATTCCACCTCCAAGGTGATCGTCGAGACCATGGAGCAAGGCGGATCGTTCGACGACGGCCTCGCGCACGCGCGCCGCATGGGGATCACGGAGGCCGACGGCACATTCGACATCGAGGGTTGGGACTCGGCGGCCAAGACGGCCGCGCTGGCCAACGTCCTGATGGACGCGCGCACCACGCCGCAGCAGGTGTCGACGCGCGGCATTTCGCGGCTCAGTCCCGAGCGGGTGCAGGAATTGATGCGCAAGGGGAAGACCGTGCGGTTGATCAGCCGCGGCAAGCGCACCGGGTCGCGGCTTTCTCTGCGCGTGCGCGCCGAAGTGCTCGACCGCGCCGATATCCTGGCTTGCACGCCCGGAACATCGAACATCATTCTCTTTCACACCGACCTGATGGGCACCTTCGGCACGGTGTCGCTCGATCCGCAGGTGGAGCAGACGGCTTACGGAGTGTTCAGCGATCTGGTGGATTTAGCGGGCGGCATCGATGGCCGCATGGTCGGTCAGAAGAGTTAGATGTGCATCCCTTGTCGCTATGCAGAAACAAGTCGCAGGCCGGTTAGCCGCGGGCGTTGCTTCTGTTATCCTGATCCTTGCCGAATCCGACCAAATGGCTCCAACCGCGCGCCTTCCACGCGTTTCGCTGTATCGGCGCCGATTGCGAAGACACCTGCTGTTCCGGTTGGCTGGTCAACATCGATAAAGCCACGTACGACACTTACCAAAGCTGCCAAGAACCGGAGATAGGCCCGCGCCTGCGCGAACTGGTGACCCTCAACCCTGCCGGTACGGGCAGCAACAGCTACGCACGGATCGGACTGGCGGGCGCCAGCTGCCCTTTTCTGGACGAAGGCCTGTGCGGAATTCAAAAGAGCCTCGGGGAGAGTTATCTCTCGATTGTATGTGCGCGGTTTCCGCGCGTGCTGAACGTGGTGGACGACGTCTTGCAGCGATCGCTGGACCTGTCCTGTCCTGAAGCCGCCCGCCTGCTGCTGCTCGACCCCGCCGCAATGCAATTCGACGAGACGGAGGGTTCGCCGCACGATTCGCGCCTGGGAGAACTTTCCGTGCTGACCACGGAGGACGAGAGTTCCCGCAAGCCGTACCCCTATTTTCGCGAGATCCGCGCCCTCGCCATAGACCTGCTGCAGTACCGCGCTTACCCTTTATGGAAGCGGATCGTCATCCTCGGTTCGTTTTGCGATCAACTGGAGCAACTTTCGGCGGCGGGCCAGAACGCGCAGGTTCCCGCGGCCGTGAAATGGTTCCGCGAGGCGATCGGGAGCTATCGCCTCGACCAAGCTATCCACCAACACTCCCCCAAGCCGGTTCTGCAATTAGGGATTCTGCTGGAATTGATTGTGGCCCGGATTACCGGCGAGTTTGTCTCCCCGCGCTTTTTGGCGTGTTACCAGGAATTCAAAGATGGCATCGAGTGGGGCGCGGAATCGAGTATGGAAGAGATCGGTCAGCGGTATGCCGCTGTCTACGCCGGGCATTTAAGGCCCTTTCTGGGCCGGCACGGCCACATCCTGGAGCACTACCTGGTGAGTTATGTGCACCGGACCCTGTTTCCGTTGGGAGCTCAAAAGGGCCCAGGTGAATCCATTATGGATAAAGGCTCCGAGACCGTTCGCGACCGGTGCCTGATGATGCTGGTCTATTACGGGGTGGTGCAGACGGTATTGACGGGAATGGCGGGTTTCCGGCGCGCGGAACTTGACCCCACCCATGCGATTCGGCTGATTCAATCGGTCTCGAAAGCGTTCGAACACAATCTTTCGTTCGCCGAGAAGGCTCTCAAAATACTTGCCGAGAAGGGCGTCCGCAACTGCGCGAGCATGGCGATTCTGCTGCGCAACGAATAGCGGCTTTGGCGCCTTCGCGCGCGGGCCTCAAAAACTCCAACTGCTGGAAGCGGTTGCGAGCTCCTGTTCGGCGAAAGCGGCGGGCATCCATGGCGTTGACCGCGGCGTCGCTCGTGGCGGGTCCTGCTGAAGGCCCGCCTTGACTCCAGCCCATGCTTCCATGAGGGTGGAGAGAAGCTCCGATACTTCGGCCAGAAGCTGGTCGTTTTGCTGCAGATTGGCCTCCACCAGCCGGCGGTGCATATAGCCGTATAATTGCGACAATCGAACCGCGATTTCGCCGCCGCTCGCAAAATCGAGCGAGGTGTTCAGTTCCACCAGGACGTTGCAGGCCTTGGAGATGGATCGGGCACGACGGAGAATTTGCCGTTCCGCCAGGTGCCGCCGCGCGTCGGCCACCGCTGTGAGGGCGGCCTGATACAGCATCTGGATCAGTTCCACCGGATCGGCCGAAAGGATCCGTTCTTCCAGGTAAGTGTCATGCGCGTTGCGCCACATTTCTTGTCTCCACTCCACTTATCGGGCAGCTTGCTTCGGCTTTGAGCATTCGCTAGCTCTTTTCCTTGAGATCGTCCGCCAGGCGCAAAACGTATTCCGGCGGAATCTGCGAAACTACATCCCCGGTAGCCCGGTTAATCACTTTGACTACCCACCGTTTGCTGTCCGGGTCTCGCTGGAACTCCAGACCATTGTCACTGCCGAACATTTCCGACTTGTTCAGCGCCTTCACTGCCTGCACGACCTGCCGGTTCTGCGCCGCACTATCCACGGCAACGGGTGTGGCCGACGTAGGGGCCCCCTGCGTGACCCGGCTTAGCGCATTGACGTCCATAACAAGCTCCTCTCGGAAGAATACCGGGGCCAGGACGGGACCGCTCCGATAAGCTTCCGTAATCCTCTTATCGACTGTCGGCCGGAAATCGTGAACCGCGCCGCTGCGGCAAACGGAAAGGGAACCCGCAATCCTGCCGAAGAGTATTTTGGAGGGGCCAATGGCGAAAACGGTTGCCGTGATCGGGATCGAGCCGGGCGAACTGGCATGGGTTCGCACATTGCTGTTCCTGCTTCGCCACCCGGATCCCCTGATTGCCGAGATGGTGAGGCAGGCGCTCCTCTATCTGGAAAGGAATGGCTGCCAGAAGGAGCTTCCTGAGGCCACTCCCATCGATCGGGTTCGCTGAGTTGTGGCACGGGCACTCGAATCCGCTTGCTCACGCGCGCGGCTGGGAAACACAATGTGCTGACACCGTGCCGCAACCGTGAGGGAGTGCATTATGGCCCGAGGGGTCAAGCGAGCTCCGCTCGCTTGGACAAGCTGAAGCATGTCCCACGTGGGGTAAGCTTTAGCTTGGATAGCCGGGCGACAGCCGGGCGACAGCCCGGCCCTGGCCTGTGGGCCACCAAAGGCGATGAGCTCCGCCTGCGATGTTCTTCCAGCGAGCGGCCCAGGAGTCTTCTTCGCGCGACGGGTCGAGACGAGTCTAAGTCTGATCTCGGCTTGCAGGCAGGAGTGCCTGCGCCACGAAAACGGGCTCATGCAAATTCCCCGACTTTCAGGAGTTCGGAGCCTCTTGCGTCGCCTCAGTGCTTGCCGCTATCCCAGTGCGCCAGAGACTCCCGATCGGCCACCATTCTGATGAAAAGGCCGCCCACCACCGAGCGGGCCTGAAAACCTTCCTGTTTGCCGCTCATCGTGTCGAACCAGTCGGTCAGCGGAACACGGCTCACCGTCTCGTTGGCCCACTTGTAGAGTGGCGCGACCAGCGCTTCAAAGTCCTTCTGAGATTCCGCCAGCGTCGCGGCCCACAATGTCCAATCCAGTTTGGTGTAGGTCTTGCGGCTGTCCAGGGGCAGACCGTAGACGTTCTGCCGGCTCTCGTAGAACGCCACTTCGTCGCGTGCCAACGATGCAGGAAACAGGTGCAGATCGAGAATTTTATCCCACACCAGGTTGTACTTCTGGCTCCAGGTTCCGGGACTGTCGAACGCCAGACGCGAGTGCCGGTCCTCGGTGGCCATTTTCATCCAGCGGCTGGCGAACTGCTCGGCCTGATCGCGGAAGACCTTCGCATCGGCGCTGCG
>Ga0326727_10019597_pt1 | contig 13563 bp, 16 predicted proteins | sample MB2enrmetagenome_FD_207643 | JGI IMG/M metagenome (GOLD analysis project Ga0326727, IMG submission 207643) | Lab enriched peat soil microbial communities from McLean, Ithaca, NY, United States - MB29MY | ecosystem: Environmental > Terrestrial > Soil > Wetlands > Peat | place: USA: New York... | reverse complement strand
AATCTGGCCCACCTTCACGGTGGGGCCTTCCTTAATGAGGAAGTTGACCTGCACGGAGGCCGGAGGAATGGTCTTGATATCGGGCTTGATGGTGGCGAACTGGTGGCCGTGCTCGGACAAAATGTCCTTGAGCACGGTTACGGCACGCATGATCTTGGTGGGGTCGTACTGGCTCTCAACGGAGAGGCCGACCTTATCCTTTTTGAAGCGGTCGAGCACGTCAGACTGCGAGACGGCGTTTAGCCCCTTGTAATTGATCTCGCGGATGGTGGGCCTTTCCCGGACAAAGATGTTCAGGATGATGCCCTTCTCCGAGTCCTCTCGCTCGATGCGCACGTTGTCGAAGTACGACGTGTTCCACAGCGAGTTGAAGTCGCGCTCGATGGAGACCGGGTCGTAGGTATCGCCGATGTGGGTAAAGAGCCGCGCCAGTACGGTTTCTTTGGGTATGCGCCGGTTGCCAATGACCCGAATGGATTCAATGGTCTGCGGCTGCTGGGCCATGGCCGCGACGGCGGAGAACGCCAGCGCGCACACAAGCAGCGTACGCGCCAGACAGCTTGTGGTCCGCAAGGCGCGGAAGATTGGAATGTGCTTGATCTTCACCGGGCGAGAGCCCTGCGCTGAGCACACAGACTGGTGCGGTCCATAGTTCGCCATCACGTTCGGCTTCACGGGAAGAATATCGACACCCTCGTTGCTGAAAATCTGGTCCTGCCTAGAGGAAAAACCAATTTTATCACCCCAGCGACATGACCCGTCCTACCACCCCAGGAAGCAAAGACCGCTTCCTGGGGACCCCGGCTGTTCCACCCCAAAAATCAAAGACCGCTTCCTGGGGACCCCGGTTGTTCCACCCCAGGAAGCAAAGACCGCTTCCTGGGGACCCCGGTTGTGTGGGCCCCAGAGGAAATTGAAACCTATTCCACAGTCTAACGGACGCAGGCGGGTTGGGAGGCTTTACACTGCCTCCGGACGGCACAACGTCCATTTTTAGACGCAGGCCGGGCGTGCAGGACACCCTCTCCCGGTTAAGGTTTTGAGGTGATGGAGGAAACGCCGGGGGGCGTGATGCGATTTCAGTTCAGGGACGAACGGGAACAGTGACCGGGGCAAATCAGTCTGGAACGGCACCAGGACGCTCTTTCTCCCCAAAATAGACCGTAATCCAGGAATATATTCTCGAATAATCTCTTTTTCCCCGTTCCGATTGGCTCCTGCGGTATGCTTCTCCATATCCGGCTTGCAATACGACCTTGACTAGCGCGAGGGGAAATGGCCGGGCCGGAGGAGGCCGGCGAATGGAGATGGAGCCAGAGCAGCGCCGAGGTCTTTCCATGATCGTAATCCGGGTGATGGTGGGTCTGGTCTTTCTGCTGGAAGGCAGCCTCAAGTTTCTCCGCCCCGAGGAGTCGGGCGCGGAGCTTTTCGCGGCGCTCGGCCTGCCCTTCCCTCATTATCTGGGGCTGCTTGTAGGGGGGATGGAGGTCGGCGGCGGCGCGGCCATCCTGCTGAACTTCTATGCCGGCGATGCCGCGCTCGCGCTGCTGGTGGTCATCATTACAGCCCTGTTTGCCAACAAGTTTCCCATCCTGCTGGGCAGGCCGCTGGGACCATTTCCGCTGGAAAAGCTCAAAGAATACGGCTGGCTGAGTTTTTTCCATCAGGCGCGCCTGGAGTTTTGCCTGATCTGCAGCCTGCTGGCCATTGTGATCGACTCCGGCCTCAGGATAGGCCGCAAAAGGCACTGGTACCAGACCGGGCCGAGCTAGTTACATTCAGACCGGTTACCGCGTCCCCGATGCCGGGCACCCCATCCCTGCGGCGATCCCGCTTTTGCCGCAAGGAGGGGAAGGAATGAGCGTCTCCAGCCTACTCTACCGGCCCGGCCATATAAAAGGTGTAAACCAGAAGGGCCACGCCTATGAGGCCGGGAATCAGGCCGCACAAAGCCACCTTGGGGTCTACCAGAGCCCACAAAAAGATGATCAATCCAACGCCCACGCCGAGGCAGACGACGCCGCCAATCTTCAAGCCCTCGCGGGCCTTAATCCGCTTCAGCCGATCCTCTTCCTTCAACAGATCGATAGCCGCTTTGGCGCCTTCGCCCGAGGCCTCGGTGATCCGCCGCAGGGTCTCCGACTTGTAAAAAGCCTCGCGCTCCTTTTGCCGTGTGCCGAACCAAATGCCGCAGATGATCATCGTAAACACCGACACGATAGCCACCATCGGAATCAACATACCAAAAATCGGAACCAACATATCTTCCTCCTTGCCGGGGAGTTTCCCCATGCGCTTGGTAGGACAGCGAGTCCGCGCCGCCGGTTGCATAATTTCAAAAAAAGCAAACTCGAGAGAAAATGCAACCAGAGAGGGAGAGAGCGGGTCATACTAGAGCGGTTCCACAATATACGTGCCCTTTCCGGCATCGTGTAGGGTGGCATTTTCTTAAGGAAAATGCCACTTGAGGGCGGTGGCTTCGAGGAATAACAATTGTGGAACTGCTCGATCCGCAGAGGCATGATCTCAGAATGAACATCGCAACCAGCGCCGGGAACAACAGGGCAGACGCCGACCTAGCGGATGTTGCGCGCGTGCTGGCTGGCGATGCGCAGGCATTCGAGGGGATCGTTCGCCGCTGGCAAGGGCCGCTCGTCAACATGGCCTGGCGCTACTGCCGCGATCGCGGCCGTGCGGAAGATATGGCCCAGGAGGCTTTCATGCGCGCCTGGCGCGGGTTGAGCCTCTGGCGGCGGGAGTCGAGTTTTTCCACCTGGCTGTTTGCGCTGGCAGCCAACGTCTATCGCACAGAGTTGAAGCGATTTCCGACGGAGACGCTGCCGTTGGAGGCAGCACCCGAGCCAGCGGGCCTGGCCACGCAGCACAACGAGCTGGCCGCGCAGTTGAGCCACGATGCGGTAAGGCGCGCCGTGCTGGCGCTGCCTCTGCGCTACCGCGAGCCGGTGATTCTGTTTTATTTTCATGAAATGGACGTGGCCGCGGCCTCGCGCACGCTGGGAATGCCGGAAGGAACGTTGAAGGCCCGCCTCTCCAGGGCGCGGGCGCTGCTGCGACAACGATTTCCGCGTCTGGAAGAGGAGCGCGGAGCTAGGAAGGTTTTCACGCTGGAGTCAGGAAAGGAGGCCGCACGATGAATCGAGTTAAAACAAACCTCAGCGAAGCCGAGCGCGCAAGGATCGATACGGAGATCGAAGTCATACTGGCCGGCGAAGAGGAGTTGATGCCCTCCTCGGGCTTTGCGGCGTCGGTGATGGACCGCGTGCGGCAAGAGGCCGCGCTGCCTGCGCCGATTCCTTTTCCGTGGATGAAGGCCATTCCCATACTTCTGCTGGCCGGCGGAGGCATCATCTGGAGCGCCGTAGAGCTGGTTCGACTCAGAGTGCCGGGGCTCGGCCTGACCGCGCTCGGCCAGTCGGCACAGAGCTGGCTGACAACCCCCCTGCCGCCTCTTTCCACAGTACAGGTGCGTTCGTTGGAGCAGGCCGGATGGGTGGCTCTGGCGCTGGGCATCTCGCTGTTCTCCTGGCTGCTGTCGCGGCAGCTGGCAGGTCGCGGAGGACTGTTGTAGCATCGACTTCGCAGGAGGCATGCGCGATGGACGAACCACTGGAACGATTTGTAAGCGCCCAATCCGCGGTGTATCCGCAGGTTTTGGAGGAGTTGCGCGGGGGAGAAAAGCGCGGCCATTGGATCTGGTTCATCTTTCCGCAGATGAAGGGTCTGGGGCACAGTTCGCAGTCGGAGTATTACGGCATCGACTCGCTCGAAGAGGCGGCGGCCTATCTGCGGCATCCGGTACTGGGCGAGCGGCTGCGGGAGTGCACGCGGCTGGTGACGCTGGTGGAGGGGCGCACCATCAACCGGATTCTCGGCACGCCGGACGACCTGAAGTTTCGCTCGTCGATGACGCTGTTTGCGCGCGCCGCCGAGGAGGCTGACCTGGACTCAGCCGAATTCAACGACGCGCTGAAAAAGTACTTTGGCGGCGAGGGCGATGCACGAACGGTGGCAATGCTGCGCTAGGGCTACTCGATGGCGTAGACCGCGTAGACGGTGGCTATGCGGCTCACCTTACGCGGCTCGATGGACAATCGCTCGCGTGGTGCCCCACCACCTCCACCGCTTGCTTCAACAATGGCATTATTAGCAAAGGCTCTTTGATAAGCCTCCTGTTGCGCAGAAATCTGATTGGTCACATAAATCAACGATCCCAGATGGACGCCAATGCTCTTAGCTAGCACTTCAGCATCTGATCTCGCCCGTGCGGCTGCTTTGTCAAGCGCCTGGTCTTCGAGTGCCTTCTCGTCTTTCACAATCCAGTCAATCTGGCCGCTATCAGTAGCGCCAGCGGTGACTGCCACATCCAGAATTTCGGCGGCCCTTTCCGGCGGAGTCTTCACCGTCCACTGTTGCACCAGCTTAAACTTGTGCACCTTGTCATACATGCGCTCCAATCGCTGACTCTCACTGCGGATCGAGGTCTCTGGAATCCCGGCCTGCTTTAGCGCTGCAACAATTACGTTGGATGTCTTTGCGCCAGCTGCATAGGCGGCCTTGGCGTCGTAGGCTTGCGTCTCGAATCCGATGTGCAGTATGGCAATCTCCGGATCGGCGGTCACCCGCTCTTCCGCGCTGACGGTGAGGGTGCGGTTTGCGGCTTCGATCTTGAGTTGAACCTGGCTGGTTTGCTGCGCGACAAGTGTAGCGCAACCGGCAATGAGCGCAAATGAGGCGATTAGTTGCTTTAGAGACATAAAACGGCTCCTTTCATCCCTTGGACGTAGAGCATACAGAAATTTGCAAAATTTTTCTGGAATATAATCCCGCTACTGTTTCGCCGTGTGCTTGGCTCCAAAATCCCTGAGCTTGGCGAGGAGCGCGGCGGCCTGGCCGGAGTCGATGGCTTCAGCGCCCAGTTGGACGCCTTCTTTCAGATCGGCGGCCAGCCCTGCGGCGACCAGTGTTGCGGCGGCGTTGAGCAGGACAATGTCGCGGCGCGCGCCGGGGATGCCGGTGAGCACGTCGTAGAGCAAAGCCTTGTTGGTGGCGACATCGCCGCCGGTGAACTGCTCGAGTGTGGCTCGGGGCAGACCCGCCATCTCCGGCGTGACGCGGTCATCGTGCTGGGTGCTCTCGCCGCCGGCCTCGGATTCCCCAATGCGCACCACGATAGACTCGCCGGTGGTGGTCAGCTCATCGATGCCATCTGTTCCGTGGACGACGAATGCGCGCCGAGCGCCGAGCGCTGACAGCGTGCGGCCTACCAGAAGGACGCGACTGGGCGCGAGCACGCCGATGACCTGATTGCGTGCGCCGGCGGGGTTGGTGAGCGGGCCGACCAAATTGAAAATGGTGCGGAAGCCGAGCGCGCGGCGCAGCGGCCCCAGAGCCTTCATGGCCGGGTGATAAAGCGGCGCGAAGAGGAAGACGAAGCCAGTCTGACGGAGACATTCAACGGCCAGCTCAGGGCCAAGACCGATGGGTACGCCGAGAGCTTCGAGCACATCGGCCGCGCCACAGAGCGAAGTGACCGCGCGGTTGCCGTGCTTGGCGACCTTGGCTCCGGCAGCGGCGGCAACCAGCGCTGCGCCGCAGGAGATGTTGAAGGTGAGCGGACCACCGCCACCGGTGCCGACCGCGTCCACCAGCTCGTCCCGCTCGGCATCGGTGAAGGGCAGCGGCGTGACGCGCCGGCGCATCACATCGACAAAGCCGGCCAGCTCCGGAGCTTGCTCGCCGCGGGTTGCCAGCACGGCCAGCAACGCCGCGGTCTCTACTTCGGGGACCGAGCCCGAGAGAATTTCTTCCAGCACGCCGGCGGCTTGCTCACGGGTCAGCGCCGCGCCATCCTCGGCCAGTGGCTTCAACAGCTCTTTCAAAGAGGCCATATGCTCAATGATAGCCACCTGAGGTGGGGCCAGCCGCTCGCTATTCGCTCGCACGGGTATTGTTTGCCCGTTCTTCGTCGCGCAGGATACTATTTGGATGCCTCTGGCATGGCCTCAACTTCCCGGAATCCACGAGGCCGGTTTTGCATCCCTAACAACAGCGGAGAGAATGGTCCCAACCTATATGAAGATTCACGAGTATCAGGCAAAAACAATTTTGCAAAAGTACGGCGTGGCCGTGCCGCGCGGCGAAGCAGCCAACACGCTGGAGGAAGCCTCGGCGGCGGCACGCAAACTTTTTTCCCGGGGCGTGAGCGGCGTCGTCGTCAAGGCGCAGATTCACGCCGGAGGGCGCGGCAAGGGCGGAGGCGTGAAGGTGGCGCGCACGCAGGTAGAGGCCGAGCAGTATGCCCAGCAGATTTTGGGCATGACGCTGGTGACGCACCAGACCGGGCCGCTCGGGCAAAAGGTCCAGCGGCTGCTGATCGAAGAGACGGCCAGCATTGACCGCGAGCTGTATTTGGGGATTGTTTTAGACCGTGTGAAGGGCAGGCTGGTCTTCATGGCCTCGCAGGCGGGCGGCATGGAGATTGAAGAAGTGGCCGCTAAGACTCCAGAGGCGATCTATAAAGAGACAATTGCCCCGGCGATTGGCTTTGGCCAGTGGCAGGCGCGCAAGCTGGCCTTTGCGCTGGGGTTGAAGCCGGCGCAGATCAACGCGGCGGTGACGTTTTTCCAGAGCTTGTACAAGATGTTTATCGAGACTGACGCCTCGCTGGTGGAGATCAATCCGTTTATTACGACGACGGACGACAAGCTTTTCGCGCTGGACGCAAAAATTACTTTCGATGACAACGCGCTCTTCCGCCACCCGGAGATCAAGACGCTGCGCGATACAGCCGAGGAAGATCCGCTGGAGGTGGAGGCGAGCAAGTACGCGCTGAACTACATCCGGCTGGACGGTTCCATAGCCTGCATGGTGAACGGCGCGGGGCTGGCGATGGCGACCATGGACATTATTCAATACGCCGGCGGCAGGCCGGCGAATTTTCTGGATGTGGGCGGCGGGGCGACACAGGAGCAGATTGAGCACGCCTTTGAGATTCTGCTGGCCGACGCGCACGTGAAGGCCATCTTCATCAATATCTTCGGCGGCATACTGCGCGTGGACCGGCTGGCCACGGGCGTGGTGGCGGCGACGCGCAACTTGAAGGTGAAGGTTCCCATTGTGCTGCGGCTGGAAGGTACAAATGTGGAGGAAGGCCGCAGGATTCTGAAGGAGTCGGGGTTGAATTTTCAGGTGGGGGCAACGATGAAAGACGCTGCGGAATTAGTCGTGAAGGCAGCAAGCTAGGAGCCGTTTCCAATGGCTGTTTTAGTAGACAAGAATACGCGCCTTATCGTTCAGGGAATTACTGGCAAGGAAGGCACCTTCCATGCGATGAGTTGCGCGGAATACGGCACAAAGGTTGTCGGCGGGGTGACGCCGGGCAAGGGCGGGATGACGCACGAGGGTTGGCCGGTCTTCAACACCGTGGCCGAGGCCGCCGGCAAGACCGGCGCCAACGCTACGATGATTTTTGTTCCGCCGCCCTTTGCTGCCGACGCCATTCTCGAAGCTGAGGACGCGGGGATTCCGCTGATCGTGTGCATCACCGAGGGCATTCCCACGCTGGACATGGTGAAGGTGTGGGCCAAGCTGAAGGACTCGAAGTCGCGGCTGATCGGGCCCAATTGCCCCGGCGTGATCTCTCCGGGCAAGGCCAAGATCGGCATCATGCCGGGGCGCATCCACAAGGAAGGTTCGGTGGGCATCGTTTCGCGCTCGGGGACGCTGACCTACGAAGCCGTGTATCAGCTCACGCAGCGCGGCATCGGCCAGTCCACAGCGATTGGTATCGGCGGCGACCCGATTATCGGCACCACGCACATCGATGCGCTGCGCTTGTTCAACAACGATGCGGAGACCGAGGCGATCATTTTGATCGGCGAGATCGGCGGGACGGCGGAGGAGGCCGCCGCGGAGTTTGTCCGGAAACACGTTAAGAAGCCGGTGGTGGGCTTCATCGCCGGGCAGACCGCGCCTCCGGGCCGCCGCATGGGCCACGCGGGCGCCATCATCAGCGGCGGGCAAGGGACGGCATCCGAGAAGATGAAGGCCATGACTGCGGCGGGGATTCACGTCGTGGTTTCGCCGGCGGAGATTGGAGCGACGCTGGCGCGGGTGATTGGGAAAGGTTGAAACAGCTTCTAGCTACTAGCTTCTAGCCACTAGCTTGTTCGTGCTGAAAGACGCTATTCGTTACAATGAAGTCGCAGACGCAATTTCCTTTGAGGAGAAACTTCAGTGGCCGAACGCACCTTCAGCATCGTCAAGCCGGACGCGGTCCGCAAAGGTTTCACCGGAGCCATTCTGGCGGAGATTGAGCGAGCCGATTTTCAGATTGTGGCCATCAAGAAGCAGTCGATTTCCAAAGAGCAAGCCAGGGGCTTCTACGCCGTGCATGTGGGCAAGCCGTTTTTTGAGGGGCTGTGCGAGTTCATGTCTTCGGGGCCGCTGGTGCTAATGGTACTGGAGAAGGAGAACGCCATTGCCGACCTGCGCACGCTGATGGGCGCGACCAACCCGGCCAATGCCGATGAGGGAACCATTCGCAAAAAGTTTGCCGGCTCCATGTCGGAGAACGCGATTCACGGTTCGGATGGCGTGGAGACGGCGGCATTTGAGATTGGGTACTGGTTCGCGGGGTATGAGCTGATCTAGTGCCGCACCCCGTACCAGATACGATTGGCTATTTCGGTGTAGCCGCAGGCTGGGCAACCAGCGCTTTCAGATCGCCGACGAGCTTGTTGATTGAGTCCGCCAAAGCCTGGTCGCGGCCCTTTACCAAATGAGCTGTCGAAGTCTTCTCATTAAATGTCCACAGTACAATGTTCGTCTTTGGATCTAGCAACACCAGCTTGAGTTGAGGTGTGCTAGAGGAGTCACTGCCCATTTCTTTTGAGCCGCTGACATCCGTGAGTGGGTCAGCGTAACTGATTTGTAGAACCAGGTCGGCATCAGCCGCAGCAGCTACAAGTTGATATTGCCCCGAACGCTTGATGGCCGCATAAAGCTCGTTGTAGGGTTGTGCAAGCCCTCCACTCCATAGTTTTGAATCCAAACCACCTCCTGCATTGGAGATGAATACCTTCTTTGCGGTGAGGATTTGCGAAGGGATCGGCGCGGCGGGAGCCATTTCCGGCTGTGCCAGCAAAACCACTGACGAGATCAATACCAATCCAAGAGACGCAACTGCAAGTCTGATTTTGAGCATGATTGCTTCCTTTCGCTGTCTTCCTAGAACACGGGATGGACGGATTCCACTAGGGGAAAATGCATCTCCATCTAAAATACAACAAAGAAACGCCGAGCCGCGGACAGCGGCGATGTGCAGTTCTTTATCCGCGATGGCCGCAAAGAGAAGCCCCGTTCAAGCTGAGGCTGAACGGGGCTTCTCTTATGCGGCGAGGATACTTATCGCTTGCCCTGGATGGTCTTGGGGTTTCCTCCGGACTTTTTGACGGCGCGCCGAGCGGCGATGGCGTGCAGTTCCTTGCCGATGCTGGATTGATTGACGCCCAGCTGGATGACCAGGTTGATGACGCCACTGGTGCTCATATAGAGCGCCAATCCTGATGCCAGGTTCGCAAAGAAGAAGCCCATCATCACCGGCATCATGAAGGCCATCATCTTGCGCTGGGCGGGGTCCATTCCCGGTGAAGGAGTGATGTACTGAGTAACGAACATGGTGAGGATGATAATGAAGGGCAGAATATAATGCGGATCTGCGATGGACAGATCGTTGAGCCAGAACCACTGAGCCTGGCGCAGCTCGACGGCATTGCGCAGTACTTGATAGTAAGCGATGAACAAGGGCATCTGGAAGAGCATGGGCAGGCAACTGCCGTACATGTTGACGCCCTCCTCCTTATAGAGGGCCATCATCTCGTTGTTCATCTCGGCCTTTTTGGGGTCGGTTGCCTTGTAGTTCTTGTAGCGCTGCTTGATGGCCTCGACCTTGGGCTGGAGACGCGCCATCTTGAGCGAGGACCTCATCATGGAGATGCGCGTGGGCAGCATGAGGAGGTTGAAGATAGTGGTGACGATGATGATGGCCCATCCCCAGTTGTAGATGCCGGGGCCCATCTGGCCCTTGAGGTAGCGCAGGGCCAGGTAGAGGGGCTTGGCGATGATGGTGAGCCAGCCGAACTGAATGAGCGGATCCAGCGTAGGTCCGGTAGGCTTGCCGTCGGCGCCGGTGGAGTGGATGGACTTGAGCAGGTCGGTTTCTTTAGGGCCGGCGAAGAGACGCACGCGGGTCGAGCCGCTGGTGTCGCCCACGGCCAGGCCAATCACGTCGGCGGGCTTCCTCTGGCTGTTGGGATCGCTGGGGTCACTGGGCAGTTCGATGGCATTATGCAGCGTGACGACGGTCGAGCGCGCCGGCGCGTCGGGCAGGAAGGCGGCGGCAAAATAGAGATCATTGATAGCCGCGTAGTCGAAGGGCTGATCGAGCGTGGCGCCGCTACTCACCTTTTTAGCGTCGGTCGAGTCGTCCTTGCCGTTCAGCGACCAGGCAAACTTACCATAGGCGAATTGCATGGCTTCGGTCTGGTCGCCGAGTCCGCCGGGCCAGGCCAGCAGGGCGCGCACCGGAGCGCCATAGCGCCGTACCTCAACTTCGGCTGTCATCACGTAGCTCGCGTCAAAGCGGAAGGTCTTTACCACGTCAAGGCCGTTGACGGCGTAGTGAAAGGTGAGCGAGCCCGGCGCCTGGAGAACACCGGCAGGCGAGAGATCGCCGGTGGTGGAGATCTGGTAAAGTGCCTCATTCAACTGTTTGGTCAGCTCCGGCTCATAGGTGTAAAGCGAGAGCGGCAGACCGAAGGCTGCGGTCCTGGAATTGACCAGGTCAAGCTGCTGGCCGCCCTCGCCGGGACGGTCCTTGTACTGGCTGCCCTTCAGAATCCAGTGCTCGACCTGCGCGCCGCGGTTGGTGAAGACGACCTTGAGTTTTCCGTTCTCCACCGTTGTCTCTTCCACAGCCGCGGCGCTCACCTGCGGTAGCGCTGGTTGTGGCTGCGGGGCGCCACCAGGTACGGGACTTGCTGCGGAGCCTGATGCTGATCCTGGACCGGAACCTGGTGCAGTAGCTACGAACGGCGGCGTGATAGTGGACTGTGCCGACTGCGACTGATTTTGGGCGGCGGGCGCGGATGTAGCCGGCTGTTTGGGCTTGAAGTAGTCGAAGGCAAAGACCGCCAGCAGCACCAACAGCATGACCGCCATCATGCCGCGCATATCGCCGCCGCTGCCGCCTCCGCTACCGCCCGGAGCTGGAAGATTAGGATTGCTGAATTCTGCCAAGTGATGCTTCCTATTCGTAAAGGGGCGAGCCGTCAGGCCGCTCTTTCTATGGTAATGGTTTGTGGGGAATGTGACGTGAAATCGACGCCGGTGGCACTGGGTCAAAACCGCCGTGGGTGAAGGGATGGCAGCGAAGCAGTCTCCAGAGAGCCAGGCCCGCGCCGCGCAAGGGGCCATGGGTGGCGATGGCGATGGAGGCGTACTCCGAGCAGGTGGGCAGAAATTTGCAGCCGTGGCCGGGCGAGAGCGAATGGATCGCCGGGGAGAGCCAGCGTCGATAAAAGGCGAGCAGGGTGAGCAGGATGCGAGTCATGGCACCTTCGGCGTGGCAAGCGGATTGGGATTCTGCATCATGCGGGTCGCTTCGGTTGTTGCCTGCTGTAGGATACGCACGACCTCCGCTTCAAGTTTCTTGAAATCCATGGTGAGCACCGCGCGGCGTGGATGGAGGATAAGGTCGCAGCCGGGGGGCAACAGGTCCAGGTGGCGTCGCAAGACCTCTTTCATGCGGCGCTTGATGCGATTGCGCTCATGGGCTTTGCCCAGCACCTTGCCGGCGGTGAGGCCAACGCGCGGGCCGGCAGCTATGAATTGCGGCGCCAGGAACCAACTCATGGAGGCAGACTGGCGCTTGTGGCCGGCAGCATAGGCGCGCTGATAGTCGGCGTGCTTCGACAGGCGCACTCCGACCAGAGATTGCCGCGGAGCAGGCTGGAGAGGGGTGGTCATGGCGAAGCCGGAAGACGTTTCAGCCGGAATGTTGCCAAGTTACAGCAGATTCCGGTCAGAACAAACTGCAACCATGGGTTAATCGCGGAATCCCGCGCTGACGGAAACGCGCTTGCGGCCGATAGCGCGGCGGCGGCTGAGCACGGCTGCGCCAGCCTTGGTCTTCATGCGAGCGCGGAAGCCATGGGTTTTCACGCGTTTGCGTCGATTGGGTTGAAATGTGCGCTTGGGCATGAAAATGGGCTCCTGTTACCTGAAAGAAATCCTGGCCTTAACGGCAAGTACTTAGTGTATCGCAGGTTAGGCCGGAAATCCAGCGGGAAAGGCGTAAAAGGCATCGTTGCGCGCCAACCCCGGCCACAAATGTTACAAGATGCAGATCCTTCGACTCCCCTTCGCTCTCCACACCAGCGAGCAAAGATCACTCGCTGGGGGATCCCGGCGCACGCAAGGTTCACTCAGGAGGACAGCGGCGAGAGAGGGGCGTACGCGAGCTTGTATATCCTGGAAAAATTCTCGAATGGTCACAAAGAGCGTAACCAAACAGGCCTTCAGCGAAAACTCTGGTAACCATAGAGGCAAATTTCACCATCAATAGTGCATCCGATGTAGACGCTGAAAAATCTTATGTGAAAGAGTGATTAAAGGACGCCCAAGTATGCTACTCTTGGGACCGTTCGAGAAATTTTCCCAGCACTCCACGGAACAGTTTCACACCGGCCCGAATTTCATGTTGGCTCCAGATCAAGTCGGGGCCGAGCAGCGGCAAATCGACGCCAGGCCCCAGGCCTTGCGCCGCGGGAAGGTGTTGCGCAAGCGCGTAAAATAAACAGGCCTGGCAAAGAACAGGCGGCAGGCAAGGATCAGCACGATGGCATACGCAATTTCGCCGGCGACGGCCCCCAATCCCTGGCTCCAAATTCTCGCTGCTCTTGAGATGAAGGTGAATCGCCAGTCTTTCGAGACCTGGCTGAAACCCGCCAAGTACAGCCATGTAGTCAACCGCACGCTGTATGTGCGCGTGCCCTCGACGCAGTTTCAAAACCTGGGCGACCTGTATGGCGACCTGATCCAGGAGGCCATCGAGCAGCAGGAACTGGAGCTGGACGACGTGAGTTTTGTGACCGCCGAGGAGGACCCTTCGATTCCGCCTGTGCGCAAGGACGGCGGCTTCGGGCCGCTTGCGGCGCGCGAGCCCACGGCGCCGTCGCCGCGCACCCCAGAGCAGGCGCGCTTCGATTTTTCGTCCGCGGCGCAACTGAATCCGCGTTACACCTTCGATGCGTTCGTCATCGGCAATGGCAACCAGTTTGCGCGCGCCGCCTCGCTGGCGGTGGCCGAACGGCCTTCCAAAGCCTACAATCCGCTGTTTCTGTATGGCGGCGTGGGCATGGGCAAGACCCACCTGATGCACGCCATCGGCCACGAGGTCAAGCGCCTCCAGCCCACCTCCAGCATCTGCTACGCCTCGGCGGAAAAATTCACCAACGAGATGATCACCTCGCTGCGCAACGA
>Ga0326727_10019594_pt1 | contig 13565 bp, 12 predicted proteins | sample MB2enrmetagenome_FD_207643 | JGI IMG/M metagenome (GOLD analysis project Ga0326727, IMG submission 207643) | Lab enriched peat soil microbial communities from McLean, Ithaca, NY, United States - MB29MY | ecosystem: Environmental > Terrestrial > Soil > Wetlands > Peat | place: USA: New York... | reverse complement strand
ACATCCCAACGGCTGACGAACAGTGAAGCCACGGAGCCTACATCGGGATTCAGCCCGGCGGCGATGCGGCGCTCGATGCCGCGCAGGTAAGCCTCGGCGGCCGCGACATATTGCGCGCCAGAGAACAACAGAGTCACATTAATCGGCACTCCTGCGAAGATTGCCTCCTCAATGGCTGGGAGGCCCTCGCTGGTACCAGGAATCTTGATGAATAGATTGGGCCGTCCCGCGCGGGCATGGAGCGCCTTGGCAGCAGAAAGCGTTCCGGCCATGTCGCGAGCAAGCAGGGGCGAGACCTCCAGGGACACCCAGCCATCCACACCATTGGTCCGGTCGTAGATCGGCCGAAAGAGGTCGGCTGCCTGCCTTAGGTCTTCGATTGCCAGTTCAAAGAATAGCGCTTCGCTCGATTTTCCCTCCTTCTGCTTCTGGCCGATAGAGTCGTCATAGTCGAGGCTGTTCTTGATCGCATGATCGAAGATCGTGGGGTTCGAGGTGAGCCCAGTAACCGACAAATCCTGAATATAGCGGCGGAGCGTGCCGCTGGTCAGCAGACCGCGGGTGATGTTATCGAGCCAGATGCTCTGGCCGATTTCGTGCAGCTTCTGCGTAGCATTCATTTCATTCCTTTTCCAACACTTTTCATTACAAGGCTGCTTGCGTCCTTGCGGACTCAACTGGCGGCGATGATCCAGGCATGTGCCTGCGCAGCCTCCGAAGGCGGAAACAACTTCACCGGGCAAGGCATGAGAAAGCTGAATATTCTCATCATTTGTACGATCCAGTCCACGTCTGTAACCACCGCGATGCGCTCCCAGCGCGTGGAATGTTCCACCCCAATCTTCAGGTCCTCCCAGAGAGCACCTGGATCGTAGCCGGTGAAATCCGTAGAGGTCTTATAGAGAAGCCGGATCTTGTCGTGCCGTTTGAGCGCTTCGAGAATAGCCGGAACAAGAATCCCGTCATAATCCTCTTTTGTGACCTGTCCCTTGCAGGAGAGCGCTATAACATTGTCGGGAAAGTTCTTCAGAATCTCGATCATTGAACATCCTCCATCGCGCACTTCGTGAGTACAAATTCCCGGCCGATACCGGACACATCCGACTCTCGCCTTCGCGGTTTGGGGAAGCTTGATCCCAGCAAACCGCAACTGCCGGCTGCTCCTCTTTCGCACCAGTATCTGGCCAGTTCAACGAATACTGTCAATGCGCAACCTCATGCATTTCCAGCGCCTTCACTTTGTCGACTCTGCGTTGGTGGCGCTCCGCGCAGCTGAAGCGAGCCTTAAGAAATGTCTCAATCAATTCCCAGGCCAGCGCTGGCCCGATCACCTTTCCACCCAGAGAAAAGACATTCATGTCGTCGTCTTCAACTCCCTGGTGAGCGGAGAACACGTCATGGATAAGCCCTGCGCGCACACCGGCAACCTTGTTGGCGCATATGGATGCGCCAACGCCACTGCCGCAGAGCGCTATTCCGCGATCTACTGTTCCAGCGGCTACGGCCCTGGCCAGTGGGATAACGTAATCCGGGTAATCGTCTCCAGGGCTTGATTGAAGCGCACCAAAGTCCACGACCTCATGGGCAGCACCGCGCAGCAACTCCGCGATCTGCTCTTTCAGAGCGAAGCCTCCATGGTCCGATGCGATTCCTACGCGCATGATGCTTTCTCCTTAAGCCGGTCGATTACAGTGTGAGCTTGTTTGCAAACATTCTCCACTGTGAAGCCGTAGTGCTGCATCACGACTGACCCGGGAGCCGATGCACCGAAGGTATCGACGCCAATCACCGCGTTTTGGGGACCGACGTAGGATCTCCAGCCGAGAGAGGAGCCAGCCTCGATGACTAAAAGTGGCAAACCTGTAGGTAAAACCTTTTCTCGATAATCATCAGGCTGCGACGCGAAGAGGTTTGTGCTTGGCATACTTACAACTCTCGCCTGGACACCTTCCGTCGCGAGCCGGTCGCGACCTTCCAACGCGAGATGGACTTCGGAGCCGGTCGCGACGAGGATGACTTCAGGACGATCGCCCGCCGGAGAATCCGCAAGGATATAACCGCCCAGCGGTACTCCCTCAGAGATGCCAGGAAAGCGAACCAGATCGAGCACTGGTAGGCCCTGGCGTGTCAGGACCAGAGCAACCGGGCCTCTCTTCCTGCCAATGGCGAGTCTCCATGCGGCCACTGTCTCGTTCGCGTCCGCCGGCCGAAGAACAATCATGCCGGGAATCGATCGCAACCCCAATAATTGTTCGATAGGCTGATGCGTGGGGCCGTCCTCGCCCATGCCAATACTGTCATGGGTGAAGACATAGATCACTGGCAAAGCGTCCATTGCCGCCAGACGCATCGGGGGACGCATGTAGTCACTGAAAACCAGGAACGTGCCACCATAAGGAATGAGGCCGCGGTGCAATGCCATGCCGTTCAGGATGGCGCCCATGGCGTTCTCCCGAATGCCGAAGTGCATGTTGCGTCCCGCCCAGTTCTCCGGCTCGAAGTTTCCGGCTCCATCAATATTAGTGTGGGTGCTGGGAGCAAGATCTGCAGAGCCTCCCATCATCTCAGGCAAACGAGGACCGAGAGCCACGACCGCCTTCCCTGAAGCAACGCGGGTCGCCATCGGACCGTCCGCCGCATGAAATGTTGGCAGGTCGGCGTCCCAATCCTTGGACAGCCGCCTGTCGATAACTCTCTGAAACTCCGCTGCTAAGTCGGGGTATTGTTGCGCGTACGCTTTGAAGCGAGACTCCCATTCCGCCTGCGCAGAACTTCCGCGCGCAACCGCTCTCCGAAAATGTTCCAAGGCCTCCTCGGGGATATGGAAGGCAGGTTCAACCGGCCAGCCCATCCCCTCCTTGGTAAGGCGGACCTCTTCCACCCCGAGCGCCTCTCCATGGGCCGCAGCAGTGTCTTGTTTGTGCGGACTGCCGAAGCCAATGTGGGTACGCACTGCAATCAACGATGGCCGTCCGCTCTCCGCACGTGCATTCTCTAGTGCAAGAGCCACCGCTTCGACGTCGTTGCTCCGTTCCACTCTCTGCACGTGCCACCCGAGAGCAACGAACCGTGCCATTCGATCTTCGGTAAACGTAAGCTCCGTGCTGCCTTCGATCGTGATGTGGTTGTCGGCATAGAGAGCGATCAGTTTGCCCAGATGCAGATGACCTGCATCCGATCCGGCCTCTGAAGAAATCCCTTCCTCCAGGTCGCCATCACTGACCAACACATAGGTATAGTGGTCCACGATCCGGTGACCGGGCCGGTTAAAGCGCGCCGCAAGCGCAACCTCTGCAATGGCCATGCCAACGCCATTGGCCAGACCTTGCCCCAAAGGTCCTGTAGTAGCTTCAACGCCCGGAGTTTTGCCGTATTCGGGATGCCCCGGAGTACGGCTGCCCCATTGGCGAAACCTTTTGAGTTCTTCAAGAGGCAAGTCAAAACCCGTGACATGGAGCAGGGCATACAACAGTGCACACCCATGTCCGGCCGACAGAACAAAACGGTCCCGGTCGGGCCAGTCGGGATCGCGCGGATTGAACTTTAGTGATCGATCCCAGAGCGCATACGCCATGGACGCCGAGCCCATCGGCAAGCCGGGATGGCCTGAGTTGGCCTTCTGCACCATGTCCACCGCCAGAAAACGCAGTGTGTTGATGCACAACTCATCCAATGAATGTGGAGCGATGGTCGTCAAGAGTGCCGCAGAAGTTGTCGTGGGGTGCGCTTTACCTTTCAATGTTGAGATGAGACAACCCCGTACGAGTAAATCTGATTCGTGCGGACATACGGATTCATACCTTCTAGACTTTGAGTGCTTTCCCTTTGCACCCACCGTGCTGGCATTGGCAGGTCAGTTCGGGAGTCTTCTTCTTATCGGCACATGCCTCGCAGCAGTATTTCTTCCCACTCGGTACCACACAGCTACAAGCCGGATGTTCGCATTTATTAGTCGTAGTCATGAAAGCTCCTCTTCTTGAACATGCCCTCGCTCTTTTGAAGGCTCTGTTGTGCGGAGAATATTCACTCCGCGCTGGAAGCGTGCTCAGGCATTTGCAAGCAGGCTTGCAGCGTTCTTCTTGGCAACCTGGACGGGAAACTTCAAGTGAGAAGGTTGCAGGCGATCGACGCGAGCTCGTGCAAAGCTACGCATATAAGACTGCGCCACCCGGTTCCAGACCATCTGGCGCCCATGGTCGTAAGCGCGCTTGCGCATTGCCAGGCGTGCCGCATCGTTGTCCAGAAGTTCATTTGTCGCGGTTGCGATAGACATCGGATCCTTGAAGGGGACCAATGTTCCGCGCCCCTCGCTAAGGAGTTCGGCCGCGTGCCAGTAGGGAGTCGAAATGATCGCCTTCCCGGCGCCCATGGCATACGCCAGGGTTCCCGATACCGCCTGTGCCTCGTGGCAATACGGCGTGATGTAAATGTCGGCCGAACCGATCAGTGAAGCCATCTCCTGAGGGCTGAAAAACCGGTTGTGGAAGACCACGTTCTCCTCAACCCCCAGTTCCCTGGCCAGGGCCTGCAACTGATCCCGATATCGATCTCCCTCTCGGGCCCAGACATGCGGGTGAGTGGCTCCTGCGATAACGTAAACAACGTTTTTGTGCCGGGAGAGGATGCGCGGCAGAGCTTGAATCACGCTCTCGAATCCCTTGTTGGGGGACAACAGGCCAAACGTGAGCAATACGGATTTTCCTCCGATCGAGAATGAATCTTTGTAAATATCCGGCTGCGCAAAGGGCAAGTCGGGGATGCCATGAGGAATCAGGTCGATCTTTTCGCTTGGGACTCCGTATACAGCCTGCAGAACGCGAGAAGAGAACGCACTCATCACAATAAGACGATCGGAGCGCGCGGCGATCTGTTGCATGACGACTCGTTGGTTAAGGTCGGGCTCGCGAAGAACGGTATGGAGCGTTGTGACTACTGGCGTTCTGAGGTGCTGAAGCAACTCTAGGACATAGCTGCCGGCATTTCCCCCAAAGATCCCATACTCGTGCTGCAAACACACTAAATCGACATTGCTGGAATTGAGATAATTGGCGGTTGCCCTATACGAGGATTTGTCGCATTCCGCGATCTCGAATCGCACCCGCGCGGGGTAGGCATACGAGGATTGCGGATCGTTGACGGCTACTACCGATAATCCAGAGTGTCCGTAATCGGCAGCGATCGCATCGCACAAATCGGTCGTGAAGGTGGCAATTCCACACTGCCGGGGAAGGTGGTTCCCGATAACCGCAACCCGGATAGGAAGGGAACGGCTGGGCGCCGGTTGCAAGAAGAATGCCGACATTCTTCCGAACACAGCAGGCCGCAACTCGCGCCGCATCAGGGTGTCCGGTTGCGAATTCGCGGAGATGTTCGGGGTGGACATTGCATGCTCCTTACGGCATGGCCTAGCCTGAAATGAGCGCTGCAGAGATGAGTTCGTGGTCTCCCACCCTTTCCGTAGAAAGCGCGAAAAGGATGGGTCGCCCGGTGCATGGCTGGTTGAGTGCGGACGATATCCTATTGCGTTTTTGCGTCCCGCAGGAGCTTGGCCCGCCGCTCTTCATAGTCCTCGCTTGTGATCTCCCCGGCGGCATATCTCCTTTGCAGCAACTGCAGAGGCGATAGCAATTCCCGGTATGTAGTCCGGCGGATCGGCATCATGAAAGAAAAGAACAAGACCCAGAGGAGAAACCAGAAGAACCACCAAACCCAATGCATACCCCAAAAATAGTACATAGCTAATCTCCTATAGTGCGCGGGTTATCGTTTCCCAGCTGGCGCTGATGATTTGGGAAATATCTTCATCGATCAGCGCGAGCTTTGTGCAAACTACTCCACTTGCGACAAGTCGATCTACAAAGAACTCCAGCAAGAACTTGGCGGGCTTTTCAAACATCGTATGAGATAACGATATGGCTGGAAAATATGGCGCGTCTGTTCTAAATTGAACGCTTTCCACTCTGCATGATGATCAAAAATTGCAATTACATGGAGAGACCAGAAGGAGCCGTCAACTTAACCCCTTTAGCTGCAGACGCAATGAACCATTGCGGCGCTCGTCCGCTTCGAGACCGGCAGGCCGCGGCATGCAAACTGTTCAAAATTGACCGGACTCCCCGGCGCATTGTCTCGGATAGTACTGGTGGCGGCCCCGCGCCGAGAGGTCGCAGCCGCTAGACCTGAGCATTTCTGCGCGAGCGGAGAGGTAAAGAATGAATCCATCAGCCGTTGAAAAGATCACACCTCATCCAAATGAGCCCCTCCAAACTGCATGGCGGCTTCTGCCGCCTGCAATCAGCTTTCTGCTGAGGTGGGGTATCTTTGCCCTAATCGCAATTGTCATCGTTCTGTCGCTCGTTCTCGGCCTGGTGCAAAAGTGGCTTTGGATGCGGCAACTCGACTACGTGGGCATATTCTGGACCCTTCTGTCTGTAAAGTGGGGAATCTTTGGCGTAGCTTTATTCGTTTCAATTCTTTACCTATGGATCAATATCCGCTTCGCTGCAAGGAACATCGACGTGTCGGAGGGAAGCATCTTCTTCAGCAAAGCAATTCGGCACCCCGCCGACACCAGCAGGACAATCAACATCGATGTCAGCTCGAAGCTGCTGGTACTTGCTATCGATGCGGGCATAGTAATCTTCTCGCTGCTGTTTGCGCTTAGTGTTTCGAATCAATGGGACACGTACCTCCGCTTTCGCTACGGCGGATCGTTTGGAGTTGCGGACCCTCTCTTTGGTATCGACATTGGTTTCTATGTGTTCCGCCTCCCTTTCTATGAATTGCTGCAGGGAAGCATTACTGTTCTAACGGTGTTGGCCCTTGCGATCCTTGCCTTTTGCGCGCTGTTAGGAGTGCGGCAGTCCAAGTCCACCGGAAAGATCACGCTGCGCGATGGCATCGCTCAGCACTTTATCGTGCTGCTCTTCATACTCGTGGCCAACTTCGGCTGGGGCTTCATTCTGGATCACTACGAGTTGGTCTATTCAACCCTCGGCGTTGTCCACGGGGCCGGCTATGCGGCAGCGCACGTTACAAGAATCGCCCTCTGGGTGATGACCGGCGCCTCAGCACTGGCGTGCGTGCTTTTGGTGTTTGGTTTCATCCGTCCACGAACCAAGCATGTGGTCGCCGGCATTGTAACTTACGTAACGCTATATGTGGTTGGAGTGTTAGCACTACCTTTCCTCTTTCAGACATTCGTGGTGAAACCCAATGAGCTAAGCCTTGAGACGTTCTATCTGAACCATTACATCGACTTCACGCGCAATGCTTATAAGCTGGACGGTATTCAGGAAACCGCTTATCCAGCCCTCTCGGATCTAACTCCAGAAGTGATTGCGAGAAATCAGGATACGATCCAGAACATACGTCTATGGGATTCGCGACCATTGCTCCAGACTTATCAGCAGACCCAGGCGATTCGTCTTTACTACCAGTTTTATAACGTGGATGTCGATCGATACCACCTGGCGGATGGCTACCATCAGGTGATGCTTGCATCCAGGGAACTGGCGTCGCAACTTCCCGCAGAGGCGCAGACATGGGTAAACGAGAACCTTGAGTTCACGCATGGCGAAGGGCTAGTGATGAACTTCGTGTCGACGGCAACCGGAGGAGGGCTGCCGCAATATCTTCTTGAAAATATCCCTTCTGAATCGCAGTACGGTATGAATATCAGTCAGCCGGCTATTTACTTCGGAGAAGTGGCGCCTGGGTACAAGATCGTCTCAACCGGGATCAAAGAGTTCGACTATCCCAAAGGCAATGAGAACGTTTATGCGAGCTACCAGGGAAAGGGCGGAATCCCTCTCAACAGTATTTGGAAGAGGCTCCTGTTTGCATGGACGCAGAAAGACATCAACATTCTGTTGACCTCTTATCTGACACCGCAGAGCAGAATTCAGATATGGAGAAGCGTTCAAGAGCGCGTCTCCCAAGTTGCTCCTTTCTTGCTTCTGGATCAGGACCCGTATGCCGTTTTGAGTGAAGGGAAACTGTATTGGATTCAGGACGCGTATACGGTCTCGGATCGCTTCCCCTATTCAAACCCGCAGACAGCCGGTTCGGCTCAAGGGATGAACTACATCCGCAACTCCGTAAAAGCCGTTGTGAACATGTATGACGGAACGGTCTCACTTTATGTGATGGATCCAAAGGACCCTGTTCTTGGCATGTACGAACGCGCGTTTCCGGGTGTGTTCAAAGATCTGAGTGAGCTCCCAGCGGACTTGAAGGCCCACCTGCGCTATCCAGAAGACCTGTTCGGAATCCAATCGACTCAGTATGAGACTTTCCACATGACCGACCCGCAGGTCTTTTACAATCGCGAGGACCTCTGGGTTCCTCCGCAGGAGAAGTACGATGGGGCGGTCAACCCAATGGATCCTTACTACATGTTGATGAAGCTTCCGGGAAGCGGACAGCTTGAGTACCTGATCATGACTCCTTTCACGCCGCAGAAGAGGGACAACATGATTGCGTGGCTGGCCGCCCGATGCGATTTCCCCGACTATGGAAAGATGCTGTTCTATGAATTGCCTAAAGACAAGCTGATCTTCGGCCCGAACCAGATCAGCGCCATGATCGATCAGAGTACAACAATCTCACAACAACTCACTCTATGGGATCAGAAGGGGTCGGGTGTTATTCGCGGGAAACTCATTGTGATTCCGATAGAGAACTCCTTCCTCTATGTCGTTCCCCTCTACTTGAAGGCGGAGGGCACGAATTTCCCTCAACTGAAGCGCGTGATCGTTGCAACTGGAGATAAAGTCGTAATGGAGCCGACACTCGACGAAGCGCTTACCTCATTGTTTGGAACAGGACAGGGGCAATCGGGGCCAATGCCAGGGAAACAAGCTCAAGTGCAGGCGCCTATGACGAAGGCGACGCGGGATCAAGCAGAGGCTCAACTTGCAGCGGCGCAGAAAGCAATCAACGCGCTCAAGCAGTTGCTGGCTAATCCGGCTCAATAGCCTTCCGAGGCGACAATCCCTGAGCGGACAGACTCCGATATCCGGAGCCAGAACAGGAAGCGAGCAGGTCCAAGTGAAATCGCAAACGCTGAGAGATACCGCACAGGCCCTTGTCGCAGACGACAAGGGCCTGCTTGCGATGGACGAGAGCACTCCGACCTGCAACAAACGATTTGCCGCCTTGGAAATTCCCCAGACGGAAGAGACTCGACGAGCCTATCGTGAATTGATTGTGACCACCCACGGGCTCGGTGGGTGCATCAGCGGCGCTATCCTCTGTGACGAGACGATCCGACAACAAACAAAAAGTGGCATCCCCTTTGTCAAAGTCCTCATCGAAGCAGGAATCATTCCTGGAATCAAAGTGGATGCTGGCGCCAAGGAGTTGGCAGGGCATCCCGGCGAGAAGATTACGGAAGGTCTGGATGGATTGCGCGATCGCCTGGGCGAATACTCTCGCATGGGCGCACGCTTTGCCAAATGGCGCGCGGTAGTTGCGATTGGCGATCATATTCCAAGCTGGGGCTGCATCGATGCCAATGCACATGCCCTAGCTCGTTATGCGGCTCTGTGCCAGGAAGCAGGCCTGGTCCCCATTGTTGAGCCTGAAGTTCTTATGGACGGCGATCACACGCTGGAGCACTGCTGCGAAGTGACCGACGAGGTCCTGCGAACGGTATTCAGCGCGCTGTTTGCGCAGCGGGTCATGCTGGAAGGAATGATTCTGAAGCCTAATATGGTGCTCCCAGGAGCAGCCTGCGCAAAGCAGGCAACGGTGGATGAGGTGGCCGATGCCACATTCAGTTGCTTCTTGCGGGCCATTCCTGCTGCCGTTCCGGCGATCGCGTTCCTGTCGGGCGGCCAATCACCGGAGCTAGCCTCGGCTCGTTTGAATGAAATGAATGTGAGATTCAGGTCTCGGTCACCTTGGGCGTTGGCATTCTCGTTTGCTCGTGCCATCCAGCAGCCGGCCCTGGAGCTTTGGAAAGGCCAGGAGGCCAACGTGTTGGCGGCACAGCAGGTTTTGTATCATCGCGCACGCTGCAACCAAGCTGCCCGCCGCGGCGAATACAACGCAGGAATGGAGAAGAGATGACCGGAAACAAACACAACCCCGAAGGGAATAGCAGCAACAGCGGTGAGCCCGATCCGGGTCCTTATTGGAGACGGATGCATCGTGACTGGCGCTTCTGGATAGGTGCACTCTTCATGGCTGCCGCTCTCGCTATCTACGTGTTGAGTGGAGACCTGGCATGGGTTCCAAACGGTCATCGGCAACCGGCGATGCCTGCAAGTGCGGCGAATTGAATCCACACGCCCAACTGCCTTAGCAACTGGGCCCTTCCAGACAGGACGCTGGTGTTAACAGCCGTTGCAATTACTGCAGGACCTCATCGAATGGAAGCTTTCGATGATGAAAGCCGGGTAACAAACAGTGAGTCAAATGCCTTTATATCCCTTGCGCTTCGAGCCGATCTATCAGTATCGGTTGTGGGGTGGCAGGCGCTTGTCCGGCCTGCTCTCCGCGCCACTGCCGGGTGACGGGCCTATTGGCGAAGCGTGGCTACTCAGCGATCGCGACGATCATCAAAGCCAGGTTGCCAACGGGCCGCTGAAAGGGCAAACCATCAGTGAATTAATGGAAGAATTCCGTGGGCAACTGATGGGTAAGCTAGCTCCGCGTTTCCGCCGCTTTCCATTGTTGCTCAAGTTTCTTGATGCACGTCAAATGCTTTCTGTCCAAGTGCATCCGAGCGATGCGCACCCAGACCTGATTCCACCGGGGGAAACCGGAAAGACCGAAGCGTGGGTTGTGATTGAAGCCGGATTTGGAAGCCGGATCTATGCGGACCTAAAACCGGGCACGACTGCCGACGATCTGCGTCATTCGCTCGCCGACGGGACAATCGTGGACCACCTCGTGAACATCGTCCCGAAGCCAGGCGACGCCGTGTTCATCCCGGCCGGAACCGTTCATACTTTGGGCGGCGGTGTTGTGGTCTTTGAGGTTCAGCAGAACAGCGATGTAACATTCCGCCTTTACGATTGGGGTCATGTTGACGCAAAGACCGGAAAGCCACGGCCACTCCAGGTCGAGCAGGCGCTTGCAAGCATTGATTTTGCAGGCAGCAACGGTGGCCTCGTGACTCCCTTTGTGGTGACCACCACGCCCGTGGAGCGCGAAAGACTCTTTGATTGTGAACATTTCCTGCTGTGGCGCCTGCGCGGTGTATCACCGTTTAACGTCGGTGCTGCGGAAATGCCGCGTGTGCTCGTTTGCATTGAAGGCTCGGGGTGGCTCGAAAGCGACGGCACCGCATATGGCGTTGATAAGGGCCAAGTGTGGCTCTTGCCGGCAGTGGGCGGGGCATGTGAATTTCACCCAAATAGCGCAGTGACCCTGTTGGAAATCGCGCTACCCTAATACTTGGAACCCGGTAAACAACGAGAGGATCCTCGCCAACGGAACTCCAATTGAGACTGAATGAAGGCTGCGAGAAGTCCGAGGGGGATGAATGGTGAAAAAGCTAATTGTCTTTGATCTCGACGGAACACTCGCCGCAAGCAAATCGTCTCTCGATGCCGAAATGTCGTCGCTCCTTTATGACCTGCTCGGTGTCGTCAAGGTGGCCGTTATCTCCGGAGGCGCTTGGTTACAGTTTGAAAAGCAGGTGCTCTCCCATCTCCCGCAGGATGAACGCCTGGCAAAGCTATCGATTCTTCCTACCTGTGGAACACAATTCTTCCAATACACCGGCAGGTGGAAGAGACTCTATGCAGAAGATTTCACCACGGGCGAAAAAGAGAAGATCGTTAGTTCTCTGAACAAAGCTGTCGGAGCCGCGGGCTTCCGGGTCGAAAAGACCTGGGGAGAGACAATTGAAGACCGGGGAAGCCAGATAACCTATTCCGCACTCGGTCAGCAAGCGCCCTTGGAAGAAAAAGTGAAATGGGATGCGGATTTCGCCAAACGGAGGAAGATCAAAGAAATCCTTGATACTTTCATCCCCGAATTCTCGGTCCGCTTAGGTGGCACGACATCCATTGATGTCACCAAACATGGCATTGACAAGGCCTACGGGATCAAGAAGCTGCAAGAAACACTTGGCATTTCTGTGAAAGAGATGATTTACGTAGGGGATGCATTGTTCGTAGGAGGAAACGACTATCCAGCTGAACAGGCAGGTGTTATTTCCATTCCAGTTCGAGGCCCCAATGAGACCAAGCGGGTGATCGAAGCGATCATCGCGTGTTTGGACGACGGTACACAGGCGCGACCCTTTGAGGTGGATGGATGAGTGAAATCAAGATGCGCCGCCTGGGGGTGGTGATGGAACCGGAACCCGGCAATCCCCTGGAAGTTGAAGGCGTCCTGAATCCGGCTGCCGTTCGCGGCCCTGATGGGGAACTCTATCTCTTTCCGCGGATGGTCGCGAAAGGAAATTACTCGCGCATAGGGATTGCACGAGTCCGCTTCAATGAATCCGGCGATCCGGCAGGTGTCGAGAGGCTTGGCATCGCGCTGGAGCCGGAAGCCGATTATGAGCGGCGGTCCGACGGTAACGGTGGCTGTGAGGATCCCCGCGTCACGTTCGTGGGCCCTCTTCAGCGATACTTGATGACCTACACGGCATGGTCTTCCCACGGTCCACGGATTGCCCTGGCAGCATCGGACGATCTCTTCCACTGGAGGCGCCTGGGGCTCGCTGCTTTTGCCTCGTTGGACGGCCTCGAATTCGGTAGCGTAGACGACAAGGATGCCAGTCTCTTCCCAGCCGTCATTCCCGATCCATCCGGGCAGCCGGAGCTGGCCTTGCTCCACCGGCCACTCTTTCCAGGCACACGCCCTGAGGAAACTGCGTGTAGTCCTGCTACCCGCGAGGTGGATATTGATCGGGAAAGCATCTGGATATCGTACTGTCAAATGACACTCAACCATATGCCATTTCGCACCGGCAAGTTTACCTTTCACCATCGGCTAGCATCTCCAGTCTCGCCCTGGGAACGGCTCAAAATCGGCGGCGGCACTCCACCCATCTTGACCCGGCACGGCTGGCTGATCGTCTACCACGGTGTCAGCGAAATCAATGCGCCTGAAGCCGACAGCCACATGTTGCGATATTCGGCGGGGATCATGATCTTTTCCAAGGAGCATCCGCTCGTAATCAGCTACCGTTCAGTGGAGCCGGTGCTGACGCCCGAGCTTCCAAACGAACGCCACGGGGTCGTCGCCAATGTCGTGTTCCCCACCGGTATCGACCGGCGCGACGATCTTGGCACTCCCGATCGCTTCGACATCTATTATGGGATGGCCGACAACCGTATTGGTGTTGCGCGTCTTGACCTGCCGGATCATCTCCCGGCAGGGGCAGATGCCGACTCACCGGCAGCAAAGGTGTAAATTCAGCGATATTGAGTAATCGAAATCTCGAAGGGCCTTGCCGGATGAGTCCTCATGCGCCCCAGCGTCAAGGATTGAGGTTGTGCCTGGATTGTCGCCTACTCGGCATTTACCTTCTGATTAACAGTTGCCTCGAACGGGACCGTAATGGACCGGCATGGAAGAATGCCAATGTGCTGATACGC
>Ga0326727_10019593_pt1 | contig 13566 bp, 12 predicted proteins | sample MB2enrmetagenome_FD_207643 | JGI IMG/M metagenome (GOLD analysis project Ga0326727, IMG submission 207643) | Lab enriched peat soil microbial communities from McLean, Ithaca, NY, United States - MB29MY | ecosystem: Environmental > Terrestrial > Soil > Wetlands > Peat | place: USA: New York... | reverse complement strand
TGAGCCAATGGGGCCGCCCAGGTTTGGTGCATGTAACGAAACGTCAAACACACACCTTGCCGAGCTGGCATCAAAAAAGGAGACCGCACATGATAAAACACCCTTGACAACAAATCCCCCATACGAGCCCGGCCATGACGTTTAGACATCGAGTCAGGTCAAAATGAGAATAGCTGGACGGATCAGCCGCCTTCGATCACTCTCACATCCACTCTCACATCGCGCTCGGCGGGCCAAGCCTCGCGAGCGCGGTTTGACAGGCGCCTCCTTCGTAAAAGGCAACGAACTGCGCCACGCTGTCCCACGCGATGCTCACGGCGCGCTCGGTCATTCCGGCTTCGTACGCCACCACGGCCGAGTCACGCGTCAGGAAGCCGCCGCCCGCTGCCTTGAGCGCCGCACCGGCAAGCGGGGCATACGCCGCCAACCGGGCGGGGTCCGGAGGAGCGTTATATAATGTAATGGAATAGACCTTCGGCATCGATGCTTCCCCTGTGTGCGGCACCAGACATGGACCCCATGACCGCTAAACCACGCCGAACCATCTGCGTGCATTCGCGTGCATCGCCTTCCTGATCTGCGATTGAATACTTGCTCACTTCAAAAGCGCTTCCCACGCGCGATCGCGGCGCGGCATCACACCCTCAAGGGCGGCCATCCCACTTCTCCCGGCCTCGCAAACACCGCCACCAGCGCGGCCCCGGCGCAATGAAGGTACGCGGCTTGCGCCCGCGCCAGACACGCCACGCGCGACCTTTAGAACAGCCGATCCTTCGGCTCGTACTGCACGACGATGTCATTCGGGTTGGCCAGGTTCAGCAACGCCCGCGCCCGCTCATCCAACATGTCGCGGTCGAGGTGGTCCCCCTCCAGCGCATGCACCCGGCGCTGCCAGGCGTTCCGTTCCGCCTCCGCGCTGGCAAGCTCGGCCTGGGCCTGCTTCAGCACCGCCTGCTGGACGGCGAACGACTTCAGACCATGCGGCCCCTGCACCGCATTCCAGGCAAAATAGCAGGTGACCGCGAGGAAGATGGTCGGCGCCACCGTCGCCCGCAGCCGTCGTTTCAATTCACGTCCCACCGACATCGTCGAATCGCCTCAGCCCTGGCAGGCGTGCAGAGGTATACCACCCGGCGGCCGCAAACAATTCACGTTGAACACGCGCGGCCTTCCCCCGGCAGAGCCGCGCATCGCGCCGCGCGCAGGTCTCGCCCGATGGGCACGCCTCGCCGAGCGGGCTATACGTCCGGCCCCAATTGGAGAGACTCGGAATGCGCCGCCTGATCGCCGGCCTGGTTGCCCCCCTCATCTTCGCCAGCCCCATCCTCGCCGCCCGGGCTGCATTGGCGCAGATGGACATGCGCTGCCTCAGCTCGAACGAACGATCGGCCGTGGCGGTCGCCGCCCTGCGCAGCGAGCTGATGGTCCTCGCCACCGCCTGCCACGATGACGACCAGTACAATGCCTTCATCCGCAAATACCAGCCCGACCTGCTGGGCAACGAGGCAGCCATCGGCGACCTGCTCAAGCGCGAATACGGCAGGCGCGCGCAGGCGGAGCATGACCGGTTCACCACCGAGATGGCCAACGCCGAATCCAGCGCGGGCATGCGGCTCGGCGAGGATTTCTGCGCCCACGACGGGATGCTGTTCAACGAGGTCATGGCGTTGGAGAGCCCAAGCGAGCTAGGCGCCTACGCCGCCGGCAAGGACCTTGTCCCGTCGACGTTGCAAACCTGCCCCGCACCGTCCCCGCAATCGCCCCGCACATCGCCGGCCCGCAAGGTTGTCGGGCGAGCCTCGGCCAAGGACGGCTGACCCAGCCGCCGCACCCCTCATCAGCGCCGGGCCCCTCGTCAGCGCCGCGCCCCCTCATCAGCGCCGCGTAAGCCCTCAGCGTCCGCCCGCTATGGCGAACGGCTCACCGACACCTCAACTCGCAGCTCAGCGTCGCCCGGCAGCAGCTTGATCGTGAACCCGTCGGGGCCGAAGAACTGCGATTCCGGCGTGTAGTCGATACGCGTCACATCGCCCACCGTATGGATCAGCACCTTGCCGTGCGCCGCAGGCACAGTGAGCAGGCCGGCGGCATACGGCTTGCCCGCGGAGGCGACGGCGATGCCGCACCAACCGCCGTCATTGCCGACCTGCATGGTGATCTGCGCCGTCTGTCCGGAAACCGGCGCAATCTTGGGGACCTCGCAGGTTTTCGCAGCCCCCTCCAGATCGGTGGCAAACACCCGGGCGGTCGGGCCGGGCGGCGGCGGTTTGGGCGAGCACGCCTGCAGCCATGCCCCCACCATCCCGATCACAAGCCACCCGACAAGCTTCGATTTGCACCGTCCGCCCGCCACCACCTTGCCTCCCCGGTTTTGCCCTGGCGTCATTTCGTGGCTTTCCTGGCTACCGCAAGGGTGGTCGCGGCGGCCAGAGCAATCTAGTGAAGCAAGCCCATAGCAATCTGATGAAGCAAGCAAGTCCGGGGCGCCGCCCCACACCGAGCTTGCGCCGCGCGCGCCACACCCATAGGTTCCGCCCCGATACGTCGGGGCGTGGCGCAGCCTGGTAGCGCGCGTGTTTTGGGTACACGAGGCCGCCGGTTCGAGTCCGGCCGCCCCGACCAGTGCAACGGCCAGTGCAACCGAATGAGGCGTCGATGCGGGCTCGGATTTATCAACCGCCGAGGAATGCGATGCAGTCCGGCCGCGCCGGCACCCATCACTGGGTGCTGGAGTGGGAGCCGAGCGGCCGGCGCGTGGCGGATCCGCTCATGGGCTGGATCGGCAGCGGCGACACGCAGTCGCAGATCCGGCTGTCGTTCGCGACCCAGCAGGAGGCGGTGGCCTACGCCGAGAAGCACGGCGTGGCGTACGACCTGGAGCTGCCGCATGTCAGGACTGTCAAGCCGAAGGCCTACGCCGACAATTTCCGCTTCGGGCGGAAGGAGAACTGGACGCATTGAGGCGCGACGGTGCCAGCGCTGCGCCCTTAGCTCAGCAGGATAGAGCAACAGCCTTCTAAGCTGTGGGTCGGTGGTTCGAGTCCACCAGGGCGCGCCACGCTTTCCCCTTATTTTGTTGACTTTCCCGCCACCTAGCCGACACAAGTGACCGACACCTCCACGCGCCCTCGACGCCCCCTTCCGCTCCCCGAGCAAGACCTACCTGTCGATGTGCCGAATTCCTGGGCCACTTGGCTCAATCGCATCGGGCCTGGCACGTTCGGGTCGGGATCACTCCGGACGTCGCCTGCCACTCGGCGGGCGGTATTGATGACGCCTGCGGAGACCAAATTCCCACGAAGTCAGCCCCGTGCGGGCTCCGGCCTCCAGTCCGCCGAGGCGACCGGTCGGGCGGGTTCAATCCGCTCAAGCTGCGCGGTGTCGGCCAGCAGACAGCGCCGCCGCGGGATCTGCACCGAGGTTCAGCAGGGCGCCGAAGATTGTGCCGCCGCGTCGGATCCGTCCCATGTCACCTGGCGGCCAGTGGTCCTAACTCTGCTCCGTTTCCTCTCACGGGCGCGTGCGATTTCCTGCCCGCTTCCAACGTGTTGTCTCACGGGCAACCGGCCCGGCTCATGCTCGGCTGAATGCCGGCCTGTTCCAGGCGCCGGATCTCGCCGCCGCACGCATACTGAACGCCACGATCGCAATGATGCACCGGTTACTCGTCAATCTGACGATGCGCGTCGCACGCCACCGGCGATGACGGGGCAGAGACGTCCCCTAACAGTCGGTCGGCATTCAACGGACGGCCACTCGCATGCAGCGCCTCCGCGCCGCCAGATTGATACTTCCGCCGCCAATTAATCGACAGCTCCCGACGGCAACCTGGCTCCGCTGCAAATGCCGTCACATCCCCAGCCACCTCCATCCGAGATAGCGCATCCAGCTTGAGGTCCCGCGTCCACCGTGCCTTCGTCCCGCGCTTCGGCTGCAACACTCTCGTTCTCGTTCTCGTTCTCGAACAGTGTGCCTCTTTTCCGTGTCTCAGTACAGGGGGTCACTCCACTCCCGCTCAGCGACGTCTTCGTCGGTAGGACCATTGTTCGATCCGCTTCTCCTGGCACCTCAGAGGTCAAGGCGGCGGACAGGTGGTGTGCGGGTGATCACCGCCTGTGTCAGTTCCGCGCGCGACAAGAGGATTGCCGGCCCCGGTTTCGTGTTCGAGCCAAAAACGACGACATTCGGGAATAGCCGCCGATCGTCGTTTCGCAGCTGGTTGCCAACGACGCAGTGGTGCGGGCGTTCTCCCCGGGGAGTTGACGCTGACGGGCCGCTGCTGCCCGGGGCATTCTGTTGCTGGGACGCGATGGATGCCATCGGGGACCGTCGTTGGTGCTAATCACGGGATGAAACGAATGCGGAACGTTCATCTATCTAGAGTTGTTTTATGCTGGGCGACACATACTATAAGTTGTTTAAGGAAAATCCAGCAATCTGACGGTGACGGCCGAATTGCCCCGCTGTCTTGGCATCGGACGGACGGACATGCGATAGCCGCGTGGTCACCGCTACGCGCGATGTTGTGGGTGAACCGCGGCCGTAGTCACAACGGGTGGATAGGATCAGTGTTTCCGCCCGCCGATGACTGGACTTCCCATCCCGATCGCCTACGATACAAAAGGATAGGTACTGCATTGCCGCTGATCACGAGCCGATCGTGACATATAGGGCCGCCGTCAATGTAACGCGCGATACGGCCGTGTCCCGAGCTTGGCCGCAGCAAACACACCGAATTCAATCGTGCAACGTCTTGCGTGCGGTAGAAACGGTCCGGTTCACCGTAGAAGGCATTCCGGGGGCACCACAGGTCCGGCGCGCGGACACCGACGCACGGCATGACATGCCGCTGCTTGCGGTTGAACTACTCTCTTCATCTCGGATAGTCGGCAGGCCTCTTCGCGTCGTGGGGCGTCGGCGATGGCTCCGCCAAACCGGCCAGCTGGGCGACGAGATGCTGATTGTCCGCCCCCAAGAGTTAAACCGACTTCGCCGGGAATCCTGTCCACCCCGTGCCAGTCCCGTTGTTACCCCGCAACGCCGCGAGTTACTCGTTTGCCGCGGGGGTCCTCCTTCCTTCACGACCATGAGGGCCATTGTTACCGTTCGCGGCATCAAACAATTGACCACCTGGCAATCGCCATGCATAATATTTTTTCACCTAATGAGAAACGTTGGATGGTGCATGCTATTGCGATCTAGGCCTTCAAGACATTCCGAGGGTAGTGCTATTGGAAGATTCCTCATCCGACACGTTGATGTTTTACAACCCAGAGGTGTTGCTGCAGAGCGGCGTCGAACGTCATGGTTGTGGGGATGCCCGTTAATGGCCAATGCTTAGTCGACAGACTGGACCAACAGTCTCATCCAGACCGGCGCGTGCGAGGCGCCGTAGGTGACCGTATCGAGATCGATCTCGAAGGTGCGGTCCAAAAGCGAAGGAAACTTAGGACAATTTCTTAATAGGACACCGATGCTCCGACGGTTGAAACTACGGCATGGCTTCGTCTAGTATGCATTCTTCCATGGGTCGTCCGCGGATCTCTAGTCCGCTGGGGTCTAAGGGTCACCGTGGTGGTGGCTTGGGCAAACTGTTCCCGCATGCAACGATCAGGGCGCTGGAATATGGCATCAGCCCCACATATCCTGGCCACCGCACAGGTCCCTCAGGCCAGGCCTCAAGCATGGTGTGGAAGCCAACCAATCACTATGGAACTCGGAGTGGCATCACGTGTGCTACCCCTCCTGCAATTAACCTATTGGGACGTGCACTTCGTCGGATCAGCCCCAAACCTCAGCCGGCAATTCTACCGTTCACGTCACTGACGGATAATGCGTTTTGCGCAATCTGCGAGCCGGCCCTTGGAGGATTTGAATGTCAAAGCGACGTGTAGCGATGAAGCTCAACCTCAAGACAAAGACCCTGTACGATTTTATTGATCTATTCGGGGAAGATTGCGAAACGGCGGGTGATATACGCATCGCAGGTTTTTTGATCGAGCATGGCTTCGCAAGTCGCAGCACCAGCGTAGGGCTGATCGGGGCTAGTCCACAGTCGGAGGTGATGGCCTTGAATGCCCTTATTTCTCCACCGGCCAACTTGGTCGCCCTGGGCATCGCGTCCCATGTCGACCAGTACGGATATCTAACATCTCTGATCAAGCAGATCGAGGGAAGCGGCTTTGAACTTCGTCTCCAATCCGCCGATCTAACGCTTCCCGGACGTTGGCCTAACGTGTTGGACGCAATGGCGAGGACGGATGTGGGAATACTCGGTATAGATGCGAGATGGGCCGCGTCGGAGCCCGGCTTCTGGCAAACAATCCAGAGTTTCATGAAATCTCATATTTCGTTTGTGTACATGCGTAATATGTTGGATTATGAGCATCCGGAATTTTCTTTCCCGTTCATCCGGTCTATGCCCACGGATTGTTCGCTAGATATGATAGCAACGACGCCAGGTTCCGTCTGGTTTGCTTCAAATCCGTCCAGCGGCGCAGCCACTCGGGACCTCCTACGATCTTCAGGCTTGTTTGCACGACGGGTGGCGTCAGACTCAGACTTTGCCATCTCACTCGATGCACCGACTGTCATATCCAACGAGAGCGTAGCCGACGTGATTGGCAAAGATGGTCGTTTCGCACGTATTGTGTTGACCAGCAACGCGTCTATGGCCGATGGGCTGGAATACGCAACGGGCTGGTCAACTGTGGAGCCCGATGGCTGTTGGACGGGAGCGCAGGAGGCCATTATCAAACTAAGGCTTCCCGCGAATTTAGGCCCGCAAACGACCCTTTGTATCTCAGGCAACTCCTGGATTCGCCCTGATACACCTGAGCAGGTGATCAAAATTGGCGTTGGAAAAGATCCGGTGGAATGGGTCGAAATGAGATTTGCGGACTCTGAAACGATATCGACCGCGACGATCAATCTGAATGGTGCCACCAATGACGTCCCAACAGTCGCAGTTACCGTGAAAGTTGGCGCACCGGGCCGCCCGAGCGACTATGGAGGATCCGATACCCGTTTGCTTGGCTTCAAATTCCGTTCGCTTTCGATCTTCACGTGACGTTAGCATTGCGATGGGACAGGACACTCCCGGGCAGCTCCGACTTGACAGGTCGCTCGCGATGTCGCGGCATACCAGTATAAATGGCTCCAATTGAGTTTCGGAAGACAATCGTGTGAAAGTCATCGTAAACGCTACAGGTTACGTAGGCCAAGCGGGAGGAGCTGGCGGCGCCGGGGTATTCTTGCAATACCTCGTCTCTGAGCTGGCGAAGACTCATGCGGTTGATGTGCTGATCGCCCCGAATTCAAGGAACTTTGCCAACCCCCGTCGTGATGCACGATTTATAGAGCTGCCTTACCTCGCCGGCGAGACGTTGCGCCACCTGCGCGATGGGCCCACGGTTGTCATTGACCCATTTGGTGCACTTCCGTGCGCACCGTTTCCCGACGACATAGCGTTATGTGTCGTTGTGCACGACTTGATGCACCTCGAGCGGCCCTACTTCTTTACCGCAACGGAGAGAAAAGAACGGTCGGTTAGCTTCGCCAACGGACTTCAGCGAGCGGATGCGGTCGTCACCTTTTCGGCGGACCAAGCGCGTGCAATAAGGCGTTTTTTTCCGGCCATTGCGCCTGTTGTCATCCCGCACCTGCCGTATGCCGGGCTAAAGGAACGTTTGTCGGGGAGCCCAGAATTCGATGCCACCGCGTTCGATCCTTTTCTACTGCTCCCATCGGTCAAATGGCCCCATAAAAATCATTCAACGGTCATCGCCGCGTTTGGTGCCTACGTCGGACAAACCGGTTCCAAGCTGCAGCTTGTATTGTGCGGAGGGCCATGTGCCGAGAGTCGATTTAGCTTTTATCCCTCCCAAGAACTGATCTCAAACCAGGTCTCGGACCTTGGTCTTGTGAGCGACACAGTGCTTCGCGGCCTCTTCAGCGCTGCTAGCGCCCTTGTGTTCCCGTCTTTGTATGAAGGTTTTGGCATTCCGGTCATCGAAGCAGCCTACCTAGGCAAGATGATCGTGGCTTCACGGTTGAATGTCTTCGATGAAATACTCGGCGCGCAAGGTTACCGTTCCGTTGAAGAGCCGCTCTGTCAACTGCGATGGATGGACGGGTTTGCGGACGTCGAGAGCCCAGTACGGAGCGATTACGAGGCGAGGACGCGCATAGTTCGCGAACGGGTGGATCCACCGCGCTTCACAACCCAATTTACCAATGTCCTAAAGAGCATCGCCGACCGTTATAGTCATCCAGCCCTCTACCCTATTCGAGCATTTCAAAGCGGCGACAGACCAACCTCATCGTTAGTCTCCTCACTCGTCTTCGCCGATATTCATGGCACCGCCGATGTAGAGCGAGGTTCCCGGCAGATCGCGCTCGGCGGCAAAACACAGACTTCAGTATTGTTTCGCTCTAGCGGCGCATCTCCGGACCGAAAGGTATGCCTACGCGCCCAGTACAATTTGCCTTCCCTTATTAACCCAACGGAGACATCACTGGTCTTTTCTGCCTGGGTTCGCCTGGTAACGGAGCCGCATGTCGAGGCGATCACATGGTCGGTTAATGACGGTGATGTCCTGGACTTGATGCAGGAATTGCGAGATGGCGATTGGCACCTTGTCCGCCGAAACGTACCTGCGGGTGGGTTTGTCGATTTTAGAGCGACTTCCAATGGCGTCACGGAAATCCCTGGTTTTGATATCGAGATTCACGACCCGTGCCTCCTGAGCCTTGCGGCAATGCCGCCACCGGTCGCCGATACAGCCGCCCACGGCCTCAGCGTCTATGTCGCAGCTCTGTCCGAAGCAACTCAACTCCGTATCATCATCAACACTGTTTCGGATCTAAACGCTGCGTTACCCACAGCGGAGACACGCCTGCACTGGGTCATAATCACCACGCTTGACGCCATTGACGACGAGAGTGCTCGTGATCTTCCGGCAAACGTTCGTGTTCAGATTGTAGCCAAACCATTTGAACGCGCCAAGGCGACAAGCCTGGCGTCTCCGTACCAGCCTCTCGACCAACTGCTTCTATTGGACGCAACCGATCTCACATACTGCCTCGACGACGGTAACTTAAAAATTCTTGCAGCCGCGCTTGTGGGTGTCGGCGTGGCGGGTACATGGGGTCTGTCTCTCCACGGAGGGCAGTCAAACTTCTGGTCTGACGATGAACGTGGCCAGATTATGAGTGTCGGTCATCGCATCGGACAGCCGCTTCCATTCTTCGACCACGAGGTGATCCGAGGCTGTCTTGCAGTCAAGGCGCATAAGTCGCGACCGCGATTTGCCGTTATCGAAACCGATAGGACCGGCAACATCAGCCATCACGGCGTGGTCTCTCGTCTATTTTTGGATGGCGCGGAGGCGTGTGGATTCCAACCGATCCTCGGCTTGAATAGAGGCGCTGACGCAGCAGGGGATAACGACATTGAAGTTTGGGCCGGATTTGACCCACAAGTATATGCGCCAGGCTCAGCCGATGGGTTTGAACAAGATGTTACTGCCTTCGCACGGGCGCAGAAGCTTGGGCCGAATGATCTGATCTTCATGCATTCGCTATCGCCACACATCGTCCTCGGCGCGGCGCGCTTCGTGGCGGCGAACGGCGCCAACTCGCCGCGCTTTGCGATGCGCTTCTTCTCGACGGCGGAAGCGATGGCAGGCCATAACCTAAGTTACACGAAAATTTTGAAATCAATTGAGGCTGTGCAAACAGTCCGTGATAAGATGCATTTCTTCTGCGAAAGCGAGAACCTTATCAGCTACTACGAGAAGGCAATCGGACATCGCTATCCGCTGCTGTTGAACCCCGAGCCCCCGAGTCTCGCCGCCGTACGCAATAGCGATTGGTTTGATCCTAACCTCGGCGGCGGAAGACGACCGATACTGGCATATTTCGGAGAGGCACGCGCGGAAAAGGGCTTCGGCTTCATTCCGGGCATACTCGATGATTTGCTTGCCGATCCAGCCATGACCGCATTCGAATTCCTTGTCCAAACCGGCAGCAACAGTGGTAATCAGACGCCGGAAATGGCGCAGGCCAAGATGGCTCTCTTCGCACTGAAGGAAAAACATCCGGGCCGTATCAGGACATTCGAGTCCGCAGCGACGTCTGAGGAATTCTACTTCTTGATGAAGCATACCTGTGGCGTCATAGCCCCTTATTTGCCGGAGGCTTATGGCATCCGCGGCACCGGCGTAACGCTTGAGGCTTTGCAGATGGGTCTCAATGTCTTTGCGTGGATTGACACCGACCTGTATGCCACATTTCAGCACACCGGTCGCGTAATTGGCGTCGGCAAGTCAGAGAAGTTTGCCGAGGCTATAGCTCGTCATTATCGTGCACCGAAGGCTCGGACAGATGCCGGCCTTGATGCCCTGAGACAAACCCCAGCCGCAGTCTGCGAGAGGATGATTTCACTCTGCGTACCGCCGTCCGGAGCTGTCACAAGACGTACTGGCCCGCCTGTGCTGTGGGTAGGCAATGATACGTTTGGTGAGGGAAACAGTTTTGTTTACGCGTCGCAAAAGCGAGCGCTTAAGGAGATCGGTCGAGACTGTCTCGAGCTTTATGTTCCCTGGCCTGACCGCAACTGGCACGGTGTCGGCCGTGATGCCTACGACGCGAAGATATATGGCTTCGATAGCCAATATGAAGGTAACGGTCTTGCTTGGGTTGCCACTCCCAATTTTAGCCCCGAATTGGACGCCATCCTGCATGCCGTCGAAAGCGATGGAGCCACCTACGTGCGACTCCGAGATGTATCGAAGCACATGGAGGTACCTGAATCATTAGCCCGGGCGTTGCGAGCGAACCAGGTAGAACAGACGGTGCTGAACTATGCGCATCTCCACCCGACAATCGCAAAGACAATGCCGCTCGAGCGCGTCATCTGCGAGACACACGATATAATTTCGTATCAGTACGCTGTACGTAGGGATACCGCTGTTTCTTTGACTGAAAAGATCGATGAGTTCTCGGACCTCGCGCAGTTTCCCCAGATTGTAGCGATCAGTATCGCCGAGCAGCGCGAGATGGAACGGGCCTGTCCTGGATCTGAGGTTTTCTGGAGACTGCCGCCTTACATTCCAGAAGAACCAATCGTGAGGGCCGCGACGGCATTAGACTATGGCAAGGAACCGGTGACGCTGGGTGATATTCCGGATGTGATCGCCTACCCTTCGCCATTGATGCTTAGCATATACCAGTCCCGTCCCGATCTTCAACAGGCGTTCGACCTCCATACCCACTTTGGCCGCATGCAGTTCTTCCGTTGGTCGGTATTTACTGGCCAATTCGAGGCAGGTGGACGCTTCGTCTTCACGAAACGGCAATATGATTGGCTCATCGAAGAATCATTGCAGACCGGCCCGTTTGCAGGGCTGAGTGGCCTTTTGCTCTTGATCCTGTCCGTGCGCGACGATGTGCGAGCAACCTACTCCACATCCAAGGGCATCAAAGTGGCCGCGCTGAAAGCGTGGGCCAAAGAGCATGCCGAGAGGGAGTTTGGATTTTATCGGGATTCGTTGATCACCCAGGGCGACCGCCATTTCGCCCGCAGGATGACATCCGACGATCCGACCAACATGTCGGCACTCGATGCCGTTGTAGCCGCTCAGCCGATCGGCATGAGTGGTACAGCGGCGGAGCAGCAAGCGCTGTTCGAGCGGATAGGTGAAATCGGGAAGGTTGACCTGGTCTTGATAGGGAGTGGTCATCCGGCAAACATCGCATCATTTGAGTGGTTCATAAATAAGGTCTACCTAACTCATCTGGCTCCGACCGGCCGGAGCCTCTTCATCATCGGTTCAGCCTGCGATCATCTTGGCCACCATGTGCATCGCAACCTCGCGTTGCTGGGCCGTTGCCGGAGGATCGAGCCGTTCCTCCATGCGAGTCGCGCATGTCCGCTCCCCGTGATCGCTGGCTCCGGTTCGTCGATCAAGACTATCCCTGCGATGGCAGTGAACGGCGCGGTGACCGTGACGGACCGAATCGAACATTCGTTCGGCCTCGCCAACTACGGTATTCCGGCATTTTCAGATCCCAAGGCATTCGCCGACGACCTGCACGGACTATTCACCGACGAATCGTTCAGAGATGAGCGCGTCCGTGCCGCGCGGCGCTACGTTGACGAGCAACTCACTCTGTCCGGCTATGTCGAGTTTTGGCGCCAGCGCCTGAAGACGATCGAGACGGCCGTGGCCGGCGTGGCGCGTGCTGACCCACCGGCGCGAACCGCGCTGGGCTCAGTCTCGGCATCGGGCCATCCTGCTGGCAGATGACCGTTCAATGCGGACCCGATATGCACCGACATACCCCTTGCGGCGGCCGCGAAGAAGCTTGCCGTCGTCAGGCTACCCAAGGTAGTTTCTATCTTCGAACGTTGGAGGCCTTATGAAGAAGGCATTGGTTTGCGGCGCTGGCGGCTTCATCGGCGGCCATCTCGTCAAGCGACTGAAGCAGGAGGGCTTCTGGGTCCGCGGCGTGGACTTGAAATTCCACGAACATGCCGAAACCGAGGCTGACGACTTTGCCATCGGCGATCTTCGCGAGCAGGATTTCTGCCGATCCGTGATCGATACCCGTTTCGACGAGGTGTATCAGCTCGCCGCCGACATGGGCGGGGCCGGCTATATCTTCACCGGAGAGCACGACGCCGACGTGATGCACAACTCGGCAACGATCAACCTCAACGTCCTGGACATCTGCCACCGACGCACCATCCGGAAAATCTTCTATTCGTCGTCGGCCTGCATGTACCCTGAATACAATCAGGAAGACCCGGACAACCCGAAATGTTCGGAGGATTCCGCCTATCCGGCCGCCCCGGACAGCGAATACGGCTGGGAGAAGCTGTTCAGCGAGCGGCTTTACCTTGCCTATCGGCGTAACCACGGCATGCAAACCCATGTCGCCCGCTATCACAACATCTTCGGCCCCGAGGGCACCTGGACCGGCGGGCGCGAGAAGGCGCCCGCCGCGCTGTGCCGCAAGATCGCGATGGCACGCAGCGGCGATGCAATCGAGATCTGGGGCGACGGCAAGCAGACGCGGTCCTTCTTATATATAGATGAGTGCCTCGAGGGGACGACGCGTCTGTTGCGGTCGGAGTTCGTCGGCCCGGTGAACATCGGCTCGGAGGAGATGGTGACGATCAACCAGCTTGTGGACCTTATCGCCGACATCGCCGGCAAGCGGATCGAGAAGCACCACATCGACGGGCCGCAGGGTGTGCGCGGGCGGAATTCCGACAACCGACTGATCAAGCAGCGCCTGGGGTGGGCACCGTCGGCGTCGTTGCGGGCAGGGCTGGAGAAGACCTATGGCTGGATTGAGCAGCAGGTGCGGCGGAACTCGGCCAGGGCTTGAGGGGGGTAATCATCCAATGGCCGATATGCTGTAGTTGCAGGGGCGACTGATGGCCGACTTCCTGATTATCTCGGGCGCACCACGCAGTGGAACTACCATGTTGGGTGCGACGCTGAACTCGCTACCCGAACTGGCGGTTTTTGCTGAGTTCAGTTTGACCAATATTCT
>Ga0326727_10019590_pt1 | contig 13569 bp, 14 predicted proteins | sample MB2enrmetagenome_FD_207643 | JGI IMG/M metagenome (GOLD analysis project Ga0326727, IMG submission 207643) | Lab enriched peat soil microbial communities from McLean, Ithaca, NY, United States - MB29MY | ecosystem: Environmental > Terrestrial > Soil > Wetlands > Peat | place: USA: New York... | reverse complement strand
GGCCGCGTCCTGCGGACCGAGGGAGACTACGTGCTGGTGGACGTAGGCTACAAGAGCGAGGGCATCATCCTCCGCAGCGAATGGGAGGAGGGCGAGCCCCTGCCCAAGCCCGGCCAGATGATCAAGGTGCTCATCGAGGACGTGGAGGACATCCACGGCCTGGTGGACGACTCCCGCGGCATGATCACGCTGAGCAAACGGAAGGCCGAGAAGATCGAAGCCTGGCTGCAGGTGATGGAGACCGTGCACGAAGAGGACGTGGTCACGGGCGTGGCGACCCGGAAAATCAAGGGCGGCCTGCTGGTGGACATCGGCGTGCCGGTGTTCCTGCCGGCCAGCCAGGTGGACATCCGCCGGCCGGCCGACATCGGCGACTACATCGGGCGAACCGTGCAGGCGGTCGTGCTGAAGATCGACGAGGCGCGGCGGAACATCGTGGTCAGCCGCCGGGCGCTGATCGAGGCGGAGCGGGCCGAGAAAAAAGCCCAGTTGCTCAGCGAGCTGGAAGTCGGCCAGCGCCGCAAGGGCATCGTCAAGAACATCGCCGACTTCGGGGCGTTCGTGGACCTCGGCGGCATCGACGGCCTGCTGCACATCACCGACATGAGCTGGGGGCGGATCAACCACCCCTCCGAGATGCTCAGCATCGACCAGGAAGTCGAGGTGCAGATCCTGCACATCGACTACGAGAAGGAAAAGATCGCCCTGGGACTGAAACAGAAATCCCCCAGCCCCTGGGAGGACGTCGAGCGGAAGTTCCCCGTCGGCCAGCAGATCCGCGGCACGGTCGTGAACGTGATGAGCTACGGGGCCTTCGTCAAGCTCGAGGAGGGCATCGAGGGCCTGGTGCACATCAGCGAGATGTCCTGGACCCGGCGGATCACCCATCCCAGCGAGCTGGTCCAGCCCGACGACGAGATCGAAGTGGTCGTGCTCAAGATCGACAAGGACAAGCACGAGATCTCGCTCGGCATGAAGCAGACCCAGGAGAACCCCTGGGACCGCGTTTCCGACCGCTACCCCCCCGGCAACCTCGTCAAGGGCACCGTGCGGAACCTGACCAACTATGGGGCCTTCATCGAGATCGAGGAAGGCATCGACGGCCTGCTGCACGTCAGCGACATGTCCTGGACCCGCAAGATCAGCCATCCCAACGAGATGGTGGAGAAGGGCCAGGTGCTGGAGTGCCGCGTGCTCTCGGTCGACCAGGAGCGGCGGCGGATCGCCCTGGGCCTGAAGCAACTCAACGAAGACCCCTGGGCCGGCGACATCCCCAGTCGCTACCAGCCCGGCCAAATCGTCAAGGGCCCGGTGACCAAGATCACCAACTTCGGCGTGTTCGTCGGGCTGGAAGAGGGACTGGAGGGCCTGCTGCACATCTCCGAGCTGGCCGACCACAAGGTGGAAAACCCGGAGGAAGTGGTGCAGGTGGGCCAGGAGATCGAAGTCAAGGTGCTCCGCGTCGATGCCGACGAGCGGAAGATCGGCCTGTCGCGCAAACGAGTGGAATGGGCCGAGGAAGAGGCGCAGGGCAAGCAAGAGCCGGCCAAGGGGGCGGCCGCGGCCCCGGCCATGGACCTGAAGGGCGGCGTCGGCAGCGGCTCCGGCCCCTTGATCCAGCCCCGCCCTGCCCCGAGCGACGAGCCCCCCGCCGCGGGCGCGGAATGAGAGCGATGCGCAGGTAAAACCGCGCCCTGACAGAAAAGAACCTCAGTACTCCAGCCGGCGGAAGGCCCGCAGGCCCAGCCACAGCGGCAAGACCGTGGCCGCCGCGCCCGCCAGCAGGCTGCCCAGTATCCCCCCGACCAGCCACAGCCGCAGCCAGGGGCCCAGCGGCGCGAACTCTTCCAGCGGTACGCTGGGCCTGGCGGATTGCGCGACGAACTGGAAATGGCAGGGCAGCGCCATCAGGCCGGCCACCAGCATGATGTAAAGCGTGCCGAGGACGAGGTTCAGCGTGCCGCCGAAGCCGGCGGCGATTCGCGAGGGAGATGCCTCGCGGAGGTTGGGCAGCCGCGCGCCCAGCCCCACGGCGATGCCCGAAAGCCCCAGCACCAGGATCGCGCAGGTCGCCTGGTGGTTGCCGTGGACGGCCCACGAGACCCGCAGGGTCCAGTCGCTCAACAGGACCAGCAGGCCGCAGGGGGCCCAGAGGCTGCCGACGGAGAAGAGGAACTTGCTCCAGAGGATGGTCTCGCGCCGCATGGGCAGCAGGCTGAGGAACCACAGCCGCCGGCCTTCGAGGCTGATCATGGGGAAGACGAAGCGGGTGGTGAAGGTGGCCATCAGCAGCCCCACCACGCACAGGTTCATGAAGCTGACCATGCTGACCCAGCCGGAGTAGTTGATCGCGGACTGGAAGGGATGGACGTTGACGGAGTAGAGTCCCAGGAGCGTGAAGAGGATCAGGAACTGCGACCATTGCAGCGGATCGCGGCGGAAGAGGCGGAGGTCCTTGAGGAGCATCAGGCGGACGGTGCGGGGCAGCGGCGCCAGTACGGCGCCGGTGAGGGCGTCCAGCCAGGCGAACCACGCGCGGCGGCGGCCCCCGCCGGCGCCGCACACGCGGCTGTAGGCGCGGCGGTACCGCCGCGCCGCCAGCCACACGGCCACCTCGCGGCAGAACAAGGCATTGGCCACCAGCAGCGCGAGGAACAGCACGCCTTCGGACCAGGTGCCCCCCGCCGCCTCCAGCAAGCCGGAGCTGAGCCACCAGTTGGGCAGCAGCCGCTGCTCGGTCAGCTCCAGCCGCCCGAGCATGTCATGGAACCAGCGGATGGTCATCAGGTCGCTTTCCGGCCGGATCAGCAGCCCTGCGACGAACCAGACCAGCGCCGCCACCAGCCCCACGCCCGCCAGCGCCGCCACCAGCGCCCGCCGCGACGGCACGCGGTACATCGCCTCCAGGCACAACACCGCCCCCACGCTGACGGGGATCGACACGAAGGCCAGCAAGAGCGGCAGCAGCGTCGCGTAGTAATACCATGGCGCTCCGGCCACGATCCCGTAGGCCAGCAGCATCGGGCTGCCCAACAGGAGGAAGCCCCAACTGCTCAGCACGGCGGCCTCCTGGAGTTTGTGCAGGAAGATCCGCTCCGCCCGCACCGGAAGCGTCAAGAGCATGAGCACCTCGCGCGAGCGGAACAGCGAACCGTAGAGGATCAGCGCGGAGGAGAACAAGAGCATCAACAGCAGCCAGAGGAAAAAGGTCGAGAACAGCGCGCGGACCACCTCCTCGTACATCGGGCGGGAGATCGTCGAGCGCAGGAAGCCGAAGCCTTTGTAGCCCACCGCGAACAGCCCCCCCCAGAGCACCGCGCTGAGGCCCAGCAGCACGCCCACCCGCAGCCGCGACGACGAGAACGTCTGCCAGAGGACGGTGCGGAGGATCCGCGCTTCCAGGCGGCGGAAGCTGCGGGCTTCCGCTTCGGCCGACGGCGGCGGGTCCTTCACTGGCGCGGTAGCAGGGAGCGTCATGGTCCGTTGTCAGGTGTCCGTTGTCCGTTGCCAGTTGTTAGTTGCCAGCCGTCAGTTGCGACGGACCACGGACCACGGACTAATCCGCCTTCATCCTTGATCCTTCATCCTTCGCCTGGGTCAGCTCCAGGAACAGCGGTTCCAGCGCGGCGCCGGGCGCGGCCAACTCGTGCCGCAGCTCGGGCAGGCTGCCGAGGAACCGCAACCGCCCCCCGCGCAGGACCCCGATCCGGTCCGCAATCTCCTCGGCAATGCTCAGCGTGTGCGTGGACATCAGCACCGCGCCGCCCGCCGCGGCCTGCGACCGCAACAGGTCCTTCACCACCCGCACGCTCCACGGATCCAGCCCGACCATCGGCTCGTCGACCACCAGCACCGCCGGGTCGTGCAGCAGGGCCGAGGCAAAGACCAGCCGCTGCTTCATCCCGTGCGAATAGGTCTCGGCCAGATCGCCGAGGAACCCGCCCAGATCGAAGCGCTCGCTCTCACGGGCGATTCGCTGCCGCACGGTGGCGCCGTCCAGTCCGTGCATCTCCGCCGCGAACTCCAGGAACTCGCGGCCGGAGAGCTTCTCGTAGAGGAAGGGGTCCTCGGGCACGTAGCCGACGCTGCCGATCGCGCGGCGGGGGTCGTGCACTACGTCGCAGCCGCACAGCCGAACCGTGCCCTCGTCCGGCCGCAGCAACCCCACCAGCGCGCGGATGGCCGTGGTCTTTCCCGCCCCGTTCGGGCCCAGCAGGGCGACGACCTCCCCGCGGCCCACCGTCAGCGTCAGGCCGCTGACGGCCACGGTCTGTCCATACCTCCGCGTAACATTCTCGAACTGGATCATCGGTTCCAGCCGCCGACCATGCTCTCCAACAAGCGCGAGGCGTCCTCGTCAGACATGCGGTTAAACGTCAATGATCCCCCCAAGGCGTACAACTGCTGCCGCAGGACGGTGCCGTCAGGGCGGACCCACAGCCGGCTCCGCACGTTCTTCTCGCTCTCCGACGCATCCACGCGGTAAACCACCACCCAGGTCTCCTCGGTCCGCCCGTTCCAAACGATTTGCGTCTTGAACTCCTCGACGCGGACCAGCAGGATCTCGATCGGGTGGCGGGGGTTGATCGCGTGCAGCGGGCTGTAGGAGGGGACGGTCCAGTGCTGCCCCGCGCGAAGCTCGGGCAGCCGCGTCTGCGGCGAGAGGTCGTCGTTGAGCATGCCGTCGGACCAGGGGATTTTCAGGTCGTTCACGTCGCCGGCGCCCTCGGGCAGGCGGAGCGTCACGGCCAACTCGTTGTCCTGCACGGCCGCCCGCAACCGCACCAGGCTCTGCCCCGGCATGGCCCGCAACGCCGAATCGAACTCCACCAGCCGCCCGAGCGAGTCGAGCGTCACGACGCTCTCGGCTTCCACCCGCAGGCGGATGGAGGGCAGCCCGCGCAACGAGCCCAGCAGCCGCGACCAGGCGGCCAGCAGTTCGTCCAGCGAGACGTGATCGAAGCACAGCCGGCTGCGGATCTCCGTCATCTGGTTCGGCTGCCGGGTGACGGTGCTCACGGCCCAGCCCAGCGGCTGAGAGTTCCAAGACATCCGCCAACCGATGGGCGGGTCGGCGGTGCCGGCCGTGCTCGTGACAAGGGTCCGGAAGCTCGGCCGCTCGCCGACCATGATCCAGGGCAGGACCTTCTTGTCGACCAGCCAAGTCATCGTCGCCAGCCACAAGACGACCACTGCGAGAGTGTACCAGCGACTGCTCATGGATCCGCGGCGTCCTCGGTGTGTATCCCCCCATTGTACACGGACGGCGACGCCTGAAAACGGGGAGGAGCCATGCGAGCTTTAGCAAGGCCCGCTGTTTGCCCATCTTCCCACGACCTGGAAAGGGCGAAAGGGCATCCCCTTGCGAAATCGACGTTGCAATAAACGTCCAACTTCGGCATGATATTGGCTCCGCAGGTTCCGGACCGGACCTGTGCGGTCTTCAGCAAGGAGGCAGAGCCGTGCGACCCCCATCGCGTCTCGTTTTGGCCGTGGCTGTGGCAATTCTCTCAGCGGCGGTCGCCGGCTGCCAGCGGGGCGGCGAGTCGCCCCCTTCCACGCCGGCCTCGGTGAAAGGCCCCGCGGGAGACACCGCGGCGGCGGGTTCACAGAACCAGCCCGCTGCCGTGCCGCGCCCACCCGACCAAGACCCCCTGCATCCCATCGTGGAAATCGACACGAGCCTCGGGAAGATCACCGTCCGGCTCGATTCCGAGAAGGCCCCCATAACTGTTGACAACTTCCTGACCTACGTCGCCAGCCGGCACTACGACCACACGATCTTTCACCAGGTGTCGAAGGAGTATCCGAAGCTGATCCTCGGCGGCGGTTATACGGAGGAATTGGTTGAAAAGACCCCCCGCATCCCCATTCGCAACGAGGCCCACAACGGCCTGCGAAACCACCGCGGCACGATAGCCATGGCCCGCCGCCCCGACGGCGAAGACTCCGCAACCTGCCATTTCTTCCTCAATCTCACGGACAACGAAATCCTCGACTTCAAGCAGCGGACCGCCCAAGGCTACGGCTACTGCGTCTTTGGCGAAGTGACCGGCGAGGAGTCGCTCACCACGATAGATCGCATTGGGCAGGTCTCCACGCGGGATACCAAGCAGTTCGAGCGGATCCCGGTGGAAACCGTGGTGATCAAGTCGATCCGCCGCATCAAATAGCCCTCTACCGTGGCTGCTGCCCCGTCCCTTGACCGCGGATCGGGCACCATCCGGGCAACGACGGTCGGCACGGTCGCCACGGCTACCCCCGCCTCTTCTCCTCTGTTTTCTTCGCACCGTTCACACTCTTCACATCCTCCGTATAGCGCGCATTTATCGGTATCCTGCGCAACTTCACATTATGAGCAGGCAGTTTGTTAGCACTGCGCGAGACCCGTTGACAATACGGCCTTTCAGGTCGCATAATGGCCCATGCTGTTCTCGTCATCGACGCGGCGACCGGTAAATGGAGGGACCGTCATGTCTAGCCCCATCTATTTCGTGCAAGGCTGCCCGACATGTGGTCGCAGGCTTCAAATCCGGGTCGAGCACCTCGGAAAGAAGGTTGTCTGCCAACACTGCCAAGCGACATTTGTGGCGATGGACCCGGCCAACGTTCGCGACGGTTACGTCGATCCGGGCAGCGCGATATTGCGTCGCGCGGACGAGTTGCTCGACTGCGTGATGCAGCGAAACCCGCAGGCGCCCCACTAAGCACTGCCCGCCGTCAGCCCTTCGAGGTCTTCAAAGAAACCCGGATAGGTCTTGGCGGTGCAGCCGGGGTCGCGGATGACCACGCCGCCCACAGCCAGTCCCACTAGGGCGAGACTCATGGCCATGCGGTGGTCGTCGTAGGTATCGACTTCCGCGCCGTGCAGCGGCCGCGGCACGATCCGCAGCCCGTCGGCCCGCTCTTCCACCTCCGCGCCGAACTTTCTGAGCTCGCTCGCCAGGGCGCGGAGACGATCCGTCTCCTTGTGCCGGATGTGCCCGACGTGGGTGATCGTGGTCGGTCCCCGGGCAAAAAGGGCCACGGCCGCGAGCGTCTGCACGGTATCGCTGATGGCGTTCATGTCGGCCTGGATGCCCACCAGCGGCCGGCCGGTCACGGTGAGCGAATTTGTGCCTTCTTCCACGAGGCAGCCCATTTTCTGGAGACACTCGCAGAAGGCCACGTCGCCCTGGATGCTCTGCCGGGTGAGCCCCTCGACACTGACGCTGCCGCCGGCGATGGCCGCGGCGGCAAAGAAATAACTGGCTGCCGAGGCGTCGGGCTCGATCGCGTACCGGCAGCCGCGGTAACACCCGCCGGGGATCAGAAAAACCGACGGCGGAACGGAGCGCGCCCCGGGCGTCAGCGGTGGGACGGACTGAGCCCCGGGCGTCAGCGGCGGGACGGACTGAGCCCCGGGCGTCAGCCCGGGGATATCGCCGCCCGGCGGCAAGTGTCGCACCTCCACCCCGAAGGCCGCCATCACGCCGAGCGTCATCGTCACATAAGGCCCCGAGACCAGCTCCCCGCGAACGATCAGCTCGACCGGTTCCTGGGCGTAGGGGGCTGCCATCAGGAGCCCGCTGAGGTACTGGCTGGACACGCTGCTGGCCACCTCCGCCCGACCGCCGCGGAGTCCGGCGGCGCGGATCACTACTGGCGGACAGCCCGTCTCGTGCTCGCTCCGCGCCTCGACCCCGAGTTGCCCGAGGGCATCCAGCAGGTCCTGGACGGGCCGCTCGCGCATCCGCCCCTTGCCGTCCAGCCGGAAGGTGCCGTGTCCAAGGGCCACCAGGGCGGTGAGGAAGCGGAGCGTGGTGCCGCTGTTGCCCACCCACAGGTCGGCCGACGCGGCCCCCAACCGGCCGCCGCAGCCCGCAACCTGGATCACCGTTTCCGCCGGCCCCTCCCCGACCTCGATGCCCAACTGCCGCAGGCCGTCGATCATGACCCGGGTATCGTCGCTGGCCAGTGCCCCGGTGAGCGTGGACGGGCCGTCGGCCAGGGCCGCGCAGACCAGCGCCCGGTTGGTGATGCTCTTCGAGCCTGGCGGCCGGATGCTGGTCCGCAGCGGCCCGCTCGGACGAATCTCGCGCGTATTGGTCATCGTCGCTCCAGAATCCCGTTTGCCGCCCCATTATATCGGGGAATCGCCTGCCCGGCACCGCCCGGTCTTTATCCTCCCGCCTTCATCCTCTATCTTTTATCCTTGATCCTGCCCCATTCATTGACCGAGGCAGTGCTGTGATCCTCTCCGCCGGCCTGACCCCCGCTTGGCAACACGTTCTGGTCTTCGACCGTTTTCGGCAGGGCGAAGTGAACCGTGCCCGCGAGGCGCACTGGTGTGCCTCGGGCAAGGTCTTGAACGCGGCCGTGGCCGCCCATCGGCTGGGCGGGCCGGTCCTCGCCCTGGCCGCCGCCGGCGGCCCGCCGCTGCCGCAAATGGACCGCGACCTGGCGGAACTGGGCGTGCCGCACCGCTGGATCGTCACCGGGGCTGCGACCCGCGTCTGCACCACCATCCTCGACCAGGCCAGCGGGGAAATGACCGAGCTGGTGCCCGACGGCCTCCCGCTAACCCCGGCCGAGTTGGACGCCTTCGCCGTCGCCTATGCCGAAGAGGCGGCCCGGGCGGATGCCGTCGTGCTGATCGGCTCGCTGCCGGCCGGGGCCCCGGCTTCGACCTATCGCCGCCTGGTGGAAAAGACGCCGTGTCCTGCCGTGCTCGATTTCCGCGGCGAGGGGCTGCTGGCGGTCCTCGACCTGAAACCCTGCCTCGTGAAGCCGAACCGCCAGGAGTTGGCCCAGACGCTCGGCCGCCCCTTGGACGACGATGCCCAACTGCTGGATGCCATGCGGGAGCTGAACCGCCGCGGGGCCCGCTGGGTCCTGGTAACGCAGGGCCCCGGGCCCGTCTGGCTCTCTGCCGCCGATCGGGTCTACCGTTTCCAGCCGCCGCCGGTTGCGCGGGCCGTCAATCCGCTGGGTTCCGGCGACGCCCTGGCCGCGGCCTTGGCCCTGGCCATTGCCGCCGGTCGCCCGATCCCCGATTCCGTCCCCCTCGCCATCGCCGCCGCCCAGGCCAACCTCCGCCAGCTCCTCCCCGGCCGCCTCGATCCCGCCGGCATCGAAACCACCGCCGCCGAGGTGCGGGTCGAGGAGCCGTAGCCTACTTCGCAGAGTGCCACTGGCTCTGCCAGTGCCTCAGTAGGGCCTATCCGCGGGCGGCCCCCTACGGTGAACGCTGAATTCCTCAGCGTGCGCTGGCCCCCTTGTACTCGCGACACAATGGAGCCTCAATCCGCCCAAAGCACTGGCCGAGCCAGTGGCACCCAGCGCCCATGTGGGGACGGTGTCATCCTTGAAAGCACTCGCTCACCGGCAGGCTGAAGCCCGGCAGCAGATCGCCGCCGCTGAAAGTCTCCGACTCGCCGAGGACGACGATCTCGCGCGGGCTGCGGTAGACGGTGACGGTGCGGGTCCGCGGATCGACCACCCAAACGGCGCGGCAACCGGCCTCGAGCCAGTCCTGCACCTTGGCCAGCACTTCGTCGGCGCGATCGTCGGGCGAAAGGACCTCTACGGCCAGGTCGGGCGGGCCGGGAAAGTAACCCGGCGCGAGCTTGCCGCCGATCCGCTCGGCGGTGACGAAGGCCACATCCGGGGCACGGACCGTGTCGGGATCGTGCCCGATGCGGAAGCCCGTTTCGGCCCCAAAGACCGTCCCAAGTGAATGCTGCTCGACAAACATCCCCAGCGGCACCGTGATTTTCACCACGATCCGGCCGTGCTCCGATCCTGCCGGCGACATCATGATCAATTCTCCGCGGACCAACTCGCAGCGCCCGATGTCGCGGGCCGCAAGCAGTTGCTCGGCGGTGGTGATGGTTTCGATGGTGGCCATGGACGGTCCCCGCGTTCCTATTCTGCCGTCATTGCCGGTGCGCTTCCACGTAAATCCGCAGTGCGGCGCTCATTCGCGGCTCGCACTGCTCACCCTGAGATTGGAACCAGGCGAGAACATCGGAGTCTACATGGACCGTCACCGGAATGGAATTCTCGGGCGCGCGCAAGGCCGCCTTGGCGAAGAATGACTCGCCCAGGGGCGGAACGTCCGTCGTGTCGATTGCGTCATCGGTCATGGCGCCAATCCGATCCCAATCGCTCTTTGAGGACTTGCTCATATCGGGTGCGCTCATAGGAAAGCGCCTTTCGTAAGGAGATGACCCGGATCACCCCGAGGCCACGTTCCACATACACCACCACAGCCACGACCGCTCGTAACAACCCGATGCCGACCCAGCGATCTTCTCCGTAGTCTTCGCGATCGTCCGGTAGGACGAGCATCGGCGCGGTGAAGAGTTCCCGCGCGTCCGAGAAATCCAAAGCGTGTTTGCGAATGTTCGCTCGGTTCTTCTCCTCGTCCCACTCCAATTGCATGGCTTAATTATACTCCCTCCGCTCGGTAGTGAGAAGCAGCCCCCGCTTGCGGAACGTGGTTCGTTTTGCCAGAATAGTGAGCGTGGCGGGTTGCTTTCCATTGCCCCTCACCGACCCCCTCCCGGACAGAGGGGGGAGTGGAATATGCTTGCCAAGCTGAAAACGTTCTCGCTGGTGGGCATCGACGCGGTGCCGGTCGAGGTCGAGGTGGACGTCTCGCCCGCCGGCCTGCCCAAGGTCGTGCTGGTCGGCCTGCCGGAACAGGCGGTCAAGGAGAGCACGCACCGGGTCGAGCGGGCGATGGTCAACTCGGGTTTTCAGCGGCCGCAGAACCGCGTGGTCATCAACCTCGCCCCGGCCGACCTGCCCAAGGAAGCGGCCACCTTCGATCTGCCCATCGCCCTGGGAACGCTCATCGGCAGCGGCCAGGCGGCCTCCGAGCGGCTGACCGCCTATGCGGTCGTCGGCGAGCTGGCGCTGGACGGCAGCACGCGGCCGGCCAAGGGCGCGCTGTCGATGGCCATGGCCGCCGCCGCGATCGCCGGGCTCGAAGGGCTCCTGGTCCCGGCCGAAAGCGCGGCCGAGGCCGCGGTGGTCGAAGGCCCGCAGGTGATTCCCATCACCAGCCTGGCCCAGGCGGTGGCCTTCCTGGCGGGCCAGATCGAGATCGAGCCGGCCCCCTCGCGGCTGGACGACCTGTTCCGCGAGCTGGCCGCCTACGACGTGGATTTCTCGGACGTGCGCGGGCAGGAGATGGCCAAGCGGGCGATGGTCGTGGCCGCCGCCGGCGCGCACAACGTGCTGATGGTCGGCCCGCCCGGCTCCGGCAAGACCATGCTTGCCAAGCGGATGCCCACCATCCTGCCCGACCTCACCCCCGGCGAGTCGATCGAGACCACGCGGATCTACAGTGCGGTGGGGCGGCTGCGGCCGGGCCAGCCGCTGTTGGCCGTGCGTCCGTTCCGCTCGCCGCACCACACGATCAGCGACGCGGGGCTGGTGGGCGGCGGCTCGACGCCCGCCCCCGGCGAAATCTCGCTCTCGCACAACGGCGTCTTGTTCCTGGACGAGCTGCCCGAGTTCAACCGCCGCACGCTGGAAGTCCTCCGCCAGCCGCTGGAGGACGGCACGGTGACGATCAGCCGGGCCCTGTCCAGCACCACCTTCCCGGCGAATTTCATGCTGATCGCCGCGCTGAACCCCTGCCCCTGCGGCTACCGCGGCGATCCGCGGCGGAGCTGCCACTGCACGCCGCCGCAGATCGAGAGATACATGAGCAAGATTTCCGGTCCGCTCCTGGACCGGATCGACATTCACATCGAGGTGCCTTCGGTGCCGTTCCGCGAGCTGTCCGGGGGCGTGCCGGGCACCAGCAGTGCGGAGATGCGCTCCAGCGTGGTGGCCGCCCGAGGGCGGCAGATCGCCCGCTTCGACGGCTCGCCGACCCGCTACAACGCCGACATGTCGCACCGCCAGACGCGGCAGTTCTGTCCGCTGACCGACGAGTGCCGCGACCTCTTGAAGGCGGCCATGACCGAGATGGGCCTTTCCGCCCGGGCCCACGACAAGATCCTCCGCGTGACCCGCACCATCGCCGATCTGGACGGGAGCGACGATATCCGTCCGCAGCACCTCAACGAGGCCATCAACTACCGCATGCTCGACCGGCAGCTTTGGACGTGACGCAGGAACGTTGTATAATTGCAGGTGGCTTCATGCCGGTTGTCTTGCGCATCAAAGGATACCGGTTCTGGTTTTATGAAGCCGATCTTGCCGAACCACCACATGTCCACGCCGGACGGCAGGGCAGCGAGGCGAAGTACTGGCTAGACCCGGTGGGGCTAGCGAAGTCGCGGGGCTTTCACGAACATGAACTGACCGAGATTCAGAATATCTTGATAGAGTTCCGGGATACGATTCTGGAGGCGTGGCGAGCTGAGGAGGCGAAACGTGGTCACCGCGAAGGCTAAGATCAGGGGCCACGATGGTTACGAGTCCATCGTCCCGATCCTCATTCCCGAGCTAGATGAAGTACGTCGATTTGCGGCCGACCTTCACGCGCGAGGAGAATCCTGGGCGGGCGATGCTTTCGGCTGGCCCGCGGAGTATCATCCGCAACAGGGCGACCCACCCTTGGATTCCAATCTGCGCTTCACCCCTGCGGACTTCTGCATCGGAGCAAGCGGCGTCTGGTTCTTTTCACTCATGTGGGAGCATGGCCAAGACGCCTCGCCCGTCGAATTCCTCGACGACAGGAACATTCTGGCAGCAGTCACGCGCGAACAGTCCCCGCGATAGCCGTAAGCTTCCACAGGAAGGAGGAGCTATTGCCATTCGCCTGGGTGCCTGCTTTGAGCCCGCATCGCTTGTTGCTCCCGCCGACCTTCTCTTCATTGTCCCATAGCCTGCCGCAGCCGCCTTGCTCAGAACACCTTGGCCAGCGTGCCGCCGTCGACCAGCAGCACCGCGCCGGTGATGTAGCTGCCGGCCTCGCTGGCCAAGAGCAGGGCCGGACCGGCCAACTCCTCGGGCCGCCCCCAGCGCCCCAGTGCCGTGGCGGCCGCCAGCGCTTTCTGCGCCTCCGGGCCGAGCAGCGACATGGGCAGGTCGGTGGCGAACGGCCCCGGCGCCAGGCAATTGACGGTGATCCCGTACGGGCCGAGGTCCATGGCCCCGGCCCGGGCCAGGCCCAGCAGGGCCGACTTCGTGGCCGAGTAGGCGCTGCGGCCGGCGGTACTGGCCAGGCCCATGATCGAGGAGATGTGGATGATGCGGCCCCAGCGGCGCTCTTTCATGCCCGGCACCAAGGCCCGGCTGAGCACCATGCAACTGGTGAGATTCAGCTCCAGCAGCCGCTCCCAGTCGTCGTCGCGGACCTCGTCGATGGCCTGGGGGAGGTTGGCGCCGGCGTTGTTCACCAGGATGTCGATCTTGCCCAGGGCCGCCACCGCCGCCTCGGCCAGGCGAAGGACCTGCTCTCGGCGAGTCATGTCGGCGGCGGCGTATTCCACGCGGGCGTGAGAGGCTGTGAATCAAATGCGGTTTTCCGCCCGTTCGGTTGCGTGCCGTTTTGAGGCGCACTCGACAGTCTCCTGTCGAGCGAGTTCGTCTCGTAGGCTGCCGCAGCCAGGGGGACGGATTGCC
>Ga0326727_10019589_pt1 | contig 13569 bp, 11 predicted proteins | sample MB2enrmetagenome_FD_207643 | JGI IMG/M metagenome (GOLD analysis project Ga0326727, IMG submission 207643) | Lab enriched peat soil microbial communities from McLean, Ithaca, NY, United States - MB29MY | ecosystem: Environmental > Terrestrial > Soil > Wetlands > Peat | place: USA: New York... | reverse complement strand
GTTAAGGATCCACCTGATGCTGACCCAGATCCACACCGGGCTCTTTCCCCCCTGCGACCCCGGCGCCTGGATCTGCAGCCCCCAGTGGTGCGGCTACTTTTGGACCTGCAAATATTCGATCAAGAGGAGATAATACCATGGAAGCCACTCCAGACCCAGCCCCTGCCGCCTTGGCGGCGGTGGAGCCCTTCACCGGCGAGCCGGAGACCTATCCTGAGGCCACCCCTCTCCCCCAGGTCCCCCTGCTGCGCTCCCAGACCCAATTTCACACCGCGGTGGCGGTGCAGCGGCCCCGCAACCTGGATAAGGTGGTGGCCGCGGTGCTGCGGGAAGCCGAATTCGCCGGGGATGCCTTTTACTACTCCTTTCCCATGGGGGGCAAGAAGATCGAAGGGCCCAGCATCGGCCTGGCCATGGCCGTGGCCCGGGAGTGGGGCAATTGCGCGGTGCCGGTGGAATACTATGAGACCCTGACCGAATGGGTCTTTAACGCCCACTTCGTGGATCTGGAGCGGGGCTTCACCGTCTCCCGGGTCTTCCGCAAAAAGAAGGGCAGGGGCGTCTTCAAAAAGCTGGAGGAGGACCGGGCCGAGGACATGACCTTCCAGGCCGCCCAAAGCCGGGCCATCCGCAATGTGGTGTTGGCCGGGGTGCCCCGCTGGCTCACGGACCAGGCCAAAGAACGGGCCAAGGACGCGGTCTTAAAGGGGATCAGCAAAGAAGGCCTGGCCGCGGCCACGGACAAGGCCCTGAAGTTCCTGGCGGGTTACGGGATCACCGAGGAGCGGGTGCTGGCCCTCTGGGGGAAACCCAAAAACGAGTGGACCTCGGAGGATATCGCTACCCTCCGGGGCCTGGCCTCCCAACTGCGCGACGGCCAGGCCACCCCGGAACAGCTCTTCCCGGAGGGGCCGACCCCGACCCCGCCACCCCCGGCAGTAGCCAAGGCCAAAAAAGGTCGCGCGCCCCGAACCCCGGAGGCGGCCGCCGGGGCTCCTCCCCCGGTGCAGCGGCCCCTGGGCAATGGGGCCGCGGGCCCCGGCCCCCCCGGCCCCGCCAGCCCCCAGCAGCTGGAGGCCATCCGCCTCAATTGTCTGGCCAAGGAGGTGCAGCTGGACCTGATCCTGGAGCAATGGGGCGTCCGGCAGCTGGAAGACCTGGATGAGGCGGCCGCCCGAGAGGTCCAGGAGTGGCTGGAACAGCAGTAAGGGGGCCGGCAGGTCAGGCGCCCCCTGAGACTCCCTCTGGGGAAAGCGTGGGAGTCCCCAGGGCCCCAGGACTAGCCTTCCCCGCGGGGATTGGTGGCCGGGGAGCCGGGTCTAGGCGCCTCGGCGGTTTCTTGCCGGTTTTTTTCCAGTGAGCCCCAGGGCTGCTCCTGAAAATCGCGGCTCACGGCCCAGTGTATTTCCCAAAGCTCTTTATTGTAAGGATTCTAAGAATTCCCCAGGAGTCACCATCTTGATCTCCTGGTAATTTCTCAAGTTAAGGAGATGTTTGTCGCCAGAAATGATGAGGTCGGCCTGGGCTTTAAGGGCGCACTCCAGGATGCGGTTATCGGGATCGTCGGCAATTACTGTCAGGTGCTCATTGTGATAAACCATTTCAGAAAAACCTTTAATACGCTGGATGGCGCTTTTGGTCTTGGTATGGTCCCACAAGAGCTTCGTCTTGATTATCCGCTCGAGCTCTTCGAGGATTTGCGGGGAAATGAAATTGCGAACTCTTTTTCTCCGGGCCCAGAGGACTGCTTCAGCCGGTCTGGATTCGGGGAGGTAGAAGGCCGAAATAAAGACATTGGTGTCGATAACCACCTTAAGCATGGGATTGTTCGCCGCGGAATTCGTCCACTACTCGCTGGATGTCCTCCTCAGTTTTAATTCCTGTTGCGGCGGACTTTATCCGGGCATAGCGAGTTAACTTCTCCCACTCCCGATCTTCCATATAGCGGCGTAGAGCTTCCCGGATAAGCTCGCTTTTCGTGCGATTTTCCTCTTTGGCCACTTTCTCAACCTCCCGTAGGAAGTCTGGCATTATGGAGAAGGAAATTAATTTCGTAAGTCTCAACCTAGCACCTCTTGGTTATTTATTTAATACTTAGTTATACTAAAATACTTAGTGATACTATAGCAACTGGAAAAAATTTGTCAATTTTTAATTGCAGCTTGCGGGGCCTTTACGCCACGGCGTCCTCACCGCCGGTGGAATAGTGTGAGACCCTGCCGAAGGAGTCTTTAACGCCCACTTCGTAGATCTGGAGCGGGGCTTCACCGTTTCTCCCGGGTCTTCCGCAAAAAGAAGGGGAAGGGCATCTTCAAAAAGCTGGAGGAGGACCGGGCCGAGGACATGACCTTCCAGGCCGCCCAAAGCCGGGCCATCCGCAATGTGGTGTTGGCCGGGGTGCCCCGGTGGCTCACGGACCAGGCCAAAGAACGGGCCAAAGACGCGGTCTTAAAGGGGATCAGCAAAGAAGGCCTGGCCGCGGTCACGGACAAGGCCCTGAAGTTCCTGGCGGGTTACGGGATCACGGAGGAGCGGGTGCTGGCCCTCTGGGGGAAACCCAAAACCGAGTGGACCTCGGAGGATATCGCCACCCTCCGGGGCATGGCCTCCCAACTGAGAGACGGCCAGGCCACCCCGGAGCAGCTCTTCCCCGGGGGGCCGACCCCGGCCCCGCCGCGCCCAGCAGCAGCCAAGGCCAAAAAAGGCCGCGCGCCCAGAACCCCGGAGGCGGCAGCCGGGGCTCCCCCGCCGGCGCAACGGCCCCTGGACAACGGTGCCGGTGGACCCGGCTCACCCGGCCCCGCCAGCCCCCAGCAACTGGAGGCCATCCGCCTCAATTGTCTGGCTAAGGTGGTGCAGATCGACCTGATCCTCCAGCAATGGCGCGTCCGCCAGCTGGAAGACCTGGATGAGGCCGGAGCCCGAGAGGTCCAGGCGTGGCTGGAACAGCAGTAAGGGGGCCTGCAGGGTCGGCGCCCGCGGACTCCCCCCGGGAAAGGCATGGGAGTCCCCAGGGCCCCGGGACTAGCCCCTGCCGCCGGGACTGGTGGCCGGGAAGGTGGGCCTGGGCGACTCGCCCGTTTTCTCCCTGTTTTTTCAGGTGAGCCCCAGGGCTGCTCCTGAAAATCGCGGACGGGCGGCGTGGCCCGGCGTGGCCCGTGATCCATGAAAGTCAAAATATTTTTCTTGTAAATAGGCATTAAAACTGCATAATTGCAAGAAAAACCATTTTGGGACATTGGTGGTCAAGGCTGCTGCAGAAACTCGGTTAGAGATTAGGGGGGGATTGATCATGAAGAAAAAAACGTACGGAGTGGGTGTGGCAGTGCTTTTGGCTGTTCTGCTGGCGTTGTCAGGGGTAGCCCAGTCTGCCATGTGGGTGGGCGGGGAACTTGGGGGTAATTTCCCGAGGAGTCCGATGGCTAGAGCCAACGGAATTCAGTTGGGTGGCGTTAATTTTGAGGCTACGGTCATCGGCGGTGCGACCATTGGGTATGATTTCGTCAACTCTGGGACTGGGGCCTATGCCTGGCCTGACTGGGTGAAATATTTCAGTATTGCCACGGATATTACTTATAACCCCCTTAGAATTCACTCCATAGGCGGGAATGCTGTATTATCTACGGATAAAGGCTATTGTGTGGCCTGGACTTTTCTGCTCATGGCCCATTACGGCCTGTTCCCCGATTCCGTGGTTCCCAGTGGCCGGGTGAATCCCTACATCGGGGTGGGGCCGGCGATCGTCTGGAGCGGCCTCAATATCGGTCCATTCAGCGGTAACTCAACCAACATCGGCCTGGTGGTGGAGCCCGGCATCCGGTGGGTGGTTCTCAAGAACGTCTCCATAGACACCTCTTTTCGGTACCGTATGACCCAACCAAGCTATACTTTGGACGGAGTCGACACGAAGCTTGATCTGCTGTCTCAATTGACCTTCCTGGTCCGGGCCAACTATCACTTCTAATCCTGGCAAACTTAGGGGTTCAACGGGCGGCCTTGCTGGCCGCCTTTTTTATTATCATATTGACTGGGGGCCCTGTCCCCAGGTGTCCGGTTTCCAACTCAGACTAAGGCCAGCGGGGACTGGACCGGGTTAAGAAAAGAGCGCCTCCCCGCGAATCATTCTGTCTGATGGTGCCGCGGCCTAGAGCCTCCCGGATAAGCTCGCTTTTGGTGGGACATTATCCTGGATTATGCCGTAGAAAAAGGTAGGTAATAATCTAACTATATGATATAAGGAGGTAAAACAAGCATATCAGGGGTCTAAAAATGCTCCCCAGTGGTGAAAGCCGGAAAGGGGTGATCCGGCCGGATTTTAACCGGTCCATCATGATAGATTTCATGGGCGCCACGATCACTTCGGACGTTGGTTTTCTACTGATGCGAGAGATAGATGACCGTTTTAAAATCATCGCCCCCATGGGAGATTGCTTGGAGGACCTAAGGTCACCTGCTCATACAAAACATTCATTGGTCCAGATGATTCGTCAAAGGGTCTACCAGATCGCCGCCAGCTATGAAGATTGTAACGATGCCGATTTTCTTCGTATAGACCCTGCCCTCAGGCTTGCTCTTGGCAAAGATCATCAGGCTGGCGCCGGGCCAGTCCATGCTGTCCAGACTGGAGAATGACATCCTGGGTAACGAGGCTGGGTTGCAGGCCCTGGAGGCTGCCCTGACCCGATCCACGGATACCCTGTTAAAAAGGAAAAACAAAAAGCGGGTTATTATCGATCTGGATTCCACCGAGGACCCGGCCCACGGCAAGCAGGAAGGGGTTGCCTACAATGGCCATTTTGCCAAGAACTGTTTCCATCCGCTTTTTTGCTTTACCAGCGAGGGCGATTGTCTGAGGGCAAAGCTGAGACCGGGAAACGTCCATTCCGCCGACGGCACTCTTCCATTTATCACTCCCATGGTGGAGCGTTACCGCCCCTGGTTCAAGCTTTTTTGGGTGCGTGCCGACGCTGCTTTTGCCAAACCGGAAACCTACGATTATTGCGAAGAGCAACGGATCACTTATTTCATCAGATTGCCAAACAATGCCAACCTGATGCGCCTCTTGGGACCTAACCTGAACCGACCGGTAGGGCGACCGCCAAAAAGCGGCATTCAGGTCAAGATCGTTGACCTCCATTACCAGGCCAAGAGTTGGAGCCGGCCTCGCCGGGTAGTGACCAAGATCTAGTGGTCATCAGGGCGAGCTTTTCCCCAGGATCGGCTTTGTGATCACCAACTCCAGGCTGCCTGCCGATAAGGTGATCAAGATCTATAATGGCCGGGCCGAGATAGAAAACCGGATCAAGGAAGGGAAGAACACTCTTCGGTGGGATAAAACCAGTTGCCAAAGGTTCGAGCCCAACCAGGCCAGGCTACAGATGGGGGTTCTGGCCTACAACTTCCTGCATATGATCCGGCAATTTTACGTCTGGGGAGAGGAGGTGCGGCGGTCCATTGATTGGCTGACCAAGCGTCTGATCAAAGTAGGGGCCAGAATTTCTTATCATGCCCGGCGGTGGTATGTCCATGTGGCCTCGGCTTTTCCTCTGGCACACCACTACCGATCAGTGCTGGCCTGGGGTACATAGGCCGCAAATCAATGAGGTGCTTGTTTACTAATGGAGAGGTACGCCCTAAATCTGAAGAAAAGAAACTTTTTCAGCGAAAAATATGCTACCGTACCGTCAAGGTGGAGATTCGGCGTCAAGAACAGAAGCTTTGTGGGGTTTTCCCCTGGCAAAGGGGACCCCAAAACCATTTTTTGACCGTGGTGGCCAAGGCGGCCGCATAATCTCAGGTTAATACATGGCCATAGGAGCAATCGATGGAGAATCATCTCGGTTTCGAATGGACTGGTGAACGCTATGTTCCCTCCATTCACGGCAACATCGAACTTGAGCATAAGCACAGATATTTTATCGCACAGCAGTTTGCGAAAGGGAAGACCGTGCTCGATATTGCATCCGGGGAAGGTTATGGCACAGCTCTGTTATCGCAGGTAGCAGACCAAGTTATAGGAGTGGACATCGACCAAACTGCCGTTGCGCATGCAACGAAAAAATATAAAGGGAAGAAAATAAATTTCGTGGTTGGCAGTTGTTCCAACATCCCGCTAATAAATTGCTCCGTTGATCTCGTGGTTAGCTTCGAGACTATCGAACATGATGATCTACACGACCAGATGATAGAGGAAATCGCCCGTGTCTTAAAGCCTGGAGGAGTTCTTCTTTTATCAAGCCCTAACAGGAAAGAATATTCCGACATCCCGCATTTTAAGAACCCATATCATAAAAAGGAACTGTATTACGATGAATTGTCCATTCTTATCAGCCGTTATTTCAAAAAGGTTCTTATTTACGGCCAGCGCATAATTTATGGATCATTAATTGCTCCAACAGATTCGAATACTAGAACAACATTTCATACTTTTAGGAAATGTAGCTCTGGTTTTAATTGCAAAAATGGCATTGAACGCCCAATATATTTTATCGTAATTGCCACTAAAGAAGATAAAATTCCTCCATTCCTCGGCTCATCTCTCCTGGAGGAGGATATAAGTCACTCCGAAGCGATATTGCAGAACGAAGATTGCCAGGCAGTACAGCGCGATACTATTTTGCAACTAGAACAAAAGTTGGAAGAAATCCAACAATCGCAGGTAGGCATTAGGAATACTATTTTCCAACTAGAAGCATCTAGGTCTTTCCGGATAACTAAACCCTTAAGAGATCTCAAGCGTTTTTTTGACAGATGGCGTCATCTTTCCCCTCTGATACCCCTCTTGACGCTTTTGCGGTTATTGACCCCGGCAAATTTCGCAAAGTTTTTTGCTTATCTCAAAAAATACGGGGTCCGATCATGTCTTGCCCGATGCCTTTTTCTTCTCTCCACAGCATTGGGCTACCGACGGCCTGCGGCCTACTTGACCTTTCAACCTCCCGCCCACAAGACCAGGAATGGGCTGGGACCGATGACGCGTAAAGTGCCGGGCGGGGCTTTACCGTTGCAAGCCGGTGAAGCTGGATTAAGGCTCAAGCTGGACGGCATTAAGGGCGAGCTGGCAAAAAACCTCAGACGCGAGAGGAAAAGTCATGACCGCTCAATTTATTTCCATCATAACCGTCAACTATAACGGCAAACATTTTCTCCCGAACTTTCTTCAGTCCCTCCTCATGGCCGTCAAAGAACATTTCGAAACTGAGATCATTGTCGTTGACAACGTGTCTACCGATGACTCCGTCGCTTGGATCAGGGAAAGACACCCTGATGTGAAGGTCATTCAAAATGACATCAACAATTACACCAAAGCCATCAATCTCGGGATCATGAGTGCCAAAGGGGAGTACATTACCCTAGTGAATAACGACGCAGAGCTTCATCCCGAGTGGCTTCAAAATTTGTGGGAAGCCTTCCAGACAGACGAGAGGACAGGGGCTGTCCAGAGCAAGATCCTCTTCTCCGATCGACGGACGATAAATAGCACGGGGGTAGAAGAAGCCGAAGACTTCTATTTCAGAGACACCGGATTCGGAGAGGAGGATGCAGGGCAATATGATGAGGCAAGGGAAATAGATTATTGTTCGGGCGGGTCTGTAATGCTCCGAAGGCGCTGCTTGGAAGATGTGGGAGCTTTTGACGAGGATTTTATCATGTTTTGTGAGGATATCGATTTCAGCATCAGGGCCAGGCAAGCGGGTTGGAAAATACTGTTTTGCCCTCGGAGCATCATGTATCACAAGTACCACGGCTCCTCGTCGAACGAGCTCTGCGATTACCTTTGCAACAGAAACAGGTTTTTAATTATTGCGAAGCACTTTCCCCTGAAATTGGCCGAAAGTATAAGAACCTCCTATTTCTATCAAAGGGGCGAGCTCAACCTGCTCTACCATTCCCTACTCGAAGCAGTGAGGAAATTGGCTCAACATCACGGCGCGGGTTCACTGGGCGCGGTCGTGGACACGCTCTGCAAGGAAATAACCGCCATTTTCGGACCTCTGGGTGCCCACAATTTCTTTTCCCAGCTGGAATTGATGCTGGGTCTGAGAAAGCTAAGGGTCGGTATTTACGATCACGCCTTCCACTTCGCCGGCGGCGGGCAAAGATATGTAGCTTTCATGGCTGAAGACCTTCAGGAAAAATACGATGTTACTTACATAGCCAATAAAGAGATTACCCTGGAGCAGTATAAGGAGTGGTTCAATATCGATCTCTCCAAATGCAGCCTCAAGATCATCAAGATCCCTTTTTTCGAGCGGCCCGGCCTATACTTTATCAACGAGGGCATGGTTCTTGGCGAGAAAGAAAATCCGTTTGACATTATCAGCCAGGAAAGCCTTCGTTACGATGTCTTTATCAATGCCAACATGTTGACAAATGTACAGCCTTTGTCGCCCATCTCTGTTTTTATCTGTCACTTCCCCGATCAGGAGAAAGAGGGATTCTTCGCGGTGGATCAATACGATTACCTCGTGACCAACAGCCGCTACAGTACCAGCTGGACAAAGGACATATGGCAGCTTGATGCGACCCATTTGATCTATCCCCCGGTCGACATGTACGATCCGGACAGCGATCCAAACAAGAAAGAGCATATTATCCTGTCGGTTTCGCGTTTTGAAACGGGGGGCAGTAAGAAGCAAATCGAAATGGCAAAAGCCTTCATAAAGCTCGCGGCAAAAGATTACAATGTAGGGCGGACGTGGAAGCTTATTTTGGCCGGAGGCAATCCTATCACGAATCCATATTTTGACAAAGTGATAAAACTCGTAAATAGCACAGGCTGCAATATTGAATTGAAAACCAACCTGAGCTATGACGAGATCAAGGCGTTGTATAAAGCCGCTTCCATTTTCTGGCACGCCTGCGGCCTTAACGAAACAGAGCCGCGTTGGATCGAGCACTTCGGGATGACGACGGTAGAAGCCATGCAGAATTATTGTGTACCGATCGTAATAAACGGAGGCGGACAGACGGAAATAGTTCAGAACGGGATTAATGGGTTTACTTTCAATACGATTGCAGAACTGCAAGCCCATACGCTAAAGATAATCTACGATGAAGCCCTGCGAAGAGACATTGCGGAAAAGGCGTACCAAAGAAGCCACGAGTTCAACGGCGAAGCGTTCAAGAGAAGAGTGGCCTCGCTGTTTTCGGAAATCGAAAATGCGCTCATGGGGATCGACACGATGGTCCCACCACATATCATACCTACAGGTTTGCACATTGTTTTCAAGGCCGCGTTGGGAGGCGGAATGATGCTTGAACATGAGATGGCGGGAGAAAAGGACGGCTCGGTGGAGGCGCAAGCGGAGTTATCGGCAAGAGAGGTCGATCCGGGCGAATACGCGGCCATACCGGCAGAGATGGCGGAGCAGATAGAGGACCTCGAGAAGCTTACGCGGGCGTTTCAAAGCTCGCTCTCGTGGCGACTGACGGAGCCCTTGAGAAGAGTGGGGAAACTCCTGGTCAGCCTGCGGTCGACAAAGGAAACTCACCGCGGCATAGACACCTCCGTGAAGAAGACACTGGAAAAAGTGAATCCGGAAAGCCATGCCGTTCCAGACAGGCCATCGGTCGATCCTCCGGAGCTCTCGCAAGCCTTGATAGCCCGCTTTTCGACCGGAAGCTGCTTGAGCCGGAGCTTGATCCCAAGAATACAAACAGTTTGCTCCAGCCTCGACCCGAGTGCCGAGCAGCGTTTTCTTGGAATCGGACGCCATGACCATTGGAAGGCCCTACAGATATTGGACGAGATAGTCGAACGTCGTCTTTCCGTCGTCGATCAAAAGGTGGGGCAGTTCTTTTTTGCAATCACAGGCTGTCTTCTTTCGGACTTCGATCTAACGCGGCTTGCCTTCGCTTATCACTGTTCGAGCAGTGACAAGCAGATTCTCCTTGACCTCCTTTACAAAGAGGTGGTGAGCAAGTCTCAGATCATAGACGATTCCCTGTCGGTTGAAATAGTGCCTGCCGAACCGGGTGTCCTTTTCGTGGATGTGACCCACACCGAAACCTATCCACACATATCAGGTATCCAGCGTTTGGTCCGGAAATGTTGTGAAGCATTCAGGACCAACGGGTTGAAGCATAAGTTGATCAGGAAGGTGCAGGGGCTTCGCACTTTCGAGCTGGTCGACAAAGAGCTGACCATGCAGATGAACATCGCGTCCGCGGCGCCCTTTTGGCCTGCAAAGCTGGTGGAGCGATTAAGACAAAGGGTGTCCAGGTCTCTGCGCGCTTTGGGGATCCTTTGGCCAATAAAGCTCTACAGGCGATTAAGACAACTCAGGTGGCCGTCCTTTGAAGAAAAAACAATCCGGGTCCCCCTCCTTTCCGGCGGAACTGTCTTGCTGCCGGAGGTATGTGCCGATGAGGAAAGACCGGAGCTCTATTTGCAGCTCAAGCGTCACTTCCCGGTAACCGTCGGCATGGTCTGCTATGATCTGATACCCATGGTCCATCCGGAATATTGCGCCCCCACTACCTTTGTTCACTACCTGCAAACGCTGCGCGTTGCCGACAGGATTTCATGTATCAGCGAGCACATCAGGCAACAGTTCGAACACTTTATGAACCTGGTGGACCGGGATGACCATCCGTCCCGTTTGGGTGTACACTCATTGGCCGGCGATATTTGTCCCGCGCGTCGTGGAACGGAGTTGCCGGATGGGATTGGAACAAAGCCGCTTATCCTGTCTGTTGGCACCCTCGAGCCACGCAAGAATCACGTCGGCATCATGCGAGCCGCGAAACTGCTCTGGAATCGCGGCCTTGAATTCAAACTTGTCATAGCAGGCGGGAAGGGATGGCAGAACGACAGAATCCTTTCCGAAGCAGAGGACGCGGTAAGGGCAGGTTATGATTTACAAATTATTTTCGATATCTCCGAACCCGAGCTGGCCAGACTGTACGAGGCGGCCCGTTTTACCGTGTTCTGTTCGTTTACGGAGGGTTTTGGACTTCCGATCCTGGAGTCGCATGCCTTCGGCAAGCCGTGTGTCACGAGCAACATCGGCAGCATGGCCGAGATTGCCAGGGACGGAGGTTGCCTGCTTGTGGATCCGCGCTCTCCGATAAGTATAGCGGAGGGGATATTGCAGCTTATCGAGAACGAGTCCCTGTACTCGAAGCTCTGTGAGGAAATTCGGACAAAGCGCACGTGTACCTGGAACGAATATGCAATGGAGCTCTACAGGTTTTTCATCGAACCCCTGCCTCGTGATCGGTGCCCCTTCGGATGAGTCCATGAAAATGCCTGCTCAGCCTATCCTCCGATCCGATCTTCGCGGCAAGCCCGTTTTTTTCAGTTGCGCGGTCCTCATTGCTTAGCCTGCCCGCGATTCAGTTCCCTAAAACCATTTTTAAACTGCGGTGTCCAGGGCTGCCGCATAATCTCGGATTATGTCCGCTGGCGGGTCCCCTCCCTGGCACGGCCCGCTTGACCATGCCTCCCCCTGGGACGGGTGTGGGGGTAGCGAATTAATGATGATTTCTTAAGATAAAACTCAGGTGAGTATATTAGATGGACTAATGGGGCAAAAATTATATTTGCTGGCCGTATACGTTTTCGCCATTTCCAGGTTGCCCCCGAAAGGGGACATGGATGGACCCCAAGTGGACCCAATCCCCCCAGGTTGCATATCTGCATTAACTCCTATTCCGGTATGAATCTGGATCATATCAGCATTTTTCGGCTGCAAAAGTTGGCATTTTTTAACGAATCAGCCCTTAGATTTCGTAACCTTTTCTCGCAATATTAAGACTTCTTGTGGAGCTTCAATGCCTAAGCGAACTTGCTTCCCGTGAATTTCCACAACCATGATGCGTACACGGTCTCCAATTAGAACCTTTTCATTTTCTTTTAGAGTGACAACTAACATATTTACCTCTTAGCCGAGATTATTTGACTTAACCCCCACTCTAACTTAAAACTTGGTACAACTACTGGGCCAGGTCAAGAGGTGCAACCAACCGGCTTCCGGCTCTTGAGTGGCCCGATGCCTTTGAGCAAGGACAATATGAAGGTTAAATAGTGGGAGACTTCTTCCACTCTACTCCTATGGAAATTGTGTCTTTATTTACATTATCCTTATATTGGTCTACCCTTTTGAGCATTGCCTCCAGGACTTCGCCGGTTAAGTAATGAGGCTTTAGAACGAGCTCAAGAAGCCTTGTAAAGCTAGGATTATAATAGTGTTCTTCTTTTTTCAATTCTCGGATTATTCACATGAGCGATATCAACTCTAAATCCTAATTTGTCTCCCACTGGCTTTAGCCTTCCGGCGGGCTGGTTGACGGAAAAAATCTCAACGACCTGGTTAACCCAGAAAATCTGGGTCGCTGATGCGGGTCCGCTGCAAAGTCGTTTCGGGCTAATTGTGCCGGCAGGTGGCACAAAAGGTGCCACCCCGGAACCGGAGGATCATCTGGTAATCTGCATTGGCTTGGGCGGGATCCGGGGCTTGGCATCTGAGCCGGGCCCCACCTGGCTGCCCAGGGCCTCGTCGTCATCCTCGCCACTTATAATAATGCTAAAACCTTGAAATGGTTCAACTATTTCTGATTTAAGGCCCATGCAGGAGGCTAGCGTCGACCATGCCCTTAATCGCACCGCTGCGGATACCTTGGGATCCTGAGCAATCTCCAGGAGGCCGCGGATGATGGTGACCTCGCCGGCACCGATTGCCCGGAAGATTTTTCGGTGATCGCCTGCTTGGTTTTCAAATTTTTCTACAATTTTTCTACCTAGGCGATATAACGATTTTGGGTGATATCCAACATAGCCTGCTGATATCATTGCTTGATCCATATTCAGGCCCCCTAAGAAATAAATTTCAAGGAACTTCATTTCCTTTAGGCTTAATGGATCTTTAAGGTGGCGTGCTGATTTGGGGCTGCTCATAATTGAGGACCTCTAGGGCATGATTTTCTTGAAGGGGCGTTTCTTGTAGCATTATCATAGAATTATAAGAAAAAATCAAGTCCAGTAACTTGGGACTGCCTGGCTCGAGTGGCTGGAAATAAGGTTGGCAAGGAATTTCGAGGGGATTTGATAAGCCAGGCGATGAACAGCAGCGCTCTCAAAGGGGTAAACCTGGATAGTAAGTAACGGAGTCAAGAGGGGAAACCCGGACCCGATAGAGCCCTGCACAATTCTATATCCAGATCATATCCGCAATTTTTCCCGCCCCACTGATAGGTGCAGATCCTGGCAAGTTCTAGAAACTTGCGTGTCCCAGATTTTCGCTTTACTCTTGTCAAACCATCTCTGGCTTGACTTGAACCCTATCCTAACTTAAAACTTGACATAACTGCTGATGGCAGGTCACAGAAAAATATCCCAGAAATGAGAACTCATGGACAGACATCAGATCACCTACCGGGAAAAGCTGGCGGAACACCTGATCAAACAACTCACCAAGCGGCGGCTGGAGGCGAGCTACACCCCCACCGCGGCCCAGGCTCGGGACGAAATCCTGGCCATGATTCCCGCCGGGGCTACCGTCAGCCGGGGCGGGTCCATGTCGGTGGTGGAGATGGGCCTTTGGGAGGCCCTGGCCCACAAACCCG
>Ga0326727_10019588_pt1 | contig 13569 bp, 14 predicted proteins | sample MB2enrmetagenome_FD_207643 | JGI IMG/M metagenome (GOLD analysis project Ga0326727, IMG submission 207643) | Lab enriched peat soil microbial communities from McLean, Ithaca, NY, United States - MB29MY | ecosystem: Environmental > Terrestrial > Soil > Wetlands > Peat | place: USA: New York... | reverse complement strand
GTCGGCACCCGGCTTCATCTCGGCCGGGTACTCGTCCAACATCGACAGGTTCACCGTCCTGCTCGATCCGGCCCGCTCGATCATCCTCAGATACAACTTCCACCCGCAGCTCCCGGCGCTGGCGCTTCTCTGGTCCCTCGCGGCAGGCGTCTACTGGTGGCGGCGCCCTGAGCTGCGACGGGTCGGGATTGCTCTCTGCGTCGCGATCGCCTGCGGCATCACATTGCTCTCCAGCGACGCCATCTGGGTGTACCTGCCCAGCCTGATCCGGGCCGTGCAGTTCCCGTTTCGAATGATCCCGTTCGTCGTGCTCGCCACGGCGGGCCTGGTGATCGTCGGACTGCGTGCGGTCGACGGCCGCGTCTTCTGGCGGGCGGGGGCTGTCCTCGCCTGCGGCGTGATCGCCGGGCTGACCCTCTATCAAGCCTGGACCGCGACGAATATCGGGTGGAACGGTCATGCAATGACGGTCAGCGCCAACGCCACGCCGTATCCGTTCACGTTTCCCGGACAACAGAACGGATTCCATTTCCTGGGCTCACCTACCCTCGCCGACCCGAAGCAGCGGATCGCTGTCCGGGCGGCGGCGGACGACTCGTACGGTGCAACCGCTCATCCGGGCCCGGCCGTTGCCGATGTCGCGTGGTCGCCGCTGATCAGGGCGCGCGGTGGCACGATCGTCGGCGTCGACGGTTCCGGTTTCGCGGTCACGCGCGTGACGCGGCCGAAGGTGTCGTTCACGTCCCAAGTGACGCCCCCCGTCCTGGCCGGGTTGATCCTCACTTTCGGGGCGGTCGTCGAGGTCCCGGTGGCTCTTGTGGCGTGCCGCCGTCGTCCCCGGCCCCGGAAGGCCGCTTGATGCCCCTCAGGGACGACGGCGCGCGAGCAGCCGAGATGGGGGTGCGGAAACCTCCACCTAGCAGCTAGAACCGATTTGAGTGGTTGGCTCTCGGAAGTCACGACAGGGCGAGGCATCTCGGCGATAGCATGCGAACATATGTTCGTGTCGCTTAAGTGGGAGTGCCGCTTCGAGTGCTCAGTCACCCGCGCTCTCTTATCCATGGTCTAAACTCCATAGATGATGGATAAGAGAAAGGATGCCGTCAGAACCCTTTCGCGTGCCATCTTCGGCGGCGGTGGGTATCGACTCGAGATCGCGGGTGCTCTGCACAGCGGCGAGTCATTCACAGCTCCCGACCTAGGCCTTGGCATTCTCATCACTGACCCCCCACCAGGAGGGTCCATCCACACCGAGCTGAAGTGTCTGACGAAGGCAGGTCTGATTGGTCCGGAGGAGGGCGCGCGAAGCGACCGATCAAAGAGCTACGTGGCCCTGACATGCGCCTTCTGGGAGGCATGCCGGGAGCTGATCGCAATTGCAGAACGAGAGGCTGACAGACAGGAGGCGATTCGGAAGGCACTTCAATTGTCGGCAAAGGCCAATCCCGATCTCCAATCCTTGATCGAGGCCAAGCCTATCGGCGGTCGCGCTCCGTGGTCTGAGGCCTTCAGCGAAGGAAGGGTGCCCGTTCAGAACCAGACTATGCTCCAACGATCTCCCGAGGGGAGTGATCCAAGTGGTGATAACCCAGACTGAAGCGCAACGATTCACGTCGATCAACCTTGCGACCCAGCTCGGACGAATGTCAGACGGTGTCGTCGTCGCAACTCTCCGCTGGGAAACCGATCACGCGATCGGAGCCGAGGATCGTAAAGTCGTCGAACAGGCAGCGAAGTGGCTAGAGGGCCTCGCAACGGCGGTTGCTGATCCTTTGGACCTGGCGAGAAGTCTCCCGCAACTGGGCACTCTCGATGTCACGAGACAGTTCGGACAGCTTGGCACCGACCTGACGGTGCTCCTCGCCGCCGTCAATCAGGTTGACCCGGCTCCACCCGAAACAGCGGAGCCAGCAGTCCAGCAATCTGCTCGTCTGCTGCACGTCGTTGAACTGCTGCAACGTCTCGCGCATGGAAACATCATCGACAGGGATCTGTTTCTCTTGCGGCAGCTCTTCACTGAACTGGCTCAAGTCATGCTGAGTTCAACCGACAGCATGCTCACGCCGCGCGTCGGATCGACATGGACGCCGATCTCCTTTTCTTAGCTCGCATAATCGACAACGAAAGTCAGCGACTCAAGAGCGCAGCGGCAAAGGAACGCTCTGGCCGCGGCCATACGCTTATCGCCCTGCTTGAGGAGACGTGTGCACGGATCGCCTCGGAGGCGGGCCAAATAGCTGCGCAACTCCCCTTGTCTAACTCCGCATTCGGCCCGAGCCTTGAACGTGAACTCTTTCGCCTTCGATACGAACTCCAGTTCGTACATGAACTTCTTGCCCGTTACGGCGGTGATTCTGGGCGCAGAGATCTGCCGGTAGGAATCGCTCATCTTGTGGACGAGCTGGTTAGAGACTTTTTGCCAAGACGCGCGGATCCAATAATTCATCTCACTTCCGAGAACATGTACTCCACTCTGGCGATCGTCGACACAACACCTCAGCTCTGGCGTGAGCCATTACCACCAGAGCCGCATCCTGTCGCTTTCAACTTGCCAGCGCTTGATCCCTCCAATGTCATGTTCTCGCCCATTCTCGCGCACGAAGTTGGTCATACTGCTTGGCGGAAAGGACTTGAGAAGGAACTGAATCGGAGAGCTGACCTGGGTACAGCGAGCACGCATCTCCGAACGGCGGCGAGCGCAACAGGCATTGACGCTCAGCGCTTAGTGGAGTTCTTCGACTCATGGCGTCAGGAACTGCTTTGTGACGCGCTCGCTGCTGTGCTGACTGGCCCAAGTTTTCTGTTCGCCAGTGCCGTGTTTCTGCCCGCCACTGCGAGCACAACGTCCATCGGTGCACATCCGTATCCCCGCGACCGAATAGCTTACTGTTTACGTATTCTTGACCGACGCGGCTGGACTCCATTTATGAAGGAACAAATACCTAACATCTATGAGTGGTGTCGAAGTCTCGGCAACAGCGTCGCCCTGAGTGGCGGCCCAATCGAGACCGGCCTACGCGCTGCTATCGGCGCGACCGAGCCGGCCATAACTGAGGTTGCTCTGGATAAGACCTCAAATGGAATAGACGTCTTGGCATTTTCTGCGAAATTGCCCGAGTTTCGTGAATGGTTCTCCAACGAAGTGCCGCCTGTGAAACTATCGACTTCTGTCCCAACTCCGTGGGAGATAGTCGCGGCGGCGTGGATATGTGAGTTGAATCGCCTCGGAGATACGGCAGAAGCATTAGTCATGACATCTTCGAATGTCTATCTGAATCGTTTTCTCTTGAAGTCCATTGAGCTCGCTGGAATTCATCAGCTCTGGAGTGAGACTTGACTCTGTTGCTTCATGATCAGTTGAAATCGGCGTTGACGCGTCCGGTGCTCGAGGACCGGCTCATTGTCGAACCACTACTTGACGACGAGCAAGTTGGGGCTGGAACCATCGACATTCGGTTGGGAACGGAGTTTCTTGAGGTTCGACGGTGGGCCGAGACAGGTATCGACCCGCTGACGCTTGCATCCGAAGAAGCCTCGCATCTCGCGCAAGCAGTGGAAGGCGTATTCGTCCCTCTTGGCGAACAATTTATACTTCATCATGGGCAGTTCGTGCTAGGCGCTTCACTTGAGTTCATTCGACTGCCCTGGGACATTTCGGGCCAAGTCCTGGGCCGTAGCTCGTGGGGCCGTCTCGGCTTGACCGTCACAACAGCAGTGGTTGTGCAGCCCGGATTTACTGGCGTACTGACTCTTGAGCTCTCAAACAATGGGAGTGTTCCCGTCCATCTCTACCCCGGACTTCGAGTTGCGCAGCTACAACTTTGGGCTGGGGAGACGCGAAGTGAAAGGCCTGAGTCTGAGCGGTCTATGTATGCCGTGCCGCTCGGCCCCGAGAGCGTGCGTCTTGCGTGGAAGAACGATGAGGTCGAGCGAATCACGAGAATCGGAACGCGGTTATCAGGCAGTCCCTAGCACCCGACACGGCCGCGTTCCTACACGTCACGGAAACGGCAAGTGAATTTTGGCACCCCCAACGGGATTCGAACCCGTGTTTCCGCCTTGAAAGGGCGATGTCCTCGGCCGCTGGACGATGGGGGCTAGGGCTGTTACAGAAAATCAGTGAAGTTGGGCCACTAACGGGCCACTCCGATACGGCCTTCGGTTACTGTCTTACCCGTGGTGCAGACCGAGGGCACGCGCAAAGGCAAGGAACCCGGCAAGTGGAAAGGCGTCGAAAAGCATTCGAGCTTCGGCACCGTCAAGCTCACCAGCAGTGGACGTTATCGCGCGTTCTACACGCGCAAGGGCAAGCGCGTGAACGCCGGGACGACCTTCCCGAACCGCCTCCAGGCTGACGCTTGGCTGAAGAACGAGTGGGGGAAGCTCCACGATCCCAACTGGCGCGATCCGAGCGGGGACCAAACCCTGCGGTCGTTCGTTGACGCGGTGTGGTGGCCGAGTAAAAGCGAACTGGCTCTCCGTACCCGCGACACCTACGAATCTATTCTTACGTCCTGGATCTACCCCGAGGTCAGCCGGCCCCCTGATGCCCCATTCTCACTAGGCGACCTCTTGTTGTCGGAGATCACCGCCGGGCACCTCGATCTTTGGTGGTTCGCCTGTCGGTCAAAGCCTAAGTCGGCAAGGGCAGCGAAGGCTTGGCGTGTGCTCTCGCAGATTCTGCGCTATGCCGAGGAGAGGCGAGCGGTTGCCCACAACCCCATGGCGAGCGTCAAGGGCAGAGGAAGAGGGACTGAGCATGCCAGGGGACGCCGCGCCCTGTCGTCCGAACAGGTCGCGAAACTCACCCAGGCGATGAAAGAAGTCGAACCGCGCTGGGAGGCCATGGTTCTTGTGGCTGCTGCCTGCGGACTGAGGTTCGGCGAGGCCGTGGGCCTCCAGAGGCAGGACGTCTCGCTCGATCCCGAGCACCCCGGCCTGACCGTGCGCCGAACTGTCGCGGAATCCCAGAGCTACGGGTTTTCCGTCGGCCCGCTGAAGGGCCGGGTGGCGGGCGAGGAGCGGTGGTGTGACCTGCCTTCGTTTGTGGTTCCGTCGCTGTCCGCACGTCTGGGCGAGATCGGGGAGCAGCCGGACGCGTGGGTCTTCACGACCTCCCGAGGAGAACACCCGAGGCGCAGCTCGTTCGCCCGTACGTTCCGCAAGGCGCGAGCGAAGGCGAAACTCCCCGCCGACGTCACATACCATTCGTTGCGCCACACCTCGGCGACCTTTTTTTCGCAGGTGCCTGGTGCTTCGCCGCGAGAGCTTATGGAACGCTTCGGTTGGCGTTCACCGTCGATGGCTCTCCACTACATGCACACGGATAGGGAGCGGATGCGCGCCCTAACCGCTGAGTTTGACGAGAGGTTCAGCGACGCGTTCGCTCCGCCCGCGGAGGGGGAAGCGACGGTCGAGAAGGCGAAGGAGGAAGTCGGGTAGGTCAGTGGGTCTTGCCGTAGTTGCGCTCCAGCATGGCAACCAGGTCACGCACGAGATACCAAACGTGGCCAGCTAGTTCGTCCTTTGTCGAAGCGAGTTTGCTCTCGGCTCGGCGACGGCGGAGCGTCGATATGTCGCAGCGGAACTTGTCACAGACGTCCTCCTCAATAATCCAGTCGGCGAGGCTTGTCACCTCGGCCAGAGGTATGAGCTTGTGCTTGTTCTCCCGGTTTCTGCGACGGGGCGGCGACCCCAGTTCCAGCACGTTCGTACTCATGAGACAGGACGGTAGCACCTGCCTGTATTACTCTAACGATATGCGGTGCTACCTGCGCATGTTTGCGCTCAGGACAGCGACGGGGTAGTGTGCTGGTATGAACCTCACACCTGAGCAGGAAGAGCTGGCGGAGGCGTGCCGGGAGAAGGCCGGGGCCATCGCCGAGCACCGACACCAGATCTCGCTTCTTGCCGCTGAAAGACGCGTGTTGGCCGAACAGCTTCTGAGACACATAGGGGATCTATCGACCACGGCCCAAGTACTTGACGTGTCTCGGCAAACTCTGGCTGGGATTGTCGGCTCAGCTCGACGACCTTCTGGGCCGTCCCTGCTCCCTCTTGTCCAGGCTGGCGTCTTGTCGCCCAACGAACCTTTGATCATCAATCGTCGGAACCGGCGCAGCCTCGAAGCCCAAGTTCGTCCTGATGGGTCGATTCAGGTTGGGACGGACGAGAACGTCCGGGTCTTCGCTTCGCCTAGTGCCGCCGCGGGTTATCTTCTGTCCGTCCGTTCGGCGGACGGTTGGTTGAGATTCCGGTGTCCGGAGCGGGACTGGCGCACTCTTCACGAGCTGCGCGAGTCGCTCGGACGACAGGGCGCGGTGGCAAACGCGAAGTCGGCACCTTGACCGACGCCGTCGTCGCAACGGTTGGTTCGGATGAGCGGCTCGGTCGGTAGGTGACCGAATAGCTGCTCCAGTGAGGAGAGTTCAAATACGTGAGCGAGCCGCAGCATGCGATCGAGTCCGAGATCGTGCTTGCCCTCTTCCAAGCGGCGGAGATACGTTCCATTCATGGTTACGTGCTGCCCCAACACATGGTAAGTCCAGCCTTGTTGAACGCGAAGTTCTCCAACTCGTACAGCCAAAAGCGCGCGATCGCGCGGGATTCCATTGGCAAGCAGGTTTTCCAGGTTCGGGGCTGGAGGCACGGCTCCTGGAGTTTTTGCCACGCTACCATCATGCCAAAGCACAGGTTTGTAGTTCAATAGCGCGCGACCGCGCGCTAATATGATTCCGCGGTTAGAGCGGGCCAACCGGAGACCCGCTGGTGCCGCCAGGAGCAACGCAATGGTGACGGGTCGGCAGAGGGTAACTCGCGCGCGGCCGACCTGCGCGCGCAAAAGTGGCACCGCAGAAGCCAAGACAGAGCGGCGGCATGTGAGCAGAGCTACGAGCGGCCCCACTTTCTCTGTCGTGTCGCTATTCACGGGGGCCGGCGGGCTTGACGTCGGACTGGAGCAGCAGGGTTGCTACAAGCTAGAAGCGTGCTTGGAGATCGAGCCACGCTTCTGTGAGACGCTCCGGCTAAACCGAGACGCCGGGCTGCTAGGAGACGCGTCGACCCGAATCATCGAAGCCGACCTATCGACCTTCGACCCATATCAATTGCTTGATGTGTTAGGGATGAAGCCGGGCGAACTCGATCTGCTCATCGGTGGCCCGCCATGTCAGTCTTGGAGTACCGCTGGGCGACGCCGGACGGCCGAAGACCCGAGGGGAGCCTTGATTTGGGATTACCTTCGCTTCGTCGAGACCATGCGTCCACGGTTTTTCTTGCTGGAGAACGTTCGAGGACTACTTTCCGCGGCACTCCGCCATCGGCCAATCGCCGAACGGCCAAACAAGGGTGGCCCGTCCCTCGCATTGGACGAAGAACCGGGTTCCGCGATCCGAGCTTGGAGTGATGATCTCCAGAAGATTGGTAACGGAGAATATCGGGTCGATTGTTTCGAAGTCAACGCTGTCAATTACGGGGCACCGCAACTCCGGGAACGAGTTCTCTTGATTGGCAATAGGCTTGGTCATGTAGTCGACTTTCCCGCGCCAACACATGGCGTTGAAAGCGATATCTATTCACACGGCAGGCTCCAACCGTTCCGTACCCTTGGCGACGCGCTTCTAGGCTTCCGCGATCCGCATCCCGTAATGATGGACTTCAGTCCTAGGAAGAAGCGATACCTATCGATGGTGCCACCGGGCGGGAACTGGAGGACGCTGCCAGACGGTGTCGCTCGGGAGTCGATGGGGAAGGCCTACATCGCAAAAGGGGGACGGTCAGGATGGTGGCGACGACTCTCGTGGGATTTGCCATGTCCGACGATCGTGACTCTTCCAAATCACGCGAGTACGTCGATGTGTCACCCGGACGAGGTTCGCGTTCTCTCAGTTGCCGAGTGTGCACGAATCCAAGAGTTCCCCGATGGCTGGAAGTTCGCGGGTAGTCCTCAGGAACAGATGAGTCAAGTTGGCAACGCGGTACCCGCTCGTTTGGGCAAGGTTGCCGGGGAGGTGATCGCGGGACATCTTCGCCGAGGTTCGGAGGAGACCGACGATTCGGTTGAACCGTTCCGAAGGGTGTACCTGAGATCGCATGTTCGCACACGGCAGTGGTGGCGTGATGGCCAAGTCTACGTATGGGACGGCCCAGAAGGCTCGGCTGGGTACAGTGCCGTTCGGCGCGCTAGAAGGAACCCTTGAATATCAGATTCCACATATCGTCGTCCGCGCCGACAAGATCGAACGCGTCGCGAAAGGATTCTGCCAATCGCAGCCTCGCCTCAATGAGGTGCTCAAAGTACGTCTTGCCACCATGGTCGATGGCGAATTGCCGTTGGGCCGCTCGGATGGCGTTGTAGACAGCGAGATGGGCTTTGGCCACTCCAGTGATGAATTCCCACAAATCTCGTCCAACGAGGGTATGAACGTAAGAACCCGTTTGACTCATCACAAGCTCGGGCTTGTTGTTGACCCGGTCGCGTTTTCCGTATGTGATTCCTATGATGATGTCACATTCCGTTTGGGCATGGATTCCGGGGAAATTAGCGATCATCTCGTTTGCATGGGACTGATTCATCGTCCAAGGCCCAGACTTGTAGGTCATCAGGTACCGACGACCCTCAACGTAGATCTCTGCATCGATTGAACTAAACAAGCGGGCGGCCTCAGGGTGGGCGCGCGTAGCAGCTCTGCCGAGCGGTTTCTCTGCCGGAGGTTGACTTCCAAAGATGGGAAATATCTGTTCTTCAACGAATCGTCCGAAAGCAGTCGCGTCACCGTGTGGCAGTTTCGCGTTTTGGGCATATTCAGCGGCTTCATAAGGGGAAAAAATGTTGTAGGCGGGTGCCATTGCCAGCATTAGGAACGGGTTGAGGTTGACGTCCGTGCTAGCGACGTCAACGAGTCGTTGTGTTGTGGCGAAGCGGCGATCGAGGAAGTCGCGCGTTACGGCGACAAGTTGGGCGTAACGATCGTCGGGCATTGTTTCCGCGAGTGACGTTCGGCGGAGATCAAGTACGGGCGGCACCGTAGCGGGGGTGGTGTCGCCCTGGGCTATTTCTTGTTCTGGAGCGGCCGTTGGCTCTTCGTCGTTTTCCTTGTAGATCATGGAGCGACCAATACCCCGCACCCGAGTGCATCTGTCGGTTGACCGCGAACGGTCGCCTCGACAAGGGCTGCGGCTGTGGCAACGTCGTCGTGCTCCCAGACGCGTACGACAGTCCAACCAGCGAGAATCAACTTGCTTGCCGTGTCGCGATCGCGCTCCTTGTTGCGATCGATCTTTGCTTGCCAATAGGCACCGTTGGTTTGGGGTGGGTGAAAGTGTGTAGGACATCCATGCCAGAAACAGCCGTGAAGGAACACGGCAACCTTGTTGCCAGAGAAGACCATGTCTGCTCGACGCCGCAGTCCAGCGATTGGCTCATGATCGACGCGGTACCGGAGACCTCGTGCGAAGACGGCTGATCGAAGAAGCAATTCGGGCTTCGTGTCGCGGCCGCGGTTGCCCTGCATGACTGCTCGGACAGCCGGCGAGGATGCGCCGGGAGCGTGGCTGGGCATATTGGGATAGTAGGCGCGGGAGACGGTCGCTAGCGTCTGGACTTGAACTTGTAGAGAAAGTGGTAACAGTCCACGCGAGCAGGTGTTTCTCATGGCGTCGGCGCGCAGTGCCGACGCCATGAGCGAGGAACCGCAGGTCTGCACTGGCTGTTGAGCCTGTGCCAATACTCCCGTCTCGAACCGGAGAACGCAACGGACTGAGATCGGCGGCGGCATTGGTTCGCTCAATACTCTCTGGCCGTCGCAGGAGCGACGCGTTGCGCCCCTAAGTCCTCCTGGCCCTGGGCTAGCGGAAGCGATAACTGCCCAGGTCAGGGGCTTGACGCCTGCTGCTACCAGATGTCTTCCAAAGAATTCTCGAATTTCTTCGCAAATCCGCCGAATGCGGTGCCAACCGTACCGATGTCTTTGTAGAGAGCTGGAGAGACCAGCTCTGAGACATAGGAGGTACGGACATGCGATACCGAGTTGCGACCGAGGGTGACCAGCTATTAGCGGCTACCGCCGCGGAGCCAGTTCTCGACCGAGAATCCGGAAGGCCCCGGCTGGGGCCGGACGGCAAGCCCGACCAGGTGCTGACCGTCGTCGTCATGGATGCCGCCGGCGCGGACGTCTGGCGTGTGAAATCGACTGACGTCGCGAAGGGCGTCAGCCAAGGCGCGCCCGTCCGGATTCACGGCCTTGTGGCCACCACTTGGGAAATCGCCGGAAAATCGGGCGTCTCATTGCGGGCCGAGCGTATCGAACCCGCGAGCACCGCTCGCCAGGCGAGCTGAAACACGGGTTCGGGGCCGAAGCGGTTCAGGCCCGTCTCGGCCCCGATTCCCGAAGCCTCACAACATTCCGCGGCCATGCCGCGACCCGATGAAAGGAATAGCCATGACAAATCAAACGAACACCCTGGACGAGAACGAAACCGATACCGCGACCGAGATCTACGAGGCCGTCCTCCACTACCTATGGCAGTTTCGAGTGGAGTTCGCGCTTCTGACGGTCGTGGGGGCAACCTATGGCGGGCTTGACCATGCTGTCGGTGAGATTCTTGCCGCTGTTCTCGTAGGTTTCGCTCTCATTGCCGTGCTCGCGATTCACGCGACGCGACGCTGGCTGACTGAGCTGCTCGTCCGCGCACACTGGCGACGCCGTCTCGAACGCGCGCTCGTCAAGGTCGCTCATAGCCGCGCGGGCCAAACTGCTCCTGTCGTAAAGCGCATCTGTCGCAACGCCGTAGGGATAACAGCGGTGGTCTCGCTGAAGGCGGGTGCGTCTGCACTTGAGCTCAGAATCAACGAGGAGAGATTGGCAGCGGCTCTCCGGGTGGCGAGCACGCGGGTTGAGCGCGACCCGAACAACGCGAGCCGGTGCGTGCTGACCGTAATCAAGCGCGACCACTTCGGACGCGGGACGATTCCGTGCTCTTGGCGCGACGCTGGCCGAACCAGCGTTTGGGATGTGACGCCAATCGGTGAGGACGAACTGGGTCATGCCGTCGAGGTGACTCTCGCGGCGAGCCAAGTGCTCATAGGCGGTGTTCCAGGCAGCGGGAAAAGCAACCTGCTCCAGTTGCTCGCCGCGTTCTCGGCCCTCGACCCCTCGACCTCTCTTTGGGTCTTCGACCCAAAGGAGGTCGAACTCGCTCGGTGGAAAGTGGTTGCCGCAGGCACCGCGGGAGCGGACATCGAACTCGCGAACGGTCTTCTGCGGCAGGTTTGCGAGGAGATGACCCGGCGTTACGAGTTCCTCGCGTGGCACGGTGCCCGGTGCGTGCGACGAGAAGACGGACTTGGTCTGCACGTCGTCTTGTTGGACGAAGTGAGCATTTACTTGGGCGACCCCGACAAGAAGGCCGTGACGGAGTTCGCGTCGCTTCTTCGCAAGCTCGTCACGCTCGGACGTGCAGCAGGTATCTCGACAGTCATCGCGACACAGAGGCCAGCGACCGACATCTTGCCATCATCGATTCGGGACAGCATCGCCACGATGCGGGTGGCGTTTCGTTGCGCCACTCGCGAGTCCTCCGACATAGTGCTCGGGACTGGCTGGGCGGCCAATGGCTTTGTAGCCACCGACATCGACAGCGGACAGCCCGGCGTTTGTCTTCTCCTCCAAGAAGGCGGACGGCCGACAAGACTTCGCTGCTACCACCTCGATGACGACGACCTCGACGCAGTCGTCGAGCGCGCCCGCCGGCTCAGACCATGAGCACCCCCGACCCGTCGCTCGTTGCCGAGATTCTCGCCGTGGCGGGCGACACAAGCCGGTACGACGCGTTCCTTTCCGCTGGTGAGCGTTGTCGCTTCTGCACCGAGCCGGTTCGTCTCGTCGGGTCTTCGATGACGGTCGATGAGGCGACCGGCGAGGTCGTCGAGTTGTTTTCGACCGAGCACCTTCCTCGCGGCGAACTGATGAAGCCGTGCGGAACGCGACGAGCAACACGGTGCCCCGCGTGCGCCGCGATCTATAAGGGGGATGCCCGCGCGCTCGTCCATGCGGGGATGGCTGGCGGGGAAGGAGTGCCGGTATCGGTCGCCTCCCGGCCAATGATCTTCGCGACACTCACCGCGCCTTCGTTCGGCTCGGTTCACCGCGAGTCCGCGTCGGGCGGCCCGTGTCATGCGCGCGGCCCCGGTCGTTGCCAACACGGAAGGCTACGTTCGTGCGTCGCGCGACATCGGAGCGATGACCCGGTTGTCGGTGAAGCTATTTGCCCGGCCTGCTACGACTGGGAGGGAGCCGTTCTCTTCAATTCGAGCCTTTCGGATTTGTTCCGACGCACTTCCATCTACGCGAGGCGCAATCTCGCCCGCGTTTCTGGACAGACCGTTCGAGAGTTCGATGCCTCGGCGAGGCTCTCTTACCTGAAGGTCGCGGAGATGCAACGCCGCGGGGTCGTTCATCTCCATGTGATCTGTCGGCTGGACGGAGCCGACGGTGACGACCCGCCGGAGTCGTTGAGCGGCGCAATGTTGGTGCTCGCCCTGCGACTCGCCGTGACACAGGTGCGCGCGCCGCTCCCAGATAACCGGGGGACGGCGCGCTGGGGAGATCAGTTCGAGTGCCAAGTTCTGGACGGGCACGCGCCCGTGGAGACATGCCGTATCGCGAACTACCTCGCGAAATATGCAACGAAGGGTTCCGACGACGCGGGCGCGCTTGATCGGCGCGTCGTCGGGATGGGCGACCTACGGCTCCGCACACTTCCTCCGCAGCTCCGGCTAATGGCGGAGACTGCCTGGCACCTCGGTGGTGTCGACGCGCTCGCACCGCTTCGACTTCGCGGCTGGACGCACACGCTCGGCCTGCGGAGCCATTTCCTCACAAAGAGCCGATACTTCTCGGCGACGTTTGGGTTGCTGCGTGAAAGGCGGCAAACCTGGCAACGCGCCGCGCACGGCGTGGTCAGTGCTTCCTTAGACAGGACGCTTACGGTCATCGGCGACTGGAGGTTCGTGCGGCGTGGTTGGAACAGTTCCGCGGAGACCTACCTCGCTACATCGGAGGCGCGCCGTCGCGCCGAATCACGTCGCCTCGCGTACGAAGACCGAGTGCTCGGGTGCGGCGCAGGCGCATGAAGAGACAACGACGGGCAAGGACGTCGGCAGCAAGGTCTCTAAGAGAGATCGAGTTCCAGGAGTTCGTTGAGTTCGCAAGTGTCGGGTCTCGCCCCCGACTGGATACGTCCGACCGAGTGCTGTCAGGAGCCACTTCCGGGCCACTCCGATTTCGTACCCCTGCACTCGCGTGCCCGAGCATGGTCGCTCATACCCTAGTCAATGGCTTAGCCCCCTGAGCTTCCCACGTCACCGGGGTCTGACACCGCCTTGAAAGGGCGATGTCCTCGGCCGCTGGACGATGGGGGCTCGGTTCCTGCGGAGCGCGCGGAGACTACCAGTCCCGAGTTCGGCGACCCTCGGCCGATTTTCGGGATCCGCAACGTCGTGACCAGGTTCTTCTGTTCGAGAAGCCGCGTATCCGTCGGCTAATGCAGGGGCGACACATCCTCGACATT
>Ga0326727_10019587_pt1 | contig 13569 bp, 15 predicted proteins | sample MB2enrmetagenome_FD_207643 | JGI IMG/M metagenome (GOLD analysis project Ga0326727, IMG submission 207643) | Lab enriched peat soil microbial communities from McLean, Ithaca, NY, United States - MB29MY | ecosystem: Environmental > Terrestrial > Soil > Wetlands > Peat | place: USA: New York... | reverse complement strand
GGAGGGCTTTTCTTGAACATAGACATGGAGGATTAAAAACGTGCACCTCGCTTATTGTCATGCATTAATGAAACAGACTCCACTGGCCCGTCATTCCTCAGGAAACACCGTCTTCTAGTCCTGTTGTAGCCATAAGGAGGCCTACATGACGTTCGTTCGCTCAGAGGACTTAATCCCGACCGAACCCGAATCTGAGACCTCGGAAATTCGCGATCCCTTCAACGCGTACCTTCATGAGGTATCGAAACACTCCCTCATGACAAGGGAAGAAGAAAGGGAAACGGCGCAGCGGATGCGAATGGATGGAGACAAAGACGCCGTGCAGAGAATGGTCCTCGCGAATCTCAGGCTTGTGATCAAGATAGCCCGTGATTACCGTAACCACCACCTCAACCTTCTCGACCTCATACAGGAAGGGAACATGGGACTGGTGCGCGCCGTCAGGAAGTACGATCCTGAAAAGGGGACGAGATTCTCAACCTACGCATCCTTCTGGATACGCGCCTACATACTGAAATACCTGATGGACTCGTGGAGCATGGTGAAGATCGGCACCAAGGATAGCCAGAGGAGGCTCTTTTACAGCCTGAACCGGGAAAAGGAGAAGCTGGAGAGATCAGGGATCATCCCTTCCGCAGAAGTGCTTGCCGACAACCTCAAGGTGAGCAGCGAAGTCGTAGAAGATATGGAGCAGCGCCTGTACCACGGAGATGTTCCCCTGGAAGCGCCCCAACATGGCGACGGGGACCCGCTCATGGATACAATAGGAAGCGGCGAGAGCATAGAGGAGACATTGATCGAAAAAGATTATACGGAAATGCTGCACAAAAAGCTCGCTGACTTCAAAAAGCAACTCAACGAGAAAGAGTGTTTTATCCTCGATAACCGTATCATGGCGGAGAACCCGGTAACGCTCAGGGAAATCGGCGAACGCTTCAACACGTCAAGAGAAAGCGTCAGGCAAATACAGGTCAAACTATCGAGGAATCTCACAAAACACCTGAGATCTAGCGACCTTCGACCGTCCATGTGAAGGGGTCGTTTGCGGCGACCGTGGGGCGGTCTATTACTCGAGGTGTGGTCAATCTCTTTGAAGAGACCGCTTCCTGGCTGACACGCTGTTTTCGCCCGTTGCTTTCGCGACACCCTCTCCTTCAAGGTAGTTCGGCCGGGTCCTTTCTCCTCTTGCGGAAGAAATAGACAATCCAGACCACTGCGGCGACCAAAAATATTCCGCAAATGATCCAGTGTGCGTAACGCCTTACGTCGACAGCGGCTGCCTCTGCTGCAGCCCCAAAAAAATAGCCGACAAGGGCCACCACGCTGTCCGGTGCAGGAGATGCCGCCCGTTCCCGGATGGCGATGGACGCGGTCGATAAGTATCTGGTTCGCCGGGACGACGCCCTCGTCCAGCTTCTGGATCCACCCTTTGACAAATCCGACCTGAATCCGGGTTACATCAAAGGCTATCTTCCCGGCGTGAGGGAAAACGGCGGGCAGTATACCCAAGGGGCGGTTTGGGCGGCAATGGCATTTGCTGAACTGGGCGACAGCCGACGAGCGTGGGGACTTCTCGCCATGATAAACCCGGTGAACCACGGGAAGTCCGCACAGGGCGTAGAACGATATAAGGTCGAGCCCTACGTCGTCGCAGCCGACGTCTATGCAGTCCCGCCGCACACCGGAAGAGGTGGGTGGACATGGTACACGGGATCGGCCACATGGATGTACCGCCTTATCGTAGAATCACTCCTTGGTCTCAAGCTAGATGTAGACAAGCTATCATTCGAGGCCTGCATTCCGGCCGAATGGGACGCTTTCACCGTGCACTACCGCTTTCGTGAAACCGTGTATCACATAAAGGTCCGGCAAAGACACGCGGGTGGAGAAGGGGCAACGACCGTTACCCTGGATGGGGTCGTCCAAGAGGGGAAGGAAATACCCCTTGTCGATGACCGGGTGGAACACTTCGTGGAAGTGACGATCCAGGTAAACAAAGTACGAATTGCTTTACGAAAAGGAAGATGACCGCACATGGAGGCTTTGCGCTTCCCCACGAGAAAGGAAATGGCGACCATGCATTTCGTGAACGACCCTGACGAGGGTCTTTTTGTGCACTATATTAATTCAGAGAGGTCAAATCACAGCACTCACAGGAACATCAAGGAAGCCACGAAAAAGGGAACACGGAAAAACAGGATCGAGGGCAGGATGACAAAAAGTTCGCCCGACTACGAAAAGAGGTTCGCGTCCATCAAAGGGGCTCGCGTCGCCCCCTCCGGCGCCAAAGGCACTGGAGCCTCCCCCTCAAGTCGTGCTCGCCCTGCTCGCACTTTGTCATCGGCTCGCGTCCCTCCGGTGCCGGCACATCACGCCATCTGCGTGGCTCGTCCTGCTCATGAAGCAGATTCCCAAGGAGGCACCGGTGTTCTTCAGGCGCGACGGAAGAGGTTAATTGCTCTTTATGCCCTTGAAAGCAAGGGGTATAGAGTAGCTACGTATGAAGCTTCGGAGGTGTAAAATGCAAGGGAGTGTTCAAAAACAACCCCAGATCAAAATCCTCCCCGTCCTCAGCGTCACTGAGAGGTCTAGATTGAGAGAGGCGGATATCGACGAGGTTGTGAAAACGGTGCAGGGTGTTTTGCCACAACATGTTGACGGGGATATTGATGTAACAATAACGCTCCTGGAAAAAAACCTGAAGATCATGGCAGACATGGCCCTTATGAAAGAAGCCTTGACTGATCTTGTCAGAAATGCAATGGATGCAATGCCTCGTTACGGCACGTTCTCACTGACTATCAATCAGGCCAATTTTGAAATTGAATCTCTGCTCAATGCCGATGACTCTATCATAGGCGCATGCGATTTCATTTCCCTTGCAGGTACAGACGTAGGTGTTGATGAGAAGATAAAGGAGAAAATATTCGAGCCCTTCTTTATCACAAAAACAACTGGTAATGGTCTTGGTCTCGCCATAGCTTACCGCATTATCAAGCGGCATCGCGACGGGAGAATAAAAGCGGAGAGCCGGGTGGGACCAGGCATAGAGGTCAACATATATCTTCCGCTTACCAAGTTCGAAATAGTGAATATGATGTCAATACCGGCAGGGTAAACTTTTTGTGATCACCCGGTTACGGCACGTTGACGTGCCGCGAAAAACCGGCTCTTGACAGACTTGACACCGTGTTTCTGCCGTCATTGTTTCCTCCAGTTCCTCGAATGGTGGGATTTGATTTGAGTCGGCCAAATGAACAGGTTCGCAGAGTGCAGATTCAGGATGCGGGGTGAGGTCGAATAAGGATCCAAGCGCGTAAAGCGGCAGGCCATCGCGTTTAGAATTTGTGAACGGAAGGAGGCACGAACGCTTTGGACCATTTTTGTGATTCTATTGATCTGATGTACAACTCCGATAGCAATAATGATGACGCCACATTTGTTGATTATGGGACAGTAAACCCTATTTTGCGATAGGGAATAACTCCGATGGAAGGTCACTATGAGAACCTCGAACACGCAAGCCAGCAAATTTAGGTCGATAGTCGGCAAGATCGGGATGGCCCTCGTCTTCGCCTCAATGATCGGCGGTATATCCATCGCGCCGGCGTTCGCCAGAGATAACGATAGAGGCCACGGCGGCGGGTATCACGGGCGCGGCGGGTATGGAGGAGCCCATGGCTATTACCGTGGTGGTGGATATCGCCACTATGGCTGATACCCGGCGCCTGTCTATGCGCCTCCACCGGTCGTCTATGCCCCGGCCCCGTATCAGTCGCCGGGTATCAGCCTTGTCTTCCCCATCCACATTCGATAGGAGGAGACCATGTCAGAAAAAGCGCAACCAGTAGAAAAGCATTCGGGCATGGGGGCCATACCCGGTGCAAAGGGCGTAGCCTTTCGCGTATGGTCGCCCCATGCCGAAAAGGTTTATGCGACCGGAACCTTCAATGACTGGAGCAAGACCTCGACACCTCTGGCTAGAGAGGAGAACGGTTACTGGTCGACCGACGTATCAAAGGCAAAAGTGGGAGATGAGTACCGATATCTGATTCACACCCCTCCCGATTGGAATCAACCTCCTCTCTCTCGCATTGATCCTTACGCCAGAAAGGTGACCAGTTCAATCGGCAATGGAGTTATCTATGACCCTAAAGCCTTCGACTGGGGTGATGATACTTTTAGTATTGCCTCGTGGAATGAGCTCATCATTTACGAGATGCACGTCGGTACCTTTAACGTGAAAGAAGAGGGGCAACCGGGCACGCTCGATAGTGCCGTTGAAAAACTGCCCTACCTTGAGAAGCTAGGCATCAATGCCGTGGAAGTGATGCCGGTTATGGAGTTTTCGGGCGACTTTTCATGGGGCTACAACCCGGCGCATCCCTTTGCCGTTGAGGGTATTTACGGTGGTCCGGATGCACTCAAGCGATTTGTGAAGGCGGCCCATGAGCACGGCATCGCCGTTATCGTAGATGTCGTCTACAACCACTTTGGCCCTTCCGATCTTGGCTTGTGGCAGTTTGACGGTTGGAGCGAAAACGGGAAAGGGGGAATCTACTTCTACAACGATCACCGCTCGAGTACCCCCTGGGGCGACACGCGCCCCGATTACGGCCGGGGAGAAGTGCGCCAATATCTGCGGGATAACGCGCTGATGTGGCTCGAGGAGTACCACGCCGACGGGTTGCGCTGGGACATGATAGCCTATATCAAGAGCATCGACGGTAATCCCGACAATCCGGCCAACGACATCCCCGAAGGCTGGAGCCTGATGCAGTGGATCAATGTGGAAATCCAAAAACGTTTTCCGGGCAAAATCAGCATCGGCGAGAGTATGAAGAATAACCCCTGGGTCACTAAAGATGTAGGAGCGGGCGGCGCGGGTTTCAATGCGCAATGGGATGCCGAATTCGTTCACCCCGTTCGCCGGGCCGTCATCATCCGCGATGACAACGAACGCGATCTGGGGGCAATCAGCAGAGCGATCGAGCATCGCTACGATTTGGACGTTTTTCGGCGGATCATTTACACCGAGTCGCACGACGAGGTCGCCAATGGTCGGGCCCGTGTGCCGGAGGAGATCTGGCCCGGCAAGGTGGATAGCTGGTTTTCCAAGAAACGCTCCACCCTGGGCGCCGCGCTTGTTCTTACGGCGCCCGGCATCCCGATGCTTTTTCAAGGGCAGGAGCTGCTGGAAGATCGCTGGTTCCAGGACAAAGTCCCCGTCGACTGGTCTCGGGTCGAGGACGAGCACGGTATACTCGGAATGTACCTGGACCTGATCGCCCTACGGCGCAATCTGTCGGGCGTGACACGGGGGTTGTGCGGTCAAAATCTCCATATCTATCATTTTGACGATGGGGCCAAGCTCATCGCTTTCCATCGCTGGGACAAACAGGGCCCAACCGATAGCGTTGTTGTGGTGGTGAATATGACGAATCAAAACCGGGACGGGTACCGCATCGGTTTTCCGCGGACCGGATTGTGGAAAACGCGCTTCAACAGCGACTCCTATAACTACGGCCCGAAGTTTGCGAATCATCCCGCCCCTGATGTCGAAACTCATGAGGAAGGAGCCGATGGGCTGCCCTGTTCGGGCGAAATCGGTATTGGGCCATACACGGTGGTGATTTTCTCGCAGGATGGATAGGATTCTATTATAAGGGCTCGCGGGGCCCTTCCAACGGGCTTCACGTGAGAGACCCCCGCTGTCATTCCGATGCCAGCTTCAGAACAAGCCCGGCCAAAGGGGGCAGATCGAGAACGAGAGAGTAAGGTCGGCCGTGCCACGAGAGGGCTTCCGTCTCTTGCCCTCCGAGATTGCCCACATTGCTCCCTCCGTAGATCCCGGAATCGCTGTTGAGGAGCTCCCTGTAGAGGCCCGGCTTAGGTACGCCGATCCGGTAGCCGTGCCTTGGCACAGGGGTGAAATTGAAGACGAAGACGAGGAAATCATCTCTGTCCCTGGCCATCCTGATAAAAACCACGACGCTTTGTTCGTAATCACCGAAGTCGATCCATTCGAAACCTTCACGAGTGAAATCCAATTCGTGGAGGGCAGGCTCCTGCCGGTACACGTTGTTGAGGTCTTTGACGAAGGTCTGAAGCGTCTCATGAGGTCTTTCCCGCAAGAGATGCCAATCGAGACTCGTGTTTGAATTCCATTCCCGCCACTGGCCGAACTCTCCGCCCATGAACATGAGCTTCTTGCCCGGTTGAGCGTACATGTAGGCAAAGAGGAGTCGGAGGTTTGCGAACTTTCGCCACAGATCACCGGGCATCTTGTCAAGGAGCGACCGCTTCCCGTAGACGACCTCATCGTGCGACAGGACCAGGACGAAATTCTCGGTGAACGCATAGAGCAGTGCGAAGGTAAGGCTCTTCTGATGATACTTGCGGAAGAACGGATCGCAGGAGAAGTACTCCAAAAGGTCGTGCATCCATCCCATGTTCCATTTCATGTCGAAGCCAAGGCCGCCGAGGTACGTAGGGCGAGAGACTGCGGGCCAAGCAGTTGATTCTTCCGCAATAGTAAGGATGCCGGGATAGCGACCGTGGACTACTTCATTAAATCGTTTGATGAAGGCAACGGCCTCGAGATTTTCGTTCCGTCCGAACCGGTTCGGGATCCATTCTCCGGATTTTCTCGAATAGTCGAGGTAAAGCATGGAGGCTACCGCATCAACGCGCAATCCATCTACGTGATACTTGTCGAGCCAGAAAAGGGCGTTGGAGAGGAGGAAGCCGGCCACCTCATTCCTTCCATAGTTAAATACGAGTGTCCCCCATTCTTTGTCCTCTCCCTGCATGGGGTTTCCATGTTCATAAAGGGCGGTACCGTCGAAAAAGGCGAGACCGTGGGCATCCTTCGGGAAATGGGCCGGGACCCAGTCCACGAGAACGCCGATACCCGCCTGATGGAGCTTATCCACCAGATACATGAAATCGTCAGGGGTGCCGTACCGGCTGGTCACCGAAAAGTATCCCGTCACCTGATACCCCCAGGACTCGTCGAGCGGGTGTTCACATACCGGGAGGAATTCCACGTGGCTATACCCCATCTCCTTGACGTAGGAGACAAGGGAATCGGCAAGCTCACGATAGGTGAGCCACCTTCCGCCTTCTTCGGGAACCCTCCGCCACGACCCCAGATGGACCTCGTAGATGGAAACAGGACCCTCGAACCAGTTTCTACCCGGCCTTGCGTCCATCCACTCTTTGTCGGACCATTGGTACATGTCCAGGTTCCACACGACGGAGGCGCTTTTGGACCGCACTTCAGAAAAGAAGGCGTAAGGATCGGCCTTAACGGCAAGGTAACCCTTGTACCGTGACTTCACTTCAAACTTGTAAACTGTGCCTTGACGAAGACCGGGGATGAATATCTCCCACACACCTGTCGATCCGCGGACGCGCATCGTGTGTCTTCGTCCATCCCACTGGTTGAAGTCCCCGACGACGCTCACCCTGATGGCATTTGGCGCCCATACGGCAAAAACTACACCCTCCACGCCGTTGAGTGTCAGCTCATGGGCGCCCAGTTTTTCGTATTGATCGTTATTGGTGCCTTCCGCGATGAGATAAAGGTCGACATCGGGTAACACGGGCATAAAGGAATAGGGGTCAGCAAAAACGATGGTCTCACCGCTCTCGTCGGTTTTCTTCAAGCGGTAAGGAAATACCAGAGCCTTACCCTCCACGGCTGCCTCGAAGAAACCGTCCTGGTGAAGCCTCTTCATGGGGTATTGTTCGTCTGTTTCGAGGTCTATGACGGCAACCTCGGCTGCATCGGGAAGGAAGGCGCGAATAGCGACGGATTCTTTCTTGCCGGTCCTTACAATGTGGGCCCCGAGAACCGCGAAAGGGTCCGCATGGGCAGAGTTCACTATCTGTTCGATTTCTTTCTTTTCCGTCATGTTACCTCTCGTTGAGTCTTTCTATAAATTATCATCCTTTTGCCCGTGGTCCGCAACCTGCGCAGTCCCTGAAGGGTCGGCAGCCACCGTCTGTCCCGGGAAACGGCGGTATCGTTCCGGTCCGGCGTGCGCCGTTTGCGATAAGTTCACGCGATGGTTGATCTATGGGCAGTGCCATATGCGCCAAACACTCGCTTTCAAATGCGAATCGTTGCTTTGTTAACGATTGACGAATTGCGCAGTAGGTGCAGGCCGCAGCTCATCTAACTGCATTTTAATCCTTGATTATTAAGGTATTTCTTGTAATACTTGTCGCGGAACATTCTTCCTTCCTGGATTTCCGGGCGACAGGCACCCGATAGCCTGATTATTATAGATACCTTACAAATTGCAAGGAGGTATTGAGAATGACCAAGGCGGAAATCGTCGCGAAGTTAGCCGAGGAAATCAAAATCTCGAAAGCAGCGGCAGGTAAGGCTCTGGCCGTCATCACCGATTCCATCGCCCAAAGCCTCAGTAAGGGGAAGAAGGTATCTCTCGTCGGTTTTGGGACGTTTTCGGTAGTGCAGCGTAAGGCAAGGAAGGGCAGGAACCCCCAGACGGGAAAAGAGATCAAGATCGCAGCGAAGAAGGCACCAAAATTCTCCGCCGGCGCGGCCCTGAAAGCGGCAGCCGAAGGAAAGGCTCCGGCCAAGAAAGTGCCAGCCAAGAAAGCCAAAAAGAAGTAGGTAAGGCGGGGCGGACCGAAAAAGGGCCTGCCCCTTTTTACCCATCGATCACTGTAAATACTGCACATCCTACTCCATACAAGACAGATGCACGCACCTCGCGGCTTCTCGTCACCGCGCCTGGGACCCTGCACCGCGGACGGGATCACGGAAACTTCCTGGAAGGCTAAATTTTGCTCGACCTAGCTGATAGCTACTTCTTAAACCTTCCCCTTATTGCTGCAAGGCCCACAAGGGACCGAGCAGGAGCAGTCTGGCACGGTTATTTCCTGCTTTGAAAATATCACTACGCCAAGCAGCTTAACACTGCCGTGACCTCGTCGACCAAAACCTCTGCAAGAATCGGCTTTATGAGATACCGTGCGCATCGGTACTCCCAAGCCTTCTGCATGGTCGTAGGGTCGTCATTTCCTGAACAAATGATTACCGGGAGATCGGCAAGCTGTTTGAACTCCCGTATCCGGCGGAGCAGTTCCAGGCCATCCATCACAGACATGCCGACGTCCGTGATCACCAAGGCAACAGATGGCTCCGCTTGCACAATCTCAAGGGCTTCCTCGCCATTCTTGGCCAAAAGTGTCCTGCCGGCGAGGCCTTTGAGGCTTGTCGCCATCAGCGCGAGTGTTGCGCCGTCGTCATCGACGAGAAGCACCACGGGGTGCGCCTTCGCTTCTTTCGATCCGCCTTCGTCCGGACGACCTGGAGTGGTTACTTTCCTGTCTGCCGTTGAATCAGACATGCGGTTTCTCTCCCACAAAGAGTTGTTTATCAGACCCATCGACCAGTGTGACCGAAGACCATGCAGACGATTCTGGAGCGAGGCAGCGGTGATCCGGCCTCACTTATTGAGTACCTTAGAAATGTCAGCTAAGATTTTTGCCTTCCGGATGTGAGCGGCCTTCGGAATGTCCCCGTTAGCCAGCACAACCGTGGTGCCGCAGTGGGCGCAGCGGTGCTCTGCCCCCGGATGGAGTTCCTCCAAAGACAGCCGAAAGGGTTTCTTACACGCAGGACATGCAACCCGGTAGGTCATGGCCATTCTTTCCTACCCTCGTGGTGGTACGCACGGCGATACTGCCGACAAACCCATCGCAAAAGCGGTGGCCGCTCCCAAAGCGCGCTTGCCAAGGACCACAGGTGAGAACCAGCCAATAGAAGTGGTGGCGGAATAAAAAAAAAGGGGGGGGAACGAACCCCCCCCCTTTCTTTTGCCCTGTGGTTGCGACCCCTACTTCGCAGGAGCAGGAGTTTCTTCTTTCGTCTCCGTTGTTTTTGTTGTGGTTGTCTTCGTCGTCTTAGCTGCATGACGCATGGTGACCGAAGAGGCCATCATCTTGCCGTCCTTCTCCATGTACCTCACCGTGACATTGCTGCCGGCCTTAACCTTCTCCTTCATTTTAGCGCCCGAAACGTCGAAGGTCATATCGCCCTTCTTGCCCTTCACGATCATCGTGCTCGCTGCCGTATCCAGGTTCGTGACTTTGCCTGTGAACGTCATGGGCTTGCTTTTTGTTACTGTGGTGCTGGTTGTGGTTGTCGTCGTTTGCTCAGATGTTCCTGCAGGCGCCTGGGCAAACGTTCCGGTGGCAAATGCCACGCTGATCAGTACCGCGAGCGCCAACATCAATACTTTCTTCATCTTCTTTCTCCTCCTTTAATTTTAGTTTTACATCTGCCGCTAAGGATTACTGTGCGTCATATATGCCACTGAAAGCAGCCGGTAGGAGAAAGAAAGCGTAGTATCCTGTTCACCTGAGACGATGCTTGATTTTCCTTGTATTACCATGGCTAGCCGGTACCGCTTTGCCCATTTGCTAACACTGTTTCAGCCTTTAGAGGACTGCGACAACGTTATTCTTGCAAAGGATGTGTCGGGCAATTCCGACTGGGAGACTTCTGGAAACCGGAGATTTCCGACTGATGACGATTAATTCCTTCCTGTTTCTCGATATACTCTCGAATCATTTCCTCGTTCATTCCCGTGGTTGACACGCAATACCCTCATGGCCCAGAAATTCTGACCTGCGAAGTTGTTCGTGGACTTTCACTTCGCGTATATATCCGTGCAGTAAATCTTGCTGCCCGTTACCGGATCAATCCCTGTAGCAAAAAGGATGACGCGCTCGTGCGCGAAAAGCAGCACAAAAAAATTGTCGGTTCTGCGACAGACGTAGGTGACTGTCTGTTGTATCCTACGGTATTAAGGTATATCAGGATTCGGATATGCCTACTCGACAAAAAAGGAGCATTTATGAAAACGCGGTTTGCAGTTCTTTTACTCGCGGTCGGCGTCATCGGATTATCTTTAAGTGGATGCGGATGTTTCATGCAAGCCCAGAAGGGTGAAGCTGCTCCTCCTCCGCCTCAAGCAGCAGTTCATGAGACGGTAGTTATCGTTGCATCTGAGCCGAAGGCTGAGGAGCAGGTGGTTGCCGTTGCAGCCGCGCCGACACCGCAGGTAGTTGTCCTTGCCTTCGAGGACATACATTTCGATTTCGACAAGGCGACCCTCAAACCGGAAGCGCAGACGATACTGAAAAGGAATATCCAGATCCTGAAAGAAAACCCTAAAGCTCAAGTCCGTATTGCAGGATATACTTCCGCATCCGGGACTGATGCCTACAACCAAAAGTTGAGCGAAAGAAGGGCAAATGCCGTCAAAGGATACCTCGTGAGCGAAGGGCTCATTTCACCGGACAGGCTTTCGGTGATCGGATACGGCAAGCAGGATCCGGCAATGCACGAAGCGGCCCCGAAAGAACTTTATTCAGCGGCGGCAAAGGCAAACATGAGAGCTCTTTTTGAAATCGTGGTGCAATAGGAGCACCGGGTAAGGGTCCGGAAAAACGTTTTACCTGGAGAAAGGACAATTGATAGCGGTCTCAAAATTGTATCTACACCATTTCCACTTCGCCCCTCTTTGCCAGAGAAGATTGCTTGTAATGGGAAACTGGGGCAGAGAGGGATTTGAGAAACTGCGGTCAAAATAATTATGAGACTGTTAATAAGTACCCGCAGGTAAGTTGAAATCCTAAAGGAGGAGTACCATGAAATCCAGCACGAAGGACAAAGTGAAAGGCGCCTTTCACGAAGCAAAGGGTAAGGTCAAGGAGGTCTCCGGGAAAATCACCGATAATCCTAAGCTGGAGGCCAAAGGCAAAGCCGAAAAGATAGCCGGCAAAGTGCAGGAAAAGGTCGGCCAGGTCAAGAAGGTCCTGGGGAAGTAGCGAGAGCGGGGGCGACCCAACGGGCAACAAAAGGCTTAGGCGAGAGGGACGAACACAAGGCCAAGTCGAAGGCTAAGGTGAAGGATGCGAAGCGCGCGGTCAACGGAAGAATCCGAAACTGGCACAGTTCAACAAAGAAACGGGAGGAAATTACCATGAGCACGATGGAGCTTATCATTCTCATAGTCGTGTTGGTCCTAGTGTTCGGCGGAGGCGGAGGCTACTATTGGAGGAGACGTTGGTAGGCCGCTGTTGAGGCGCAAAAGAAATGGAAAGAGTCGAAGGGCACCGGGGCAAGAAACTGGGAAAAAGCAAAACCAGATTATGAACAGCAGCGGTCGAACGAAGGAAGCCGGCAAAGGCTCTTCGTTGTGGGTCGGGTAGATGCCTATCGGGAAGGAGGCGCCGTAGTGGGTGAAAGGACAACCGGGGAAACGGAGCAGACAACACAGGCCGATCTTGGCCGGGCCGGGACGACGGTGAAAGAGGGGGTCGCGCGGAGCCTCAATCGGCCTTTCGGAATGCACGGCAATTATCCTTTAGGTAAACCCCCGGCTCTGCCGGGAGACTCCCGGAGTTTGACAGTTGCGGGATTGCACTTTTCGCATGGATGCGAAGTAGATATGATGAGCCATTAGGATTATGACGGTTTTTCTTTTTCCGTTTGCGATCAGGCCCCTTTGAGGGGCCAGCAAACGGCAAGCCCCCGGCTTTGCCAGGGGTGGTGACTGTTGAAATGATCGAGACTGGCGATGACACTTACTCATGAGACACGTTGAGTCGAAGGGTATCCTGTGAGTAAATCGGAGCAGATGGGGGAAATTCGGGAGCGGTTGATGAAAAGGCGTGATGAAGTCTTCGAGACCCATAGGCTCAGTGATGAAGCACGGCTTATCTTGTCGGAGCACGATATCGAACCTGAAGAAACAGCGCAGAAGGCGGCTATCGCCGATGTTCTGGCAATACTTGACGAAACAGAGCAGAAAGAGATCCAGGCCGCAAACAGGGCACTGGCGAGGATCGAACTCGGGGAATACGGCTCCTGCGAGGTCTGTGGAGGAGGAATTGAGGCGGAGCGCCTTGAGGCAATTCCCTGGACATCCTTTTGCAGCAGACATGCGAGAACAGAATGAAGGGGCCAAACAAAATTTCTGGTTCGTGGCGCCCGGGCTGACTGTCCGGTTATTGTTGTTTGACCGGTTGACGTGTGACACATCAACTGACATGGAAAAAGAAAGGGATCGGTGAATATATCAAACTGGTTGGATGAAAAGGAAGCAGAGGGGCTTGATGTATCTCACATCTTATTGCCTAATGACCTGTCTTATGACGAAGCCCCCGACGAAACAATTTTTTTCGAGGAGATTAAACCTTGCGGAATTTTCTGCACGGGCAATCATCCATTTTCTGCCGTCGAGCGCTTTGGACATTGGTATTATTGCAAAGGTCAGGACAAGGAAGCCGGCATTCACTCTTCAGGAATGGAGTGGAGGTTGTTTACTAAGGATAAAGACCTCGCTGTCGCAACGGCTAAATCACACATAAGGTGGAAACAATAGATTTATTGCCTTTTTGGGCAGGCCTGGCATTGCACACATTCAGCAACGCGAAAGACACATAAGAAGGAGGGAAGAGAAAATGCAATACAGCGTAAAAAGCCTGAAAGGCTATGCCATCGGCGCAACGGATGGCGAC
>Ga0326727_10019585_pt1 | contig 13570 bp, 8 predicted proteins | sample MB2enrmetagenome_FD_207643 | JGI IMG/M metagenome (GOLD analysis project Ga0326727, IMG submission 207643) | Lab enriched peat soil microbial communities from McLean, Ithaca, NY, United States - MB29MY | ecosystem: Environmental > Terrestrial > Soil > Wetlands > Peat | place: USA: New York... | reverse complement strand
GGCAATCTGGCTGGTGCCAATCGCCGCAAGGTCAGCTGTCGTCACATTCGAAATCTGCGCAGTCGTCAACGCCGCCGCCTGCGCGGTGGTCAGATTGGCTGACTCGGCCGTTGTCAGATTCGCAACTTGCTTGGCCGTCAACGCCGCCACCTGCGCGGTGGTCAGATTGGCTGACTGGACCGTTGTCAGATTCGCAACCTGCTTGGTCGTCAGCGCCGCCACCTCTGCGGTGGACAAATTGGCTATCTGGCTGGTGCCCATCGCCGCAAGGTCCGTTGTTGTTACATTCGAAATCTGCGCAGTCGTCAACGCCGCCGCCTGCGCGGTGGTCAGATTGGCTGACTCGGCCGTTGTCAGATTCGCAACTTGCTTGGTCGTCAGCGCCGCCATCTGCGCGGTGGATAAATAGGCAAACTGGCTGGCGCCGTTCAGCGCTGCGAGGTCAGCTGTCGTCACATTCGAAATCTGCGCTGTCGTCAACGCCGCAACCTGCGCGGTGGTCAGATTGGCTGACTGGGCCGTTGTCAGATTCGCAACCTGCCTGGTCGTCAACGCCGCCACCTGCGCGGTGGTCAGATTGGTTGACTGGGCCGTTGTCAGATTCGCAACCTGTGCGGTCATCAGCGCCGCCACCTCTGCGGTGGACAAATTGGCTATCTGGCTGGTGCCCATCGCCGCGAGGTCCGTTGTTGTTACATTCGAAATCTGCCCAGTCGTCAGCGCCGCCGCCTGCGCGGTGGTCAGATTGGCTGCCTGATCCGTTGTCAAATTCGCAATCTGCGTGGTCGTCAGCGCCGCCACCTGCGCGGTGGACAAATAGGCAAACTGGCTGGCGCCGTCCAGCGCCGCGAGGTCCGCTGTCGTCACATTCGAAATCTGCCCAGTCGTCAGCGCCGCCACCTGCGCGGAGGTCAGATTGGCTGACTGGGCCGTTGTCAGATTCGCAACTTGCTTGGCCGTCAGCGCCGCCACCTGCGCAGTGGTCAGATTGGCTGACTGGGTCGTTGTCAGATTCGCAACTTGCGATGTCGTCAGCGCCGCTACCTGCGCGGTGGTCAGATTGGCTATCTGGCTGGTGCCAATCGCCCCAAGGTCAGCTGTCGTCACTTTCGATATCTGCGCTGTCGTCAGCGCCGCCACCTGCGCGGTGGTCAGATTGGCTGACTGGGCCGTTGTCAGATTCGCAACTTGCTTGGCCGTCAACGCCACGACCTGCGCGGTGGTCAGATTGGCTGACTGGGCCGTTGTCAGATTCGCAACCTGCGTGGTCGTCAGCGCCGCCACCTCTGCGGTGGACAAATTAGCTATCTGGCTGGTGCCAATCGCCGCGAGGTCCGTTGATGTTACATTCGAAATCTGCGTTGTCGTCAGCGCCGCCGCCTGCGCGGTGGTCAGATTGGCTGACTGATCCGTTGTCAGATTCGCAATCTGTGTGGTCGTCAGCGCCGCCACCTGCGCGGTGGTCAAATAGGCAAACTGGCTGGCGCCGTTCAGCGCCGCGAGGTCCGCTGTTGTCACATTCGAAATCTGCCCAGTCGTCAGCGCCGCCACCTGCGCGGAGGTCAGATTGGCTGCCTGATCCGTTGTCAGATTCGCAACTTGCTTGGCCGTCAACGCTGCCACCTGCGCGGTGGTCAGATTGGTTGACTGGGCCGTTGTCAGATTCGCAACCTGCGTGGTCGTCAGCGCCGTCACCTGCGCGGTGGACAAATTGGCTATCTGGCTGGTGCCTATCGCCGCGAGGTCAGCTGCCGTCACTTTCGCAATCTGCGCCGTCGTCAGCGCCGCCGCCTGCGCGGTGGTCAGATTGGCTGCCTGATCCGTTGTCAGATTCGCAATCTGTGTGGTCGTCAGTGCCGCCACCTGCGCGGTGGTCAAATAGGCAAACTGGCTGGCGCCGTTCAGCGCCGCGAGGTCCGCTGTTGTCACATTCGAAATCTGCGCAGTCGTCAGCGCCGCCACCTGCGCAGAGGTCAGATTGGCTGACTGGGCCGTTGTCAGATTCGCAACTTGCTTGGTCGTCAGCGCCGCCACCTGCGCGGTGGTCAGGTTGGCAATTTGCAAAGTCGTCAACGCCGCAATGTCCGCGGTGGACAACTTGGCAATCTGGTTGGTGCCAATCGCCGCGAGGTCGGCTGTTGTCAGATTCGCAACTTCCGTGGTCGTCAGCGCCGCAATGACCGCCGTTGAAAAGGCAGCAAGCTGGCTGGTGCTCATCACCATGAGGTCAGATGTTGATAGATTCGCAATCTGCGCAGACGTCAGCGCCGCCACCTGAGCTGTAGTCAGATTGGCTGATTGGGCCGTTGTCAGATTCGCAATCTGCGTAGTCGTTAGCGCCTTAATGCCCGCGGTGGACAAATTGGCAACCTGGCTGGTATCCATCGCCGCAAGGTCAGTTGTTGTCAGATGCGCAACTTGCGTGCTCGTCAGCGCAGCAATATCCGCCGTTGAAAAAACAGCAAGCTGGCTAGTGCTCATCGCAGCGATATTTGCCGTTGACAGACTCGCCATCTGTAAGTAAGTCAACGCCGCCACCTGGGCGGTGGTCAGATAGTTGACCTGGGCTGTCGCCAGCGCGAGGAGTTGCGATGCCTGTAGTATCGAAATATCTGTTGTTGATAATCCTTCCAGTTGACTGGTGCTCATAATTGCAATGGCAGAAGAGCTGATACTAACAACATCGGCGGTTGAGAAGACTGCAAGCTGGGCAGAGCTTAATGCGGCAAACTGAGCAGTACTCAATGACTGAACGTCTGACGTAGCAAGGCCCTGTATCTGATATGTGCTCAAACCTGCGATTTGTGCAGGGGTCATTGATTTGATGATAGACATGTGATGTTACCTTCCTTACTCAACTTTGGCTCATGCATTTTATCGAATAAACATGCTATTTAATGTTTAGTAGAAACTCACCTTCATCATCGAAAAACACCAAAGCGCGATTGTTTCCACGGTGCGTGATATGATACGGATACCCTGCGGCTATGATGCGTACAATTCTTTGCGAGGATAATACGGTCAAAACACCTCGACGGCAACAGATTAATATGGGAAGTGCCTCGTTCTCCCCAAAATATGCGTCAACTAAAAATAGAGGCCACTAACTGCTGTTAGCGGCCTCTAAAAAAAACAATGGTTTTAATTAGTTATGGTGGAAAAGGTGAGATTCGAACTCAATTAGTTGTTTCCTTGCCAGAACAGCAATAACACGTATTATCACAACAATTACAGCAAGTTACTAACTCATTATCCATTATTTTTTCCCCGTTGGCGACCGCAAAAAACACATTTTTAAAGAACTATTTGCGAAAGTTTTGCGAAAGCATCTGTTATCAACGGGATGCTTTCGCATTTCTTTTTTGTTATCGTGACATCGCACTAATTGCCACCTGACAGCTTGCCAATTATCTTCGCTCTCACATTTCGCCCTTTATCATCTACGTTCTTAACCACGATAAACAGGCCCTTTCCTCCGCTGTAGCGTTCCCATAACTTACCTATTGCAATCATTTCCTGTGAGTCGGCGGCGCTTATGAGATGTGCCCTTTTGTATTCGACAGCCAGAACACGGGACAATGTTATCACGTCGACAAGGCAACTGCCTGCCTTGTTGGCACTGATCTTCAATCTATGGTCGAGTGTCGGTCATTGAGCAAGTCATGCTTTGATGTGTAAGCAATAATCACATGCTTCCAGTCGCCGCAAAATTTCCTGTAGTAGGGTCGTACAACTCAGCGCTGCTCAGGACTCCTCCCACACCAAGTCCCCCCGTAATTAGGGCCTTGCCATTCGGTAATAACGAGGCAGTAACATAATTACGCTGCGTTATCATGCTCCCAGTTGCCGTGAAGTTTCCGGTTGACGGGTCGAATAACTCGGCACTACTCAGGTAACTCTTTTCCATCCCCTGTCCTCCAATAATGAGAACCTTGCCATTTGATAATAGCAGAGCTGAATCAAAACAACGCTGAGTTGTCATGTTCCCGGTATTTGTGAATATGCCCGTGGAAGGGTCATACAACTCAGCACTGTTGAGCGCTACTATTGTCGGTATTCCCGTTATGACTTCTCCACCTCCCGCAATAAGCACCTTGCCAGTTGCAAGCTGAGTGGCCGTGTGAGAATGTCGGGCGGTATTCATATTTCCTGTAGCTGTGAAGGTACCTGTTATTGGGTCATACAGTTCAGCGCCGCTTAGCTCTCCACCTAAGTTTACTCCACCAGAGATCAGAACCTTACCGCTTGATAACAAGGTATCGACGTGACAAACACGTGTCGTAATCATACTGCCTGTCGCTGTAAAGATACCGGTTGAAGGGTCATATATTTCAGCGCTGCTCAGAACTACTCCAACACCTTCCCCGCCGGTAACGAGAACCTTACCATTTGGAAGTAACGTAGCAGTATGATTATATCGTGCACTTATCAAAGCTCCCGTAGTTGTAAAGGTACCGCTTGTAGGGTCATATATCTCGGCACTGCTAAGAGGGCCTCCAACTCCTTGCCCACCGATAACGAGAACCTTTCCATTCGGAAGCAATGTGGCAGAATGATAAACACGTGGAGTAATAATGCTTCCTGTTGACGAAAAGTTACCGGTAAAAGGGTCATATAATTCTGAACTGGACAGAAACCCAAAACTCCCATTTCCACCAACACCTCCAGTAATGAGCACGTTACCATTAGGAAGCAAGGTGCTGGTTTGATTCGCGCGTGCCACACTACTGGAACTAGATGCTGAATTTATTGGTGTTGTACTGTTACCACCTCCGCAGGCAGTTAGAGTTGTTATAAGTAACGCAACAAGCATAGAACAGGATACTTTCAACATAGCCCCCCCCGTCGTTATCTCTATCAAAGGCTCAGTGTCAAATTTCAGCCAATGAACCGAATTATTCCAAGATATCATTACCAAATTTTACCGGGGAAAACCGGGACACTTCCCCTATTTCTTAATCTCCGGGTCATCGCTCGATGGAAAATGGGTTGAAAAATTGATGCCCCCACAGATAGTTTTTATCAACCGGGCTAAGTTCTGCTTCTTCACAGACCCTCTCCCAATTGTCGCGAATGGCTGTCTCGATCCGGTCAATCGCATCGACAGCTGACAGCCGGGAAAGTAAGAAGTGATGTGCGGCAGCAAGGCAGGTTTTGAGCTGACTGAACCTGTTTTGGCCGGTTATAAGCATGGCCTGGGTCGCTTCATTACCGGTACGACCTTGAGGGCAAATATCATAGGCTGGTGTCAAGGTCAGCTCTTTCCCATTCCAAAAAGCGGCGTGATTGCGGGCGTGATCATCGGTATTACCGCACAAGATATTAAAAACCAGCCGACCATAAAGCTCCTTGAGGGTTTCTCCTGGTTGCGTAAAGCGATGCCGAATGATTTCGGCAAGGTCTTCATAACTGGCATAACGAGCCGTCATCTCACGTAAGCCAAACAGGGTCAGGGCGGAAACCATGGATTTTCGAGCCCATCCGGAATCGAGCGCAATACGGTCGAATCGCTCAATCAACAAAACATCCTTACCGGCCGCTTTTACCATCTTGACGGCAGCTGCCTCCAGCCCTGCAATTGAAGCCAATCTCATGGCAACGTATTCGGCTTTGACAACGCTGTAGACATCACTGCTGGACGAAAATTTAGCAATATACTTGGTGCTCCGATCTTCTATCAATGCCTTGGGGCGGGCACCGCCAATGGAGCTGCCATGAAAGAGCGCCTGATCAAGCTCGGCTGTTAATGGAACGCCTTGCTCAACCCGCTCGACCGATTCCAGCAATTCTTCCAGGCTAGCATTATTTGGAACTCTAGGAACGAATTCTGTTGGTGATCGCTGAAAATCAAGCGCACCAATCCGATCTGACCCCGATTCCAATAGATAGGTGAGCTCATCCAGACTGCCGGTATCCGCATCTGGACCTTTCAGCCCGAATTCCTTGTTGATGATAACGCGTCGCCCCCAGGCATCGGGCGCGGCATCCCGAATGCAATTAGGCATCTCCAGGTCGTTAAGCAAGGGTAAAACCCCGGCCCTCAGAGGCAATTCCGGCGCATAAATCGGAATGGCGGGATTCTTGTCGTCTGTCCGATCAAGATAGCTTTTGCCATAATTGAAATGGATAGTGCCGTTATCCGCTTCAAGCTTACCGGCGACCACAGGTTGCGTTTCTCCGGGAAGCCATATCCAGACATAGGCTTCTTTATTTTGCGGCTTAGAAGTCATCATCCACCGTCTTTGTCGCGTTTCTGATCCGTTTGGGAAGGAGAGCGATTTTAGTTTGCGTCAGTTCGATACTGGTTGCAAGTGCCCGGCTGTCCTGCTCAAACAGGGGAACGCCAACTAAGGCGGCGACTTCAAATACAAGCCCGATAGACGGAGACATTTCACCGGCCTCTATCTTCTGGAGTGTCGCTCTGGAAATGCCGGCCCTGGCCGCAAGGTTTTGCTCGGACCATTTGAGCTTTTTGCGCCCGAGTTTGATGTGTTGACCGAGTAAAAAAACGGCTTCTTTTGCGTATTTTGAATATGCTCTTTGTTTCATCATAGCCAATCCTGGCGCTAAGCGACCGAAATAATAGCCATTAAGATGGCTAAGGATCACTATATTAGCCATTTGGCTTATTTTCAAGTAACAATTGATAATTGGCTAAAATAAGATACACAAACAGCTCTAATGACCAGCATGTTGATCAAATTCCCCTATATACAAATAGAAACAATTTGCGCTTGATGTCAAGAGGCGAGCTATGCGAGGCTATGCAACCAGGTTTTGCTGTAGGCATATCTGTTGTGCTTAGGTAGTTGCAACGGACTATAGCATCAGATCATCTGCGTTAAGATCTCCGTCAGGCACAAAAAAGGCAATAAAAAAGGACTTGGGCGTTTATCCCAAGTCCTTGATATTTATGGCGGAAGAGGTGAGATTCAAATCCACTTTTTAATGGTCTGACACAACTCAGCTTTTGCAGTAAAATGCCAATATATTAAATACTTATATCTTCTTAATCGGCTGATTTTCGTTTGCAAACGTTCAGCAGAGCACATTAAATACCAAGCTTTTGGTCAAAGTTTAGTCAAAGGTTCTGAGCAAGTCATTATTATGATTTAGAGTCCGCGCTGGCTCCCCAGTGCGGACAGATCTGGGGTGAATTCAATTTGCAAGTGCACCACGTGAATTAAGGATATATTCGTTCACTCATGCTTGCTTAATAAAAAGTTGACTAAATACAACTTCAAAGAAATTGTTACATCATTGTTTCAACACCGCAACACATTGGTTAATTGATATTTTTTACTTGTTTTTTTGTTTTGGTAAGTTCATTTAGTAACAAACATCAAGTATTATGGGTACCCGGCTGTCCTTTCTCAAGGAATCAGAGGCCCTCGGATAAATGGCAATGCATAGTTGCGCCCATTGTATCGGGGGGCTTTTCATTTTTACATCATCACGCGTTGATAGGTGAAAAAACATGAAACCAGATAAGAATTTCGTCCTTATGTTCGCTTTGGCCCTAGTGTCTTTTTTCTCTGCCACTGCACATGCCGACACTGGCTATTCTTTCACCACTCTCAATGATCCAAACGCAGCCTATGGCACCTATGCCAACGGCATGTCGGGAAACAACATCGTGGGGTACTACCAAGATGTCAGCGGTGCATACTACGGATTTCTTTACAACGGCACGAGCTATACTACCCTAAACGACCCAATTGCAATTAATGGAACCACTTCTGCAAATGGCATAGATGGAAACAACATTGTTGGGAACTACAACGATTCCAGCGGGTACCATGGATTTCTCTTTAACGGCACAACATACACCCCCATAATCGACCCTAACGCAACCGCCCACACCTATGCACAAGGCATCTCCGGTAACAACATCGTGGGATATTACAAAGATGCCAGCGGCGAGAACCACGGATTTATCTACAACGGTACAAGCTATACAACCATTGACGATCCAAACGCCTCTTATTTTGGAAAGGGAGAAGGTGGCACCGTTGTCACAGGCATATCTGGAAACAACATCGTGGGATACTACCTAGATGCTAGCCACATGTACCATGGATTTCTTTACAACGGCACAAGCTATACTACAGTGAACTACCCAAACGACGTCTTCACCAAACTTATAGGCATATCAGGAAACAACATCGTGGGCACCAACTCCAATTCTGGATTTCTCTATAACGGAACAAACTACACCACCATAAACGACCCAAATGCAACTTTGGGTACCATTGTCGAAGGCGTATCGGGAAACAGTATCGTGGGATACTACTATGATGCCAGTGGGCTGTCTCAAGGATTCCTCGCTACGCCAACTTCAGCTGCTACACCGATACCACCATCCTTCCTTATTCTTGTGTCAGGACTTGCTGGGATGGGACTTTTGCGTAAGAAAAAGTGGGCGTAGGATGAGGGCGGCGCAGTGGGGTCACAGCGCAGTGGGGTCAGGCTTCCAAGATGCCAAGTTTGTTTTCAAGGTCAGCTTTCAGGGGAAGACTACCGTGTTCGTCTTTAAAAAATGAAACATCCTTGATGCCTCACGCCCCGACTGTTACCTGGTTTAATCCCTGCCTTGGCCACCAACGGGGAATTCCATAATCCAAGTGCGTCAGTGGTATTATTTAGCGAACTCCGCTCATTGAGTGTCTTTAATGATGGCTGCATATAATTTAGATTTCAAATTAGATGTTGACTCGTCCAAAGCAGCTTCTACTTTATTTGTAATATCATTTTTGTCTATATTCATTGATATCGGTATTCCAACAATTGTTAAACAACTCATTAAATATAACAATGATCTTATCCTTGATCTATCTTCTATAATAACAGTATCTTCAATACTTATGTGTTTACCTGACTTGCCGTCTATTGCATCAATATTTGTATTTAGTTTTCTGCTTTCTATCTCCCAATTAGGTATAACTATAACGCTATCTTTATTATAATTATTAGCATCATAATCAGATTCTTTAATAACAATAACATTATTAAATGTTTCATTTAATTTAATATATAATGAGTTTATTAAGCCAGGGTACAAATGAACCCTTTTAGCATGCAATTCATAATTTTTAGACATCATTTTCTTTGTTGCAACAATAGTAATATTCTTATTCGCCACATTGACATCATTATTGTTTGTATAAGATGCACCTTTTATGTAAATGTTTGCGTTACAACCGCTCAATAATGCTAACAATAGTATATAATATAAATATCTGAGTATATTCACACTATGACCCCTCTCTTGTCTTTCCATCTAACGTGTGATTAGGTTGTTTTTTAGCCATAATATATTACGGTTTGTCTTCCTCATTCATACCTTGATACCTTCGCGCATCACATTGCGATAGAAAGAATACCCCTGCTCCAACGCAGAACGGAAACGGGCCTCGCTGAACACCTTGAGTGATATTACCGGATGGAAATCATTATCCCACATGACGTTATAGGCAATATCATCCAGCGCCTGCTCCAGTTCCGGCGTTTTCTCATCGACCAGCGCCACAAGATCAAGGTCGGAATCCTCGGCAGCGTCGCCGCGCGCACGGGAACCGAACAGTATCAACTGGCGCGGATGCTCCCGAATTTCCGGCGGCAGACGGCGTTTCAGTTCTTCCGCTAGCTGCCTGTCAAGTTCTCCCATAATCTATTCCTTGCCGTGCCTGGATATTGCAGGGTGTATCTAGAGAGTTATCATTATGATTACCAGATTCTTATGCCATTGTCAGCATCAAAACAGGGCGGTGGGTGGGCACGGCTCGCCTGTGACGTATCTGCGTCCGGCAAAAGAAAAGGACTTGGGCGTTTAGCCTAAGTCCTTGATATTTATGGCGGAAGAGGTGTCCATACTATTTGACTATAACATACTGTTAATATTATGTTTATATTTTGGGCAAGCAAAACATACCATTAAAAATGCCATCAAAAATTATACCTAGCCGTTGTTCAGGTCTATTTCAGTTCCTTAATATACCGATAATGCCCGCTCCTGTCCAAACGATTTATATCGCAATAACAGACTATTACGTTATAGCACCGCTCCAAATCCGATTTTGTTTATGCTGCCGTTCCGCTTCATCCGGCAGGCAAGCTCCTCCTTGGCAATATCCATTAACGTTTTCCGGTCAATTGTTGAGATACCACGATATGCCAGCAATCGTACCGCTCGTTCGACCACCAGCCTGATTTCACCGCCAGTCAAGCCCATATCGGCCAATTGACCAATCTCCACATCATCGGCAAGCCGTTTCATTGGCAAATGACTCTTCCAGAGTTCCATCCGCAGATTCCGGTCAGGTGGCGGCAGCTCCAGCTTGTAGGTAAACCGTCTGCTGAAAGCTTCATCCAATAAATCTCGGCGGTTCGTGGTAGCCACCAGAATGCCGGAGAATCTTTCCAGTCCCTCCAGGAAGAGGTTCTGCATATTGTTGTTCATCCGGTCTACTCCGGTTGTCCCTGCATCACGTGCCCCAAGGAGCTGGTCGGCCTCGTTCAGCAATAAGACCGGAGCACTACCCAGTTCTTTCTGCAGGGCTGCATAATCGTCAAAGATTCGCCGCACATTCTGTTCACTCTCCCCCACCCAACAACTCAAGACACGGGCAGCATCAATCTTCAGTAGCGGCAATTTCATTTCGCTTGCCAGATATTGGGCGGTCAGGGTCTTCCCGGTGCCAGGTGGCCCGTAGAGTAATACCGTACTGCCTGTCGGCGATCCCCAGGCGGCAGGTAATGTTGCGTGCCAGTTTTTCCGGATTTGCTTCCCTTTTTTCGATTCGCTGAATATGAGAGATCGAATGGCCTCCATTACCTTTTCCGGTAATTGCACGGATTCCTTCTTTACCTTCGGTTCTTCGAGATCGAACAAGGTATTTTTCTTCACCCGTTTTTTCAGGTCTTGTGATTTATTCTTATCCAAGTGTTTTCCGATAAGTGCAGTCACAGCGGTCTGCGTCAATCGGACGGTTTCGCCGAATGTGCTATGACTGGCTTCCAAAAGCCTGTTGCTCATTAACTTGCTCTTCTCCCCGTACAGGTGTTCTTTCATCTTCATCCTGCATATCCGGCCTCGGGCAAACAAACGGGTTACACAAGTCGGATCATTAAATTCGTAATTCAGATCACCATCCCGTAATCCCAGTAGGCCAATCAAAGCCAGATGCTGATAGATACTAAGGCCGTATTTTTCGATTGTCTCTGCGGCTTGCAAAGGGCTTGTCGATACCTGCACACGCACGGCAATTCTTCGATACCATCCTTCCGGTTGCTCAGTCTTTAAATCAGATTCAGTGTTAAATACCTGATAATGGCCGCTGTCATCGCGCACCATTGCTTCGAGGTAGGTGAATACGGAATCCAGATAGGCATCGTTAGACGTGAATGCCCGGCAGGTTTCCGCAGTCACTCCCATTTCCTTATGGAAAGTTACGCCAAGCTCGATATCCGATTGCAGCCAGATGAAAGGTTTTTGCTCGATTAAGGCCATACCCTGGCTCACCTGCAATATAATCCACTTCTGATCCTTCAATTCTGCAAAGCTGTTCAGGTACATAAGGGTGTTTTCAGAATCGTAGACCAGCTTTTCGACAATCTCGTGCCCCTGAACATATGGGTGACTTTCCAGTTTTGCCATAAAGATGTAGGCAAGGGCTCCAAGTGCCGGCAACGATAGTTTTTTCAAACAGCGGGGTCGAGTGCCTACCGAATCAACGACACCGGTCAACAGTTCCCCTTCGTCTTCATAGGTCATCACGAAATCACTACGGTTTTTCTTTTGTTTCCTTTCTATCGCCCAGTATTCTTCCAATTCAATTGCATGCTGCTTTTTTGCTTTTTCGTGGCGAGTGGCAACGCTCATGAGATATTGGGCTATATGCATATTGACTCCTTTCTGTCATATGGGTTATTGATTGAATACAAAAAGCCCCAAGGCTGCGTCGCATATGGCGCAATTTGGGGCTTTTCTAATTGATTTTGGGCGTTTCGGTTAAGCGTACCGTCTACGTTATATCTTCAGCCTATTTGGCCTATGCGGTATCTGTTGCGGTTCAGAGACTATTTATATAGATAACACACTGATATTACATATTACTTGAGTTTAGGGCAGGGAGGGTTCGGGGATTTGGGTGTTTATATACAGTCCATCATCTGAGTTATTAAAATATCAGAAAAAGCTATTTATGTCAAGTATATTGGCATGTTAGCTTAATTCATTCAAATTTTGCCAACTCTTTCGAAATATGGGTCAATGTGGGGGCAGTTGCTAACTTGTCAATTTAATTATTCACTGGCTACCATCTCGGACAATTTTGGGCAATCAAAATCCGTTAAGCTGCTTGAGATCGCGATAAGCATTCCTTCGGCTGTTGTATGCTGATGCTAAGTTCGGATCAAGACGGATCGCATGGTCATAATCCGCTATAGCTCGGTCAAGCTGCTTGAGATTGTAATAAGCATTCCCTCGGTTGCAGTATGCTAATGCGAAGTTCGGATCAAGACGGATTGCTTGGTCATAATCTGCTATAGCTCGGTCAAACTGGTTGAGATCGCAATAAGCATTTCCTCGGTTGCAGTATGCAGATGCATCGTTTGGATCAAGACGGATCGCTTGGTTATAATCCGCTATGGCGCGGTCAAGCTGCTTGAGAGCGCGATAAGCATTCCCTCGGTTGTCATATGCTACTGTGTAGTTCGGATCAAGACGGATTGCTTGGTCATAATCTGCTATAGCTCGGTCAAACTGGTTGAGATCGTAATAAGCATTTCCTCGGCAGTAGTATGCTAATGCATAGTTCGGATCAAGACGGATCGCATGGTCATAATCCGCTATAGCTCGGTCAAACTGCTTGAGATTGCCATAAGCATTCCCTCGGTTGTTGTATGCAACTGATAAGTTCGGATCAAGATGGATCGCTTCAGATAGGTATTTAATTGCTTTTCTCGGATTGGAGTATTTACCACTATCCCAAAACGAGTTAGATTTATCAACCAACTCCACAGCAGTAAGCCCTATAAATTTTTGATCGCTCATTACATTAGAACTTACAGGTGTTTGTTTTTCCTTTGAATTAATATACTGTATATATTTTTGTGTTATTTTGTTGAGTAAATTTCCATTTGTTAACTTTGAAGCGGACATAAACTCATTTGTATCACGTGTAGTAATATCTATGTAATTAGAACTGCTTGATATCTTGTATACTAAATCACCATCTTTAAATGATGCTACGCATTCATAATTATCAGGTTGAAGTGAGCACTTAGTTTCAAAATCATGTAGTATTCCATCAAATTTTAATTCACCAATTTCGTTTATGTCTGGGTATTCTTTAAATTCATTGTAATAGTTATCAATATTTGATTTTATTTTTGCTAATGCACTTTTAGCAGCTTGATTTTTATTAACTTCTGGTTCTATTATAAACTTATAAATAAATGATATTGCAATTATTGCAAGTATTAAACACGTTGAATACATTACAATTATTACCTTTTTACTAAACTTATCAACTACCTCAGTATTGTTTTTTTTAGATACACATTTATT
>Ga0326727_10019583_pt1 | contig 13571 bp, 11 predicted proteins | sample MB2enrmetagenome_FD_207643 | JGI IMG/M metagenome (GOLD analysis project Ga0326727, IMG submission 207643) | Lab enriched peat soil microbial communities from McLean, Ithaca, NY, United States - MB29MY | ecosystem: Environmental > Terrestrial > Soil > Wetlands > Peat | place: USA: New York... | reverse complement strand
GGCGGAGTACGTAGCCGGCCTCCTGGCAGGTTGCTGAAAAGGGCCCAGGCACCTCCCATTCGGACCACAGACTAAAGTCTGTGCCACCTGTCATCAGTGACCTGGTAGCACGTGGTGGCACAGGCTTTAGCCTGTGAAGGCCTTTTTCAGCAACCTCCTATATCTCCAGCCCGACCGAACGCATCAGCTCCAAAGCGTTGCTTCGGCGGACCACTCCCTCGTGCAACCGGTAGTCGAACACCAGATTGCCGTCAGCCAGTACATCGGCAAAATGGACGTTTTTCACCAGTGGGGGGAGCGCCTCGGAAATTGCCGTAAGCGCCAGATCGTGGGTGGTGGCGAGGCCAATGGCGCCGCGCCGGACCAGCCCTCGGAGAACGGCCTCGGCGCCGATGCGGCGGTCATGCGAGTTGGTGCCGCTCAGCAGCTCGTCGATGAGGAAGAGCAGTCCGCGATCGGCGCGGGCCATTTCCATCATGGCTCGCAGGCGCGTGATCTCGGCGAGAAAGCGCGAGCGGCCGTCGGCCAGCGAATCGACAACGCGAATGGACGCGGCCACCGATAGCGGCGAAAGAACCAGCCGATTGGCGCGTACGGGGGCGCCGGCCATGGCGAGCACGGCGTTCAAGCCCACCGCGCGCAGCAGCGTGCTCTTGCCGGACATGTTCGAGCCGCTGACGATGAGCAGCAGGGCATCGACGCCGAGCGCGACATCGTTACGAACCGCGATCCGCTCAGGCATCAGCGGGTGGGCCATGCCGTCGGCGACGAAGACGGCTTCTTCCGCGCTCAGTTCGGGGAGCGGGTCGGCCGGGTGATCCCATGAGTAACCGGCGAGGGCGGAAAGAACTTCCAACTCGGCGATGCTCGTCATCCATGCGCGGACGCTTCGGCCATGGGCCCGCCGCCAGTCCTCGATGCGCACGGCCAGTTGCTCGCGCCAGAGAAGCAGAACGGCAATGGGAGCGAAGAACTGGTTATGCGACCATTCGAGCCGCGCGACATACTTCTCCAGATCCGCAATGTGCCGGGAAGCGGGCGCGTTGACGGCTTCCAGTCCGGCGCGAAGGCGCTGCAGGTGCGGGAGGTCGAATTGCTCGCGCTCAAAACGCTGCAGCACTTCGGCGAGCAGATCGAGCGCGCGGGCCGGGCCTTCCGCCGCTTCAGCGGACCGATTTACCTTTTCCCGGAGCCACAACATCAAACCCAGCTCCACCAGCAGCGCCGACAGAAACATCCACAAACGCACGACGCCGGTGAGATTCAGAACAAGCAGCAGCGGAGTCGCTACGGCCAGCGCGGGCGCTGCATAGCGAAGCAGGCGCGGGAAAGCCAGCGGTTCCGATTCGCCCCACGCAACCAGCTCGGCCGGATGAACGCCGCGGCGAACCAGGTCGCCCACCAGGAACAGATCCTCGCGAAGCTGCAGATGCGGGCGCAACTCGGCTACAGCCTGCTGGCGCCGCACAATTGTTTCTCTGCAGGTGGGCGCTCCCCGGCCGGGCGGGGCTTCTGCGGGCGATCCCAGCAACCAGCGGGCGAGCATCTCTTCGGCCTGAATCGTCCGGACCGTGCAAAGCAGCTCGTACAACGACCCTTTTCCGAAAATGTCGAGATCGTCGGCGTAGACGTGATCGGGAACGCGAAAGCGATCGCCCGTTTCGCCCTGCCCCTGCCAGCGGTCCTCCAGCCTGGCCAGACCGCGTTCGTGGAAAAGCACCGCGCGCCGCGCATTGCCGAGACGAACAAAAACAAACTGGTGCCACAGGACGAGCGCCAGAAACAGCACCGCCGGCGGAATCAGCCACCATGGGGAAATCGCCAGCCGGCCGATGGAGAGCCACGCCACGATGACGCCGGCCATGCCCGTGGCCAGCCGCGCGTTTCCAATCCGCCGAAAGAGGCGCTCCTCGCGATGACAGGACTTGCGCCGGTCTTCCAGTCTGCGGCTATACTCGGCATGCGGGTCCACTGCCGACAGGCTAACAGACGACGTTGTCAGGCTAACAGAATGGAAGACGAACCGATTCGCATTCCCATCACCGATGTTTTCGATCTCCACTCCGTGACGCCGCGCGACGTGCAGGAGGTGGTGGAGGAATATCTGCGGGAAGCCCACCGGCTCGGCCTGAAAGCGCTGCGCATCATCCACGGGCGCGGCATCGGCGTGCAGCGCGAAATGGTGCGGGCGATTCTGGTGCGCAGCAGTTTCGTGGAAAGCTTCGGCGACGCGCCCGCGGAGGCCGGCGGATGGGGCGCGACGATCGTCACCCTCCAATCGTCACACTCCGATAATGGAAGCACATGAGCAGCGCGAATGAGTCAAGGCAATGAGCAGCGCGTTCGATGATCTCGTCGAAACCCGCGATCCGGAGTTGTACGACCTCCATAGCCGCGCGCCTGGCCCGCGGGGCGCACTGCCGCTCACGGCGGAGATGCTGCGCCAGCGGCCCTCGGGAGATTTGTTCGGCCTGACCCAGGACGCCGGCATGGGCTGGGATCCGGCGAAGCTGGGCGGCGAGGAGTTTCTGATCCTCAGCACGCACGGCGGATTGCGCGCACCAGATGGGACCCCGGTGGCGCTCGGATATCACACCGGCCACTGGGAAGTGAACCTGCTGGTGGAGGCAGCGGCGCGCGAACTGAAAGCGGCGGGCGCGGTGCCGTTCGCCGCGTATTGCACCGACCCATGCGACGGCCGGACGCAGGGCACCACGGGCATGTTCGACAGCCTGCCATATCGCAACGACGCCGCGATGGTGCTGGGACGGCTGATTCGGTCGCTGCCCACGCGGCGCGGCGTGATCGGCGTGGCCACCTGCGATAAAGGCCTGCCGGCGATGATGATGGCGCTGGCCGGCGCCCGCGACCTGCCCTGCGTGCTCATCCCGGGCGGGGTGACTCTGCTGCCTGAGGACGGGGAAGACGCCGGGCGCGTGCAATCGATTGGCGCGCGCTTCGCGCACGGGGAGATCAGTCTGGAACAGGCGGCGGAAGCGGGCTGCCGCGCTTGCGCATCGCCGGGTGGCGGATGCCAGTTTCTGGGCACTGCGGCGACTTCACAGGTGGTTGCGGAAGCGCTCGGTTTGACCTTGCCGCACTCCGCGCTGGCGCCGTCCGGGCACCCCATATGGCTGGATATGGCACGGCGGTCGGCGCGCGCGATGCTCGAGCTGTCAGCGCGGGGAATTCTCTCGCGACGGATCCTCACGCCTGCCGCGATCCGCAATGCGATGTTCGTGCACGCGGCTTTCGGCGGCTCGACAAATCTGATCCTGCATCTGCCCGCCGTGGCGCACGCCGCTGGCCTGCCCCGTCCGGGCGTGGACGACTGGATGGAAGTGAATCGCGCGGTGCCGCGGCTGGTGGATGCATTGCCTAACGGTCCGCGGAACCACCCGACCATCCAGGTGTTTCTCGCCGGTGGCGTGCCGGAGGTGATGCTGCACCTGCGCCGCATGGGCCTGCTGGATACCAGCGTTCTCACGGCGACCGGTGAGCCGCTGGATCGCACGCTCGACTGGTGGGAGAATTCCGAACGGCGGGCGCGGTTACGCGAGGTGCTCCGGGACCGCGACGGCGTGAACCCTGATGACGTGATCGCCGATGCCGTCTCGGCGCGCCGCCGCGGCTTCACCGCGACCGTGTGTTTCCCGCGCGGCAATATCGCGCCGGACGGCGCAGTGATGAAGTGCACCGCGCTCGATCCATCGGTCGTGGACGATGACGGTGTCTATCGAAAAACGGGCCGCGCGCGTGTCTTCCTCACCGAGCCGAGCGCCATCGCCGCCATCAAGGGCGCCACCATCCAGCGAGGCGACATCCTGGTCCTGATTTGCCGCGGACCCGCGGGCGCGGGCATGGAGGAGACTTATCAGCTCACCGCCGCGCTGCGCTATCTCGAAGCCGGAAAGCACATCGCTTTGCTCACCGACGCGCGATTCAGCGGCGTCTCCACGGGCGCCTGCATCGGTCACGTTTCGCCCGAAGCGCTGGCCGGCGGGCCGATCGGAAAGCTCCGCGACGGCGACACCATCGAGATTGTCATCGACCCCGGCCGCCTTGAGGGCGCGGTGAATCTGGTGGGCGGCGATGGCCGGATCTTCGGAGCCGAGGAGGGCGCTCGAGTGCTGGCCCAGCGCGCTCCCCGTCCCGACCTGCAGCCCGACCCCGCCCTGCCCGATCACACGCGACTGTGGGCGGCGCTGCAGGAAATCAGTGGCGGAAGCTGGGGCGGCAGCGTCTATGACGCGGAAGAGATTCTGCGGGTGATCGAGGCCGGACGGCGCGCGATCACCGGCTCGGGCGGAGGTCGCTCGGGCTGGAAATAATGCTGTTCACCTGGACTTCGTCCGGCAGTGGACACGTGGCGTCAGTCGCGTCGTTGGCTGGTACTAAGGGACGCGCCTGGCGCCGCGTGTCCGTCGCACGCAAAGTGAAGAGCATTGGGGCTAGAATATGGGCAGTCGGCAGGAGTCCTCACATGGGACGCAAAGTACGCTGCGCTGGTGTGGTTCTGGCAATGGGCGCCTGGCTTGCGGCTCAGCAAAGGTCCGGTCCGTCGCCGCAGTCGGGCGCCGGCGCGCCCCCGACGAACCCCGGTACGTCCGGGCAGACAGGCGCTGGCGGCGACCAGTCAACCGGTCCGGCCCCAACGGCCGGCCTGTCGCAGCCGACCGACTCCGTCGATCTTCAGCAGCCTGCTAACCAGGCCATGGCGACGTGGCAGGCGAAGATTCTGCCGCAGGGGCTCGATGCGCTGCCGGCCACGCCGCTGATTATCCCCATCTTCGAAGGCAAGGTCCCCTGGAAGTGCCACGTCGATCACGTTTTCAGGAATGGCAACGTGATCTATCATGTGGAGCCAGGCGACATCCTCGGCCCGCCCGATGTCAGCGCGGGGATTCCCGACGACTGCCGGGTGACCGTGCGGCTGGAGGGCTACGCAACGGTGGATGTCACGCTGCACCATCAGGCCGTCATCGCGCTGAAGCGGCTCCGCGCGCGCGACGGATCGCTGGTGTCGGCTTCGTCGCTGGAAGCGCCCGAGCCCGCGCGCAAGGCGTACGAGAGGGGCATCGACGAGATCGACAGGAAGAAGTGGGATAAGGCCCGGCTGGATCTGGAGCGGGCCGTGGCGCTGTGGCCGAAATACGCCGCGGCGTGGACCGATCTGGGCGACGTGTACCGCGAGCAATCCATGCCGGCCGAAGCGCGTGGCGCGTATGAGCACGCCCTGCAAGCAGATCCGAAGTACGCCCGTGGGTACGTCCCGGCAGCGCGTCTGGCGCTGGATGAGGGACGCATGAACGACGGCTTGCGCCTGAGCGAGCAGGCGATTGCCATCGATCCGGTGGAATTCCCGGAAGCGTGGTTCTACAGCGGCGTGGCGAATTTCAATCTGAAGCATTTCGACGAGGCCGCGCGGAGCGCGCAGCGTGCCATTGAGCTGGACGCCAGCCACGCGCTGCTGCCGCGCGCCGAGCACCTGCTCGGGTTCATCTTCACAGAGAAGAAGCAGTACGCCGAGGCCCTGGTGCACCTGCGCAATTACGTGCGCATTTCTCCGATGGCCACGGATGTGCCGGAGACCATCAGCCTGATCGCCACGCTGGAACAGATGAACGCGGGGCGCGGCGCCGATACCACCAGCAATAACTGAGAACGCCGCGGTGCGATGTTAGAATCAAAGCGTGCGGCCCGTGCCGCATAACGCCAGACATTCACTTCGGGCCACCCTAGCTCAGTTGGTAGAGCGGCTGATTCGTAATCAGCAGGTCGCCGGTTCGATCCCGGCGGGTGGCTCCACTTATACAACAGTTGTAAGGGGTTCCCACGCTATGCTGCCGATTCGAATGCCGCCGCCATCAAATCTTGTTCAGCTTTCGGAATGCGTAATCGGGTAGCTTCGTCCCTCCACAACGCAACGGCTGCGGACGCCCGAGCGACGGTCTCGTCTACTTCGGACTTCGACAGGCCGTAGTCGGCGCCAGCTTCTAAAGCGATTGAGACGTCGCAGGTCGTATCGACTTCGTTGATCGCGAGTGAGAGTTCGTTGCGATCGTTCGAAGGGTTAATGTCGTAGGCGGGCGACAGCGAGATGCCTCGCTCCCCGATAAAGAACCCATGGTTCCGCAAGTGATCGTCCGTGTTGTGGATGAGGATGCTGAACACGACGCGCCGGAAGAGTTCCAGACAATCGTCGTGAGTACTCGATCCGCGGGATTGGAGCAGATCGACCAGTTCGAGATAGCTTGCTCCCGCTTCTCCGTCGTTCCGTTGTGTGAGGGTCATTGCCGATACGAATGCCAATCGCCGGCCCTGGGGAGTGCGATCAAAGCGGCGTGCCAGAAACGTCGTCCAGGCGCTGTCGGGCATGCGCAATGCGCGCGTGTCGGGAACCGTTATTCCTGCCTTGGCGGCAAGTCGATGCGCAACAAGTTCCCATGCGCCAACATCACGTCTGTCCTGTCGGCTGGGAAACTTGGCCAGGCATAATGCTCCTGCCGCGTCCCGGATGGATGCCTTCGGGCGAGCCCCGCCGAGGGACGTCCCCGGCGCAAACAACAGGGCGAACCACTTTTCATACTCAGCATGTTCTTCTTCATCGCCGTGTAGTTCGAACTGAAGGCTCGCCGCCTGAAGCTCGTGAAGTGAAGTAATGGGTGGTGCGGCGAGCGCATCGTCGGCGTCGATGAATTGCCCGGTTTCCGGATCTCGAAAACGCAGTGCGCCCAAGCGGGTCTCGTCATGCACGCCCAGCAGAAAATCCCATTCCGTTAGTGACCTTGCTCTGCGTCCTTCGTGGCGTGCGCGCAGGTTCTCCCGCTTTTGCATGAGCACGCGACCCCAGCGATCAGGCGACGAGTCGAGAAAGATTCCGAAGTTCGCGCGACCAGGAACGGGATATTGAGGTCCGCTGACCAGTGCGAGATCCGGGTCGAACGAGAAGGCCTCAGGCTTCCGCAACCACGCGGGGTCGTATTCGAACGAGAAGATGTCGCCCGTCCGGCTCTTTTGGTAGCGCAACGACCCCATCAGCGCGCGTGCCGCGAAGTAGTCTACGTCCGCGTAAACGGATACTGTTTCCAGCGGGCGCATACTCATCGCAGGTCCTCGGATTTCTTCGCGGTGTCCGTCGGTGCCTCATCGGCAAACTGACGCGCGTGCCTGGATTGCCTGGGAGCGCGCCGTTTCGGCTCCAGGCTGGCGTCCTGCAGTTTGCGGCCCAGGATATCATCCGCTGCGATTGATCCAAGATCATTCTCGAGTCTCAGGGCCTGCAGCACTCTGGCATAGATTCCCAGGGCTACCGCAGGATCCCCGCGCTCAACCCGGTACAGCGTCTTGCGCGTGATTCCGGCGCGTTGAGCCACTGCCTCGGATGAATAGGCGCGCCGAAGCCGGGCTCTCTTGATGTTCTCGCCGAGGCCTGTTAGCAAGCGACCCAGCCGGGGGACCAGAGAGGGGATTTGTCGAGCCATAATGAGTTATATCATACACCAAAGTCAGCACAATTGCGTATTTTATGACCCATTAAGTGGTCACAGCCTGCCTCCCAGCGAACTCGCAGCCTCAACAGCCCATCTCTACCCGAGAACTCGCCGGTTCAGTCTCAACGATTCATGGCCGCGATATCGAGTTCCTCGGGACGATATCAATACGTGGTTCAACCAGTGGGATAAGCCGGTGGAGCCAGCCACGGCGCTGTTCAGGCGCCGGCCAGGAAAGTGGTGTGGGCATTGCGCGCGTGGGGTCGTGCGCGACTCCGTCGGCCCCGGCAGCGCGTAACACTAAGGGCCCGTCAGGAAATAACCATGCCAGTTCCCGTGGTGCGGTTCACAGACTGAAGTCTGTGCCACCTTCCCAGGAAGCATCTCGGCACGTGGTGGCACGGGCTTCAGCCTGTGTGCCTGGCATGGTTATTTCCTGACGAGCGCTAAGACCGGTCCGGCGGGCACGCGGTCTGTTGGCGCGTCGGTCAATGGCCTGCTGGCGGAAGGCTGTGCGAATCGTTCTGAGGGGGCCTGTTGCTTGTACGTACGTACAGGATGGACCCAAGCCGGTGTTCTGGGAGATGGTGGACAAGCCGGCCGAGGGTAAGGTTGGCCGGACAGTGTGCGTCGGAGTATGATGGACTGGCTTAACAAGGGCGGCAAACGCATGAAGGACTCACCTTTGAAGTTGAAGCACATGCTGCTGTACTTTGGCTTCGTGATGGCCGCTGGCACGACCTGTGTCGTCGCATCCGTCTGGCGGCAGGAAGTCAAACCGGCTCAGCATGCAACTCAGGTGCCGTCCGAGCCAAAGCGCAACTTCCCTGCTTTCCTGCCTGGCGCGGGTCTGGCGCAGCACGACTTCCTGTATGCCGGAGAGGCCAAGTCGCAGGATATCTATGTCGTGCGGAGCGGAAAGGTCGTCTGGGATTTTCACGATCACGCAACGAAGGGCGAGATCAGCGATGCGGTGCTGCTTTCCAACGGCAACCTACTCTTCGCGCACCAGTTTGGACTGACGCTAATCGACCGCGACAAAAAAGTGCTCTGGCATTACGATGCCCCGCCAGGCACCGAGATACACACGGCGCAGCCGATAGGCAAAAAACGCGTCCTCTACGTGCAAAACGGAGATCCGGCCAAAGTGGTAGTGGTGAATATCGTCACTGGAGCAACGGAACGCGAGTTTGTTGTTCGCGTGGGAAATCCGAAGGCCGTGCACCCTCAGTTCCGTCATGCGCGGCTTACCGACGCCGGCACGTTGCTTCTGGCGCACATGGACATGGGCAAGGTCGTGGAATACGATTCGACTGGAAGGGAAGTGTGGTCAAACACTCCGGGAATCGCTACCTGGTCGGCCGAGCGCCTGAAGAATGGCAACACGCTCATCGCCGGAGGGAAAGCGGTCCGCGAGGTGACCCCGGCCGGCGCCGTCGTTTGGGAGTTCACGCCCACTGACGCGCCCGACTATCTGTTCAACTCGATGCAGATCGCGAAGCGGTTACCCAGCGGGAACACGCTGATCAATACCTGGTTCAACCAGTGGGAGAAGCCGGTGGACCCAGCCACGGCGCCCGTTCAGGCGCTGGAAGTCACCCCGGACAAGAAAGTGGTGTGGGCATTGCGCGCGTGGGGCGACCCGGTCGACCTGGGACCCTCGACCACGATTCAATTACTTGATGAGCCGGGCATCCCGGAGTCGGTCCATTTCGGGGATCTGAATTGACGGCCGCGAGCGTGGAATGAGTCCCGTGTTTTCCGAACGGTTTTCCAGTTTAGCCCAGCTTGGGAGGCAGGTCGCGCATGGGGCCCATCCACTCCAGTTCGCGGTCCATGTCATTGTGCAACTGGTATTTCCTTCGGACGGTGGCGAGGTTCTCGCCGGAAATGTCGATGCGGTTGAGGTCGTACTGACCGAGGCCGGCCTGCCAGCAATATAAGAGATAACCAGGCCAGCGTGCATCGATCCCCATGGCCTCAAGGCTCACGCGATCGGCGGCAATGTAGTCGGTGGATGCGATGGCGATCCGCGAGGGCACGGGCGTGCCAGCGCCGGGTCCATTGCCCTCCATGCCTTCATAGCCATCGATGAGAGTAGCTCCCCAGAATGGTTGTAATTTCTGAGCAGTCAGGAGCATGTCGTAGTGCGTCTGGCGCACGCCGCCATGGTATTTGCGCTTATCGTTCCAGCGCGACGTTTCGCCCGGTGCGAAGTGCAGGGGTGCGCCCAGGGTCATGTTCTTCACCGACAAAGTTGCCACCACCGTGTTATGCGTCTTGAGAATAGCCGAACAGAGGATGAAGGCGTCCGGATCGAGCAGACGCGCGGCCAGGCGCACCGGTGTCAGGTGCAGATCGAAATCGAGAACCGGGAGAATCTGATACTTCGCCTCGGCGTTCAAGTCGAGCAGTTTCACCTGAAGCGATTTGTACTCCCCGGCCAGGCGCGTATAGTGAAAGTTCTCAAAGCCGGTCATGGTGTCATTTGCGGCCGCTTCGGCGATGTACAGGGGGCCTTTACAGCGCTCGGAGAGATAGTCGAGAATGCCACGCAAGGTGTCGGCATGCGTGCTGGCGAGCTGGTTCTCGGAGGAAACGTTATTCGGCTTTATGAGGACGTATTTCTTCTTCTTCAGCTCGGGTGCGATGCGCGCATCGATTTCCTTGAGAGCACGGTAGGCCATGGTGCGCCGGTCTTCGCCATGGATGAGCGAAACCAGCGCCCGTGTGTCGAGAGGAATTGCAGGAGAGGGGAGGGGAGCGGGCGCCTGCGCCAGGGCGCGCCGTGCAGCGGCGGAGAGCGTCACAACACCTGCTCCGGCCTGCAACAACTCCCGCCGGGACAAGGCGCGAGTCAACAAGCGGTCTCCTTCGTACTGTGATAGTTTGAAGTCACCTCATTTATATCTCAGTTTCAGGAGAACTTCATGATCGAGGACTCTTCTCGAAGAAAGTTCCTTGTCGCGGGAATTGGTGTGCCCGCTTTGCTCGGCGCCAAAACACAGTTTCCCGCGAAACCGGCCGATGCTCCGGCGCACCCGCTGACCGGCGCTCCCAGACTCGACTACCGCGTGCTCGGCAAGACCGGACTGAAGGTAACGACGGTCGGCTTCGGCACGATGATTACATCCGACCCGTCGGTGATTGAGCGCGCGGCCGACCTCGGCGTTAACTACTTCGATACCGCGCGCGGCTACCAGAGCGGCAATTGCGAGCGCATGGTTGGCGCGGCATTGAAGGCCCGCCGGAACAAAATATTTCTTTCCACCAAGAGCGGCGCCCCGACGAAGGACCTGGCTCTGGCTGAACTGGACACCAGCCTTCGCGAACTCGGCACCGACCACGTGGACATCTGGTATCTGCACGGCAAGAGCAAGCCCGAAGATCTCAAGGACGAGCTCATTGAAGCGCAACAGATTGCGAGGAAAGCGGGCAAGATCCGCTTCGCCGGTGTTAGCACGCACGGAGGCCAGAAAGAGCTGGCTCCGGCGATTGTCGCGCGCAAGGACCACTTCGATGTGATGCTCACCACATACAATTTCGCCATGGCTCCGGTTATCGCCGATTCCATCAAGCTGGTGGCTGATGCAGGGCTCGGCGTGGTGGCCATGAAGGTGATGGCCGGCGGCGAGCGAGCGTTGCGGGCAAATCCTGACGGCGACCGCATCAAAGGAATTCTGAAGCGCGAGGGCGGTACGCTGGCGGCGCTGAAATGGGTGCTGCTGAACAGCCACGTCCACACCACAATCCCCAGCATCACCGACATGGAGCAGTTGGACGAGAACCTGCGGGCGATGGCGGCGCCCTTCGGAACGTCCGACCAGAAGATGCTGGAATCGCGGCTGGAGCGGCTCGGACCGCACTACTGCAACATGTGCGGCGAGTGTGACGGGGCGTGCGCGAAGGGGCTGCCGGTGGCAGACGTGCTGCGCTTCTATATGTATTCGGCGAATTACGGCGAGTTCGGTCTGGGTCTGGAGCACTTCCGCGAGCTTCCCAAACACCTCCAAGCGGTGCGGTGTTCGGAATGTTCCGAGTGCACGGTGAGCTGCCCACGTGGAGTTCGGGTGGTGGAACGGCTTAGCCGGGCGCAGGAGTGCTTCGGTTGAGGCCCTGGTTCGGACTCTTGCCGGCTGCCCTGGCTGCAGCGGCATCTGTGATCGCTCAAACTCCTGCCTGCAGCCTGTTCGCGGGTTGGCAGCAGCGTGGGGACAACCGCGTCTTCGAGGGCGACAATCTGTTCGAGTACATGGATGGGAATTCGGAAGGCTACCTTGTCTACGGCTTCGTTCGGATGAAAGGCGTCACTTGTACGAAGGCTGGCGACACGCTCGTTTTCGACATCTCGGAATTCGGCGATGCCGAATCGGCGTGGGGCATGTTCCTGGCGAATCGCGACATCGAGAAACCTGTTGAACCCATCGGTACGGGTGGGCAGACCGTTCCGCGAAAGACCATTTTTGCGAAAGACAAGTACTTCGTCGAACTGGCCGCCGAAAGCGATCGAGATCACACCGCCGAACTCCGCGAGATGGCGAGGATTGTCGAGTCGGGCATCGGCGGCAGCACGTCCCGCCCAGAGCCGCTGGCCTGGTTTCCACAAGAGGGACTGGCCGGCGGAACCGCGCGACTGGTGCCCGAAAGCGTCCTCGGCATTCGGCTACTGAAACGCGGCTACGTCGGTCAGTACGGCGGCGCGAAGGCATTTGTCGTAACCGAAGAATCGGCGGAGGCGGCGAAGGGGACACTGGGCCGGTTGAAATCACGATTCGAAGGAGCCGCACAAGCCACCGTAGGAGACGAGGCTTTTTGCGTCAAGGACGAGTATCTTGGTAGCCTCTGCATGTTTCGCAAGGGCCGCCACGTCGGCGGATATGCCAATGTGCCCGATGGGCAGGATGCATCGACTTTGGCCCGGGCATTAGCCGCACGCATCCCGGAATAAGCCTCTGACGTCGGCGACGGAGGTCGATCAGGGAGCGGAGATGGGATTGAATCGGCGATCATTCCTGTACGGATACACAACGCTGGCGGCTCTTCCGGCGATTGCACAGGCAGCGCGCGAGACACCGCCTCAATCGGAAACCCAAACGCGGATTCGGACGGCGGCGGCAGCAGCGATGGCCATGCAACGCCGCGATTGGGAGCAGGGAATCCTGGCCCAGGCCCTGCTCGAAGCGAATGATCGCGAGGCCGTTATTCTGCTGACAAAGGCGGCTATGGTCCAACGCACGCCCGAAGGTCGCTTCGGTGTTGTGGTGAGTGGCGGCCCGACCGATTCCTCCATGGGAGGCGAAGCCTACGCGCACGCGGCCGAGTGGACGGCGGATCCTCTGATCCGGGATGCTGTCCAGGGCCTGCTGGACTGGACTCGGAATACGGCGCCGCGCAACGCGACCGGCGTCCTGTACCACACGTTTCGCGTGCCCGAGATGTGGTCCGATGGTCTGAACTGCGCCGCACCCTTTCTGGCGGCTATGGGATTACGATGAGGCGCTCGTGCAGATCGAAGGCTATCGGAAGAGGCTGTGGAATCCCGAGAAGAGACTTCTTGCGCACATCCGGGATGACGGTGAACGGCGTTTCAAAGACGAGAACCTCTGGGGCGTGGGAAACGGCTGGGCGGTGGCAGGTATCACCAGGGTGATCCGGCGCCTGCCGCGAGAACGTCGCGATGACCAGCAGCGCCTCGCCCGCTTCGTCAAAGAAATCGTGGATGGGTGCCTGGCATATCAGCGCGCCGATGGTCTGTTTCATAACATGGTCGACCAACCGGAAACCTTCATAGAGACGAATCTCGCGCAGATGCTCGCATTCGGGTTTATGAGGGGATGTCCGGAGGCTGGCTCCCGCGGAGTTATCTGGCTTGCGCGGACCGGTTGCGTAGCGCCGCCCGCGAGAAGATGGATGCGTTCGGGTATGTACAGGGCGTTTGCGGCGCACCGAGTTTCGACCGCCCGGGGACGGCGACCGAAGGCCAGGCGTTCTGCATCATGATGGAAGCCGCGGGCGCGAGGGTCGCGCGCGGATCAGCGTGAGGCAATGCGCAGGACCGCCGGAGAAAGCCCCGGAGAT
>Ga0326727_10019582_pt1 | contig 13571 bp, 5 predicted proteins | sample MB2enrmetagenome_FD_207643 | JGI IMG/M metagenome (GOLD analysis project Ga0326727, IMG submission 207643) | Lab enriched peat soil microbial communities from McLean, Ithaca, NY, United States - MB29MY | ecosystem: Environmental > Terrestrial > Soil > Wetlands > Peat | place: USA: New York... | reverse complement strand
GAAGCTGCTTCTGATCCTCGGCAGATACCTTCACCTCAAGGGGGCGTCGCGACATGCCCCAGTATAGGCCCAAAGATTGCCCAAAAACAATATATTATAGAATCTTTTCATGTGGTCGAAGACCTAGCAGGAATTCGGCCTAAAAAGTCGCCTTCGCGCCAAGTGGGCGCCACTTGGCCGTATTTGGCCGAACCGTAGGCTTGCAACCCCTGGTTCCCCGGAAGTCCCCTTCGAGGACCCCCACCCCGTTAGCGCTGACGTTTCAGTCGAAGAGCCCTAAGAATAATCAAAGCCGCCCGTTCCCTGACTTACCTGGGTCAAACTTGTGCCATATGGGCAACGACGAGGGCGTTAATCACGTGTCGACCACCGGCGGGATTACTTCCCGGCGCGCGCTCTCGGCATTGCTTTCGCAGGTGTTGGTTGCGTTCACAGTTGAGTTGGACAACGAGTTCGAGCGGCGGATGAAGAAGCTGCCCAGACCGCGCAATTGCCTTATGTCGCGCTGGGCGCCTGCCGATCAAGGCGAGTGGAGGTGAAAGCGTGTGCTGTCGATTTCGCCGATTCCGGAGAGAAATCTCCGCTGAGGCCGCTCTGTCTTTGTTGTGCCCGGTGGGAGCATCATCCGCCACAGAGGAGCCGCATGAGCATCTTGCCCAGTGTCGCCATTGAAGCCGGCCGCGACCCTGTTGGCGCCGCCCCCTCCGCGCTCGCCAACATTTTGGTGATCGACGATGAAGCACCAGTGCGCAAAGCGCTGGGCGCGATGTTGCAAGCGGATGGGTTTGCGGTGGTCACCGCCGGGAGCGGCAAAGAGGCGGTCGAGCAGTCGCGTCGCCGGCATTTCGATCTCGCCATCACCGACCTCATAATGCCGGAGATGGACGGGATCCAGACCATGGCCGAGCTGAAGGCCGCCGATCCCGACATGGATGTAATGGTCTTGACCGGCCATGGTGGAGTGGATTCCGCTGTCGAGGCACTCAAGCAAGGGGCCTGCGATTACCTGCTGAAACCCCTCACTACGACACAGCTTTGCGCCGCGGTGGAGGAGGCGCTGGAAAGGCGCAAGAGGAACACTCCTCTTCTGCTCCGCCCGGTACCTGCGTCTTTCTCGCAGAAGGTCAAGGGTCTCGGGAGGGTCCGAGGTCGAGAGGCCTGGGCTTACGCCCTGGCGCTTGCCTTGGCGGTAGTGATGACGGGGGGCTTCTTACATTTCCATATCGGCCGCTTGTACCAGGAAGAGGCGGCCCAATGGCAGGCGCGCCAATTCAGCGTTGCCGAGGATCGAGCGCAGAGGGTCTCGGACTGGTTAATGGAACGGCAAGCGGATGCCGAAGTCATCTCCAGCCACCCTGCCGTCCTGGCGGCCTTGCAGGCGTACCACGATGCAGGTCAACTTCCGAAGCGCCCTGCGTATAGGCCCGCGAAGTTGACGGCCGCCTTGGACGAATTGGCCGGCGTGTATTACTACAACGGGGTCTACCTTCTGGATGCGGATGCACATCTGGTGGCCCAGTCCAAATACGCCGAACCGTTTAGCCCCCGGCTTGCCGAAATTTCCCGGACCGTAGCCCGTTCGGGCACCCTGCGTCCCGAGGTACTTAGCGACGCGCTGGGCAAAACTCGGATTAGTTTCAGTGCTCTGGTTTTTTCCCGGCAGGGTGTCGCGGCAGGAGTCTCAATTGACGACCAGCCTCGAGGGGCTGTAGTGCTGGTCGTGGACGCGTCGCAAACCCTGTTTCCAATTTTGACCCATGAAAGCATCCCAACCCGGACCGGAGAAGCGCTTCTCGTGCGCCGCGAGGGTGATGACATCGTCTTTTTTTCCCCCTTGCGACACCATCCGGCAGGCTCCCCGAACCTGCGGTTTCCTCTCTCCACCGCTCCCCTTGCCGCACGCACGGCGCTCGAAGGCCATGAGACTTTCACGGAGTTCAAAGACTACCGGGGCGTCCCGGCGCTGGCGGCGACCCGTTATATCCCGTCAACCGGTTGGGGATTGGTCAACAAAATCGACACTGCGGAAGCCTATGAAAACGTCCGCCACATGGCCGTCGCAGAGGAGTTGGCCGCGAGCCTCTTGATCATCTTGCTGGGCGGCCTCCTGGCGTATCACCGCCGAACCACCCTGATGCGGGCGCTGAAGCAGAAAGAGGGGGAGTTCCGCGCTCTTCTGGAGTCGGCGCCCGATGCGATGGCGATCACGGATGGTGAGGGCCGCATCGTCCTCGTCAACGCCCAAGCGGAGATCCTCTTCGGCTTCGAGCGCCAAGAACTGATCGGCAAGCCGCTGGGAAGGCTGTTCCCCGAGTGGGCGCCGGAGCGCTCTGGCGAAGACGGTCCTTACGATTTCGCGAAGGTGGTCGCCCGCCACGTAGGAAAGACATTCGAGATGCGTGGCTTACGCAAGGGTGGCAAGGAATCTCTCTTCGAACTCAGACTTAGCCCCGTGAAGGAGATTGAGGGGGGCCTGTTCTCTTGCGGCATTCGCGACATCACGGCCCGCAAGCAGGCCGAACAGGCCTTAAGCGAGGCGGAGGAACAGTTCCACTCGCTCTTTTCCTCCATTCCCCTCCCCACCTTATTATTTGACGCGGAGACCTTGCAATACCTTGAGGTCAATGCCGCCGCCGCCTCCGGCAGCGGCTACTCGCGCGACGAGCTTCTCCAGATGCGGGTGGTGGACCTGTCACCGCTGGAAAACCAGGCAGGCATTGTTTCGCAAATTCAGTCGCTTCACCCGCAGTCCCTGGTGCGCAGCGAGGGACGGTATCGGCTTAAGGACGGACGACTCGTTGACGTGGAAAGTGATCTCCGCCTTTTGGATTTTCGCGGACGGAGGGCGGTCCTCTCCGTTTCCCAGGACGTTACCGCGCGCAAGCAGGCGGAGTCGGCACTGCACGAAAGCGAAGACCGCTATCGCGACTTGGTGGAAAACAACTTCGTCATGATCGGTACTCACGACACCAAAGGAAGGATCCTGAGTGTTAACCGTGCCGCGGCCCGCCTCTTGGAGGCAACCAACGCGGAGGAGTTGGTGGGGCGCTCTCTCACAGCCTATGTCCCTCTCAACCTCCTCCCACAGTTCGACGAGTACCTCAAAAGCATTCTTCGCGAGGGTCACGCCGAAGGTTTGATGGTGATTCTGGCCCCGAGCGGCAAGACCAAGATCTTCGAGTACCGGAACACCTTGCGCCGGCAGGATCCGAATGAACCCATCATCCGCTGGACGGGCCAAGATGTGACGGAGCGGATCAAGGCACAAGAGGCGCAGGCATTTCTAGCCTCCCTGGTGGAATCCTCTCAGGACGCCATTATCGGCAAGACTTTGGAGGGGATCATCGTCAGTTGGAATCAGGGAGCGGAGGAGTTGTATGGTTATCGGGCCGAGGAAGTAGTTGGGAAGTCTGTTTCCATCCTTGCGCCTCCGGACCGGGTGGACGAATTATCCCAACTTATGGAAAAAGCCCGCCAGGGACAAAGGTTCTCGCGCTGCGAAACCGTGCGTGTGCGCAAGGGTGGAAGTTCGGTGAACGTCGCACTGACCATTTCACCCGTTCGTGACGGAACTGGCAAAATCACGGGTGTGGTTACCATTTCCCGGGATATCACCGAGCGTAAACTGATCGAAAGGCAAACTCGCCTGCAAACCGCGGCGCTAGAATCCGCCGCCAACGGTATTATGATCGCTGACCGTGGAGGGCGGATGCTCTGGGTAAATCCTTTCTTCACACGCTTGACCGGTTACGCCCCCTCCGAGGTTATTGGCCAGAATCCGCGCGTTCTGAAATCCGGTGAACACGGCGCAGCCTTTTACCGGGAACTTTGGAATACCATCCTCTCCGGGGGAGTCTGGCAGGGCGAGATCGTCAACCGGCGCAAAGACGGCTCTCTCTATCCCGAAGAGATGACCATCACCCCCGTGCGTGACATCAGCGGGGCCATTACCCATTTTATTGCCATCAAGCAGGACATCACCGAACGCAAGCGGGCGGAGAAAGCCCTCGAAGAGAGAACTGCTTACCTCAGTACCCTCATTGAGAGCAGCCCCCTCGGCATCGTGGTTCTGGACACCGAGGAACGTATCCAGATGTCCAACCCGGCGTTTGAGAAACTCTTTCTCCATTCCCGCCAGGAGATGCAAGGCGCCAATCTGAATGAGCTGATTGTCCCCCAGGAGTTGATGTCGGAGGGGGAGAGTTTAGCCCGGCTGTGCCTGAGTGTAGGGAGCGTGCACACCGCGAGCCGCCGATGCCGCAAGGACGGCACCCTTGTGGACGTGGAAATTTCCGGTGTGCCCTTGGTGATGGGCGGCGAGCCGCGGGGAATTTTGGGCCTCTATCAGGACATCACCGAGCACAAGCGTGCCGAAGCCACCATGGCCGAACGTCATCGCCTGGCGACGCTGGTGGCGGATGTGGGGGGGGCGCTTACCGGGGCCGAAAGCCTGCGGCAGGGCTTGCAGCGCTGTACGGAAATCCTGGTGCGGGCCATCGATGCCGCCTTCGCCCGGGTCTGGACCACGAACGAAGAAGAGAAAGCCCTCGAGCTAGAGGCTAGTGCCGGAATGTACACCCACATTGACGGTGGGCACGCCCGCGTACCCATCGGGAAGTTCAAAATCGGACGCATCGCTGAGAGCGGCGAGCCGCACTTGACGAACACCGTGCAGGAAGATACTTGGGTGGGAGACGCGGAATGGGCTCGGCGGGAACGCATGGTGGCGTTTGCGGGCTATCCCTTAAAGGTCGAGGAGCGGGTAGTGGGCGTGGCGGCGGCATTCGCGCGTAAGCCCTTGACGGATGCCACCCTGCAGACCTTTGCCTCGGTGGCCGCCAACCTCGCACAGTTTATCAAGCGCAAGCGAGCGGAGCAGGACTTGGCGGAGGAGCGCGACCTGCTGTGCGCCCTCATGGATAACTCCCCTGACTACATATTTTTCAAGGACCCCGAGAGCCGCTTCCTTCGCACCAATTGGGCCCATGCCCGAGCGCTAGGTATCAGCGACCCCTCCCAGGCGACCGGAAAAAGCGATTTCGACTTTTTCCCGCTTGAAGACGCGAAGAACTACTACGAAGACGAAAAGAAAGTCTTTCAAACCGGCCGGCCGCTCACCGGCCGGGTGGAGAGCGTCCGCCATGCCGGCGGGGAACTCCGCTGGTGTTCCACCACCAAGGTGCCCATTCGGGATCACGAGGGTCGCATCACGGGTCTGGTGGGAATTACCCGCGACATTACCGAGCACAAGCTCGCCGAGGAGGCGCTGCGGGACAACGAGGAGAAGTATCGGATTCTTTATGAATCGTCGCGCGATGCCATTGTGACGCTCACCCCGCCGGAGTGGACGTTTACCGACGGGAATCCCGCGGCCATCGCCCTGTTCGGGGCGAGAGATGAGCGCGGGCTTGTGTCCGCCTCCCCCTGGAGTTTATCGCCGGAACATCAGCCGGATGGCGAGCTTTCCTCGGTCAAGGCCCGCCAGATGATCGACGCGACCATGAAGACGGGAACAAATTCCTTCGAGTGGACCCACCGGAAGTTCAGCGGTGAGGAGTTCTTTGCCACCGTGGCGCTAACCAGGATGATCTATCGGGGACAACCCCTTCTGCAGGCCAGCGTCCGAGACATCACCGAGCGCAAGCGCACCGAGGAGATGCTCCAACTGACGCAATTCTCCATGGAACACGCCTCGGATTCTATACTTTGGCTGAACCCGCAGGGCCAATTAGTTTACGTTAACGAGGCGGCTTGTCGATCTCTAGGGCGTTCCCGCGAAGAACTCCTTTCCTTGTCGATCCCTGATATCGATCCGGATTTCCCTCCCGAGGCCTGGAAGTCTGCATGGGCGAAAGTCAAAGCCTTCGGCTCGATGAAATTAGAAACACATCACCAAACCAAGCAGGGAAGGGTTTTCCCGGTAGAGGTAACTTCAAACTACCTGGAGTTCGGGGGGAAGGAATATAGCTTTGCCTTCGCGCGCGACATCACGGAACGCAAGCGGGCCGAGGACGAAACGCGAACTTCGGAAGAGCGCTACCGCGAGCTCTTCGAGAATGCCAGCGACATCGTGTATACAACCGGCCTGGACACACGTTTGACATCCCTGAACCGCATGGGGCAGCAAATCCTCGGGTACTCGGTGGAGGAAGCCACCCAGCTAAATCTGCAGCAGTTGGTCGTCCCCAAGCATTGGGAACTGATCAATCTTAGCCGTGAGCGACTACTGGCAGGTGTATCGGGCATCACAATCGAGGTAGAGGTCACCACCAAGGACGGCCGATTGATAACGCTGGAAGTGAAACCGCGCCTGATCTGCAAAGGCGGGAAGCCCGTCGGGGTGCAGGGCATTGCCCGCGACATTACCGGCCGCGACGAGGCGGAAATGGAATTGCGCCACGCGCAGAAATTGGAGTCCGTGGGCCGCCTGGCATCCGGAATTGCCCACGAGATTAATACCCCCATCCAGTTCGTGGGAGATAACACCCGCTTTCTCCAGGAGTCTTTCGAATCCTTCCAATCCCTCTTAGGCAAATATCAGGAACTCCGCTCCGCCCTCGCCTCCGGCGCTGTGAGCCCCGATGTGCTGACCGAAGTGCAACGCGTGGAGGAAGCGTCCGATTGCGCCTTTTTGCTGAAGGAGGTTCCCCGCGCCATCGCCCAAACGCTGGAGGGGGTGGATCGGGTGGCCACCATCGTGCGCGCCATGAAGGAGTTTGCCCACCCGGAAGGCAAGGAAATGGCCGCCGCCGACCTCAATAGAGCCTTGCAGAGCACCTTGACCGTGGCGCGTAATGAACTGAAATACGTCGCGGATGTCGAGACTGATTTCGGCGACCTGCCGTTGGTAGTCTGCAACATCGGCGATTTGAATCAGGTTTTCCTGAATCTTTTGGTGAACGCCGCCCATGCCATCGGCGAAACCGTGAAAGGGACCGCGCAGAAAGGTAAAATCCGGGTGCGTACGCTCACGGAAGACAGCATGGTTTTGATCGCCATCTCCGACACCGGCTGCGGTATTCCGGAGGCCGACCGTACCAAGATTTTCGATCCCTTTTTCACCACCAAGGAAGTGGGGCGCGGAACGGGGCAGGGCTTGGCGATTTCCCGTTCCGTGGTGGTTGATCGCCACAAAGGGACTTTGACGTTTGAGAGTGAAGAAGGAAAGGGAACGACCTTTTATGTCCGTTTACCCGTCGGCCCCGAGGCATGTTCCAAGGAGGCGGAGGCTCCATGAGACGGGTATTTTTAGCCCGCAGCGTGAACCCTCGGAGTGCATTTTGGCTGCTCTTGGCCCTGCTGGCCATTGAGCCGTGGGGGTCCCTCCAGATGGGGCAAGAAGCTCAACTGGGGGCGGCTCGTGGCGAGTCTCCGGCGGTGGGGAGCTTGCCCACGCTCACGCACATCGCGCAGATTCGTGACTTGACGCTGGAGGAAGCCACGCGGGGCTACCCGGTTAGACTCCGGGCAATTGTGACCTACTGCCGGGTTGCCGACCGGGATTTGTTCATTCAGGACTCGACTGCTGGCGTCTGGGTTGATCCCGAACAGTTCAATGTGAACGTACGTTCGGGGCAGCAGATTGAAGTGGTAGGCACAGCTGGGCCCGGTGATTTCGCTCCGGAAATTGACAAGGCGCGAGTCCGGATTCTCGGCGAGGGCCCCTACCCGGTCCCCCTTCGAGTCTCCGGCGACGACCTTGCCTCCGGTCGCCAAGACAGCCAGTGGGTTGAAGTGGAGGCTGTCGTCCGCTCGGCGATCGAGCGTGGAAGGGATCTAACGCTGAATGTTTCCGCGGGCGCCCTTCAATTCCGGGTCTTCGTCCCCGACTATGGGACCTCTACCACTGACCTCGTCGACGCGGCCGTGCGGATTCGCGGTGTGTTCGGAGGGACCTACACTCCAGGCGATATGTTCACCGGCTTCGAGCTATTGGTTCCGAACCCAAGGGACTTTAAGATCGTTCGGCGGCGATCCGGAGGGCTCTATTCCTTGCCAGTGCGCCCCATCCGCTTTTTCTTGCGGCTCACTCCGGAGGGCGCGTTTACCCACCGCGTCCGCGTCCAAGGCATCGTGACCTACAGAGCGCCGGGAATCCTCTGTATCCGCGATCAAGACGCCGCGCTGTTGGTCCATCTAGGCATGCCCTCGACCGTGGGAGTACAAGGTGGCCAACCGCCGCTAAGCGAAAATCTGCCCTCGGTGGAAGTCGGCGATCTGGTTGATGTGGTCGGCTTCCCTGACCGGGGCGACTACACGCCGGTCATGCGGGATGCGGTGTTCCGAAGGATAGGTCTCGGTACCCCGCCCCAACCCGCCACGATGAGCGCCAAAGAGGCCCTCCGAGGCGATCATGATGCTGATTTGCTTAGGCTTAGGGCAATATTGCTGAACCGCACAGATCGGGAAAGCCAAGAGGTCCTGGAACTCCAGGAAGGAGATACGACGTTCCGGGCGGAAATGGAAAGGCCAAATGGCGCTCCTTCCTTGAACCATATCCTTCCAGGCAGTTTGCTGGAACTGACGGGCATCCGCAGGATCGAAGCGGATGAAGACCGTGTGCCGCGGGCTTTTAGCCTTCTGCTCCGCTCACCTGGGGACGTCATGGTCCTCCAGCACCCACCGTGGTGGACTCTACGCAGACTGCTTGCGGCTTGGGCGGTGCTAACATCAGCAGTGCTCGCCGTATTGACCTGGGTCGCTATTCTCCGGCGCCGCGTGCGCCGTCAGACCGAGCTGATTCGACAACGGCTGGAAAGCGAAGCCGCTCTGGAAAAACGCTATCAACGCCTTTTCGAGCGCAACCTTGCCGGCGTTTGCCGGACCTCGCTCGAGGGGCATGTGTTGGAATGCAACGATGCCCTGGCCAACATGTTGGGTTATGGCTCGCGGGAGGAACTGCTTGGCCAGCAGATAACCGGAACCCTCCGTGCCTCGGCTGACCGAGAGGCCTTCCTTGCGCAATTGCAGTCTGAGAAGAAGCTCAGCAACCGTGAGACTCACCTCGAGAGTAAGGACGGCAGAGAACTTTGGGTCATTGAGAACGCCACTCTTGTCGAAGACCCCGAGGGCCGTCCCCCCGTGATCGAGAGCACGTGCATTGACATCACCGAGCGCAAGCACGCGGAAGCAAACCTCCTCCGATATGCGCGGGAATTGGAAACGGCGAAGATTGCCCAGGAGGAACACTCCGGGGAATTGACGCGCCTGGTGGAAGAATTGGCCCACGAGCGCGACCTGCTGGGCACGCTCATGAACAATGTCCCCGACGCCATTTATTTCAAGGATGCTGAGTGCCGTTTTGTTCGCATTAATGTCACCCAGGCCCGGACACTGGGGGTTGCGGATACGCGTGAGGCGCTGGGCAAGACCGACTTCGATTTCTTCCCGCGCGAAGACGCAGAAATCTACTTCGCCAACGAACGAAGGATCGTGGAGACCGGCCAACCCCTGGTTGGCAATCTGGAAAGGGTTTGCGACCGGGGAGGGAAACTGCGTTGGGTCTCCAATACGGAAGTTCCAATCAAGGACGCGCAGGGCCGGGTAACGGGAATTGTGGGGGTCGTCCGGGATGTCACCGAACATCAAACAACTCTGGAGGCTTTCCGCGAAAGCGAAGGGCGTTACCGGGAACTGTTCGAGAATGCCAGCGACGTCGTCTATACCACGGACCTGAAAGGTCATGTGACCTCCCTCAACTGCGTTGGGCAACAACTCTTAGGATATTCGCGGGAAGAGATCACGCAAATGGACCTCGAGTGCCTGGTTGACCCCTATCAAAGGGGAAATTTCAATAAGTGGCACGAGCGGGTGCTGGCAGGCGAACCCGACCTCAAGCTGGAGGCGGACTTAACAGCCAAGGATGGCCGCCGGGTGACTCTGGAAGTGAAACCACGCCTGATCTACAAGGACGGCAAGCCGGTGGCGATGCAAGGCATAGGGCGTGACATTACTGGCCGGCACGCGGCGGAAGCGGAGTTGCGCCAAGCACAGAAGCTGGAGTCCGTGGGGCGCTTGGCTTCGGGCATTGCCCACGAAATCAATACGCCTATCCAATTCGTGGGTGACAACACACGTTTCCTGCAAGATTCCTTCGGCGGTTTGCAAACCCTTCTTACCAAGTACCAGGAACTGCGTGAGGCCGCGGCCTTCGGGGTGGTCAGCCCTGAGCTCCTGGCAGAAGTGCACCGCGTGGAAGAGGAATCGGACTGCGCGTACTTGCTGGAAGAGATTCCCAAAGCACTCACGCAAACCCTTGATGGCGTGACGCGGGTGGCGACCCTCGTGCGAGCCATGAAGGAATTCGCCCACCCGGAAGGCAAAGAACTGGCCGCTGCCGACCTCAACCGGGCGCTCCTCAGCACGCTCACCGTGGCGCGCAACGAGCTGAAATATGTGGCCGACGTGGAAACCGAATTGGGTGATCTGCCTCTGGTGGTCTGCAATATCGGCGATTTGAACCAGGTCTTCTTGAACCTTCTGGTGAACGCCGCCCACGCGATCGGGGAGAGCACGAAAGGGACGGGGCAAAAAGGCCAAATCCGGGTGCGTACGGCGTCGGAAGGCGGTGCGGTATTGGTCAGCATCTCCGACACCGGTTGCGGCATTCCGGAGGGCAACCGCAGCAAGATTTTCGATCCCTTTTTCACGACCAAGGAAGTGGGCCGCGGAACGGGACAGGGGTTGGCGATTGCCCGGTCCGTGGTGGTCGACCGGCATAGAGGGAGCCTGACCTTTGAGAGCGAGGTGGGCAAGGGGACAACTTTTTACGTGCGTTTGCCGGTGGAATCCGGAGAGTCTGAGGTGGCCAAGACATGAGGCGCGTGCTTTTCGTCGACGATGAGCTCCGCATCCTGGATGGACTGAAGCGCTCCTTGCGCGGCCAACGCCTGAAATGGGAAATGGCCTTCGCCTCCGGCGGGGATGCGGCGTTGGCGCTCATGGAAACCGCTCGCTTTGAGGTGATTGTCTCTGACATGCGAATGCCGGGGATGGACGGAGCCAGCCTGCTCACCAAGGTATGCGAGCGACACCCTCAAGTTGTGCGTATCGTGCTCTCCGGTCAGACAGATCTCTCTACCGCGCTGCGGGTGGTTCCTGTCGCGCATCAGTAAGGTCCTCTGGAGAGTGTGGCGGAAACCAACTACGATGCCCTGGCGGCGCTGGGCACCAAGGAGGACCTCGCCGCTTGGCGCGCTATCGCAGCAGAGATGCCATCTCTGTTGGCCCAGCTATGAGATGGCCGAATTCACGCATCCCGAATTCTGATGGTGAAGGGCGAGGCACTGGTGCTGGGAGGGCTAAAGCGACAGGTGCGGGCGCACTTTGACCTGACGACTGGCACCCAGCCGATGGCGGCTTTGGAACTGGTTACGTCCGACGGGCCGTAAGACGTGGTCATCTCCGACCTGCCCATACCCGACATGGACGGTGTCGCCCCGCTATCCGCCTCACGGGACCTTTCGCCAGATACGGTGCGTGTCCTGCTGGCGGGTTGCGTGGATCTGGAAGCAGCCATCGCGGCGGTCAACGAAGGGAATATCTCCCCCTTTCTCAACAAGCCTTGTCCAACGGAGATGCTCGTACGAGCGTTGGAGGTCTCCATCCACCAGCACCCGGCGTGGCCACCTTCACATCTGCTGCGCTGGCCGCAGGGCGGGTGGTCCGCTCGCTTCCTAAAGAAACCACAGAAAGCCGCCGATTAAAAACATGGCGGAGCCCGACGACTTGCCGAGCGTCGAGCTGCACCTCGCAAGCGACGAATCACCGGCCACGTCGAAGGTCGACACAATGACTGAAAAGATCCTTCTCGTCGATGATGAACTGGCTGTGCTCCAGGGCTATGACCGGCTGCTGCGTAAGGAACTAAAGGTCACCACCGTGCTGGGTGGCGCCGCCGGGCTGGTGCTGCTGAAGCACCAGGGGCCATTTGCGGTAGTCGTCTCCGACATGCGGATGCCGGAAATGAACGGCATCGAATTCCTACTCAAGGTCCAAGAAACTTCTCCCGACACTATTCGAGTCATGCTCACCGGCACTTCAGACATCCAGACTGCCACGGCTGCGGTGAACCAAGGACAGATCTTTCGCTTCCTGAGCAAGCCCTGTGACAAGGACACGCTGGTCAAGACGCTGAATGACTGCCTGGCGCAATACCGGCTGATCTGTGCGGAAAAGGAGATCCTGGAGAACACACTGCGCGGCAGCATCTATGTGCTTACGGAAGTCCTGAGTCTGGTAAGCCCGGCGGCGTTCAGCCGCGCCGCGCGGGTCCGACGGTACGTCCAGCATGTTGTTTCCAAGCTCTCGCTGCGAAACCCGTGGAGGTTCGAAGTCGCGGCCATGATGTCACAACTGGGGTGCGTCACGCTTGACCCCGGCACCATCGAGGCGGTGTATGCGGGACGCGACCTCTCGCCGGAAGAAAAGGCTCAATACATTGACCATCCCCTGATGGGCCAGGAGCTTCTGAAGAGCATTCCCCGCCTGGAATCCATCGCCTGGATGATCGCCTACCAGAACCGGCGCTTGCCTGATGACTGGGATTTCCGAAATGGGGACATGCCCGAGATGCGCCTGGGCGCACAGATCCTGCGCGCCTGCTTGGCCTTTGACCTGTGCATGCGCAAGAACTGCCCCCGTGTGGAAGCTGCCCTATCCCTCAAACGGAGATTCGATGACCTGGACCCGCGAATTATTGACGCCCTGCTGGAACTGGAGCCGCAGGTCCCCGGCGAGGGCTCTTCCAGCGTCCCCATTGCCAATCTCGCCGCCGGACTCATCTTAGATCAGGAGGTCAGAACTACTACGGGACTCCTGATTGCCGCCAAGGGTCAGGAAATCACCGCCCCCTTGCTTCTCAAGTTCAGAGCTTTCGCGGCCAAGCAATACATAGCCGACGAAGTTGTGGTGTGCCCATCCAAACACACCTGACCGGGTGCCCTCTCACCACCAGTTTGAAGTCCATGAAGGCGCGCGTGGCAACGGCGCCGTGCAATCTAAGGGTTCTTGATAGCGACCGGAGATGGATGGAGCCGCTCGGGCAAGCGAGTGGGGAGGTGCCCGATCGGTTTAGATTCCCCACGATCATTGACGAGAAGCCTCCTGCCATAAAATTGAGCCTGCCCAAGTAGCTCTCGGCAACTGTGGTTGTGAAGAGCAGCCCTTGGCCTGCTGTGACGACGCATTACTTCGCCCTAATCGGACCACGCCAGCGAAAACAAATAGGATTGCCAGGATCTCCTTACGACCCTTCCGCCTGATCGTCATTTTGCGGCATACTGTCTCGAATCGCCTGAATCGAGAGCCACTAAACTTTGAAAATAGAACGGACGGCCATCGGCCTGGCCTCAATTACGAGTAGTCGTCATGTGATTATGGATGATCGCGCTTGTGCAGCTGGATTCTGCCTGGGAACGGACATAAATGGCGCATTCCCTCTAAGAGCCTTATGCGGCCGTTGGCGTTGGCCGATAGAAGATCAGGAAGGAGAGCATGGTCGAACTGCAGACAGACCTCACGGGCATTCTGGAAAGCGAACTGGAGTCCTGCCCGGCCCTGCGGTCGGCGCT
>Ga0326727_10019581_pt1 | contig 13572 bp, 11 predicted proteins | sample MB2enrmetagenome_FD_207643 | JGI IMG/M metagenome (GOLD analysis project Ga0326727, IMG submission 207643) | Lab enriched peat soil microbial communities from McLean, Ithaca, NY, United States - MB29MY | ecosystem: Environmental > Terrestrial > Soil > Wetlands > Peat | place: USA: New York... | reverse complement strand
AGCGATGAATGACACTTGCAACATTCAAGTTAGTAAGTTGCTTCCCCAACTTCGCGAACTTCTGGAGAGTGCCGAGTACCCAAGAATCGAGACAATGGATTCCCAAGCAACACGCAAGTACATGAGCAAGCTGGAAGCTGATCAACCGACACTTTCCACAGAGCGAGACAAGCTCGAACTGGAACATACTGAGAGCATCAAGAAAGCAGCAACCACGAAATCCAAACATGATAACGCTGTCGAACAGAGAACCAGCTTTCAGAAGCAAATTGATGACATCAACAAATGCCTGGAAGGCAAAGGAGAGCGCCCGATTATTGAATGCGACAAGTGCGGCAGCATGCTAACCCCCGATCAATGGGCAAAGCATGTTGACGAAACAATAAAGAAACTCGACCTACTCGAGACTGAAATCAATCATTTGCAAGGACAGTTTTCTTCTGAGACCCAACTGAGCGAGGAGGTGCACAAGAAGTTGGAGCAGGCAAAGACGAGATTTGACAACCAAGGCAAAGCCGTCGGAATTCTGGAGCAGTTGGCGACACAACGAGAAGATATCGAAAAAGCGACCAACTCCCGAGAGCAGATACTCGAACAAGAGAAGAGCGTAATTCTGGAATTGAGAAAGCTGCTTTCCATCGGGCCAGTCGAACCTGCCGATAAGGTTGTGGAGCAAGCCCGATTGGTGCACTCGCAACTTGAATCGATACCCAAGCAAATGCGTCAGATGGAGAGGGACCTCGATTCGTATGATGAAAACGTGTTGGGGCCCCAACAGAAGCGAGTCGACGAAGCGCAGGGGGCGGTTGACAAGGTCAAAGAGCTTGATCCCGAGATCAGAGTCGATACGAAGAGAATCGAGCTGCTTCAAACGATACGGAGCGCGTTTAGAGAGATTCAACCAGCGGTCAGGATGAATTTCGTTTTCAGAATTACTGCCAGCGCCAATGACTATCTTGCGCGACTTTACGGCGGGTCGGAGATCGAGAACTTTGAGTTCTCAGAAGAATACGAATTCATTGTCACTCGAGCTGGACATAAGAGGCATGCACACCGGCTAAGTGGCGGTCAACAGGTACTTGCGAGCATGGCTTTCCTGATGGCTCTCAGCGAAGTTCTCAGCCAATTGGACTTCTTAATCCTAGACGAACCGACAACTCATCTTGACCCGAATAGGAGAAAGGAACTCGTAAATGTTCTCGAGAATCTCAGAAGAGTGCCACAACTCATAATCGTTGACTATAATCCAGAGCTATTGGCCGCTGCGGACACACGGTTCAGGGTTACCTTGACTGATCAAGGTCAGAGCCAAGTAGACCCGATAGAGGCATGAGAAAAGTATGGATTCGATTCTCTGAATCTGGACTTCTTTCGCATCGGGCTTGTTATGATTCAAAAAGCACAAATGCAACATTTAGCATAAATGCTCCTGCTTGGGAGCAATCTCAAGTGGCAATGAATTTTGAGGAACTAGATGAGAAGACACGCAAGTATATGCTCGATGAATTTGAAGCTGAACAAGCAGGTAGGAAACCATATTGGTCAAAGGACCTTTCTACAGAAGGTCTTGCTGCTTTTCCCTGTCTGATGCTATTGCGAATCCGAATAGAAACGAGGAGATCCTCGCAATCTCACTTGCCAAACAAAATTATTGGAAGAGGAGCGAAACCGTCGTTCCGAAGGTCCGCCGCGCATATACTCGTCCAATAGATCCCAGCGTAGCCGCTGAGCGGCTAGCGATCACAGAGTTCAATACGTGGTACGTTCGCGGATTCGCGAAGCGTCTGATAGATGAAGGTGTTACTCAGTGCCAAGTCTATCGAGCAGGTATTCCAAAACATGCCCCTGCCGAGTGCAGCAAACATGAAGATCAAATTTATTCGGTTAAGGAAGTGTATGATGGACATCGTGCCAGATATTGGCCAGAGCCTGGAAACCCCAATGCGTTCTCAATTCCAGCTGGACCAAACTGTCATCACACGATTAGGCGAATTCCGAAGACCAATCCATGATGATTGCACTCCTCTTATGACCAAGCGCTGCATAATCTAAGTGAGCCCTCCAGGTCATAACAGCCATGGGGGCACTTCGGCATGGCAAGTAATTAGTAGTAGTTTCTCTCATGTGTGATGGGGAGGCCCGAGAAAGGGCTTGCAGACTACCAAGAAACCATCACTTATCGGGCAACGGTTGTGTGCCTGTCCCCCTAGAAAATTGAATTGCATGGATGCGAAGGACTGGATTAAGGCTCAGATAGGTGTCTGGGAGGTTTTCTACGAAGGGCGGGATGTCCGCGACAAAGATATTCATCCCGCTGTTATGCCCGTTGCATTAGCGAAGAGAGTTGTAGAACTCTTTACCCACAAAGGCGAGTTGGTTCTGGATCCATTCAACGGGATCGGGACCACGCTTCTGGCTTGCCAAGACTTGGAACGTAACGCAATCGGTTTCGACATTAACACGAAGTATTGCTCGATAGCTCTGGACCGATTAGCTCAACAGAAATTCGAAGCACAGCGCACCAAGCAGTTAGCAATTACTGACGATGCAATGAATATCGCGGATTACCTTGAGCCTGAATCGGTAGGTCTGATTTTCACATCGCCACCATACGCGAATCTTCTCAACCGGCCACGCTTAAACAAGAGTCGCAGAGGAAATGATAGAAAGAACGGCCAATTTCTCAAAGTTGAACAGTACAGCCAAGATCCAAGGGACCTGGGCACATTGACCATTGAAGAATATGCCCGACAATTGAATTTAATCTATAGGAAGCTGCTCCCAATCGTTAGAAAAAATGGGCACAGTGTCATTAATGTCCCCGATATGTGGTGGAGCGACGGGAACGGGGGGAAGAGAATACCCATCCACATTTACGTCTATCACGCTATGCTTGATGCCGGTTATGAGCTACGTAACACCATAATTTGGGACCGCACGAACATCGTCAATCGTGTTGGAATTTTTGGATGGCCCTCTAATTACATTACGATGGGAACTACTTTCGAGTATTTGCTTGACTTCTGGAAGCCAGCCGCCTAAGGCGCCTTCCTTTTATCCCAGAAACCCGCAAGAGTGGGAATTTCATGCTGCGCGAAATCCGTGAAGCTCTTCACCACCGGTTCACTGGGGAATTTGTCCTGCTTGACATGATCCCACACCACAAGATGCATATTGTAACGGCGTAGCCCTTCTATGTGCGTTTTCTGCGATATTTTCTTCGCGTCATCTGCGGTTGCGAGATATACGTTCGGGCATCGAGTATGATACAATTCCTCAACTACCTCTTGCCATCTCTCTCGCAGGGTTCGTTTGACAGAGAAGATTATTGCACGAGTGCGATCTTTCGAATACAAGTCCTGTGAGGGAATGACGAAGTCAGTGTGGTACTCACGTGTTTGTTCATCAAAAGGTATGCCTGTAAGTTGAAAGAGTATCTTGATCTGGTCCTGAAAATCTTGGCCCCCCCGTTGTTTTCGTGACTGGCTCCTACTTAAGAAAACACGCCAAAGATCGGGGTACAATGTTTGCAGAGCCCGTGATACAAGCTCGGTCTTATTCTTCCCTTCAATGACCTCGATCACGTCGCTCCGCATCGTTGTCAATTCGGGCATTATGGCATTCGAATAAACCAATTCCTCATACCTTTCTAGAACTTCGAGGGTCCGAAGGAATAGTCTGTGTAGATTGTCGTTTAAGTGGTCGAGTACATCATGCGGGTCAACCTCTCCTTGAACTAGTCCAAGTTCTTTAGCAGCTTCAGCTACGATGATTTGAGAAGACGGCATCTTTTGGTTCCGAACACGCCTTACAAGCTCGTAAATAGGATCTTTTGAGATTTCTTCCACCTTACTAACCTACACTATTGCAGTTGTGATATTTCTAACTTTGATTACAAATATGGCCAATTTCTGATCTAATTTGCATGCCTCTAAACGCAGTAACAGAAACTCATAAGGGCTGATTCGATGTTGGATTACAGGTCTTGGATGGGTTTGATTTGTCCTCTGGTTTGACGCCCTTCAACTATTTCAGCAATATGCTCGAAATAAAGCAGGTTAGTGGAGTGGAATGTGTGAAGATAGCTGCGACATCTCCTGGTGTGTCGAGCGTGGTTGATGTTAGATCACGCCTTGTTGACGTCGGTAGTATCGTTACACAACTGGATTTTGACACTTACGTCTTTGGAAACATAGATGACATCGGAACGAAACTGAACGGCATGAGTACCGAAACGAAACGCGGGAACGACGTACCGTATTTGGTAATTCAGTTCGGACTACAAACCGCTCTTATGACTTGCTTGAAAGACATGGGTTATGTAGTGCAAACCGAGGATTATAGATCATATAGACCACAAGATTTCATAACACATAGTTCTCAGGATCTAGTGGGGGTATATCATGGTTTTCGATACCGATTTGTTCCTGCTGCGAGCAGATTCTTAGTTGCAATTGATCCTACGTTAGTAATTCAAGTCAAATTTGACATCAACACGGTATTGGAAAAATGCGCTTCGCTCGGCATTAAGAGCTCTACTATCGCCGGACGATTAGTGACGCTTAATGAGCCTCTTGAAGGACCTCGGCATTCGGACAATTGTTTTATGTCAGTTAAATTCGGAAGAGTGGCTGGAAGGGTCCTTCGGATTATTGTGCCAGAAGATTCGGACTACGGAGACAGGTCCCAAGACGCGTCATCCGGCTTCAAGGATTGTGAGAATATGTTGCGGTATATTAGGGACCACCGGAACATTCCCTTGGTTCTAGTAAGATCCCGCGATGAAGACAAAACATATCCTTCGACAATCCTATTTCCTCTTGCCCGCCCCGAAGAACTTACCGAAATCATTGACCGATATTTTCAATTAAAAGTCGATTTATCGCGATTGATCAGAGCGGAGAGTTACCTTGACAGTGGCAGAGGACTTCGAGCCGACGCTTCAAGCCAGCGATTCTTTAATTTTCAACAAATAACCTCGCAGTTGAAACTACCCTTACGGCTCAACTTAGGAAAGGAGATCTTTGAGCTTGAAAGCGAGCCTGTTCCAATTAGCGCCGGTGATGTGATCTAATTGGCCAACATGCTCAGACCTCTCGAAGGAGGAATTTTGACCGAGCCGAGGCTTTTGTTTGATCATTTCGATACCTCTCAGATCGCTGCAAATCCCTACGATGGCTTGGTAGCAAAGAGATTTGGTCCATACGATAAGAACTACAGACGTTTCTCTGAGATACGGTACTGCAGTGTCGCTAGCAGTCCAACGAAACCCAGTCTAGACTTGATCTTACAAAATCTCCGGAAGGGTGGAAGTAGAGGTTTCTCGGGAGGCATAAGCGCATATTTCCGAACCGAAATCACTGAGGTAGGATCAGTTGTATCAGAAGACGACTCCACAGAGAGTATGATTGCGTCAGCAGAGAAGCTGTTAGCCAAATCGAATCAGAACTTCGATCTTGCGTATGTATACGTACCAGCTAGCGCTCGTTACATTCTCAATAGTCCTTACTATCGCGTTAAGGCTCTGTTTGCTCAGCACGGCATCCCATCCCAAATGGTGACAACCAACACAGACCCGAATAACACATATCATCTGTTCAACATCGCCGTGGGATCATACGCAAAGATGGGAGGTGTTCCATGGGCATTACTTGACGGGCTTAAGAACATCGACTGCTTACTCGGCGTCAGTTTTTCTGAACACGTCTCTGAACTGGAGCGTATCACCGAAAAGCCGCGCTATGTTGGTTTTGTAAATATTTTCGACAATCGCGGAATATGGCTAGCTATGATGGGGACGGCCGAACAGTATGATTGGGAGGAGTTCCCATTCCGAATCAAATTACTCCTTCGAGACTCAATCAAGTTTTATGAAAACAAGAAGGGACGGAAACCTAAAAGCATCCTGATTCACACGTCGAAAAAGATCGGAGGCAGGGAGGTGAAATGTGTTAACGATGGTCTTAGCACCGCTTACGGAGGCAACTATGAATCACAAGTGAGATATGGAATGATCCATATCTCGGATGACATCCCCGTCAGATTCTATGATATCTCTGATCCGAACAGAACGCCTCCCAGAGGACTCGTGACTAAAACTGATGATTCTACAGTCTTCCTATGTACTACAGGAAGATCTGAAATTCGCGGGGCAAGAATGGGTACTCCCGTCAATCTCAGAGTCTACATGAAAGCGAAGTCGCCAGATTCAGAGCTTAACATTTATGACATTGCAAAGCACGTTCTTGCTTTAACGAAGCTCAACTATGGCGCCTTAAGTGCGGTCCAGAGAAACCCCGTTTCGATTGCCTATTCCAATGAACTAGCTTACATGACGGCGGCATTGGAGCATGAAGAGTGGGAGAAACTAATCAAGAATCCCATCGCTGAGAAGTTAAAACAGGTTCTATGGTTTCTTTAAAAGCGTGGGCAAAACGCCAATGAAGAAACTTAATGCCACGCTTCCGATCACGAACCAAGTAGCTTTGACCATGTAGCTTTTCAAAACAGGATCTGATTGATAGCCCCTTATCTTGTAGAGACCGAGAGAGGCAGGCCACACGAAAAGAACCGAGGCTACAGTAACAAGAATTGTACTCGAAAGCTGATTGGCTATTGGTAGGGCCAAAATAAGTGGAGTGAGCGTTATCCATGCGAACCAAAGCCACAGTCCTGAACACAGGAATGCGACTGTGGCGACGAGATATCTGTCGGCAGATCCTTTGAGCAAAGCCGCGCGTTGGCTCTTTGTCAAGACAACTAACGACTCTTCGTTGATCTGTTTATCAAATAAGGAAACGATTCTCAGCACGAGCGCGATCTCAATTGGAGAAACACTCTCCCGCCGATCTGTAATCAATGAAACTCGCGGACTAACGTATTTCAAATATAAGCCCACGAATCGACGCTTAATATCCTCACCTAACAAATCATAGCCTTCGGCAAGCGCCCAGAGTCCAAACAGCCGTTCGTTTCTCAGCAGTTGAGGATCCTCAAGTTGGCTATCAATCCAGTTCAGAATACGTGTCGCAGCTTCCCGTTCATTGCATTCCGTTAAAGAGAATGATGCCATTGCGGCACGCGTCAAGTCACCGGCCCGGTTCTCTCTATCCTGAGATTTCAGCCATTGAATTCCTCGGTTAGACTCTGCGGTCCACGTGCCGATTTTATGCGTCGCAAGAATTACGAATGATGTGAGAATAATATCTGCAATCCAAGTACTCTCTGGATTCTGCCGAAGTTGCCGTTCGAGAAATGATTCAATCAGAGTTTTAGAGGGTAGGATTCTACCGAGAAGGTCGAATAGATACATGGAGAAGCATGCGGAAACAACATCCCGCTCCAAAAGGTACTCCTCTTTTGTAATTGTTTCTTCGAGCCACTTAGACAACCAATCCGCACTTGGTTGGAGGCGAGGAAGCATTTCCTTCTCGTTGACCAATGCGTAGATTGACCAACTGGTCTCATATGGACTGCCTATCGAAGCTAGGTCCGGATCGCGTTGTGAAAGCAACAGCTCAGCAAGAGTGGCGACCGGAGATGCTAACTGCCGGGCAGAGCTCATGACGGACACGGGCGCCACACAAGATGTCGCACCATATTCAACGTGACAATATAACCCATTCCGTTGACACCCTCAAGTTACCGTATAGATTCTAGGAGCCTTACCGGTCCCCCTTTCGGGCTGGACGATTCTCACCTGAAGAAAAATTGACCAGCACCGGAACAACGTCAGGAACAGGAAGATCATTTTCACGGCAATGTTTTGCTTCGGTTGCGAAGACATCAGCAGGCGAAGAAGCAACGTATTTCTCAGGAGCGCCAAGAATTTCTGTGAGGAGCCCCTTCATTTCGAGCTCTTTGATCGCTCGATACACATCCCTTTTCGGGACATGAGCCGCCAACGCGATTTCGCCTGTCTTCATCGGACCCATCCTTGCGAGCGTTAGATAGAGCTTTGATTCGTATTTGGTTAAGCCCATGGTTTGAAGCATCAGGCTGATGTCTTTGTCCTTCAAATTTGAGTACGACTTCACCTTCTTCGCCTTCGAGAAATAAAATTTTCTCATATGATATATCCCAAGACAAGTATCAATATCGGCACTAGAAGAAGTAACCTGGTTCGTTTGGTCAAGGGGTCGTTGAGAAATCCGATTATCGCAATACAGGTGGCAACGATAGCGCCTGCAATACTATTGCGATACTCCAAGATTAATCGAATAATTGCTGCAAGATAGACAGTGAGTAGTGTAGGAAATGGTGCGATCGCCACAAGAATGCTGGAGATCAGAAGAAGCAGGAGGCCTACTTCGAGAAAGACCACCTCAGCAACGGGGAGCTCTACTGTATATGCCATGCTGTACTTGAGAACGGCGGGCAGAAAGGGTATCCGTATGGAGATTAAGCAATCAGTTAAGTCGATAAATAGTCCATCAGCCCTAGTGAGCTTCTCCGGCGGATCTCCAACGGTTTTCGTAGCTTCCAGCGTTTTATGTCTTAGACGATATCCGCTAGGAGGCGTGACATTCCAAAACGTGTTGTAGGTTTCGTCCGGAGGAGTGATCTTATCGAAGATATATCGAGGAATGCTAAAAATCGACCATTTCACGCTTTTTGGGTTTTTATCATCGAAATACACTAGCCTGACTATTCTCGCTTCTTTGGGGTGAATTGGTTTTTCATGGGGAAAAGAAATCCAGAGAACGAAGATTTCCTTGCGTTTCATTCTATCTAGAAGTTCTTGATACCCTTCATCGGACTTGGCGAGCCTTGAGAATCGTATTCTAGTGAAATCATTCGGATAGTGCACAAGCTCCGACCCATCGTAATCGAAGACTCTGAGCGCTGGCATGAAACTGATACGTTGCAGGAACACGTCCTTAACCGGCTTCTTGGATTCGTTGATTAAGGTGACTTCATTCACGATTTCTCTTCGAGCTGGCTCTGAATGAGATATCATAACTCTGCTTCGAATTACTCTGACCGGCGATGATCCAGCAGAGGACAATATTCCTCGAGTAACGTAATCATCAGTGGATAGTTAACACTTCTGCGCCGTATCTATTGAGCAACTCCTAACCAATTTTGCCTCGGGAATTCAGCCTGTTTAGAAGATTTCTGCAAGACGGTCAAGAATCGTGCGTAGAGTAGCGTCTCCTGGAACCTTGACTGCACCGTCATTGACCTCTAGCGCGTTGTAAAAGACGAGAGCGAGCCAGGCAACAAGTGTGTTCCAGTAGAGATCGCCAGCATCTCTAAATCGCCAAAACAACTATCTATCCTGCGAATGATTTTGTCGAAGACAGCAACAATTCCGAAGGACCATTGGGACCCTCTTTCAGAAAAAACAGAGATGTCAGTGGAGATAATTGCGTCAAGTCTCAAACGCACGATAAAGAACATTATCAAGTCCTATACAGGATCTTTCGACCCTTTCTCTGAACTGATTCAGAATGCACTTGATGCGGTCGATGAGAGGAGAAAAAAAGCAAAAAATTACCAGCCGAAAATTTGGATTGAAATTAACCTGAGAGATAACGCAATTTGTGTGACCGACAACGGTATTGGTTTTTCTAGAGAACAATTCAGAGATTTTCTCAGGCCAAACGTGTCCTTCAAGGGCGGCGGGACAAGAGGTGACAAAGGAGTCGGAGCGACCTATTTGGCGTACGGTTTTAATTTCCTTCAGATGGGCACCAAGACCCGTGACTTCTCTTACGTAGGTGAGATTCAAGGAGGAAGGGAATGGGTTGAAGACGAAAAGAGCGTAAAGACCCGCCCCACGGTTGTTCATTCTCAACCACTTCATGCCGCGTTCCAGTCGATAGATCAAGGATCTACGTTCTGTTTGAAGTTGGTAGGTGAATTCATACGACCGCGTAGTTTGGATTGGGCCGGCGCTGACTCGTGTAATCAGTGGAAAGTAATGCTTCGTATTAAGACCCCTCTAGGTGGAATTTACCTTGATCGTTCAAGGCCCAACACAGTGTGTGAGTTGACAGTAGTAAAGAAGAACGGAGAGGCTGAGACGCAGACAATAACGGATTGCGAATACGTGTATCCTCATACCGTGATCGAGACGTGCGTTAATCTTAGAGAAGTTGTCAAGAAACAGTTAGAACTGGCAAGCAAGTCGAAGAGCGTAACCCTTCCTGATAACTTCAAGGAACTCAACGGGGTCTATGCTTATTGGAACTTTGCTGATTCCAAGACTGAGGACAACTTGCCCCTGTCTTTGAACAAGCAAGAGAAAGACCTGTTGGTAAAGCACCGGGTCTCGATGTACGGGTTCTTCACGTATTCCACGGATGTGTGGGACGAATACAACGATAACGTCGTAAAACTTAGGAAAGGCATGAGAATTCTGAAGGGTGGTTTGCAGATGGCCACAAACGGTATGCCTCAAGGCGAATTGGTCCTTATTCCGTTGGGGCACAATGTGTACTACCAACACATGTCGCACGTCGTAGTACACTTCGCCATTGCAGATGCGGATTTAGGTAGAAAAGGCTTCCAACCGGAGCTTCGAGAGCTTGCGGAGAACTTGTCGGCGGCTGCTGTTCGCGTGTTTCAAGAGTGGAAAATGTTGCTGAAGAAGCCAACTGGGGCGCCGCCGAAGATAATTCAGGACAAAGAACTTCATGACTGGAAAACCGATATGCAGCAACATGAGCGCAGTGAACCCCTTGTTATCAACAGAAAAGACGTCTTTCTTCCGACAAAGGAAGTTGCATTAACAGCACAGCCGATGGTAGAGCAAGACGTTATCGTGTTGTTCAATCAACTGCTTGCGGGTGGTGTTATTCGCGGAATCAAACTGATGGCGACCAGTCAACACAAGAAGTACGATGGTTTGTGGAAGGGGTACCTCAAGAAGCCATTCAACAATTATCTCTTTGATCCTCAAACCAATCCTCTCGGAATTCATGAGGCCACGCCAGTCGAGTACGAATCCGCGCCCTATGTTCTGGAATACAAATTTAGTTTCGATGGGCTGCTCGAGGAAATCGAGTCTGAAGACAAAGATCCTGCCTCGATAAACCTTGTCGTTTGTTGGACAATTGGTAGCAATTGGAAGAAGCGGTATAGGATCACTCCGCTTCTTCATTTCTCCAATTCTCATCATAGGAAGATTCATGGAATAACTCATTTGATTCAGGATGCAGCCACAGGACAACACGCTTTCATGGTGGTCGCTTTGAAGGAATTGATAGATTACATTAACGATCCCGATTCCGTACAAGACTATCAGAGATTAACCTACATGGGAGAATAACGAACCATGTGTAAGCAGACAGTTTTCCTAGTTCTTGGGGTCAGTCTCACGATATCTCTTTTGACCAGAATTCTAAGCTTCTTTCTTCCAACTCCGGAGCTTGGTTGACAATCTTGTAGAGTTCGCTGAGCTGCTCAAGGAGTTCTTCCCTCGATCTGGGTCGCATCCATTTCGCGCCAGAGATCAGCCGTCGATAGTTGTCCTCAGAAAATGCAAGAAACTTCCATGGAGTCAAATCCTTCCACCGGCCATCGAATCCCAGGAATTTTAGGCTGAAACCGCGATGTCTTAGTTCTGTCTTTATCTCTTCGAGCGTAGTAATGACTCTCAACTTGATGTCAGCGGGTAATAGCTCGTAGTCGCGACGTGAAACAGGGCGAGTTGCATTAATGACTCGTTGCCATGTCCGTCGCGCTTACACAAATAGCTTGAGTGTACGTGAATCTTAGCAAGACTCGACGCATTAGGTGTAAATCAGGTGACACACCTATCGTCACCTATTCACCTGAAATTTGATTTAACGAATCAAAACGGCATGCCTAGAAACCAAGCACAAAACCCGACTTTGCCAACTGCTGATACTAGGCGATATGGCTAGATTTTACAAATCTATTGGGGTGAAATTCGATAGGCCGTTAAGTCGTAGGGTAGAAACATCACCATTTATCCCGTTAGAATCGGAGATTGACGAACTAATCGGTGGTCTGGGTAAGAAGTTATCCGCTTTCACTAGAGTAGTAAAGGAGACTGGGGCTAGACCTGTTGAGATATTTCAACTTCGATGGACAGACGTAGACACATCGAATAGTACCATCAACATACGACCAGAGAAAGGAAGCCGACCCAGACAACCTAAGATCACAACCAATACCCTGGCATCTGTTCTTCTATTGCAAAAGGATGAGTTGTACATCTTCCATAATGATAACGTAGATGTTGAAGAGAGCTATCGGAATTTCTTTAGGAATTTTGCAGAACAACGGCTGAAAATTTCGGGCAGATTACAGAATCCACGGATTAGACGCATTTCGTTTAAGACGTTAAGACATTGGAAGGCTAGTACTCTCTATGCTAAGACCAAGGATTTACTGTTAGTCAAGGAAGTGTTGGGACATCGGTCTATTTCTTCAACTATGAAGTACACTCACCTTATCCAATTCAATGAGGAAGATTACGTCTGCAAGGTAGCTAAGGCCGTTAAGGAAGCGCAGGTACTAATCGAATCAGGCTTCGAATACGTAACGGACGTAGAAGGGTACAAACTCTTCCGTAAGAGGAAGTAACTGGGTAATGCATTGATTAGGATGCTTGTCACGATGGATAGGCTCATAGTTTTCATTGACGGGGCATGTGAACCTAAGAATCCCGGCGGCGTTCCCACATATGGATATGGTGATTGTCTGAGCATACACAGGAACCAAGAAGTAGAGAGTACCCATCGAAAGAATTAACGCTAACAATAATTCTCTGCTTCGGAGAACTTGTTGTAGGACAATCAGTCAGCAGCGTACTATTCCTTTTTCCATTACTACTTCTGGTGTGGGGCACTACTCTCCTATTCGAAGGATTGGCATCTATGGCCGTCGAGGTCTCTTCTGCTCTGGGCGAAGCCCAATAATTTCTATTGAAACTATTTCTATAACGCCGTTACTGCAGTAACGTACGGCATAGCGAAAGAATTTTGTACTCAGGTAGCCATCTACAAAGCTCAGGAATTGGACCGACACAAGAGGTCGAAACAATGACCAAGTTAAACAACCTAGGTTATGGCATCATGAACCTCGCTCTTATTCTCGGAGTCATATGCTTCTTCGTGTGGGCAGCTTCCCTAGTGCTCCAAGGAAATAGCCTCCTCTCTCTTTTAGTAGTAGAAATTCCGTTGACCGTACTGGGGGGCGTTGGTTGCGCACTATGGAACCGCCAATAGCACGCCGCCATCACTGTAACGTAGCACCTGATTTCCCATAATAGCTGTAACGCCATCGTCGTAGAGCCTATTGGCTTCGTACAGGTTGCTCCGCCCATATTGCAGGGCTAGATTGTGGATTGATTCAACCACTTCCTTATCTTGACTTATCCAAACTGATTGGGTTGATCTATTGGTTTCTATGTGATGTTCAGCCAATATTTTTCATAATCGCCTGTAGAACCTCATGCGTAGGGCGTGGGGCTTTTCGGGCACGTCATAATCGCAAATCTAGTATATCATAGCAGTACATTAAGAGTACCTATGGACTAAAGTTATTAAGTATATCGTTAGTGTACTCCTGTGAGAGCCATGCCCGCAATCACCTTCG
>Ga0326727_10019580_pt1 | contig 13572 bp, 11 predicted proteins | sample MB2enrmetagenome_FD_207643 | JGI IMG/M metagenome (GOLD analysis project Ga0326727, IMG submission 207643) | Lab enriched peat soil microbial communities from McLean, Ithaca, NY, United States - MB29MY | ecosystem: Environmental > Terrestrial > Soil > Wetlands > Peat | place: USA: New York... | reverse complement strand
TGCTCCGGACGCGCAGGTGTTCCAGGTTGGAGTGCAGGGACTTTTCAATGCGCGCGCCGTAGCGGCTGAGCCGGTCGAAGATGTCCATGCAGCCTGTGTCGAAGGCCAGGGCCTGGGAGTTGACCAGGATAGTGGCGTCGGATTCCTCGGGATTGGCCTCGATGAAGGCGCGCGAGGCGGAGGCGACGCGGGAATTGAAGGCGATGGTTTCGAGGGCCGTGCCGCGATCGAGACGCCAGGTGGCGTCGATGACGCGCTGGGCGAACTGATGTTCGATGATGCCGACGGGTTGGAGTTCGCGGATCATCTGGGAGGCGATGGTGAAATAGTCGGCGAGTTCGGAGGGGGGCATGAAGAGAGCCTGGGCGGTGAGCTGGTGCTTGACGGCGTTCATGGCGACCTGCGGTTTGCGGGTGATGAGGCGCGGGAGGGACGCGCCGAGCTTTTTCTGCGCTGCGGCGAGCGCGTCGGCCAGGGTTTGTTCGAGATTGGATGCTTCTTGGGATGCTTCATGGGATGCTTCGGGATTCGTAGTCATAAGTGCTCCTGAGCTCAGGGTAGCGGTGGGGAATGGCTTGGGTGGCCTGGTTTTGTGGCAAGTTGTTGATTTGATGGGGGCGATTTCGGTTGGAGTTTGGTCACCGGGTTGGGTTGCAGACCACGAGCCGTGCGTCCACCGCGACAGCAGCACTTCAGCCCGGGCATCCGATTCGATCCAGTTCAGGATGTCGTCAGTATCTTGCATGCGCGTCACGTTTCGGAAGCTCAGGCGGTCGCGATTCGAATGCGGGCCCAAATCTACCCCCAGGAACCGTGGCATTGGTGGACTTACTCATGACCGGGCGATCAGTTCAACCGGGTCGCCGACAGAGATGCTGCCTGGAGTCACGACGTAACTGTTCAGCCCCAGTACGCCATCGAATTCCTTCTGCACACGCCGGAGCACGCTCAGGTCTGGCTTTCCGGTGTCAGGGTCGAATGTCGTCATGATGCAACGGCCGCGAAGGTCGCGCATGCCAACGACGACCGAGCCGATTCGTAGCTGTCTACCTTCCCACTGCCGCTCGGAGAGGCCTTCTACGCCGCCAATAACCAGATTTGGACGAAAGCGCCGCCGGTCGAAGCCCACTGCGTCAAACATGCCGTCGGTCGTGACCAGCAAAGGAAGGATATCAAAGCGATCTTCCGCATCGCTACGGACCAGATGGGTTCCCTGACCGGCCGCTTCCGCAACTTCGCCAGCGACCTGCTCTGTGTCCCAGAGCCGTCCGTCCACCAGCACGTTGCCATTCCCCGCCAGGGTAGCCCGATGCCGCAGCAGCCCGGGCCTGGTTCGCGCCGTTAAGATTCGTCCGCTGCCGTTCCTCACTTGAATGATCCGGTCGCCTTCGATGCCGTGCTCGGAAATATGAGCGGCATCCACGCATTCCCCCGCCATGGACTTCACCGGATAGCGCCAGATTTCCTTGACGTACATGGTTGCCTCGTTCAGCGGATCCGACGTTCGGACTCGGGAATTTCGGCGTCGTTGATACTGGCCACACGGCGCCGCCTCAGTCCAGTGTCGTCGAACTCCCAAAGTTCGTTCCCGTAGGATCGGTACCACTGGCCGTTCGCCCCGTGCCATTCGTACTCGAAGCTGACGGCGATGCGGTTTTCGCGCACTGCTCTGGTGGCGCTCGCCAATTTAAATGGGGGCGCGATCACGGTTGGGGTTGTCAATTTGCAATCCTTTTCCGGCTGGGCCGCAGGCCGGCCCAGCCACGGTTGTTTCAGGCAGTCGCTTGCTGTGCTCCTTTGCGTACTACTTTGTTCGCGTAGAAACTGTGCATGCCACTGGCGATTTCGTTCAGCGAGTCCTCCACTGCAAAGTGGCCAGCCGCCAGACGGTGCATTTCGGCATCGGGCAAATCCTTGAGGTATGCCTCGCCGCCCTCGGGCGTGAAGAAGAGATCGTCCTGACCCCAGAAGATGATTGTTTTGGGTTGTTGCGTTTTCAGGAAGGCTTGCCATTTCGGATATAGCTCGACGTTGATGCGGTAATCATAGAACAGGTCGAGTTGTACGCGGCGCGCGTTCGGACGTTCCATGAAGCTAAAGTCGGACTTCCAGTTGTCCGGGCTGATCAGTTCCGGATTCTTCGCACCGAACAGATAGATCCCCTTGATCGCGTCGTGCTCCAGGAACGCGGCCAGCGGCGCTTCGGTTTCGGCGCTTCGATTCTGCCACAGCGCCCCACGGAAGCCGTCCCACGCGCTGGTGAAACCGATTTCGTAAGCGTTCGAGTTCTGAATGGTCAGCCACTCGAGAGCCTGCGGGTTTCGTGTGATGATGCGGAAGCCAACCGGGCCGCCATAGTCCTGAACGAACAGGCCGTAGTGACCGAATCCGCGATCTTTGAGAAAGGCCTCCATCACCTCGGAAAGCTTGTCGAAGGTGTAGGCGAAGCTTGCCGGATCAGGCATGTCGCTATTTCCGAATCCGGGATAGTCGGGCGCGATCACGTGAAAACCCGTGGCAAGCGCCGGGATCAGATCGCGGTACTGGTGAGAAGATGCAGGGAATCCGTGCAGGAGGACCAGCTTGGGGCTGCCCGGGTTGCCGGCCTCCCGGTAGGCGATATTCAGGCCCTGAATGGCGGCATTGCGATAGTGCGTTTGCGGCGTTGTCATTTTAGTGTTCTCCTCGTAATCTGAATCAGGCAGCAGGCGTTGTTTGCCGGTGTCGTGCACCCGAAATACCATCCCATTGCAGTTGTAACTCATTGGAAATAAGAGCGAAGCAATTGAATACTACCCATGAGAAATCACGAATCATGAGAGTTCACGACCGATTCATGAAAATTTGCTATATACTCAACCGGTGGATCTTGAGCCTCTACCCTCGATCATCCTTGCCATTGCTGAGAAGCGTTCCCTTAGCGCCGTATTGAAGACAATTATCGACACCGTTGCCCGACAGCCGGACGTGGGCTTGGCACGGGTTTGGCTGCTTGAGCCGGATGGGTCGTGCCCGGTGTGTTGTTCAGGTGAGTTGAACGGGGAGCCTGCGCTGCACTTGCGCGCCAGTGCAGGTGTTTCTCTTTCACCAGGGGCTGACTGGGTCCGGATCGACGGAAGTTTTCATCGCATCACGCTCTCGCACAGCAATTTGAAGATCGCGCACATCGCGACGACCGGCGAGTCGATCCGCATTCGGCAGATTTCAGAGGATCACCAATGGGTCCGGAATCCCTCGTGGGCGCGCGACGAGCGTTTTGTGAGCTTTGCCGGTCACCCCCTGGTGTTTCGTGGAGAAACACTGGGCGTGTTGGCGGTGTTCAGGCGCACGCCCGCCGATGACGATTGCTTTGCCTGGCTTCGCACCATGGCCAGCGCCGCCGCCGTCGCGATCGCGAACGCGCGGGCGTTCGAGGAGAACGAATATTTACGGAATCAGTTGGAGCAGGAGCGCGATTATCTGCGGGAAGAAGTGAAAGAGACCGGGTCGTTTGGCGAGATTCTGGGCCGCAGTCCTGCCCTGGAGCGTGTGCTGCACCAGGTTGAGATGGTGGCAGCCACCGAAGCGAACGTTCTGGTGCTGGGCGAGAGTGGGACGGGCAAAGAACTGATTGCGCGGGCGATCCACCAGCGTAGCGCACGGGCGCGCAAACCGCTTGTCAAAGTGAACTGCGGTTCGATCCCGGACGAACTTTTCGAAAGTGAATTCTTCGGCCACGTCCGCGGGTCGTTCACGGGCGCCGTGCGCGACCGGATAGGCCGGTTTCAGCTTGCCGACGGGGGGACGTTGTTCCTGGATGAGGTAGGCGAGATTCCGCTCGCACTCCAACCCAAACTTCTGCGCGTTCTGCAGGAAGGAGAGTTTGAACGCGTTGGCGACGAGGCGACGCGAAAGGTCAACGTGCGTGTTGTGGCCGCTACAAATCGCGACTTGCGAAAAGAGGTCGACGAGGGGCTGTTCCGGCTTGACCTCTATTACCGCCTGGGCGTCTTTCCGATGGAAGTGCCGCCTCTGCGCGACCGCAGGGAAGATATCCCGGTGCTGATCGCTCACTTCGTACGCCAAGCGGGACTGCGTTTCCACATACCGCTCCCGACTATCCCAAATCGCGAAATCGAACGGGCGCAACGCTATGACTGGCCAGGTAACGTGCGTGAGCTGCAGAACGTGGTGGAACGTGCGCTGATTGTCTCGCCCGGCGGAAAGCTCTCGCTGGATCTTCCCGAGAATGGCAAGGCATTGGCCAAACAGAAGGGGCGCGCCAGTCAGCCAGCGGCGGTCTTGCCCGAAACCGTAATCCCGGAAAACGAGTGGCGGAATCGCGAGCGCGCCAATGTTGTCGCCGCGCTGCGGCAAGCTCAATTCAAGATATCCGGCAAAGGGGGCGCGGCGGATCTGCTGGGCATTAACCCCGGCACACTTGCGTCTCGCCTTAAGGCCCTGGGGATCGATAGACGGGACTACGGCAAATCGACATCCTGAGCGCCGGGATTTTCCTGGGCGCTGCGAAGGATTACTCCCGCGAAACCGCCTTCCCTGAGGTTGCATCCGCTCGATCAACGCCTGCCCACGTGTTCTTGTTTGATCTCCAATGAGACTGGGTGGGGTACGCCACAGGTCCACTCTATTGCCGGGCAGGCGAAAGCGCCGGAATTCAGAATCCGAAAGATAGCGCGAAGACCCCCGGAGGGTTCGTTTGAATTTGTATAATCCGCAGATGCAAGGAATACGGTGGAGCACTATAGCGATTGGCTCGTTGTTACTGATCTCGGTCTGCTCGATGGGAGGACAAGAGGGGCCGAAGCCGCCTGTGAAGGTGGAGCAGCGCGGGCGCATCCTTGGAATCGGCGGGGTCTTCTTCAAGTCCGCGAATCGCGATCAGATGCGTGAATGGTATGCGAAGCATCTTGGACTTGCGGACAAAGGCGGGGGCGTGATGCTCCCGTGGCGCGAACACGATGACCCGCAAAAAGAACACGTTACGGTTTGGACTATTTTTCCGAACTCGACTGGCTATATTCCAGCCGCGCAACCGCTGATGGTTAACTACATCGTAGACGATCTGGATGCTTTGCTCGACCGCTTGAAACAAGAGGGAGTGAAGATTGACGCGAAACGGATGAATGAATCCTACGGCAGCTTTGCGTGGATCTACGACGTGGATGGGAACAAGGTCGAGCTCTGGCAGCCGTTGTCTAAGAAGCCATAGGGCGAGGAAGGCGGGCTGCTCTGTGGCGGATTCATCGATCACCAGAAGGGTGGCGGAGCAAGTCTCGCGTAGCCGCGGTGGCGGCGCAGACACAGGAAATCTGCTCCATGACCGCAGCTGAGCGCGCGGGACGTGATGGCGGCGCATCTGAAGCAGATCGAACGCCTGAATCCAAACGTGAATGAGGGCGGTTCAAGCTCTCTGGAACGGGAGTATTCTGGCAGTGGACACCCACTGAAGGAGGAACCGGTATGACTTGCAAAAACTCTTTTCGACTGCTTCTGGCGGTCGGCGTCGTAGGCATGACCGCGCAGGCCACCGTGCTATATACATTTAGCGGCGGCGCGGATGGGGGCAACCCGCAGGGTCCGCTGGCGGCAGATGCGTCCGGCAATTTATATGGCTCGGCACAAACCGGCGGCTTGGGATACGGAGTGATCTTCAAACTGGCGCCGCCGGCGGCGCAGGGTGAGGCATGGACGGAATCCGTGCTTTATTCATTCACCAACGGCGCGGATGGGGCGGCTCCGGCCGGGGGACTCGTCTTGGACGGGAAAGGAAACCTTTATGGCGTCACCGATGGGGGTGCGAGTGTCGTTTTCCGGCTCTCGCCTTCAACGGGGACGAGTGGGAGTTGGACATTCTCCGTGCTGTATACGTTCGCGCAGAGCGTGCTGCCGAACCCATTGCTGCTGGATGCGCGCGGGAATCTTTACGGCACGACGCAATATGGCGGCGACAGCCAGTTTTTGTACGGGCAGGCTTATGAACTGAGCCCGCCGGCGGCAGCGGGTGACGCGTGGACCTTCACCAGCCTTCATAGCTTCCAGGGTCCGCCAACGGATGGTGCGTATCCGGCATCCAGCCTGAGCATGGATACCGCGGGGAATCTTTTCGGGACGGCAAGCCAGGGAGGTAAAGGGACGTGTTTCGATGCCGGGACGGTGATCGGGTGCGGCACGGTGTTCGAGATCAGCCCTTCAGGCAGCGGGTGGGCGGAAACTTCGATCTACAACTTCACGGTGCATGAAAACAACGCACCTTACTGGGGCCTCGCGATGGGGCGTGGACACACGATGTATGGGACGGCCACGTATGCGGCATTTAAGATCACGTCCACAAACGGGGTGGAGTGGGAGAAGGCGACGATCTACCAATTCACGGAGGGGATCAGCGGGACGATTCCTACCGGGACTCTGATTACGGATGCGAAGGGGAGGTTGTACGGGACGTCGTATAGCAGCGGACTTTCGGGGTATAGCACGGCTTTCCAGCTGTCGCCGCCGACTGCGACGGGGACCGCATGGACGGAGACGACGCTGGCTAACTTCGCTGAGGGCTTCAACGCCGGTCAACCGAATGGCGGAGTGGTTTTTGGGAAGGCTGGGGAGCTTTATGGCGTGACTGCCGGGGGCGGCGCGGGTGCGTTTGGGGCTGTGTTTGCGGTGGCGCCTTGATGCGGGATTAGCGCAGAGACCGCTGGAGGAGGCCGGTGGCCAACTAAGATGGAGCCGGGGCGTTTGGCAGATTCAGGGCCTGCAGTAGCATTTGGAGTAGCTCGGCGCCCATATTCGTGACGCCCTGCGCGCCGCGGCTAAGTGCCTCGCGCACATGCGCTGGGTCCCGTGACCCAGCGTAGATGAAATATGGAGTCTGATCCCCGCTGGCCCGCACAGCTTCCAGCAGGGTGTACCCAGCCCGCGAGTCCCGCGGTCTACCCATGTCGCTGATGATCGCGTCGAACGGTTGTCGTCTCAGTTCTGCCAGGGCTTGGCCTGTCGACTCGGCCAAAACGAAATTGACGTTGTAGGCGGCCATCGAGCGACGCTCAATAATGTTGTTATCGGGTCTATCATCTACCCACAGGACGAGCTTTTGAAGTTTCTTTGTCTCCCTTTCCGGCCCGAGGCTCTTGACTAGTCTGTACGCCTCATCGTCAGGGGCATCGTCGCCGCGGTGGGCCGTCGGCGGAGCGGGAGCGGGGGCTGGACCTGACGTGCGCGCTATCGCCGATGCAATACTCTGCGCCAGTTGTCGAACAGAACGGCGTATCTGCGGGTCGTCGGGGGGCAGGTCTGCCTGAACCCGCCAGTCATATCTTTGACGGCTGCCGATTTCGCGGGCGAGTTCGTCATCCTTGAGCAATTCCGGCCTTTCGAGTACTGGGGCGGTGACGAAGTAGATGGGGAGGATGAGGTCCTCCCTACCGAGACTTTTCTCATGCTCCACGAACTGCTTCAGCTCATCGCGACAAGGATCACTTGTAAAAAAGAGCGGGGTGACGATTGGAATGAGAAATCTGGATGCCGAAATCGCCGCGGCCAGCCGCGGCTTCCACTTCTGACCGAATTCGATACCGTCCACGTCTTGGAAAATGCTAAAGGTGCGATCGCCCGTTACGACCCGAACGCCGAGTTCCAGCAGGCGCTTCAATGACGTAATTGCGCCGCCGAAATACTCATCATCCATTCTGGTGTAGCTGAGGAAGGCTTCGGAGGGATCACTCACGATCTTAATCCTGATAGAGGGTTCTTAGAAACGCTCTGGTCATTGTACCGGGAGCAACAATGGAAGGGACGAACGTCAAATTAGCCCAGAGTAACGGCCTGGCGGTGGGACAGAGTATATTCCTGGATTCGGGTGGATAGAATGTCAACTGAGCGAGGAGGAGCGAAATATGTGTGATCAGGATCATTTTGAGGAGGACCGGGAGCGGTTTGAGTCTCTCGGTTTAGTGACCCGGAAGCAATTCGGCGTGATGTTGGGAGCGGGGATTGCGATGATGCTTCCGCGGGCCGCGAACGCGGCGGCCGTGACCGAATCGGATGTGAATGTGACGACGCCGGACGGGACCGCGGACTGCTACTTCGTGCATCCGGCGAGCGGTACGGCTCCAGGCGTTCTGATCTGGCCGGACATCTTCGGACTCCGACCGGCGTTCCGGCAAATGGGCAAGCGGCTGGCCGAATCCGGTTACGCGGTGCTGGTGGTGAACCCGTTTTACCGCGTCAAGAAGGCGCCCACCGCGGAGAAAGGGGCGGCGACTCCAATCCAGGACGTGATTCCGCTGGCGCGGGCCTTGAACGAGACCACGCAAATGACGGATGCCAAGGCGTTCATCCCGTGGCTGGACAGTCAAGCGGCGGTCGCCAAGAATCGGAAGATGGGGACGCAGGGTTATTGCATGGGCGGACCGATGGCGTTTCGGACGGCGGCCGCGATGCCGGATCGTATTGGGGCGGTGGCCTCGTTCCATGGGGGCGGACTGGTGACAGACGCGCCGAACAGCCCGCATTTGCAGGCTGCGACGTCGAAGGCGCAGTTCCTGGTGGCGATTGCGGCGAACGACGACGCGCGCTCTCCCAAAGACAAGGATGTTATGAAAGAGACGTTCGCGAAGGCCAACCTGCCGGCCGAAATCGAAGTATACGCGGGCGCCGCGCATGGCTGGTGCCCTCCGGATTCGGGGGTGTACAACGAGGCGCAGGCGGAGAAGGCATGGAGCCGGCTTCTGGTTTTGTACGGAAAAGCATTGGCCTGATTCTCAGGCGAGGCGGCGGATGAGAAGCAGCGTCCGGTCGTCGGTGATTTTTCCGAATTGCGCAGCAGCTTCCAGGATGCGGTTGGCGATTTCGGGAAGCGGCCGGTCGGCGCATTCGATCAAGGCAGCTTCGATGTGGGCATAGCCGATTTCCTGGCCCGCCCGGTCGAAGATCTCAGTAAGGCCGTCGGTGGCCATGGCAATCAGATCTCCGGGGAGGCAGCGCATTCGTCCCGTGGCGTATTGGGCGGTGGGAAACATGGCGACGGGAAAATTCTCGACCGCGCAACGCTCCAGCGTGGCGGTTTGGTGCTGGAAGTGGAACAGCGGGAGATGCGCGGCCAGCGAGTAAGTGAGATCCAAGTCCTTGGTGAGCAGCACATACGCGAAGGTGGCGTAAGAGCGGGCATCGGTGAGAGGCTCCAGCACCTGGTTCACCGATTCCAGCAGGCGGTCACAGCCGGTGAGGGTGGAGGCGATGTGCATGCGGACCGCGGCTTTGATCATGCTCATGAGCACGCCCGCGTGGACCCCATGTCCGGCGACGTCAGCGATGTAGGCGCATGTGATTCCGTCGGATTCGACGACATCGAGCAGATCGCCGCCGACGGCGCCGCTGGGAATCGATACGCCGTAGAACTCGAACCCGCCGGCCGTTAAAGCAACGGGCGGAACGAGACGGCGCTGGATGCCGGAGGCGAGTTCGATTTCCGTGTGGGCGGCGAAAAAGCGGCGGCCTTCCTGGCGGAAGAATATGACGAAGAGCACGTAGCCCGCAAGAATGAAGCAGAGAACCAGCAGACCGTGGATCCCGACTTGATCGCGCCACTGTTGAGGGGACAGGACGCGGGTAAGCGGAGGGAGGATCTGGGCCAGGAAGAAGAACGCGCCGAACTGGAAGATGGCGACGAGGACCATCCCCTTGACCATCCTGAGGGTGCCTACCCAGGCCCAGAGCATGGAGGTGAAGGCGGTGATCAGGATGGTGGCGGCCAGCCTGGGCGTGGAGGACTGTTCGAGAGAGAACGAATCGATGACGGTTCCGACGCCCGCGAAAAGGCATGCGACGCCTGCGAGGAAGATGACGATGGACGATCGCGGCATCTGGCGGAACTGAGCGATTCGTTCATTCCAAGTGCTCACGAGAGGGTGCCCCCGGGGATCATTTCGATAGTGCGCGGCCACGTGCAATGCAGCGACACATGGGTGACGGCGCCTTGTTTGATCACAATCCGCACAGCTTACTATAACCAGCCGATGCCACAGGGATGGTTACGGCTCATCGCCATCGGCGTCTGGTTGGTTGTCGAGCGCAGCCTTGGCCGCCGGATTCTTCATGGCCTTTTCCAGTTCTTCGACGGCTTGTTCGGCTTGCGTGGTTGGCGTGGCGTCGGAACTCTGGAGCACATTGAGCAACATGTTGAGGCGGGCGTTCATGCGGTCTTCCCTGCCCTGCGGGGCGTCCATCATATCCGTAACTCGCGTAGTCAGGTTGAATTGTTTTTGGAGGCCGGCGGCGGATGTTTTTATGCGTGGATCGAGGATTACCTGAAAGGTTTGCGAGTCGCTCCGGCCATCGACGGTAAGTTTCACGGAGTACTCGCCCGGCAGCACGGCTGCGCCTAAGGGATGGCGCGGCGTGTCGTGGATGATCGCAGTCATGGGGTAGTCGTGACTCTTCGAGTACGGCGGGGTGAAGTGGAGATCCCATATGAAACGGTGCATGCCGGCGGCGGTGGAGGGATTCACTGGCGGGCGAATCCAGTAAGTGGGGACGTTGAGTTCCGGGTCAATGGGGTCCGCCGCATCGGAGCTGGAGTAAGTGCGGACCAACTTACCGGTATGATCCAGAATTTCGATGGCCACCTTGGACGCGGGGCCTTGCAGATAGTAATCGAGGATGGCGCCGTCGGGAGGGTTTTGCCCGGCTGGCTCCTCGGGAGGAAGCGGCGTATCGGGATTGCGATTCCAGCGCCAGCGCACGGCGGTCTGCGGTTTGAATAGGGTGACGGGGCTGGAGATGACTTGGGCATTCAACTGGCGCAGGGGCGTGATGTCGTCGAGAATCCAGAAGCCGCGGCCGTGCGTCCCGGCTATCAGATCATCGCCATGAATGACAAGGTCGCGGATGGAAGTAGCGGGCATATTCAGGCGCAGAGGCTGCCAGGAGCCGCCATCGTCGAACGAGACCGAGACTTCATGTTCGGACCCCGCGAAGAGCAGGCCCGGGCGCACGGGATCTTCACGGACCACGTTGATGGGGGCGCTCGACGGGAGGCCGGTGACGATTTCGGTCCAGGTATTTCCGAAGTCGCGCGTGCGGTAGATGTGCGGAGCGAGGTCATCGAGGCGGAAGCGATTGATGGCTGCGTAGGCGGTGCCCGCGTCGGTGTGGGAAGCTTCCAGAATGGAGACCTTGCTCCACGGAGTCAGTGCTTTGGGAGTTACGTTTGTCCAGTTCTTTCCGCCGTCGCGCGTGAGGTGAATCAAGCCGTCGTCGGTGCCGGCCCAGATTTGGTTCACGTCTTTGGGAGATGGCGCAAGGGCGTAGATGACGCCGCGATGTTTACCTTTTTCGGGGTCGCGGCCTTGGAATACGCCGAGGACCGCGGGGACTTCATAGGTTTCGCGAGTTAGGTCGGGACTGATAACTTCCCAACTGTTCCCGCCATTGGTGGTCTTGAAAAGAACGTTGGAGCCTAAGTACAGGATATGCGGGTCGACCGGCGAGAACATGACCGGCATGGTGCGGACGAAACGGTACTTACTGGAATAAAGAACGACGGGACCGACTTGCTGAATGTCTCCGGTGGTCGAGTCAAAGCGGGTCATCTTACCGCCGTAGATGAGATTGGGATTCAAAGGATCTGGCGCAACATAGCCGTACTCTTCGATGCCGATCGGGCGCCAGTTACGGAAGGTGATCGCGCCGTCATCGCTGCGGCTCTCTACTCCCGCCGATCCGCTCTCCTGCTGTGCGCCATAGACCCAGTAGGGAAAGCGATTGTCGGTGATGACGTGATAGAACTGCGCGGTGGGTTGGTTATACCAGGAACTCCATGTAGCGCCGGCGTTGACGCTGAGCGTGGCGCCCTGGTCACTAGCGAGTAAGATGATATCCGGATTGCGCGGGTTGATCCAGACGGTGTGGTAATCGTCCCCGCCGGGTGCGCCTTTGATGGCGGTGAAGGTTTTGCCGGCGTCATCGGAGCGATACGTGGAAGTATTGGCGACATAGATACGGTCGGGATTCCCGGGGTCGACGCGCACGCAGGCGAAGTCACCGCCGCGGCCCCAGATGCGTTCTTCGTGGTTGACGCGGGTCCAGGTTGCGCCGGCGTCGTTGGAGCGGTAGGTTCCTCCGTAACTCTGCTTGGCGTCGATCTGCAAATAGATACGCGACGGGTCGCTGGGAGAAACACCGATGCCGATGCGGCCGAGTCCTTGTTCAATAGTCGGAAGGCCTTGGGTGAGTTGGTTCCAGGTCTGGCCGCCGTCGGTGGATTTGAACAAACCGCTGCCGGCGCCGTTGAAGGAGCCGCCGATTTCCCAGGGGGCCTGGCGCGCGGCCCACAGCGAGGCGTAAATGGTTTGCGAGTTTTTGGGATCGAAGGCGAGGTCGACACCGCCGGTGTTTTCATCCTTATAAAGGACGCGATCGAAATGCCGGCCGCCATCGGTGGAGCGGAAGATTCCGCGTTCATTATTTGGCCCATAGGGATGGCCGAGGACCGCGACGAAGAGGCGGTTGGCGTCGTGGGGGTCGACGAGAATTGCGGGGATTTGCCAGCCGTCGCGAAGGCCTAAGTGTTCCCAGGTTTTTCCGGCATCGGTGGATTTATAGATGCCATCGCCGACTGAGAGATCAGGCCGTTGCAGTCCTTCGCCACTGCCCACGTAGATGATATTGGGGTCGGAGGGAGCGACGGCAAGTGCTCCGATGGAGCCGGTAGCCTGGTCGTCGAAGATGGGAGTCCAGACGCGGCCATAGTCGGTTGATTTCCAGACGCCGCCGTTGTTGACGCCGATGTAGAAGACGCTGGGTTGATCGGGAATTCCGGTGGCGGCTACCGTGCGGCCGCCGCGGTAGGGACCGATGGAGCGCCATTTGAGATCGCCGTAGAGTTGGCTGGGAGATTGTGCGGGGAGGAGCGCGGGGAGGAGGAGTAATAGAGAAAAGCGCATGCGGAAAGGCTTAGGATGACATACATCCGACTTCCACGCAGGCTCTTACTTAGTTTTTGCGGCCTTAGTTTTTGCGGCGCTCAATTTGGCTGACACGTTCTTCCACCAAGGCCAGGCGCTCGTCGAAACCAGTGACGATGCTGGTGGTGCTGCGCTGGCGGATCTCCATAGGGCGCGCCCAACCGTGGAAGGCGGTCAGGAGTTTCGTTTCGGTTTCTTCAATACGGGCGCCGAGGCGCTCTTCGAGCCCAGTCTCCGTCTTCTCGATGCGCGCAGTGAGGCTAGCTTCCATTGCAAGCATGCCCCCCTCCATTGCCACCAGTCGCCCCTCCATTGCCACCATTCGCCCCTCCATCGCCGCGAGGCTCCCTTGCATCGCCAACAGAGTGCTCTTGAGTTCGTCGTCCATGGTAACGTTGCCTCGATTCCCAAAACTTCGAGGAGCAACCCTCGACACCATTATCTTCGCACGATCCGGTCATGCTCGGCTGCCAATGGCGGACTGCACACTCGGCGCGGTCTCTAATGGTCGCGCCAAGGGGGCTGAGGTCGGAGCTCACTATCGCCCAGCTTCAGCAAAAGGCCCCGTCAGCCGGGGATTTCGAGCCCTAACCAGCGCCTCGGCTCTATTTCAACG
>Ga0326727_10019579_pt1 | contig 13573 bp, 18 predicted proteins | sample MB2enrmetagenome_FD_207643 | JGI IMG/M metagenome (GOLD analysis project Ga0326727, IMG submission 207643) | Lab enriched peat soil microbial communities from McLean, Ithaca, NY, United States - MB29MY | ecosystem: Environmental > Terrestrial > Soil > Wetlands > Peat | place: USA: New York... | reverse complement strand
CACGCAGTTCAAGGGCGAAGTGTACGTGCTGAGCAAGGAAGAGGGCGGCCGTCACACGCCGTTCTTCAAGGGCTATCGTCCGCAGTTCTACTTCAGAACAACCGATGTCACGGGAGTGGCGCAGTTGCCCGAGGGCGTGGAGATGGTGATGCCCGGCGACAACGTGCAGTTGGAAGTGGAGCTGATCACGCCGGTGGCGCTGGAAAAGGGCCTCAGGTTTGCCATCCGCGAAGGCGGCCGCACGGTGGGCGCGGGCACCATTTCGGAGATTATCAAGTAACGAGTGGACAGTGGACAGTGGACACGTAAAGCCCACTGCCGCAATGAACAAACTGATTACTGACCACTGATTACTGTTGTTGAGGAGGTAGATATGGAAGTTTTCGTTCGAGGCGCAAGGTCGAGTTCGCGGGATTGGTCAGCGGCTCAGCGCGCGCCCTTGGACTTGCTTCCTCAACTCGATGATGAACAGAAAGCCGAAGCCCAGCGGGGGAATCTCTCCGAAGAGGCGTATGCGCGAACATTATATGCGCAGCAGCTAACGGGGCAGGCCACGCTTCAACGATTGTTGAAATTTGGGCAATGGCTTGATGCAAAAATTGAAGGAATCAATTCAGAATGCAGAATCGATTCAGTTGAATTGAATACCTGGGAAGGGATGTTGCACATCCAAGGGAAGAGCGAATACGATTCGTTCTCCTTCGATCTCGATGAAGATGTGGTTGAGCGGTTCATGACCACGGGAAGCGCGGATTTGGAAGCCGCGATTCTTCGGGTCGTGGAGATATTTTTGCCGCGCGGCAAGGTGGCCATAGCGTCGTGAACCTCAAAGGAAAGAGCGCGACGTTTTACTTGAGCGAAGAGGGTAGATCTTTTCTCGATTCCGTTGCGGGCGACGGACTTTACGTTTTTGATGTCGGCAATGGGCGACATGGAATCATTACTGCCGATGTCGAAGACAGCGAAGATCTGGGTGTTTGGATACGTGTAAAGCGCAGGGGCGGATCCAAGTTTTTCTTATTGCGATGGGAGTTTATCATCGGAATTGAGATTGGTGAAGAGAAAAGCAAGGTTATCGGATTGAGAGGGTAAGGCAGAATGCGGGAAATTGTTACATTGCAGTGCACTGAGTGCAAGGAGCGGAATTACTCGACGACCAAGAACAAGAAGACGACCACTGGCCGTCTGGAGTTCAAGAAGTTCTGTAACCGCTGCCGCAAGCACCAGCCGCACAAGGAAACGAAGTAAGATAGCTAACAGCCGACAGCTATCAGCTAACAGTTGATCCCATGCAAGCAAGGGACAGAAAACTGAAAGCTGAAAGCTGATAGCTGATAGCTGCTTTTAGGGGCGTAAGCTCAACGGCTAAACTGTCGGTCTCCAAAACCGAACTTGGGGGTTCGAATCCCTCCGCCCCTGCCAGATTGAATCGCAATGCGCCCGGCGCGACGCCGGACGCGAAGGAACGGGAAGCATGGCATCGAAGGCAATCATCGTGAACGGCGAAGTCCGGCCGTCGCCGATCAAGCGGCAGGGGGAGAATCCCGTGTCAAAGTTTTTCGTGAGCGTGGCTGATCAGTGGAAAGAATTCGCGCGTTTTTTGAGCGATGTGCGCGCGGAGATGCGCAAGGTGGTTACGCCGTCGCGCAAGGAAGTGCAGTCCACCACCACGGTGGTGATCATCGCGGTGTTTATCTTCGGCGTGTTTTTTCTCGTGGTGGACACGATCTTCCAGTACGGCCTGCATGCGTTGCTGGGTAGGCTGGGCGGGTTTTAGCCGGAATGGCAACTGCGAAACGAGAGCAGAAGATGACGGAAGAATTGGAACAAGCCGGACAGCCGGAACAAGCCGAACAGGCTGAACAAGCTGAACAAGCTGAACAAGCCGGACAAGCGGTGCAAGCCGTCGAGCAGGCAGAGCCGCAGGAGCAGCCGCTGCCGGTGCGCAACGAGCGCTTCCGGTGGTATATCCTGCACGCCTACTCGGGCTTTGAGCGCAAGGTGCGCGAGTCCATCCAGAGCCGTGTGGAGGCCTTCGGGCTGAGCGACCGGGTGGGCCGGGTGATGATTCCCACCGAGCAGGTGACGGAGATCGTCAACGGCAAGAAGCGCACCACGGAGCGGGTCTTTCTGCCGGGTTACGTGCTGGTCGAGATGGAGTTGGACAACAACCTCTGGCACGTCTTGAAGGACACGCCCAAGGTGACCGGCTTTCTGGGCACGGGCGACAAGCCGGTGGCGCTGAGCGAGGAGGAAGTCAGCGGGATTCTCTTCCGCTCCGAGACCGCCAAGGACAAGCCGCGGCTCAAGATCAAGTTTGAAAAGAACGAGCAGGTCCGCATTACCGACGGGCCTTTTGCCAACTTCAACGGCGTGGTGGATGAAATCAACGAAGATCGCGAGACGCTCAAGGTCATGGTGACCATCTTCGGGCGCTCCACTCCGGTCGAGATGGAGTTCGGCAAAGTGGAAAAGATTGAGTAGTTGCAGCTTTTAGCTATTAGCTTTCAGCTTCTAGCCGGTCATGCCCACCTGGCGGGCGCCGGTTGAAGGCGAACGTTGCGGCGGCAACACCAAAATTTGCACCAAAGACAGATCAGCTGGCAGCTAAAAGCTAGGAGCTAAGAGCTGATTCCGAAGGAATCAAAATGGCACCTCCGAAGAAAATTACGGGTTACGTCAAACTGCAGATCGAGGCCGGCAAGGCCACGCCGGCGCCGCCGGTAGGCCCCGCGCTGGGCCAGGCGCAGGTCAACATCATGGAGTTTTGCAAGCAGTTCAACGCGCGCACCTCCGCCAAGGAGATGGCCGGGCTGACCATTCCGGTGGTCATCTCCGTCTACGCCGACCGCAGCTTCAGCTTCATCACCAAGACGCCGCCGGCGCCGGTGCTGCTGAAGAAGGCGGCCGGGATCGAAAAAGGCTCAGGCACGCCCAACAAGGAAAAGATCGGCAAGGTGACCGAGAAACAGGTGCGCGAGATCGCCACGCAGAAGATGCCCGATCTGAACGCCTCCTCGGTGGAGACGGCCATGAAGAGCATCCGCGGCACGGCGCGCTCCATGGGCATTGAAGTAGTGGCGTAAGCCGCGGCTCCAATTCGATTCAGACGCACGAAGGCCCTCCCACGCGGGAGGGCCTTCGTGCGTTTGCGCAGCGCAAATTGAAATCATGCTATGATTCCGTATTATGGCTACTGTGATCCAAATCCCGCTCGATGAATACCTCGGCACGAATTATAGGCCGGACCGCGAGTATGTGGATGGAGAGATCAGGGAGCGCAACGTGGGCAAATATGAGCACGCTAGAGTGCAAGCTCTTTTGGCCGCATGGTTTGGCACACACGAGAAGCAGTGGGGAGTTATTGGTGGCATAGCACCGCGAGTTAGAGTTTCGAATAACAGGGTCCGAGTGCCGGACTTAGTTATCCTTACCGCAGGAGACAAGCCGGATGTGATTGTTGATCCGCCGCTGCTCGTTATAGAAATTCTATCTCCCGACGACAGCTACTCCGACACCGAGGAACGCGCACAGGATTACCGCGTCATGGGCGTGGAAACAGTTTGGATCATCAATCCAAAGACGCGCACCGGCCGCATGTGCTCGGGCGCGGAATGGGTTGAAGCTGCACGTCTGGAAGTTAAAGGAACGCCTTTATACGTCAATCTTCCAGACATCTTCAGCCAGTTGACATCTGCCTGAGGAAGACTTCGCGTCTAACTTAACTCCTGTATCTCATTGCTGAGAGATGGCGAGCCGAACTATATCGGCAATACGAAACAACGGAATGTTCGCAATGGTTCTCAATTTGGCTTTCGGCAAAAAACTGTACGACTGGTTTGGCAAGCACGAAGGAGTGTACACTATCGTGCGCTGGATAAGCTGCTTAGGTCGGGAGCGGTATTTCCGGCGGCGGTTGATTGCGGCCTTGGCTGTGCGACCGGGAGAGATAGTACTCGACTTGGCCTGTGGGGCAGGCTTCAATCTGCCGGATCTGCGGGCGTGCGTTGGACCGGGAGGAAAGATTATTGCCTTGGACTACAGCGAAGGGATGCTGGCCGCCGCCCGCGCAAGAGCGCAGAAGCGCGGCTGGACGAACATCGAATTCATGCAGGCCGACGCAACGCAAATAGACTTGCCGCCAAATAGTCTGGACGGCGTGCTCTGCACCTTCGGCTTGAGCGCCATGCCGGGAGAGCTGGCCGCTTTACAACGGGTTGCGAATGCAATGAAACCGGGAGCGAGATTCGTAGCTTTTGATGCCAAGCCCTTCACGGGCTGGGGACGCTTTCTCAATCCGGTCAGTAAGCCGATATTCAAGTACGCAACCAACTGGAATTATTCGAAGGACATCCCCGCTTCCCTGCGCGCGGTCTTTGGCGCTGTAGATGTAGAGGAGCATAACAGCGGACTCAACTATATTGCGATCTGCCACAAAGCGTGAAGACCGGCAAATGTAGGATTCAGAACCACTTCCCCAGGGTGACATAAACTTTGTAAGGTGCCACTGGTCTCGTTTCTAAGAATTGGGTTCTACGCCGCGCGCCTAAACGGCTCAATCTTCGGCTGCTTCTTTTGGGAGGCTTGCCACAGATCGTAGTCGGTTTGCAGCTCATACCAGATTTCAGCATGAGTGCCAAACGCGGCGGAGAGACGCAGCGACATATCGGCCGAGATGCCTGCCTTGCCATTAAGGATGCGGGAAAGCGTTGCGCGAGAAACCCGCAAATGCTTTGCGGCAACCGTTACGTTTGTGTCGCCCAAAAACTCCCGAAGCACTCTGCCGGGGTGTGGCGGGTTGTGCATGCGCATATTGTTTCTCCTAGTGGTAATCCTGATAGTCCACGAGAATTGCGTTCTCACCCTCAAAAGTAAATGTCAAGCGCCAATTGCCGTTTACCTTCACGGACCAATGGTGTTTAAGATCACCGCGTAAGGTGTGCAATCCCCATCCCGGAGCATTCATGTCGTCCGCCGTCTTCGCACGATTCAACTGAAAGAGCTGAACAGAGAGCTTGGTGGCATGAGAAGGCTGAATACCAGCCTTGCTTCCGGTGGTGAAGAATCTTTCGATACCGGAATGCCGGAAGCTCTTGATCATGTGTATAGTGTAGCGCGCCACTACCCAGCGGTCAAGTGGCCTCCGGCAAAAAGCGCGTCTGATCCCTCAGAACCACCGCCCCAGCGTGACAAAAACCTTGCGGTGGCCGGCGTCGCCCACCGAAATACCAAAAGTAAACAGGCCGACCGGCGTGTTGGCGACCAGGCCGGTTAAACCATCCTGACGGAGAATCGATTTAGTTTGCGGCGACCAGATCTCGCCGGCCTCATAGCTGAAGATGCCGTAAAGGCCTTGTCCCATGCCAGTGGGCAGGGCCGCAATCCTACGCATGTAGCCGGTGCGGGCCAGGTACGTGTCGGTTCCCCGGAACTCGTCGAAGGAGGATGCGGAGAGGCGCATGGGGCCGCCCAAAGTGAACAGGTAAGGCTGGGCGACGTTGGCGCGCAGGTAGGAGTTAACCTGCCCGCTGAGAGCGAAGATGTTGACCTCTCTCCAGGACCGTGATGCGCCGAAGGAGAGCTTGACCAGCGGCGCGTTGGAGCTTTCGACGGCATGATAGAGCGCGCCAGCCGAGGCCGACAGCCGGAAGCCGTTGGGCGAGATGGCGCCGGCGGCGGCTTTGTCGATCTTGATGTTCAGCAGGCCGGTCTGCGCTGTCCCGGTAATATAAGGTCCGCCTCCGGAGCCGGTAGTGAGGCCCCAGCGCGTATCCTCGGCGCGCCACTGGGCAGAAATTTGCAGTTGATTGGAGAAGGTGCGGCCAGCCTCGGCGCCCGCGTCCAAGGTTTGCAGGAAGCGTTCCGCGATGCGCTTCTGGTTGGCCCAAATGTAGACCGGCGTGCGGAGTATGCCGGCTTGCGGCTCGATAAAATAGCCGCCGGGGGTGAGCAGGCGATAGTATTCGGCGGAGAGATCGGTCATGTAGCCGATGCGCGCGTTGGCGCGCAGCTCGGAGCCATAGCCGCCGAGGTTCTGATCGATCAGGCGGAGGGTCATCTCGGCGCGGGTGATGTTGGAGTTGGCGGAGGCCAGTTCGGCGCCCACCAGAAGATAGGGCGGGCCGGTGCGATCGTTGCGGAGGCGGACCAGAATGCCCGTATCGGGAGTTGACGTGCCTGGGCTGGGCGGGCCAGATGCGGACGGACCTGATGCGGGCCGCGTGGCGGGCGCGGGCGCCGGAGCAAAAGTCTCCCAGGTGGCGCTGATTCCGCCGTTGGACTGGATGCTCTTGAGGGCGTCAATAGTCGAGGCCGGCGCGATAGGCTTGCCCTCGATAGGCTTCAGGTCGGCAAGAACCTGGCGAACGGCGCCCGATTCCGTGCCCGGCTTTGGGCCTTCCACGCGAACCTGGAGCAGGATGCCGGGCCGCGGGCTGCGGCGGCTCTCACGCGCGGCCAGATACGCCTTCCATCCGTCAGCGTCCAGGGCGTAGCGCAGCAGGGCGGCGCGGTTCTGCTCGGCGGCCTTGTATCCGGCGTCGATCAGCAGGGCGGCGCGGGTGTAGTCGGTGGAAGAAAAACTGCCCACCGGCACGTTGACCACCACATCGGCCAGCCGCTCGGCCTCCATAACATTGTGCTCGATGCCGGCATCGAAGGCGCGGTTAAGAACGCCGAGGATGGAGCTGGTATCGGCATTGGAAAGAGCTGCATCTTCAAGGTGGATAGCGATGATGACATCGGCGTGCAAATCTTGTTTGAGAACGCCGGTGGGCTGGTTGTCGAGGATGCCGCCGTCGACCAGGTAGTGGCCGTTGCGGTCCTGCACTGGAGGAAAGACGCCGGGAATGGAGATGGACGCGCGCACCGCCTGGGGCAAGGGCCCGGAGGCAAAGGTGACCGATGCCAGGGTGTTCAGATCGGTGGCCACGCAGCGAAAGGGAATGGGAAGCCGGTCGAAGTCCAGCTCCTGGCTGTTGTCGCTGGGCATGTTGCTGGTCAGGAACTCGTTGACGCCGCGGTCGCTGAGCAAGGCGTTGCGCAGGGTTAGGCTGTGGCGCAGACCGACGGTCAGCGCCGCGGGTAGTTCGCGGCGATCCTGGCGGCGGCGGAAGCTCAAGTCGGAGTAGGGGGTTTGCAGGGTGAAGACGTGCAGGAAGGCGTCGCTGACGGCTATTGCGCGCATCTCGGCGGGCGTGCTGCCGGTGGCGTATAAGGCGCCCACCAGCGAACCCATGCTGGTGCCGGAGATGCGATCCACGGGAATGTGGTTTTCCTCAAACCATTTGAGGACGCCGATATGCGCCAGGCCCAAAGCGCCGCCGCCCTCCAGCGCAACGCCGATAGCCGGACGGCCCGGCGGCTGCACGGCGGGCAGGGCGGAACGGGAGGCGACAGGGGCGCGACTGGCCGGCTCCTGTGCTGTGGCGACGGTTGCAAGCAGAGTGGCGGCCAGCAGGATTGCGGCAGATTCCCAACGCACGGGTACACCCCCTGGTGAAAAACCTGTCATCAAGCTAATGCTTCTGCGGAGGAATTGCTGTGACGAGCGCCCGTCATGGCTGCTCCATGGAGCTTGCGGGGGCCGAACCGTTCGCATCGCGCCGGGGACGCAAAACGGCCTCCCAGGCAGAGAAAACCCTTCCGCGTCTTCAGCGCGGCTCTCCGGTGAGGCGGGCGGTTCTCTCCTACTTCGGCGGCGGGGCCGGCGTAAAGACTTCGCGTCTCTGCGCGGGTTCTGGCTTTGGCTTCGGCTTGGGCGCCTTCTTTGCTTCTTTCCTGCCTTTATCTTTGCTTCCCATGGCTGCAAGTGTGCCACAAAGGCGGGCTATACGGCAAGAGAATGTTGACTTTGGTTTCCCACTAGGCTGCGACTGAAGCGCGGCGAGTTTTTGTCTGCTTGGCGCGCACCTTCTGCTCCGGCGTGACGGAGAGCCGAAGCCCGACCGTCTTGAGGACGGCAATCAGCGTCTTCAGCGTCGGATTGCCCTTGGGCGACAGCGCGCGATAGAGCGACTCACGGCTGATGCCCGCCTGGGCCGCCACCGCGCCCACCCCGCCGTAAGCCTCCGCCACGGCTCGCAGCATGATCAGTCCACCGGCGCGCTCGTCGGGGTTATCGAGAGCTTCCATGGCCGCTTGCAGATATCCGATGGCAAAGTTTCTATCCTCACGCAACTCTTCGATTTCGCGCTTGTGGTGCGATACAACTCCAACAAGTCTGCTCATGGCTGCCTCCGCTTCCAATCTGCCCACATGGCCTTGGCTGTGGCGATGTCCTTGGTTTGGCTGCTCTTGTCTCCTCCACAAAGAAGGATGACCCAGCATTGCCCGTGCCGCCCGCAATACACTCTGTAGCCAGCGCCCACATGAATGCGCAACTCCGTCACGCCCTCACCCACAGGCTTTGCGTCGCCCAGATTGCCCGATTCAATCTGGTGGAGTCTGGCAGCAATACGGATCTTGGCAGCCTCGTCACGAAGGCCGCGGAACCAATCGGTATATGGTTCGCGCCCATCCTCGCGCTGGTAACGGACGAGTTCGATCACAAGAATAAGTGTAGCATAAAAGCTACAAATGCTCCAGGTAATCAGGGAATTGAACTTTACGCGGCTTTGGCCTTCGCGGCAGCCATGATTTCTTGAAGTTTCTCGATTGGGTATGGAGGGGCTGTTCTATGAAGCATCTCATGGCAATTTGGACAGACTGGCCGAAGATCCTTAATTGGGTCGACTTTTCTGGATTTGCCCTTGGAGGCCGAAAGCGGAGTCAGATGGTGAACGTGAATATAACCTTCGCCGATTTCTCCGTATGCGACAGAGAAGTCGAATCCACAAACTGTGCAAATTGCTTTGTATCTCTGGATGCAATTCTTACGATTCTTTACACTGCGCTCATACTTGTTTACCAGAACGGAAGTTCCCGACCCCTCTTCCTGAGCATCGATTTCCGCATCTCCTGATTCAGAAGGTGGATGCCAGTATATATCGGAAGCGATCGTGGATTGAGCAGATGATTTGGGGCGGTATTCAGACAAATATTGAAGAACTGGACCCATACTCCGCGATTGCTCTTCAGTGTGGAGTACAAAGAAACACGGCTGATTTTTCGCAAAGCTCGATTTCATAGACGGACGTGTTTCGAGCAAGACATCGGGTGGCATGAGCTTCTGAATCTCGTGAGAGATCTCTAGGATGTATTTGCCATTAAGATAAACTCGGATATGATCGGCATAGTGATACAAGCAATACAGGGAGGCATTTCTGCCTTCCACATAGGCTTCGCAGAGGTTCTTTGCGAAGTGTTTTCGAGGAGACAGCTCAGCCGGCAAACATCCATGCAGATGATCGCAAAGAGATTTAGCCAGGCCACTTGCAGATTCGTGGTCGCGACCTGAGCGCCTTGATTCTTTCGCCATCAGTTCAAAAACATCGTCCGATAAAGCGTATCCCGCTGCACGGGCTTGAACCCTGCGTCACGAATAATTCTCCGTAGCTCTTCTTCCGTCGTACAGTTACTCGTTCCGGCGGCTCTAACCACGTTCTCTTCCAGCATCACCGAGCCTACATCGTTGCCGCCGAAGTGGAGGCCTAACTCCAGAACCTTCAATCCCTGCGTCACCCAGCTAGCCTGCACATTTTCTATTGTTTCGAGATAGAGCCGCGCGATAGCCAGCACCTTCAGGTACTCGACCGATGTCGCTTCTTCCCAGCCGCGTCCGCCGAGGGCTGTATTCTTGGGCTGGAAGCTCCAGGGGATGAAGGCCGTAAATCCACCGGTCTCGTCTTGCAGACGGCGGATTACCTCAAAGTGGTTGATCCTTTGATCAAAGCTCTCACCCACGCCGAACATCATGGTCGCCGTGGTGCGCATGCCGAGTTGGTGCGCGGTGCGATGGACACTGACCCAATCTTCGGTGTTGCACTTGATGCGGGCGATGCGCCGGCGCACGTCGTCGTCCAGAATCTCCGCGCCGCCGCCGGGGATGGAATCCAGGCCCGCCGCGCGCAATCGGATAATCGTCTCGCGCAGCGGCAGGCCGGAATACTTGGCAATGGCCAGAATCTCCGAGGCCGTCAGACAATGCAGCCAGATCTGCGGGAAGCGCTGCTTGATTCCGCGGAAGAGCCGCTCAAACCAGTCGATCTTGAGGTCGGGATGGATGCCGCCCTGCATCAGCACTCCAGTCCCGCCCATCTCCAGGGTCTCTGCGATCTTCGCGCAGATCGTCTCGAAGTCGAGGATGTAGCCCTCGTCCGAGCGCGGCCCGGTCAACGGCCGGTAGAAGGCGCAGAAGGTGCAGTACTCGGTGCAGAAGTTGGTGTAGTTGATGTTGCGGTCGATGATGTAGGTGACCACGCCCTCGGGGTGCAGGCGGCGGCGCACGGCGTCGGCCTCCATGCCCAGCCCGATCAGGTCGGAGGAGTGGAAGTAATCGAGAGCCTGGGAACGCGTCAGCGGCATAGTTTCGATTTTAGAGTATCTTCACTGTTTCTGGAATGCGGGCTTCGTGGCATCCCACCCGAGTGTGGTGAGTCAGAAGTTCATTGAAGAACAACTACAGATCCTTCGACTCACCACCCCCAGGCTGAAGAGTACGCCTGGGGCCCCGTTCGCTCAGGATGACAGCAATTTTTTTGCTGAGTATTTCTGACTCAAGACACTAACCGCTGTCACTACCGCAACAGCGCGGAGGCTGACCACAAAATCGGAGCCTGCCCGTGGAAGTCGCCGGTGCGGCGCGGCCGGGCCAGGTAGTAATCCAGATCGTTCAGCTTGTTGGTGCCCGCGCAAACCTGGGTCACGTCGTTGTTCTGATCGATGTAGCCAATCACGGCGAGCCATCCCTTGCGCGCCGCCGGGCCGTAGGTTGAGCTCTTGAGCCAGCCATTTTTCACGCCGGTAATCATGGCGAAGGTGAACATGACGGAGCTGGAGCTCTCCGGCCAAGCCTCTTGGTGGTCGATCAACTGGCGCCACATTCCGTCCTTGCCCTGGTACTTCAAGAGCGCGGCCATCATGCGCCGGTAGCCGGCCAGAATGCGCGCCCGCTGCGGGTGATCCTGGGGCAAATCGCGCAGCATCTCCGCCATGCCCGCGGCGAACCAGCCGTTTCCCCGGCCCCAGAAGAAGGGCACGTCCGGCGCATGATAGAAGAGGCCGTTGGGCTGTTGCAGCTTGTCCAGATAGGCCACCATCTCCCTGGCGGCGCGGTCCAGATACTTGCGGTCGCCGGTGGCGCGCCAGGCCTGGAGCTGCAGCATGGTCAGCATATACATATCGTCAACCCAGAAGCGCGTCTCCGCGGAGAGCCCATCGGGCTGCGGGTTCTCCCATTGGTGATCCGCCCACCAAACGCCCTCGGCCAGATACTTTGGGTTTTTGGTTTCTATGGCAATCTCCAGCGGAATTACACCGAAGATCGAGTCATCCACATGACGCCGTGTCGGTCTCTTCGCTGCCTCGGCGCCGCCCGGCATCAGCGGATCGAAACGTGCGATCAGTTCCTTCTGCAGCGCCTCGTCTTTCGTCAGTTGCGCGAAGGTCAGCGCGCCGTACCAGGTGGCGACCTCCGCGTAGTGGATGGTGAAGGTGTATTGATGCTGGCTGGCCACAAAGCGTTCGGCTACCTTCTTGCCCACCTCCTGGGGCGATGCGCCTTTGGGCCAGTTGGTAAAATAGCCGCCGCCCTGCGCGGTGGCCGGCATGGTTGAAGCGAGAGCGAACGATCCGATAAGCAATGCAAAGTTGAGAATTCTGCCTGGTTTCATCCCGAGTCTCCGATTGTCTTCCACCCTTCGCAACCGGGGTCCCCGGCGAGCGAACGTTGTGCGCTGGGCTGGAAAGAACGCGCAGCATGGTACACCCAGTCTTGTTTGCGCTACTGCTTCGTCTCCGCGCCAGCCGCCAACGGCGCCAGCGGCTCGCCGCGCAAAATCTCCACCACCGACGGGGGCAGCGGCTTGTCAGCGTTGGCCAGCAGCAGGCTCACCTGCAAAACCTGGGAATCGGTCAGCACGCCCTTGTAGGCCGGCATACCCGTCAATCGGATGCCGTTGATCACCTTCCACCCGGTCACGCCCGGCGGGTCGTCGCTCACCCCAACCACCGCGCTGTTCTGGTGTTTCTCCCACAACTGCGGCGCGGCGGGATACATGTGCACGCCAAACCGCGACGGCTTGCCGTGAAAACCGTGGCAGATGGCGCACTGGTCGCGATAGATCTCGGCGCCCGCCACCAAGGTGTCCTCATCGGCCTTGATGGGCGGTGTTTTCACCACCTCGCGGTCGATGCGCGACTGGAGCGGCATCCCGGTCAGCAACCGCTCCTGCGGCAAAGGCGGGTCGGCCACCGCCACCGGCACATCGCCGCGCCACAGCCACCCCAGCACCGCAAGCGGCACGAACACTATCCCCAACAGAAATCCCCAAAAAACTCGACCCATACGCTTTCCGGCCTCCGCTGGCCTTTATCCTAGAGCATTTTCCGGATTCTCGCGCGGAATTCCGGTAGCCCATACCCCCGAATTCCTCCGCCGCGCGTCCAATCCCGTGCCGGATCACACCCAAGACACCCCCCTAAGGTGTTTTAATACCTTATGGGGGGAGCGCTCTGCAGGCTTGCTTCCGTACTCCCGTGGAGGAAATCCGAAACCGATGTTTTTTTATCGCCGTATTGCTCTTCTGCTGACACTGAGTATCATCGCCGCCACCGCCGCTCTGGCCCAAAGCTCCAGTTCGAACAGCAACCCCGCGGCCACCGGCCAGGCCCAGGCCGAGCAGCCCACCGAACAGTCTCACGGCAAGTTGAACGTCCCGGCCCGCATCAAGGCCCACCGTGCGCAACGCCGCGCCACCGCCGCCCAGGCCCATCGCTCCAGTTCAAGCAGCAAACGCGCCACCGCTGCCCAGGCTCATAGCTCCAGTTCGAGCAGCCACCCAGCGGCTGCCGGCCAAACTCAGGCCGAACAGCCCGCCGCCCAGTCTCAAGGCGAATCTCAAGGCCAGATGAGCGTCCAGGCCCGCATCAAGGCCCGCCGCGCACAGCGCCGCGCCGCCGCCATTCACGATGCCTACTCCCACCGATATGAGGAGTACACCGGCATGGGCTATTTGCGCTTCGAGCCCGGCGCCAAGCTGCAGCGCGCCCACGATTACGCCTGGAACGTCGGCTTCACCCGCTACTTCGACGAGCGGCTGGGCCTGACCATCGATGGCCGCGGCTACTACGCCACTGCCTATACGGGCATCAATTTTCTGGGTGGAACCAACCCCTTCACCAATCCGGCCATCAGCCAGTATGCCGCTCTCGCCGGCCCCACCTATCGCTTCTACGTGCAGCCCAAATATTCCATCTCCGGCCGTTTCCTGGGCGGGTTCACAAAGGGAAACTTCTCCGGCGACGTGAACCACAACGAGGCAGACGCCCTTGCCCTCGGCCTCTGGCCGGATGGTTACGTCTTCGCTGCCAGCGCCAGCATTCCCGTGGAGTACAACCTGTCGCCCAACATTGGACTGCGCGTCGCTCCTGAGTACTACTTCACAGGCTTCGGCTCAACCATTCAGTCCAGCCG
>Ga0326727_10019578_pt1 | contig 13574 bp, 22 predicted proteins | sample MB2enrmetagenome_FD_207643 | JGI IMG/M metagenome (GOLD analysis project Ga0326727, IMG submission 207643) | Lab enriched peat soil microbial communities from McLean, Ithaca, NY, United States - MB29MY | ecosystem: Environmental > Terrestrial > Soil > Wetlands > Peat | place: USA: New York... | reverse complement strand
GCAATTGAGGTTGCTAAGCTGCACCTCGGCACGTCTGGTACGGATGCCGATGGTAAGGCGAAAGATGCGTCAGACGGGCGTGCTCTGGAAGTCATCTGTGCGGACTTCATGAGCGACCCGAATAACAACCCACAGTCTTAAGCGGTTGCTGGGGCCGTAAGTCCAGATGCTCCGGGGGTAGCAGAAATACCCCCAATCCCACTTCGAGGTTGTATGAATGGCACCCAAGAAGCTCTTGGATGTAACGAGGCTGAGCACAGGGTCCGCTGACCTGACAGCACGCTTTAGCTCGCACATCTTCGGACAACCCGAAGCGACCGAGGCGTTCACCAACGTCCTTGAAAAATTCCATAGCGGCATTTACGACCGCACCAAGCCTATCGCCAGCCTGCTATTCCTCGGGCCTACAGGCACAGGCAAGACTGCCAGCGTCGAAGCGTTTGTCACCGGGCTATTCGGCAGTCCTGACAAGATGCTGAAGATTGATTGCGCCGAATTCCAGCACTCGCACGAAATGGCCCGCCTAATTGGTTCGCCCCCCGGATACCTCGGGCACAGGGAAACCGCCGCATTCATCACCACCAAAAAGATTACCGAAATACAGACACCCGAGTTCCCGTTTGCCGTCCTGCTGTTCGACGAGATTGAGAAAGCGAGTGACGCCCTGTGGAATTTGTTGCTGGGAATTCTGGACAAGGGCACGCTTACGCTGGGCACCAACGAGCGGGTGGACCTTACGGCGACTGTCATAGTCATGACTTCTAACGTAGGTTCGAAAGAGATGGCGAAGCAGAGTGACGGCGATGGCTCGCTGGGTTTTGAGTCACCGACTGCCGAAGACCTCTCAACCGCCCGTCTTCAAGACATTTCGAAGAGTGCCGCAAAAAGAAAATTCATGCCAGAATTTCTTAACCGGCTGGACGAGATTGTTGTATTCAATACACTATCTCGGGACGACATTAAGAGCATTTTGAAGCTGGAGATTCGCAAGTTTCAGGAGCAGGTTGTGCGAAACTCGAAGGCTGTCGTGCACGTTGATGTCAGCCCTGCGGCAGAGGCGGCGATTCTCAAAGAGGGCTTTGACAAAAAGTACGGCGCACGGTTTCTGAAGCGGGCGATTGAGAAGCGGGTTGTAGTTCCAATTGCGCGGGTTGTGGCTTCGAAACAAGTCTTCGACCAAGACACCATAGTCGTTGACTATGACGGCGAGTTCAAGTATTATGGGGGGTTCTTTTGAGTGTCCCTAAGTGGATGAGTATGGAGTGTTTCATGCGGGATGGGTGGCGTTGTTTTTATTGCAACAGTTCACAAAACCTGCATCCACACCACATTACGTTTAAGAGCCAAGGCGGGCCTGACGAACTGTGGAACCTGCTGACGCTTTGCATGAATTGTCACAGAGACGTACACGACGGCAAGCTGCTAGTATCTGCACCTGAGGGTGAGATGGCATGCAGAGGCAACATAACCATAAGGAGGAAACAATGAAAGAACTGAAGGGCAAGATGCTGCTTGAAGATTTAGGTTTGAAGAACGGCGAATTGGTAAAAGTGGGTAAGACTGTATACACTTATTTCCATGAGCAGGGAACGGAGTGGGACCGACTTACGCCTGTGTCGAATAAGAAGAAGAAGAGGGCGAAGTGATTCAGGACCGACCATATCAGGAGGAGTGCGAAGGCACTGTCCTGTCCGAGTACGACAAAGGCACACGGCGCATGCTTGTGTCGCTGGCGACTGGCACGGGCAAGACGATTGTGTTTTCGAAGTTGTACGAGAAGTTGAAGTCTCGCCTGCCGGGGCAGATGATCGTGCTCGCACACACCGAGGAGTTGGTTGACCAGAACCGAGACAAGATGCAGCGAGTCAATCCTGACATTAAGGTTGACAAAGAGATGGCCGAGCACAAAGCCGATCCGAGTACTGCCGACGTAATTATGGCAAGCGTGGCTACACTCGGAAGGAAAGGAACCAAACGTGTCGAAACGTACAATTGGGAGCACGTTGACAAGCTCGTCATTGACGAGGCCCACCACAGCCCCGCCGACTCATACAAACGAGTTATTGACCTCGTCATTCGTCCTGAATGGACACACAAACTGCTGCTTGGGGTTACGGCAACCCCCCAAAGAAGTGACGGAAAAGCCCTCGCAGAGATTTATGAAAAAGTCGCGTACGTCTACTCTATACGCCAAGCCATTGAAGACGGCTGGTTAGTTGACATTCGCGGTTACAGAGTTAGAACTGATATTGACCTTAGCGGCGTTGAAAAGAGTCGAGGAGACTTCGTCCAAGACCAGTTAGCCGCTGCCGTTAACACGCCCGAGCGAAATAGGCGCATTGTTAAGGCGTGGCAGCAATTGGGCGAGGGCCGACCAACTGTGGCGTTCTGTGCGGGAATAGAGCATGCGAAGGCGCTGGCTGAGGAGTTCAACAGGTCAGGAATTTTTATAGCCGCTGCAATTTGGGGTGACGATCCTGACCGCGCATGGAAATTAGACCAGCACCGTGCGGGTAACATCACCGTCTTGTGCAACTGTGCGGTGCTGACAGAAGGATACGATGACTGGCAGATAGGCTGTATCCTATTGGCCCGCCCAACACAGTCACAGGTTCTATTTACGCAGATGATTGGACGTGGCACACGGCTGCAAGAGGGATGCGGCAATCTCATAGAAGCACTGAAGTGTAGGCCCAGAGGGTTTGAAACTTTTTTGCCAAAACAAGACTGTATTGTCATAGATGTTGTTGACAACTCGTCCAAGCATTCGCTCGTCACCCTGCCTACCCTGATGGGTCTGACAAACGCACTTGATCTCAAGGGTAAGTCGCTCGTAGGCGCGATTCAGAAGATTGAGGCGTTGCAGGAGCAGCACCCGAGTCTGGACTTCAAGAAGCTGGAGGACTTCGACCAGCTAAAGCAGTTCATAGAACAGGCCAACTTCTTTGAGGTGCGCTTCCCTGAAGAGGTTGAGGCGAACAGCGATTTTACTTGGTACCGATCTGCGAGCGGTGGGTACCGTCTAAACATTCCGAAGGACAAGGGGGCGGGCGCGGGCGGATATGTTCGCATCTTCCAGAATATGCTTGACCAGTGGGAGATTGACGGACTCATTGACAAAAAGAAATTTCACGGCGTCGGCAGTCAGATGGAGAACGCGTTCAAAGTCTGCGACGAACAAATTCGAAAGCGGGTGCCGGACGTACTTACCATCATAAGCCGCAAGGCTACGTGGCACGGTAAGAAGGTAACCAAACCGCAGTTGGCCCTGTTGAAGAAATTATATCCGTACAAACAATTTCCTGCTGATCTTACAGCAGGACAGGCAAGCCGCCTTATAGGCGTGCGTTTTGCCAGAAAGGCAAAGTGATGTTTACACCGGGGAGCACTAAAGAAATGACCAACGCATTTGACGAGTACCAGCGGGCCGCACTGACAACGGCAGAATACCCGAATGTTGGCGAAAATCTTGTCTACCCAGCTATGGGATTGGCAGGTGAGTCGGGCGAGTTCTGCGACAAAGTCAAGAAGATGTGGCGCAATCTTAATACAATGCGTGCCCACAGTCTGACTTCTGAGAAACGCATGGAAATGCTAAAGGAACTTGGTGATGTGCTTTGGTACATTGCTGCCTGTGCGAAAGAGATGAACGCTCCACTCAGCTTCATAGCGCAAGAGAATATCAACAAACTTCTTGACCGAAGAGCCCGAGGCGTCATCAAGAGCGAGGGCGATAACCGATGATTGAACTTACGACACACCAGTTCAACGTGCTCACCAGCATAGCGAACAACAAGAAAAACAAGCCCAAAGTCTTTGCGACGTTTACTAGCACTGAGGCTGATGGTCAGGCCAGCGCCCTCATTGACAGGCTCTTCGCAGAGTCTATGGCACTTGTAGAGATGGGGCTGCTCTTCGATGTCACGAGCTATCCGAAACATCAGGAAGTTGTTGAGGGATACATGAAGAACGAGGGCCGCGCCCTCCGTGTCCTCGCCCCTAGCGCGGTTGTCAAGCACATGTTTAAGCATGTCGCATGGGAAAGTTGGATCAATTGACATCTGCCGAGAAAGCAAAAGACAGGCGGCTGCGGACGACGTTCAACATCACACTTGAACATCAGAACGTAGTGCGAGCCGAACAACATAACGGTTGCGGCATCTGCGACCGATCATTTACAACGTTTACCGCGTTTCAGGACCACGACCACGAATGCTGCCCGAGGAAATTGAAGACGTACTGCGGAAAATGCTGCCGTGGACTACTGTGTTTCCCCTGTAACAAGTATCTGGTTGGCGTGTTAGAGCGGCAAGCCAAGAGCAACAAGATGACAGCCATCCAACTTTGCAAACGTATCATAGCCTATCTGGAAAAATGGGGGCCGATTCTTAAGGAGAAAGGAGCGTATGCAGCGAAACCGACAGCAAAAGAAGCCAAAAAATTACGAAAGAAACAAAAGAGCGTTCGATAAGGTTCTTGCCCGGTACCGAGCTTCGCTCACGACTTCCGTCTCTGCGGTCAACATTGCAACGGCGGGCGGCAAGGCAAAGAACAAGCCCGTGCATGCAACACCGCTGGATTTCAAGTGCGATGTAGATAAGGCTGTAAAGGTTGTTGTGCCCGCGCTTAAGCGAAACCGTTTCTACGTAGTATACTGCCTCAATTGGACGGATGACGAGATTGAGCAGGGCATGCTTGCCGACAGGATATTAGGCGGGGTGCATCACAGTTGGGAGCAGCGGCTGGGTGAACTGTTTACACGACGTGGACTTTATAAAACGAAGAGGGGGCAAGTTGAGCACAAAAAGAAAGCCTAGATGGGGAACGAACAAAGCACTGATGGAACTATTCAAGACGCTTAATAAAGAGTTTTTCGACAACAAACTGCCCCACATCAGAGTCGAGTGGGACACAGATGCACTTCCCCTTCAGGGTACCATCCTTGCACGGGTGAAGTGGAAGGGGCCGCAAGATGGCAAGCCTGAACGGTACAAGGCGTACCTGCTACAGATCAGCAGAAAGTTGAAACCGAAGTATCTTCAGAAGCAGGTTGGCATGTCTATGCTGCATGAGATGGCACACATGAAGTTGGGTGTCGGCGTCGATTGCTGCGAGTGGGGTGGCGACTTCGACAAAGAGATGTTCAGAATTTCAGCAGCAGGCGGGTTTCAATATTTCTGGTAAGTAGTAAATTTACACCCGCTGTAAATATGGCGGTTGGAGTAAATTTAGAAAGGCGGCGAAAGCCGAGGAGAGCAACATGTACCAAAGAGCAAAGTTACACAACGGTCTGATGACACAGTGCCTTACGTGCACGCCGGATTACAAAAAGAAACGTGACCGCAAGGACTTCGACCGCCCGAAGCGCGAGAAGGTTACGACAGTTGAGGGCGTGCTCCGTAGACAGATGGCTGAGGAGATTGGCGAAGACGAGTTGTCAAAGGACTTTCGTTTTGGTTTGATGCAGAAGTATGGCATCATTGCGCCAAGGATTGACCGCAGGGTCACAAAACCGAGTTGGATGGAGGAGGCAACATGGAAGAAGTTGAAGCAGGAGTTCCACAACACGACGAAGGGGCTGGTACCGGAGAGGTCAAACTTCCGGCCAACAGCATTAGCGGGGGCTACCCAGCAAAATACAAACTTTCAGAAGACACGCCCACAGCACCCGATACAAAAGACGGGGGAGCGGTACAGGGGGAACAAAGCACTGGACCGACAGCGCCGCCCGCAGAGATAACGCCGCAGAAGTTGCGAGAACTACGCGGGCAGTATTTCACTGTGCGTCACATCCCGCTCACTGACTGTGGGCACAAGATGGATGTCATTAACGAGCCCCGGCACCGCAACTGCGAAAACTGCTGGTGGCAGTGGCTAAATTTTCATCCGCAGCTTGTACAGACGGTTGACGAGGCGTGGCGAGAACACGGCAAGGCGTTTGTCATTCGCCTGCGCGGTAAGCATTTCGCCAAAATGTTTGGACGCTATATGGCGTCGGTCAAGCATTTCATGGAACAAGAAGAAAAAGTAAAACAAGCGTGCGAAATTTTGAGTACGATGGGAAAGGAACAAGATGGTAATGATAGGCAAACAGCAAGCACCGAAGGAGGAGGAAAAGAAATTATCCTCGGAGCCGTTACAGCCACTGACCAAAGCGGAGAAGATCAAAGCAGCTCTGGCAGTGGAGAAGTCGCTCAGTAAGGAGTACGGCGGCGTCATCCTTCAGAAGATGAACGACCGGGTTGGACAGCCGCTGCCGTCCTATCCTACAGGATTGGTGTCTTTTGACGAAGAGTTGTTTGGGTGTGGTGGCTGTCCGAAGGGTCGCATCATTGAAATCTTCGGACCTGAGGCGTCGGGTAAGACTACGATTGCACTGCACATTGCGGCTGAGGTGCAGAAGGTGGGCGGGGTGGCGGCATTGATTGACGCTGAACACTCATTGAATCCGAACCATGCGGCAGACCTTGGTGTCGATTTGAACGAACTACTCATCAGCCAGCCGGACTATGGCGAGCAAGCACTGGAGATTGTTGAAGCACTGGTGCGGGCCCGCGCCGTTGATGTAATCATTGTTGACTCGGTTGCGGCGCTCGTCCCGAAAGCTGAGTTGGACGGCGACATGGGCGATTCCCACATGGGGCTTCAGGCACGGTTGATGTCGCAAGCGTTGCGGAAGCTGACGGGCCTATGCAATACAAACGGCGTGACGATCATCTTCATAAACCAAATCCGCGAGAAACTGGGCGTACAATTCGGCGACCCTGAAACTACAACAGGTGGGCGGGCACTGAAGTTCTATTCGAGTGTACGAATCAAGATTCGCCAACTGTCGAGGACGGACGGCGGGATTATTGAAGAGGACGGTGTCCGTGTAGGCCAGCGCAGCAGGTTGCAGGCCGTCAAAAACAAGTGCGGCACGCCCTACTCCCAGACGGACCTAACCCTAACATACGGAAGCGGTTGGGACAAAAAGTCGGACATGATTGACTATGCCGTCAAGTTGGGGGTAGTCACTGAAGGCGCGTGGATGGAGTTCGACGGACAGCGCCTTAGAAAAAAGGGCTTGACAGACGAACCTGTATTTGGTAAATTGGTTATAGCAGTCAAGAAGGCCGTTGAAGACCGGAGGGTCGAACGTGAAAAAGCAAAGGAAAGTTAAGGCAGTAGCGCCGAAGTTGGGAGCGCCCGTGTTCCTGTACTTCTCGAAGTGCTGTAATGTCCGTGCGGAAAAGGCCCCGCTGCTCAAGACGCCCGAGAAGGAAGGGTCATTGGGTTCGTGGCGCTGCTCCGGTTGCGGCAAACCGTGCAAGTGCACCCGCACTGTCAACAAGAAAGAGCCAGCGAGGGAAGAGGTGAAGTGATGGCTACTGCAAAGAGATTGCCCGTACAGCCCGTAGTCCCAAACATTGCCCTTGAGCTTACGAACGATGAGGCACAATTTCTTGCGGACGTGCTGTCTTTTGTAGGCGGCAGATGCGAAGGTCGCCGAGGATACGGTGCTCGCATACTCAACGCACTGCGCGGCGTCGATATTGACTTTCAGGATGAAGAACTCACAGGCATGACAGGGAGGATAGATTGTGACAAATTCGAAACCACTCAGCCATCAAACTAATATTGTACGACTGGGCGAGCCCCGCAAGCACCCGAACGCCGACAGCCTTGAACTGTTTGACGTTGGCGGGTACCAGTGCGTCACGAAGATTGGGACGTTCAAGGCGGGCGACCTCGCCGTGTACATCCAGCCGGACTCCGTGGTTCCACAGACTGAGCCCTTCCGATTTATTTGGGGGCCGTATGCCGAAACAGAGAAAGGCATTGTCAGCGGCGAACCCTTTACCCCAGCAGTGGGAGAAAACCGACGCCGGATTACCTGCAAACGACTTCGCAAGGAGTACAGCGAAGGTTTGCTGATGCCGTTGTCAGACTTCCCTGACAACTTTGTCGTCCAGACTGCGAATGAAGGCGAAGATGTTTCTGATGAGTTAGGCATTACGCATTATGAGGGCGACAAAGAGGGCGAGTCAACCGAGGGCAACACAGTTGGCAAGCCAAAGCGCAAATATCCGCATTCGATTCGCGGCTGGGTTTACTTCGTCCTGTACCGTCTCGGTTTCAAGGGTGCCCGCAAAAACCTGTACGAAGAACTGGCATTCCCTGCGCCCGAATACGATGTCGCTAACTTTAAGAACTATAAGAACGTCATCAAGGATGGTGAGATTGTATTCGTTACCGAAAAGATTCACGGGTCACAGGGCCGCTATGTCTTTCGTGACGGGCGCATGTTCGCGGGCTCAAGTGGAAAGTGGCGGGCTGAGGATTCGCCCTGTGTTTGGCGCAAGGCGCTGAAGCAGAATCCGTGGATTGAGGAATGGTGCCGTGCGAATGAGGGCGCTATCCTGTACGGGGAAGTCGTGCCAACACAGAAGGGATACACGTACGGCTGTCAATCAGGCGAAGTCAAGTTTTACGTATTCGACATTCGTAACGCAACAGGTGAGTACATGCCGAAGCAGGATGTGCTCTGCAATACGCTGCCCGTGCCGCTGCTCTATCGCGGCCCGTTCAACCGCGAAGTCATTGCGAAGTTGGTTGACGGTGTTTCCGCCATTGACGGCAAGACACAGCGCGAGGGCGTCGTCGTGACCGTCGCCGATCCGGCCCGCTGGGAGCGCGGACTTGGGCGCGTCCACCTGAAGTGGAAGTCAAATGCGTTTCTTGAAAAAGAAGGGAACAGGTAATGCCTAAGACGATTTCAGCATTCGTCGCGTACCTCATAATCCTTGGGCTGTTGCTCATGGGGGCCTGCTCTATTCTGGCGCACGGGTCAACATCAACCCCTCGCCCTAACAGCCTTGGGGTCGAAGAAGTCTATACCAACCCGAACACCTACCTTCTGGCGGTGCCGCTCGAAGCCGTCGCGCTGGAGGATGGTAAGTACGTAACCATCAGGTTCGCGCCCTACAACACTTACGCCCTGTACGACGAGTCAATCCTGTTCTGTGATGTTGATTCAGTCCGCAAATTTGAGGGCAAGAGCGGCGTGGTAGTTGTGACGTACGAGACACGGGCGCACACGATGTACCGTGGACTTGGATGTCACGAGTTGATTAGCGTTTTCGAGGTGAAGTGAAATGGCAAGTTTTGATCTCGCAATTCCGACTGTACTTAGGAGAGAGGGCGGATACGTTTGGAATTCCGCAGACCCCGGCGGGGCGACTAATTACGGCGTAAGCCTGCGCTGGCTGCGAGCGCAAGGTTTGCTCGAAGAGCTGGAACAGGAGGAGGGCGATCTTCACCAGTCGGACGTGCAAGCCATTAAAAGCATGACGCAGGCCGAGGCGGAAGGATTCTATCGAGTACAGTGGTGGGACCGTTACGGCTATGGAAAGCTGGAATTTCAGGAGGTTGCAACCAAGATTTTCGACACGGCGGTCAATTTGGGGCCCGTGCGGGCGCATAAGATCGCCCAGACAGCCGTAAATGCGCTAGGAAGGGCGCTGGTGCTCTGCGATGGCGTAATGGGGGCTCAGACCATCTCGGCACTCAACTCTTCGCCTACGGGGCTGCTATTGCCAAGAATGAGGGTGCTGCAAGCTGCTTACTACGAAAAGTTGGTGTCCGACAACCCCAAACTGGCTGGATTCCTGCCGGGATGGGAAAATAGGGCGTTTGACAGGAGCTAAATGCTTCATGAACTGAGTCTGTTCTTTCCTAAAGGGGGCGCTGTGCAAGTTAAGATGGTGTGGGACGCAAAGCTTCGCAGGTATGTAGAGGAGGGAGCCGTGCCCGAACTGCGAGAAAAGACGCTGGAAGATGTCGGCACTCGATACGAGCACCTTGCTGATCTGAGGGACGTATGGCAGAATGGCATTGAAACCATTGCCCGCATCAAGCCCGAGTACCGTTCGGTTGGTGACGAGCTGTTGGTGAAGAACCTGACGCTGGCTATTGAACTGGTGGAAAAGCAATTGGATGTGATGTCGAAGTTCGATCTAAAGCAGTACGATTTACGTAAGATGATGGCGGACATTCCCGAGGTGCCAGCAGGGGAATATGAAAAGACAGTACCCAAACAACTAAATGAAGGTTCAAAGCCGCCCGAGACAGCCCAATGAAGCCTGCACGCACAATCCGCACAGCAATCAGCCGTATACGAAAGTTTTCGCCTACAACGCCTGAGGCGTTTGCGAAAATAGGCGTGCCGTTGGATCATAGGACTGCCGACGCTGGTGTGTTTCGTGAAGCGGTCAAGGCGCGTGATCTGCCGCTGTGTGTAAAGTTCCCATTGCATGAAAACAACATGCCAAAGAGCGGCAACCCCGATTACCATGAGGGCCGCTGGCATACGACTACCGAAGTCAAGCGCATGGAGCGGTTGCGTAAATTCCCGTTCATGCGTAAATATCTCCCGAAGATTTACTACCACGACAGAAAGAGCGGTGTGCTCGTAATGCACTGGTATGCGGCATTCACTAGCAACTTCCACGCCTATTGCTCGCTGGGCAACATGGCGGCGGACCTGATGTACAGGTTGACGGGCGTAAAGACTATTGACATTCACGACGGCAACACCCGAACGTCCAATCCCGAAAGAGATGAAAAAGGCCGTACGATTTTGATTGACATGGGCTACTAGGTTTGCTATGATGTTCTTGGAGGGTATATGCAGGAAGACGGCAAGTCGAAGGGTCGCAAAATTACCATTGAGGAAGCGGTGACGCTTTCGGCAACACAACCCGGCCTAATCTGGTGGAGACCGGAGCCCGCGCTGCCCGAGGCCGAGCAATATGCGCTCGTGTACGAGGCATGAACATAAACAAACTTCTGACCAAAATGTGCCAGCCCGTCGCTGACAAAGACATTAACCTGAGGGTCAACCCCCACAAAGTTTTCGAACTGGAGTCCGACCCGATGTACCGAGGTGTTGACACCGCAGACCTCATCTCGCTTGCCAGCAGCAGGGTGAAGGGCGTTACCGACCGCTATACAGCAATTGCTGTGCTGAAGGGAGTAAATTGAATGGAAAAGTTTTTGGCGCTCGTTGCAATTGTCCTCGGCTTTACTGGCCTACTTGTGGGACTTGGTGCTTTGATGGCAATTCCGACGATGTACATTCTCAATTACCTGTTCTCGTCTGCTTTTCTAACATTGGTGTTCGGCGTTGCCAAAGTTGGATTCTGGCGTTCTTGGGTGTTCAACATCTTCTGCGGCCTGTTCTTAAAGGGCGTCTCCGCTTCAAAGTCAAAGTAGCCCTCCCCAAATAAAAAATAGCCCCAACCTCGTGAGAGATTGGGGCATTTTCTTGCTCGAAATTATGCAATCGTAATCTGTGAAACGTACCCGGCGTCCTGATAGCTTCCTGAACCGCCGTCGCACCCAAAGCCCATCCACGTTCCACCGCCGACACCTGCGATAACAACATTGGTTTCCATCGCCACTCCGTCAAGCGTCCATGAAGCGTGAGTAGCGTCAATGATGGTGAGGACAATTTGATGCCATGCACCTGCTGAAATGGGAGTACCTGACAACGTTCCATTGTATGCGGGATACTGCCATTGGTAGGTAGCGTCACCGCTGGGGAATAAACCTGTCTGACCTGCGGCGGTGGTTAAACACAGCCCGGTGCCGCCGCTGCCTGTTAAACTTGCCCCAACACTAAAGAACAGCTCACTGTTGCCAGCGGGCAAATACGCTTCAAAGGCAAACGTACGTCCGATTGCCGACATGCCCGTATCAATGCAGGCGTAGCCGCCATTACAATAGCCCCAATTTACCTGTGGCTGAACATGAATACTGGTGACGCCCGCACTTACTTCTTGAGCTGAAGATACCACTGGCGGATACTGGCCGTTCCTACTACCAACCGTCCATGCTGACGGAGTGGCGAGGTCAGTGACGTTGTCCGCAAAGAGATACGTAGGTCCGAACGTGTACGCCGCTGTTCCGATTGCCGAATTCACCCAGCCTGTCTTGATGGCAAGGGCATTGAGCGTTTCAGCGGCTGACACCGTGATCGCGCCTGTGTATAGGGTGGATGCGGGTGTCGGTGTCGAACCATCTGTCGTGTAATAGATGTGGTCTGAACCTGTTGCAGCAATCGTCACCGATTGCGGGCTGGTGTATGAGCCGCCCATAGGGGTAAACGTCGGCGTAGGAACTTGCAGAACATAGGTCGCCGAACCATAAGAAGGCAGATCGCCTGTAACGAATGGAATTGCCAGCGCCCTGATTGTGCCTGAGCCATTGACAGAGATTGGGCCAGTGTACAGCGTAGAACTTCTAGTCGGCACCGAACCGTCCGTTGTGTAATAGATCGCTTCTGCGCCTACCGCCGTTATTGACACTGACTGTGCGGCGGTGTACGTCCCGCCCACAGGACTAAACACGGGTGTTGCTTCGACAACCTCAGTAACGGGGTTGCCAAAATGTGTGGGGTCAGGTGTAGGCCACGTCACCGGATTGCCGAAATCCTTAGGCAAAGTAACTGGGTTGCCGAAGTTCTTAGGCAGGGTGACAGGGTTGCCGAAATTGTGAGGCAGGGTAATGGGATTACCGTTTGCGAAATCCCCAGCGCGATTCAAACCTAGCATATATTCTCCAAATTCTTTTTCACTGCCGTGTGATAGATGGGCAACATCGCGGTGACCTGTAACTGCTTCAGAAGCCGCACCGACTCATCCCATAGCCCTATCCACCAAGCAGCAACCGCTTGCTCGAAGATTAGTGCGTACTTGCCGGGATAGTCTACATCCGTCCGCAACTTAGGCAGGTCTTCGTCAGTTCTTTGCCCCATTACGGCAAAGCTGTATGCCTCATGCCAGTCCTTGTTTACTTCATACAGTCGGCTAAGCAGGAAGTACGCCTCGGGCCTTTCGGGCTTTAGAGAAATAGCCCGCAGCAAAATTCCCTTGGTCATATACACGCGCCCGCCCTGTCGGATGAATCCGTTGGCGAGTCGCAGCAAAGCCTCGTAGCAAAACAGATCGTCTGTTGAGTACTCAGCGGTCCTGATGTAAAATCCCGCCGCCGCAGTAATGTGTCCCTTAGCCTCATACCAGAGGGCAAGAGCAAAGTTGCACTCAGGGTTCTCGGGGTCGTTGATGTAATTCGTTAGTTCTCTCATGCGCCCACCAATTTCTCCGGCACGCGCAAAATGAAAGCACAGTTGTCTTGAAACCCGAAACTGAGTAACAGGTCGCCTTCGTACTCCGCGAGCCCACAACAAAATTCGACTCGACCACCCATGAATGAGAACTGTTCGCTGACTTTGGTCAGTCTCAGGTCGCTATCATAGGTCACCCAGCGGTGTCTGTAGGTAGCGTCTTTCTGGCCCATGCGTGTCTTCGTCAAATCACAATCATGGACAAGCCCAATGTAGCGCCCGTGCCACGGGATGATTTGTGAACCACCGCGAAGATCGGGTAATCCCGGTATCCTTTTGAATTCATCGACGGGTCGCACCTGAGTGGACTTCAACGTCGTGAGGTCGGCCTTAACTATCTCAGTAGGGTTCGTCCACTTGACGAAGTGATACGGCTTGTCGAGGATCGGCACCCAGTTCTTTTCGC
>Ga0326727_10019577_pt1 | contig 13574 bp, 8 predicted proteins | sample MB2enrmetagenome_FD_207643 | JGI IMG/M metagenome (GOLD analysis project Ga0326727, IMG submission 207643) | Lab enriched peat soil microbial communities from McLean, Ithaca, NY, United States - MB29MY | ecosystem: Environmental > Terrestrial > Soil > Wetlands > Peat | place: USA: New York... | reverse complement strand
ACCCCAATTATCTGCTCGGCCTTCCTGACTCGTATTTGCAGGGCTCGGCGCAACACGAAGCGGTGCGCAGCACGTCGCTTTACCTGTACGCGCAAGATAGCTGGAAAATCCGCCCCGCCTTGACCCTTAACTACGGCTTGCGCTGGGAATTAAACACCCCCATCGCGGACGTGGGCGGCCGCACGCAAACCTTCCGCCCCGGTCAAGCCACCACCGTCTTTCCTTGCCAGCTCAGTCCCAATAACCCTCTGGTAGGGGCGTTCGGGAGCACCGATTGCGGGCCGGGCAGTCCTGGTGAGGCGGTCTTCCCCGAGGGGTTAGTCGTGCCCAGGGACAAAGGAATTTCCGACGCCCTCACCCAGACGTATTACAAGGCCTTCGCACCGCGAATCGGCCTTGCCTGGAGCCCCTCGTGGAACGACGGCACGCTCGCCAAGATCACCGGCGGGCCGGGAATGACGAGCATCCGGGCGGGGTGGGGACTTTTCTACAATCCCATGGAACAACTCGTGCTCGAGCAGTTCAGCGGCGAGCCTCCCTTCGGCGGCAGCGTCAACCTTTCGGAAACACTCTTCAATACGCCCTTCCAGGGCCAAGACGGTTCGGTCTACCCGAATCCGTTCAATGGGATCCTCAATCCGCCTCGTGGTAAGCCGGTCGATTGGTCCTCCTTCCGCCCCATCCTGATGTTCGGAGAGCTCCAACCCAATATCCGCGCGCAATATGCGGCTCAATATAATTTCAACGTGCAGCGAGAACTGACCGGAGACATGGTTCTTCAAGTGGGGTACGTGGGCTCGCAAGGGCATCGCTTGCTGGCTATCCACGACTTGAACTACGGAAACGCGCAAACCTGCCTGGATTTGGAAAATATCTCAAATTTCTACGCCAATTCCAATCCCGCGCTTTCCTCCAGCTTTGCGTGCGGCCCCTTCTACGCCGATAGCTCTTTCCAAATTCCTGCCAATTCCATCCCTGCCGGCATGAGCGTGCATCTTCCCTACGGCTCGGTGCCCGTGGTGTCAGGGCCTAATAACCCCGCTATAACATTGGTGGGGCTGCGCCGTTACTCGTCGCCGTTCTGCCAGCCGACCACGGGCGTCGGATGTCCGCCGGACGGCACTCCGGTCTTTGCCAGCATTTTCGCGCAAGACACGATTGCGAACTCGGCGTACAACTCGTTGCAAGTTTCCCTCGAACGGCGCTTCGCCAAAGGCCTCCAATTCCTTGCCGCCTACACATGGAGTAAGTCATTTGATGACGCCTCGAGCGTCGAGAATACCCTCGACCCACTCTGCTTCCGCTGCAGCCGGGCCCTTTCGCTGTTCAACGCGCCCCAGCGCTTCGTGCTGAGTTATTACTGGGAATTGCCTGTTCCTGTAAAGCATGGGTTTGTGGGGAAGGCGGTGAATGGCTGGGACATGTCGGGCATCTTTAGTTTCCAGAGCGGCTTTCCCATCCGAATCACTTCCTGGAGCGACCTCGAGCTCGAGAACAGCCAGGACTTCGAGTATCCCGGCGAGCCTGACCTGGTTGGGAAATTCACCACCCAGGACCCGCGCAAATCAGGCTGCGCGTTGGGAACAGGTCCCACCGCCGGAGCCGGCGCGCCCGCCTGCCAGCCTGTCGCCAATCAGTTCTTTAACCCCAATGCTTTCGCTCCACAGGCCCTGGGAACGATCGGGAACTCCCCGCGATCACTTTGCTGCGGCCCGGGCGTCAACGACGCGGACCTCGCCTTGCTGAAGACCACGCGACTCACCGAGCACAAAGAACTCCAGTTCCGCGCCGAGTTCTTTAATGCCTTCAACCACGCCCAGTTCTATGTGCCAGACGGCAATATCACCGACGGCCCAACCTTCGGCCAGGTCTCCAAGGCCCGCGACCCAAGGCTTATCCAGTTCGCGTTGAAATTGTTGTTCTGATTGAACCCGGAAGAGAAGACCACCACAGAGGGCACAGAGATCACAGAGAAAACACGTCCGCTTTTATCTGCGAACTCTGTGACCTCTGTGGTGAGTTGCCTTTGGTTGGTCTACAATCGACGTTTTGAATCGCTCCTATGTTCAAAGGACTGCTCAAATCCCGGGTGCTCTGGTACTTAGGCCGTTACCGGTATTTTCGGGGGGACATCCACGGAGCCCGTGAGTGTTTTGAGCGAATGATTACAATCCGCCCTAGCGCCTTGGGAGGCTATGTTCTTCTTGCTAGCTGCAACATTGAGTTGCAAAGGTACAATGAGGCTGTTCCACCGCTTCAAGAGGCGCTCCAAGCTGAACCTGACCTCGCGGTGGCGCACGGTTACCTGGGCATCGCGTTTTAACAATTAGGCCGCCAGCAGGAAGCATTGGAGGAATTCACCCGTGCGCTGCGGATTAATCCCCGGCTAAGACCTATCGATTACTGGAAGGACTGGAGAGGTCAAGCTTCTTACGCTGTCGGGCGCTGGCAGGAAGCTATCGAGTGTTTTGAGGAAGCAATCCAGGTCCAGCCTTCCGCGTATTGCTACTCCCATCTTGCTGCAGCTCATAAGGCTCTGGGCCACTACACTGAGGCGCTCGAAGCCAGTCAAAAGGCAGTACGAGTGAAAGCCCATGATGCCGACTTCGAATTTGAGTTAGGGAGCTCCTATTGTGACCTCGAACGGTACGAAGAGGCCCTCCAACATTTCCAGGAATCCGCCCGGCTGAATCCAGTGTCCTCCGAGGCCAAGTTGTGGCGAGGCATTGCGTTGGGTCAACTTGGCCGCTGTCAGGAGAGTATAGCCGCTCTACAGGAAGCGATCCGGCTCGACCCCCAAAACGCAATCGCATTTTGCAGTTTGGGTCTCAGCCATGCCCAACTGAGGCGGTTTCCAGAGGCGTTGGAAGCATACAAGCAAGCGGTGGCCCTCGACGTCGAATGCTTCGATGCGTACGGCAATTTGGGCATCACATACATGGAAATGGGCCGGCATGCAGAAGCTGTGGACTCGTTTCGAGCTGCGTGCTGCCTGAAGCCCCAGGAATTAGCTCCCCACTATGGCCTTATTTGGGCCTGTGCGCACATGAACCGTTTCGCTGACTCAATCGAAGAATGCATGAAAGTTCTCCAAATCGACCCGCAGAACGTTGCTGCATACGAGGGTTTGGGATTCGTGTGGGCCAAACAAGGCCAGTATGAAGAGGCGCTGATGGCGCTTCAGCAGTCACTAAGCCTAGAGCCGGACTCCCCAGATGCCCACTGGAACGTGGGAAGCGTGCTTTGGCAGGCCGGTCGATACGAGGAGGCGATCGAAGAAGCTCAGCGGGCCCTCGCAATCCAACCGAATTGCGCGGAGGCCCACTGTGTAATGGGACTGGCCTTAGGTGGTCTGGGCAAGACGGACGAGGCGATTCAGGAATACATAATCGCCCTAGGAATCGACACCAACAACTTTGAGGCCCGCGTGCACCTTGCGGACGCCTATTTCGATACGGGCCGATATCCGGAAGCTCTCCAAGAAATCGAGAAGGCATCCGAACTCCAACCCGACCAGGCCGACGTGCGGTTCCTGTTGGGAGCAGTTCATGCGAAACTCGGACATCTTAGCATAGCCCGTGAGCAACTTGCGGCTTTGAAGACTCTGGATCCTGAGTACGGAGAGGAACTCGAGAATCTCTTGGATGGAAAACCGAGCTGACGGTGCGGCAGCAAGGTAGCTCGGGCCCCGCAAGCTCGTGGATTGTTTTGGTCGAGCACAGAGTGAACACGGCTTCGATCCCTACGCGTTCCGCAAAGAGACCAGAGCGCCGTAGAACGTAAATTTGGTGATGCTGGTCGCAAGCTGAGGCGATGGCCACCAGGGGGCCGGTATCAACGAGAGTTGCCACGCTTGGACCCGCCAAAACCGCGAAAGTGCTTGCGCGACGTGCTCAGATCCCGGGGTGCGTTTCGGGCCGCCCCGATAAGGCCCGCCTTCAGTGCCAAGTCGTAGCAGGTGAACGAGCTTCCGCGCTCCACGAGATAGCTCTCCAGCGCCTCGCGCACGACATCGGAATCCGTTTTCCCGTTTAGGGAAGCCTGCTCGTGCAATCCCCGGCGGAGTTGGGGGTTGACGCGGATCGAGATGCGGTCAGTAGCCATTTTAACGTCGTCTCCAATCGTCTGACAGTGTAGCGCACTGTCGGACAAATGTGCACCGCACAATGCAGAAACCAGAAAGCAGAAGGCAGAAAGCAGAAGGCAGAAAGCAGAAGGCATTTCAGTCCTCGGTGTCTCTGTGGTGAGAAAATGCGACCCATATAACCCACCGCCCCCCAGCGGTCACAACCAAAAACAGCCTCACCACAGAGGTTACAGAGTACGCAGAGGCAAGCCGAAGTATCTTTCTCTGAGGTCTCCCTGCGCTCTGTGGTGGATCTTTTCCTCGCGGCCTACGGAAAATTGACAGCTTGCAGCGCAAGAGCGTGCCGGCGCGGACCGTCAGGTGTGCGGACGGCCTCAACCGGCGATCGTTGCCATCCTTGTCCCCATGATTCTCCCCCCTTGCACTCGCCGTGAAACTATGGCACACTACCCTTAGGTTCTTATGGGAGAGAAGCAATCCAATCCGGCCGGAATCCTGCGCGACACCCTTGACATGCTCATTCTCAAGGCGCTCAAGCACCGTCCCTTGCACGGTTACGCGATCGCGGAGTTCATCGAGCAGACGTCGGAGGAGGTTCTCCGCGTGGAAGAGGGCGCACTTTACCCGGCCTTGCACCGGCTCGAGCTACGGGGTTGGCTCGACTCGGAATGGGGCATTTCGGACAACAACCGGCGCGCCAAATATTACCGGCTAACCGCCGCCGGGCGGAAGCAATTAGCCGAGGAGGCCGCCCGTTGGGGCCGCCTGTCGGCTGCCGTTGCGCGCGTGATGGAAACGGCGTGAAGTCGTCGCTAGGGGTTCTTGGATCCCGGGTAGCGTGGACCCTCGGTTTTGGGGTCCGCGGCTTGTCCACTGGCCTACGAAAAAGCCGCGGACCCCAAAACCGAGGGTCCGCGCTACCCACTCACGTCATTCCTGCGCAGGCGGGAATCCATCTTCCGACCCGGAGAACCGTCAACTGAAAACTGACGACCGAGAACTTCTTGGAGGCCGCGATGTCTAAATGGCTAACCAGCGTCTGGCTGCGAGCTAAAGCTCTTTTCAAGAGGCGGCAGTTGGATCGCGACTTGGAAGACGAGCTGCGCTTCCACCTCGCGATGCGCGAGGAAAAAATGCGGGCGGCGGGGCTGGATCCGGAAGAGGCGGGGTATGCCAGCCGAAGGCGCTTTGGCAACCGCTCTTCGCTCCAGGAGGCTTGCCGCGAAATGTGGACTTTTGCCTGGCTTGAGGACCTCTGGCAGGACGTTCGTCAGGCCTTCCGCGGCATGCGGAAGAATTCGGGCTTCACGGCGGTTGTTCTGGTGACTCTGGCGCTCGGCATCGGCGCCTCGACGGCGGTGTTCAGCGTAGTCGATCCCTTGCTGTTTCGCCGCTTGCCCTATCCAAAGGACAATCAGCTTGTTTCTGTGGGCTACCTGGGACCTGTGGATAACAATGAGTTCAACGTGGTGAGCAGTTACTTCGATTGGCAGGGGGGGCCATTCAAGTCTCTCACCGCCATGAGGCCCGGCGTGGGTTGCGATGTGATGATCGGTGACGCGCCGCGCCGCATCTTTTGCTACGCCGTGGCCGCCAATTTTCTCCGGACGTTCGGCGTCTCGCCGGCCCTCGGCCGGGATTTCAATCTCGAGGACGATCGCCCGCACGCCCCAGCCGTCGGCCTGCTTTCCTATGGGTTTTGGCAGAGGTCTTTTGGAGGCGACGCGAAGGTCCTGGGCAAGACCCTCATCGTGGACGACGATCCGGTGCGAATTATCGGCGTCCTCCCCAAAAGCTTTGAAATGCCGCAGCTTGGTGAGATCGATGTGATGCTGCCGGCGCGTCTGGATGCGAGCCTCCCGCGTTCTGCGAATTCCAGTTCTTTTCTGCGGACCTTTGCACGCCTGCCGGAGGGGATGTCGATTGAGCAGGCGCACGACCGGCTGCTTCCGATTTTCAACGCCAGCGCGGATAAAGACGTCCCGCCGGAGTTACGCAAGGAGGTCCGCCTGGTGGTTCGCTCGCTTCGTGACCGGCAGATTCACGAGGTGAAACTCTCCTCCTGGATGTTGCTTGGCTCGGTGATCGCCTTGTTGCTCGCGGCGTGCGCCAATATCGCGAATCTTATGCTGGCGCGCGCCGTCGCTCGCCGGCAGGAACTCGCCATGCGCGCCGCCCTGGGCGCCGGACGCGGACGCCTGATGCGGCAATCCCTCACCGAGTCCCTGATCTTTGGCCTTCTGGGAGGCGCCGCCGGATGCGGGACTGCCTGGGCGTTGCTGCGGCTTTGCATTAGACTTGCGCCCGGCGGGATGCTCCGCCTCGAACACGCCCGGATCGATCTGCGCGTACTCTTATTTGCCCTGGCAGGTTCTCTCGGGGCCGCATTGTTGTTTGGCATGGCGCCTGCCATCGAGCCGCCCCGGGGCGAGGTCTTGGGCGGCTGGCACGTTCGAGGAACGGCTTCAACCCTGTTTCGCAAGGCGCTGGTGAGCGCGCAGGTGGCCATTTCCCTGGTTCTGCTGGCCGGGGCCTCATTGTTGCTTCGCAGCCTGTGGAAGCTCCAAAACCAGCCGCTGGGATTTCAACCCGAACACGTCATTACTGCTTCGTTCACCTTGCGGCGCCACCGTCATCCGCCTGCCCAGGGGCAAGACCAGCCTTCCCAGGTGCAGGCCGGCTTCTTTGACGAACTCGAGGAACGGCTGAAGCGCATTCCCGCCGGCGGGTTCTTTGCCCTGAGCGACTCCATACCTCCTCGCGGCTCGATGGGACGCCCCTACTCGAACCTGCGCATTGCGGGCCACCCGCCTGTGGCGCGGGATGGGGGGATGGTCGAGTTCCGCCGGGTGACTCCTGGGTACTTCCGCGCTTTGGGCATTCCAATCCTTGCCGGACGGGCCTTCACCGAGGGCGAGCGCGCTTCCGGCCAATCACCCCTTATACTGAGCGCTACTCTGGCCCGCCGACTTTTCGGCAACGAGAGCCCGCTCGGACAACAAATCGATCTGGACGTTAGCGGTCATTGGTGCACGGTCGTAGGCGTGGCCGCCGATATAAAGAATAACGGGCTGACCGACCCCTCCGATCCCGAGTACTACCGCCTGCGCATGCACAACTCGCAAGAAGTGGGTCTGAGCGGCGTGGCGGTGTTTCGCACCTCGCTCGATCCGGACACGCTCGCGCGCTGGGTTCGGAGGGAGTTTTCGGCGCTCGATTCTTCCATGCCGGTCACGGTTGAGACCCTGGAACAGCGGGTCGATCGATTCAGGGAACGCCCGCGTTTTGTCGCGGCTCTCGTGGGCCTTTTTGCGGGCTTCGGCCTTCTCCTGGCCGCGGTGGGCCTTTACGGCGTGCTCTCTTTCCTGGTGGCCCGCCAGACCAGGGAAATCGGTGTGCGCATGGCCATCGGCGCTCGACCGCTGGATATTGCCTTGCAAATTCAAAAGTACGCGGGAACCTGGACGGGAATCGGAGTGATTGCGGGCCTGGCCGGCTCGTTTGCCTTGGCAAGAACCATTCGCGGGCTCCTGTTTGAGGTCTCGCCCAACGATCCGGTTTCGCTTCTCGTTTCCGCCGCAGTGTTGCTGGTAACGGCGGCGCTCGCGGCCTGGGTACCTTCCTCCAGGGCAGCCCGCGTTGATCCTGTTATTGCCCTGCGCAACGAGTGACGCTTCAGATTCACTCTGGTTTTTCTGAATCGTGGGCAAGGATCGCAGATGATCGCCACGCACTTGGCGCGCGTGCAGCTTGGTAACTAAGGCCGCCTGTCATTCTGAGGCCAGCGTTCTTTGCTGGCCGAAGAATCCCCGCAGTTCTTTTGAATCCTCACCCAGTCAGCATTGGCTGAAGGGTGGGGCAAGCCCTACCCCTACTCGTGACATTCCGCTTGCCTGCAACCACCGCTACGTGATAGGGTAAAAACGTTATGAAAACCGTGCCGCGGTAGTTTCCAACTCGCGTCATCCTGAATCCGCACGACCCCGGTCCGGGTCGAAATCTGAAACCAACTGTACAACTTCTTCTTTATGGCCACTGCCGTCACCATTACCGACACGTCTTCCTTTTGGGCTTCGCTGCGCGAAGCTCTGCGCGGCTCGCACCAGGACTACACTTCCGGCAGCCTCACGCAGGCGATTTTCCTGCTTGCGGTGCCCATGGTGCTCGAGATGTTCATGGAATCGCTTTTCGCCATCGTGGATGTCTTTTGGGTAGCGCGCCTGGGTGCGGACTCGATTGCCACAGTGGGCTTGGTCGAGGCGATGCTAACGATTGTGTACGCGACGGGCATGGGGCTGGGCCTCTCCGCCACCGCCATGGTGGCGCGGCGCGTGGGCGAGAAGGATCGCGAGGGAGCCGCGGTGGCGGGTGTGCAGGCGATTGCACTTGGTCTGGCGGCCAGTCTCGCCATGGGCGCTTCCGGTCTCTTCTTCGCGCCCCACCTCCTGCGCCTGATGGGGGCCTCGCCGGCCATTGTTGCAGTCGGCTCCAGGTACGCCCGGATCACCCTGGGCGGTTGCTGCGTGGTGGTGCTGTTGATGTTGAACAACGCGGTTTTTCGCGGCGCGGGCGACGCCGCCATTGCCATGCGCGTACTCTGGCTTTCCAACACCATCAATCTGGTTATCGACCCCTGCCTGATCTTTGGCGTCGGACCGTTTCCACGCTTGGGTGTGACCGGCGCCGCCGTGGCGACTCTCACCGGGCGGACGATTGGGGTAGTCTATCAACTCTACCGGCTCTCCCGCGGCGGCGAACACATCCGGATTCTGGCGCGACAGATTCGCCTCAACCTGGAAGTCATGGCGCGGCTGCTCAGAGTCTCCCTGACAGGGATCGCTCAGATGCTGATTCCGCATATCGCGTGGATCAGTCTGATGCGGATTGTGAGCGTGTTCGGTAGCTCCGCCCTGGCCGCCTACACCATCAGCATCCGGATCATCGTTTTCTTTATTCTCCCCGCCTGGGGCCTGAGCGGGGCCGCCGCCACGTTGGTGGGCCAAAGCCTCGGGGCCGGGCAGCCGGAGCGCGCCGAGCAATCCGTGTGGAAAACCGGATTCTATACCATGCTGGTCATGGGTGGCGTGGGCGTGTTCTTTATTCTGTTCCCCGGCCCTGTCTTCCGTCTATTCACTCACGACCCCGCGATTGTTTCCCTCGGCACAACCTGCCTGCGGATCGTGAGTATCGGCAACATTGGCTACGCCTACGAGATGGTGATGATGCAAGCCTTCAACGGCGCGGGGGACACCGTTACGCCCACCATCATAAATTCCTTCGGCTTCATTGGGCTCGAGATTCCTTTTGCATACGCGCTCGCCCTCCCGCTCGGCATGCGCTCAACTGGCGTCTACTGGGCAATAACGGTTTCGGAATCCGCAATAGCCGTGGCCATGGTCCTCCTGTTTCGCCGTGGCCGGTGGAAGGCGAAGAAGATTTAGCCTTGGAGTGCGGCAGCGGAGCTTGCGAAGCTGCCGCCTTCCGAGTCCTCTGCCGATTGTCGGGGCTGCTCTCAGGGACGAGCAAGCAAATCAAGTGGCAAATGGCGAAGGGCAAATTTCAAATAGTCTTTCCATTTGCCCTTTGCCTTCTGAATTTTGAATTTCTTTTCCGCGCCCCAAAATCCGCGCATTCGCGCTCTCTCCAGCCAGGGCGGGCCGGGTGAGGGGGTCGTCGCGGATCAGGCGACATCGCTATGCCGCAGTTTACGCCTCTCAGGAAAAAATGCAGACGCTGGCTCGCTTGGCGGCTTTCTGCAAAACGCCGTCGAGCGTAGCCAGGGGCGCACTGTGCCTGATGGCCAGCTCGAGGTAGGCGGCGTCGTACGCGGAAAGACCGTAATCGCGCGCCAGCGGCAGAACCTTGCTCACGCTCTCGCTCACTGTCTGGTCGTCCTGGAGAACCAAAAGTCCCTCCAGTAAGGCGACGAAGCGCAGAATTTCCGGCTGCCTCAACCGCTTGCGACGTTCACCCACCAGCAGAGCGTTGGCGATTTCGAGGCTCCATACAGCCGGGACAACGATGGTCTGCCCTTTCAGAGCAATCAGGACCCCGTCCGCATATTCGCTGGCTTCATCCGGGAAGCACCAAGCGAGCGCCACCGACGCGTCCACGACTATGCCGCTCAATATCTGCGTCCCTCCTTGATCATTTCGCGGACGTTCATGGTGTCGGGCTTTACGCGCTTGCGCAACGCCCGCATCCCCTCGACGATCTCCTCATGCGTCAGCTTTCGGCCCGATTCTCCAACCGGCACCAGCATGGCCGCCGGAACACCGTGTCTAGTGATCGTGATCCTTTCGCCTCGAGCCACGCGATCGAGCAAAGCCGCGAGGTGCGTCTTCGCGTCGAATGCGCCTATAGTATCCATGGGTCACCCTCAAACCAGTTTCAACTAGTTGATACTAACCTGAAAACGGCTAGTCGTCAAGACTTTTCGCCTCGATCCCGCGTTTTGCAAACCCAGGCGGATTATAACCATCCACCCTCTCGCGCACCAGCGCTGACACCGGCCACGTTGGCTCCTCGCTCGACGAAGAAATCGAAGAGGGCGCAGACACGTTTGCATTTCTGTTCAAGGAGCTGGAAATGACGATGCGACCGATGTAGCGCGGACCCCCGGTTTTGGGGTTCGCGGCTTGTCCTCGGGCCTAAGAAAAGCCGCGGACCCCAAAACCGGGGGTCCGCGCTACGCGGTTTCGCCGTGGGCTGCCGCTTGGTTAGAAGCTGAATCTCACTTGCAGATCGAGGTGCCGGTAGCCCATCCAACCGTTCACGCTGTTGGACTGGCCGAAGAGAGGTGACCCGATGTTGCCTACCGGTGGGCCGAGGTTGATGATATTAAAAACGTTGCGCACGTTGACGCTGAATTCGAGCGAAAAGCGCGAATTCTCCGCAGCGCCGCCGAACAAGTTTGGACCGGGACCTCCTCCACTGAGCCCGCGTCCCCCGAGGCCGCCTCCTCTGCCGCCGGGGCCATGCCATCCGCCTCCACCGGTGTTCGATGAACCCTTCTTCTCTCCGAAACCGAAGGTCTTCGCCAATCTCAGGTTGAGTGAAAACAGGTTGGGCCCGAAGAATTCATAGGGAGCGATGACCGGGGCGCCTGCCACAGGGTAGGTATAGAACGATCCGTATTTTGTGTCGACAGACCCGGGCGCGCCCACTGGCGCCAGCGAAGGCCGCGCGCTGAAAACACCCGTGCCATATACATCCTGGCCGAGCGTGATGTTGAAAGGTCTCCCAGTGCTCGCCATCATGAAGGGGCTGACGCGGAATCCCCGCGGCAACTGCACCGATCCCCCCACGAATGCCTGGTTGCGCGAGATGAACGACGCCGGTCCGTAGTCTTCCAGGATATCGTAAGGATTCATCGGCTGATAGGTGGGGCCACTCGTGTCACTATGCGCGAAGCTGAGGGTGTAAAACCCGAAAGCCGTTGCCCGCCGGCCGCGCAGGCTGAAATTCGCCACCAACTGGTTTTCGTTAAACAGACCGGCCGATTCGAACTGGTCTAAATATCCCGTGTCCTTTCCGTACGGAAAATTGCCGGACAGGGGACCGCAGGTCGTTGTGTCTGCGGGAGCCGAGGGTGGGCAGAAACTGAAATCTCGTGGTGCATTGATATTGTTTGTGAGAAGCTGATGAACTCCGTGAGAATTAACGTACGTAACAGACGTGGTGAGCGTCTTCGTGAATTGGTGCTCGAGCCCGATCGCTGATTGAACGGTGTACGGCGCGCGCAGGTTCGCGTCAATTAGATACCTCGTGGGAAGGGAACTGGAGTAGGCTGCCAGGGTGCTTTGGGGAGGAATATTCGAGTAGAAATCCGGCGAGGTCACCAGGTACTGCTGCTGGTTGATTCCGTTCAAATGTTCGGCATCCAGAATCTGCTGCTCCATCAACCTGTCGTAGAATATGCCAAAGCCCACCCGCAGCACGGCCTTGGGAGTCTTGCTCTTTCCGATGCCCCAAGCGAAGCCAAAGCGCGGAGCGAGATCCGCGTGGTCGTTGATATAGTTCTGCGATTCAAAGCGCAGGCCAAGGCTGAGCGAAATATTGGGCCGCGGACGCCATGTGTCTTCCCCATATAGTCCGAGGTCGAAATAGTTTATGCTCACCGCCGGGTTGCCGACCGTCAAACTGAACTGGGTCGCTCCCGGCACTCCGGCGGAGCAGGGGGCGGGGCAACTTGCGAGAGCCTTTTCGGCCGCGATGTACTCATTGATAGTGCCGAAGGTAAAGGCGCCGTTGTAGCCTTGAGTGGTCGAGTTCAGCAGGACGTCATAGTCTCGCGCCCTACCTCCGAAAACCACTTGGTGCTTACCTAAAGACATGGTGGTGAGGTTCTGCAGCTCGTAGTGGTTCTCGGTGTCAAGAGACCTCTGCGTGATATTGCCGCCGCCGGTGAAGGCGCCCAACACGTTCACGGCTGGAGCGGTGGTTGCGGGCACCTGGGTCGTGTCGTCACGAAGGAACTGGAAGCGAGTCTGGTTCACTGTCCTCGTGCTGATCACTTGTGTGTCACTCACCTGCAGCGTATGCTCGACCTCCCGGAGGTCGTAGGCTTGGCTCGGAAGCGAAAACGACTGGATTCCATCATTATCTTCAATGTCTTCCCACCACTGGTACCGCATGGTCAGGATGTTGTTTGAGCTGAGCTGAAGGTCGATGCGCGGGCTGAGGGCGGTGCGCGTAAGAGGATTGATCACCACCTGGCTGAAGGGCTGCTCGGTGAAATTGGGGCCGAGCACAAAGGCATTGATCACCTCGCTGTTTTGAATGTCGCGGCGAAAAGCGTCGAGAAAAAACGAGGCCTTCTTGGTGATCGGCCCGCCCAGGGTGCCATTGAAAAACTCCGTGTGATAGGGAGGCTCAACCACTGCGAATGGGCTTCGAGCATTGAAGGCGTTGTCATTCCCGTCCGCGAAAAAGTTGCCATGGAGCTGGCTGAAGCCGGGCTTAGTGGTGATTTCGATTCGCCCATAGCCGAGCTTGTCATACTCCGCCGAAAACGGGTTCTGGTTCACGCGCACTTCCAGGATCGCTTCTTTTGGAGGAAGTTGCCCGCCGGTGAAGCCGTCGATATAAATCTGGCCGCCGCTCGGTCCGGCGGCCGGCCCGGCCAGAGCCTCGAGTTCGGTTTGCAGTTCGTCGGGGTCGTCCGAAAGAGCCTCGAGGTCCTTGCCGCTTATGATCGTCGCGCTGGCGTTGTTCTCGGGCGCCACGCTGAGCGTCTGCGCTTGGCCCGTGACGTTCACCTCTTCCTTCTCCTGCTCAATCTCGAGTTTGATATCCAGTTGTCGAACCTGGCCGACAGTTACCTCGACGTTCGTCTGTTCGAAGGGCGCAAAACCTTGCGCGACCGCGCTCACCGAATAAGTCCCTGGGGCCAATCCAACGATCTGGTATGTGCCGTCTTTGCCAACTGTGGCGGCCTTCGGCTGGCCTCCTTGACCCGGCGCCGGAATCGCCATCACCGAGACTT